>Ga0126371_10000991_pt1 | contig 23626 bp, 25 predicted proteins | sample PanSoiMetaPlot_4_FD_110145 | JGI IMG/M metagenome (GOLD analysis project Ga0126371, IMG submission 110145) | Tropical forest soil microbial communities from Panama - MetaG Plot_4 | ecosystem: Environmental > Terrestrial > Soil > Tropical forest > Bulk soil | place: Panama | collected 2016-02-17 | reverse complement strand
TGGCGTTGACGCTGGCGGTGTTTGCCACGAGTTGCAAGAAGAAAGTGCCGCCACCTCCCCCGCCGCCGCCGGTGGTGCAGCCACCCCCGCCGCCGCCCCCGCCGGCAGCGCCGACGGTCGCTCAATTCACGGCCGAGCCCGCTTCCATCCAGCGCGGCCAGTCTTCGACTTTGCGCTGGCAGGTGAACGGCCAGGCGAACAACATTGCGATCAACCAGGGCGTTGGCACAGTGCAGGCCACCGGCAACACGCGCGTCAATCCGAACAACTCCACCACCTATACGCTGACCGCGACCGGCCCGGGCGGCACCACCACGGCCACTACCAGCGTCACCGTGTCTGAGCCGCCGCCGCCACCGCCGCCTCCGCCGCCGGCCCAGCCGAAGATCACCTTCGACCAGCGCATCGCCAATGAGGTACAGGATGCCTATTACGACTACGACAAGAGCGATGTCCGCAGCGACGCGCGGGATGTTTTGACCCGGAATGCCGACGCGATTAAGAACATCCTGCGCGATTTCCCCAACAACACGATCGTGGTCGAGGGCCATTGCGACGAGCGCGGCTCCGCGGAGTACAACCTTGGACTGGGCGACCGCCGTTCTACATCCGCCAAGGACTTCCTGGTCCAGTTGGGCGTTCCTGCCGACAAACTGCGTACCATCAGTTACGGCAAAGAGCGTCCGCAATGCACCGAATCGAACGAATCCTGCTGGCAACGGAACCGGCGCGCGCACTTCTCGCCCGGACAGTAGCCGTACCCGCTAGGATAAGAGTAGAAGTAACCGGAGAGCGGGGCCGCCGAGCCCCGCTCCCAGTCAGGAGGATGGCATGACGTCCCGATCCCTGGGAGTGCTGGCCCTGCTGGCGCTGCCCATCATGGCGCCCGCCGCCAGCCGCGAAATCCAGGAATTACAGCGCGACCTAGCAATGTTGCAGGATCAGGTGAAGGCTCTGCAGCGCTCCCAAGACGACAAGATGATGTCGCTCACCGAAAAGCTGTCAGGGCTCAACGTTCTGGTTCAACAGTCCGTCGATGCCGCCAATCGCGCGAACACCGGTGTCGCGGTAATCCAGAACGGTTCTTCACAGAACCTCAAGGACCTGGAGAACAAGGTGGTAGCTCCCGTAGCCGCGATGAATGCCCGTGTGGACCAGATGTCGACGGATTTTCGCACTCTCCAGCAAGCCGTCTCCGATCTGACCACCCTGATGGGCAAGCTGCAGGCCCAAATCACCGATCTTTCCAATGCGGTTAAGGTGATCCAAACTCCGGCCGCACCACCGCCTTCTTCTTCGGGCGGTGGGCCACCTGCGGCTGCCAATGAGCAGCCCGCGATCCCCGCTGCGCAGCTCTATGCCGACGCCACACGGGACCGCAGCAGCGGCAAACTGGACCTGGCGTTGGACGAGTTTTCGAAGTACCTCCGCTGGTACGGCGACACGAGTCTGGCCGCCAACGCCCAATACTGGATCGCCTCGATTCACTACGGGCAGGGCGACTACGAAAACGCTCTCAAGGAGTTCGATACGGTCTTGGAAAAGTATCCGGAGAAGACCAACAACAAGATTCCCGACGCTTTGTACTATAAGGGTATGTCGCTGGTCAAGCTCGGCCGGCGGACTCAGGGCGCCGACGAATTTCTCGAGTTGTTGAAGCGTTTCCCCAACCATGACCTGGCTCGCCAGGCCTGTACCCAGCGGGTTTCCATGGGGCTGAAGTGCGTGGCGTCGCGCACGGCAGCCCCTCGGAGCTCCCGCGCCAAGAAGTAGTCCTACCTCCCTCCGGTCCCTCCCCTTTTCCCTTCCTGATTAGAATTCACAACGCCAAAATTCAGCCTTTAGCCGCCGTGGTATTCTGATAAAACCGTTACATCGACCATGCCGCCGACGAGGTCGTTCCCCCGCATCTGCATCGCGTTGGGCTTGCCAGAGGTGGGAACTCTGCTCGATCATGCGCGCCGGGAGGCCGAAGCCGGTGAGACCTTCCTCGAGTTCCGGCTCGATTACCTGCCCGATCCCTGCCGCGGCGCCGACGTGATCCGGGGATTCCTCGACAAATATCCCGATTGCATCCTGCTGGCGACCTGCCGGCGTCATCAGAATCGTGGCAAATTCAACGGCAGCATCGAAGAGCAACTGGCCGTGCTCGATCGCGCGGTGCGCAACGGTGCTCACGCGATCGATGTCGAGATCGAAACCGCCGAGATGGCGCCCGAGCGACTCAGCCAGTTCCGCGGCCGCGCCCAAGTGATCCTCTCCTATCACAACTACGAAGCCACTCCGCCGATGGACACCATTGTGAACCGCATGCTGCGGATCACAGCCGACGCGTACAAAGTGGTCACTACGGCGCGCAAGCCCTCCGACAACGTCCGCGTGCTGAGCGCCGCAAAAGCCCTGCCCAAACATCGCATGGTGGTGCTTGCTATGGGAGAGCTCGGCTTCCCCACGCGCGTTCTCTCGCCCGTGTTTGGCGGCATCTATAGCTATGCCGCCCCGCTCTATGCCGAAGGCACGGCCGCCGGCCAGGTGAGTTCCCGCTACCTCCGCCATCTCTATCGCGTGGAGAAACTGACCAAGGGAGCCAAAATCTTCGGTGTCATCGCCGATCCAGTGCGGCACTCGATTTCGCCCGTCGTTCACAATCGGGCGTTTCAAGCCCGGCGTATGGACGCCGTCTACCTTCCCTTTCTTGTCTCGCCCGCCCATCTGCGCGATTTTTTCTCCATGGCCGAAAAACTTCCGCTGGCCGGCTTCAGTGTCACCATCCCGCATAAGCAGAAGATCATCCGTTACCTGGATACCGTGGACCCGCTCGCCCGGCGCATTGGCGCGGTGAATACGGTGTGGCGCAAGGCGGGCAAGTGGCGCGGCGCCAATACCGACGCGGCCGGCGTCACCGAGCCTCTGAAACGAATTCTGCGGCTGCCCAAATCCTCGGTCCTGATCGTCGGTAATGGAGGCGCCGCTCGCAGCGCGGCGTGTGCCCTTTCCGATGCCGGCGCCAAGATCTGCCTGGTGGGCCGCAATGCCGACCGCGTCCGCGCCCTCGCCAAGGTCTGCGGAGCCGAGCCGCTACTGCGCGAACAGCTCACCGGCCGCCATTTCGACGCCATCGTGCATGCCACACCCCTTGGCATGTTCCCTCACGTGCATGAATGTTTCTTCAACGGCAGCATTCCCGCCGAGGTGGTGTTCGATATGGTTTACAATCCGCTCGAGACCGAGCTCATCAAGCGCGCTCGCGAGCAGGGCAAGGCTGTCGTTCCGGGCGTGGAGATGTTCATCGAACAGGCTGTGCGCCAGTTTGAAATCTTCACCGGGGAAGCCGCTCCGAAAGCCGTCATGTCCAAGGCCGCGTCTGAAGTTTTGGAGCAGAAGCATTCATGAAACTCACACGCCGGGAACTGGCTTCCACGCTGGCGGCAGGCGCGGCAATGGCGCAAACTCCTGCGCAGCCCCGCACGCCCGAAGCCGAGCTACAGGCCGCGCGCGATCAGCTGAAGGCGACGCTGGTCCGGCTCTCTGCGCAGGCTGTGCCTATGACCACCGAACCCGCCTTTCAGTTCAAACCCTGAGGCGCGAAATGGCCGAGATCGGCAACGACCTCTTTTTCGCCACCATCCGGGAATTGAATGAGCGCCTGCTCGCACGTGAGGTTTCCGCGGCCGACCTCGCGCGCACTTTTGCCAGCCGCTTGCAGCAGCTCGGACCTCGCTACAATGCTCTCGCTCTGGCTCTGCCCCAGCAAGCCGTTCGCAAGGCGGAAGAAACCGATAAAGAAATCAAGCGTGGCCGTACTCGCGGCCCTCTCCAAGGGATTCCCTACGGTGTCAAAGACCTGATCAGCTTTGGAGGTCAGCCGACTACGTGGGGCGCTCAGCCCTATGCCGGACAGGTCTTCGATTACGATGCTACGGTCGTCACCCGGCTGGCCAGTGTAGGCGCTACGCTCGTAGGCAAGCTCTCCACCGTCGAACTTGCCGGCGGAGGCGGCTACCGTTTTGCGTCCGCCTCTTTGCAAGGTCCGGGCAAGAATCCTTGGGATATCACGAAGTGGTCCGGAGGTTCTTCCAGCGGTCCCGCCGCGGCCGTCGCCGCCGGCCTGGTCCCGTTCGCGATTGGCTCCGAGACCTCGGGCTCCATTGTCACTCCGGCTTCGTACTGCGGCGTCACCGCGCTCCGGCCGACGTACGGCCTGGTGAGCCGTCATGGCGCCATGGCGCTGTCGTGGACTCTCGACAAGCTCGGTCCCTTCGCGCGGAGTGCTGAAGACTGCGGCCTGATTCTGCAAGTGATCGCCGGCGGTGACAGCAACGATCCGGGATCGGCTGGCCACAGCTTCTACTACACGCCGCAATATGGGCGGGCTGTTCGCGGCGTGCGCGCCGGCTATGCGCCGGTCGACTTTAGCCAGTGGGCTGAACCGGAAGCCAGGCCAGCCTTCGCCGCCGCTCTCGATGTCCTCAAGCAGTCCGGTGTCGAATTCCTGGAAACCAAGCTGCCGGACTTCCCCTACGGCGCCGTAATTTCGACCGTTATCGGTGCGGAAGAAGCGTCGATCTTCGAGGAATTGATAACCAGCGGCCGCGTGGACCAGCTCCGCGATCAGGCCCAGATTGCCGGCTTGAAAGCCAATCTGGAAATCCCCGCGCTGGCGTATCTCAAGGCAATGCGTGTGAGGCGCCTGATTCAGGAGGCGTTCCGCGACCTGTTCGGCAAGGTGGACGTGCTGGTGTCTCCAGGCCGCTTCAGCCCGGCGACGCCCCTCGACCAACCGTTGGACCAGGACCGCGGCTCGCGGCCGCAAGATCCCGGCATGAGCGCACTGATCGCTGCGGCCAACCTGGCCGGGTTGCCAGCGCTCGTGCTGCCCTGTGGTTTTGCTGGAAATTTGCCGGTGGCCTTACAGATCGTCGGAGCGCCCTTCACAGAAAACATGCTGCTGGCGATCGGCCGTGAATTCCAGGCTCACACCGACTGGAATCGCCGCCGCCCGCCGCAAACTTGACCCCTGCGTGAAAACTCGGTCCAAGACCCCGGCCCTAACAGGCAGGCCTGCGCAATTGTTGGAAGCGTTTGGAAGGTGTTTCAGATGCCCCGCGCGCGTGAGCGCGGGGTCTTCACGCAGGGAGCGGCCTCTTTACCGCGCTGTCTGTTCCTTGGGCGTCGCCAGGTATCCGACAATCAGGTCTTTCTGAACCTGATTGACCACAATCTCATACGGCTGCTTCGCCTTGCTCGTATAAAATTGCACCGGCTCGTTGATGTTCTTGTCCTTCTTCTCTGTCAGCTTATCGTCGGCCATCACGTCCACGGTGTACTTGTTCCGCTTAGGGTCGCTCTTCCTTAACATCAGCGTGATGTCGCCGACGCGCTGCGGCTGCTTGGTCTTGCCCAGCTTGAATTCAAAGTAGTTGCGCTCGCCCAGCCGTTTTAACGCTGCCAGCTCTGAGCCGTTCGTGGCCACCAACCCGCTTTGCACGCCCAGGTCGCCCTGCACGCTCTTCAACTGAGCAATCGTCTTCTGCAATTCGGCCTGTGTCGAGGTCACCTGCGATTTGACGTTTCCAACATCCGTCGACACGTCTCCCAGCTTGGAGTTCAGAGTGGCGGCCGTCGCATCGGAGGCCTGCTTCACACCGGTGATTTCCGTGCTGAGCTTCTGGCTCTGTTTCGACTGTTCCTCGGCCAGTTGTTTGGCAAGTTGTTCGGCTCGCGCGGTGGCTTCCACCTTGGCCTGGCTGGACAGCGTCCGAGCCTGGTTCCGGGCCGACTCCAGTTCTTCTTTCAAGGTCTCCACATGCCGCGCCTGCGCGGCTGTGTTCACCGACGAAGCGTCGCGCAGGTTCGTCAGTTCGGTCATGATCGATTCGTTCATTTTGGCCATGTCTGTCCGGACATGGTCTACCTGTACGTAGAGGTAGATGTTCGCTGCCACCAGAGCAATCAGGGCGCCGGCCACCAGCGCTGTCCTCAATCCTGAATGATCGGGAGGTGGTTCCAGATAGGTGGGGGTGGGACTCACGTTAGTGCTCCTTTATATTCCTACAGTATAGATGGATTCCCCGATTCCGTTGGTTTCAACTATTGCACGTCAAACGGCTGCCCGGGCGTTGGCACGGTTACCGCCAGATCCCATCGTGATTGCAATAACTTGGCCAGGGCCGCCGACTGTTGGGGTTCTCCGTGGACCAGGAACACCCGCCGTAGCGTAGGCACCAACGGCTCGATCCATTTCAGAAGTTCACTCTGATCCGCGTGGGCGCTGAGCTCGTCGAGACTGGAAATCTCGGCCCGCACCCGCTTAGGCTCTCCGAAAATCCGGACCTCCGGCCATTTTTCGATGAGTTTTCGACCCAGCGTGTCCACGGCCTGGAAGCCCGTGATCAACACGGTGTTCCTCGGGTCCTCGATATTGTTCGAGAGGTGGTGCAGGATCCGCCCCTGCTCACACATTCCCGAAGCCGAAATCACCACGAACGGTCCATGCAGATCGTTCAGCTTCTTGGAGTCCTGGGCCTCCCGAATATACTGCAGACGCCCGAACCGAACGGATCTTCGCCATGAATCAGGTATTCGTTCGTCTCCCGGTCGAAACATTCCGGATGCGCCCGGTGCACCTCGGTTACGTTGACCGCCAGCGGGCTGTCGACGAAAATCGGGATGCTCGGAATCCGCTTCTCATTCGCCAGTTGATGAAGCAGCAAAACGAGTTGCTGGGTTCGTCCCACGGCAAAGGCAGGCACGATAATCCGACCGCCGCGCCGCGCCGTTCGATTCACCACATCCGCCAGCTTATTGATTACGTGCGTCGGGTCCTTGTGCAGCCGCCCGCCATAGGTGCTCTCCAGAATCAGGTATTCCGCCGGAGCCGGCCGTTCCGGGTCGCGGATGATCGGTAAATGCGGCCGCCCGACATCGCCCGAAAAGGTGAGCCTCACTGGCCGGCTCCCGCTCGAATCCTCCAGTTGGATCGACGACGATCCCAGAATGTGTCCCGCGTCGAAAGGCTGGTACCGTAACCGGGGCGTCACTTCCTGGCACACGTGATAATCGACCGGGCGGAACAGCGGCAGTGTCCGCTCCGCGTCTTCCATGCTATAGAGCGGCTCCACAACCCCGTTCTCCATTCCCGCGCTTTTGCGCTTCTCCAGCCGCTTATTCAAAAACTCCGCGTCCTTTTCGTGGATGTGCGCCGTGTCTCGCAGCATCCAATTGCAGAGATCGATGGTTGCTGGGGTTGTATAGATCGGGCCCGTGAAGCCATGCTTCACCAGCGTCGGCAAATTGCCGCTGTGATCGATATGGGCGTGGGATAGGATGACCGCGTCAATCGAGGACGCGTCGAACGGCAGGTTTCGGTTCTTTTGGTCCGCCTCTTTCCGGCGACCCTGGTTCAGACCACAATCGAGCAGCACGCGCCGTCCGGCTGCCTCTACCAGGTGCATCGACCCGGTAACCGCGCCGGCGGCGCCCCAGAAGGTCAGCCTCATTTCAATTCCGTCATGGGAATGCAGGGGAGTTGGTGGACGAGATGGGATTCGAACCCACGACCCCGGCGTTGCGAACGCCGTGCTCTCCCAGCTGAGCTACTCGCCCACGTCTGCCGACATTTCACTATATCAAATGGCTGGTTGCAGGAATCGAGCGTTCCGCCCGCGCAAGCCCGCCGTGTTGGTCAAACCCGGCTCACCCCTCACGATCCGATTGCCGCTTCCCTTGATCGTGCGGGCGTTTTCGCCGGCTCGCCCAATACTTCTTCATGCGTTCGGAGACTTCCTGACGCTCTTTGCTGCTCATGGATTTTCTGCCGCGGCGCTTCGCCCCCGTGGGCGGCAAGGGAAGAGAACCGGCCGTGCGCTGCAACTCTTCCAGGGACGCGATCACTCGCTCCAGCTTCTCTTTCTCCGCGTATAGGTCCTGAATCGCTTTGTATAGGTCCATTGTTTCCCACGACCCGAGAACTCTATCAACCGCATCGCAAGACGCGACACGCGAGTCTCTTCAATTAGATTCACTGTAACATCAAATTGTACAGCAAATAAGGTCAGCGAGTCAGAAAAGGCCAGTGGAGTACTACCTTTAAGCCGTACCGGCTTATACCCAAGTACACCAACCCTGCCAATAGAAGTATTACTATTGCCGCGGTGATCAGTACCTTGCGCCACGGGAATTGCCGCCCTTCGCGGCTCAACACCAATAGGTAGCTCGCGAAGATGCCTACGAAAAACAGCAGGCACATGGGCGTCGCAAATAACATGAGGTTGAAAACATCCGGCGTCGGCGTAACAATCGCGGCGACGATGAAGATAATTAGAATGGCGTACCGGCTATGATTGAGAAGAAAGCTCGGGCTGACAATTCTAAGTAAAGTTAGAAAAAAGATCAGAACCGGCAACTCAAAGACCAGTGCCACGCCTAAGGTCACATTGACAAACAGATCAAAGTACTCGGACAGAGATACCATGGGCGTGACATAGTTTCCGCGCCCGATGCTTAACAGAAACGTAAGACCGTACCGGAATGCAATGAAGTAGGCAAATACGCCGCCGAGGATGAACAGTCCAGCGGAACTCAGAATGAAGGGAATCGCCCAGCGCCGCTCACGCCGGTAGAGGCCCGGAGAAATGAATGCCCACACTTGATAAAGAACCCAGGGAGACCCGACAAACAAAGCGCAGTAGATCGGAAGCTTCATCCAGATGATGTTGAACGCTTCCATCGGCGCAATTTGCACGAGCGTGGGAGGGTTGTATCCGAGATTCTTCAGAGCCTGTACTGCCGGCTGGCACACAAAGGTCCAGAGCCGGTCCGTAAACGTCAGGCTGAGGACGAAGGCCACGCCGATCCCCATCACCATCTTGATCAGCCGCGACCTCAGTTCTTCCAGGTGTTCGAGGAACGACATGCGAAGCATGCCGTCTTCTTCGCCCCCGCTGCCGTCGCCCCCGGAAGGCGGTGGCGGAGGCGGCGTCTTTCGCCCGCCGGATGAAGAAGGAACAGGCAGAGTCTCCGTCGGTGTTTCCACCATGTCGGGCACCGCGCTACGCTCCGCCGTTGAAGTCTCGCCGCTCTGCGTGGACGCAGCATTCCCCTGCGGCGCGGGAGTTCCCGCCTGTTCTTCCCGTGAATCCATTCTCTATGCTTTGTGTTCTGTCGCGCTGGAACCTGGCGTGGTGGCCTCGACCGGGGTGGCGGCATGCTCGGCCGCCGGAACCGCGTTGGCGTAGTGATTGCTCCCGGTGGTTGCGGTTTCCGTGCCGTGGGCGACCGTGCCCTCTGGCGCAACAGTTTTCGTCGATTCAGCGCCCTGAGGTGCGGATGCGCTTTCTATGGATGGGTGCGAAGCAGTGGAATCGTACTCGCCTCCCCCGTACGAGTGATCGTAGGGAGTGCCCGAAGAGTAGTCGTAGTTGTAGGTATCGTAGTGATACTCGCTCGCGACTTGCTTGATCGGTTCGGTTTCCTGCTCCAGGTTTTTCATTTCCCGATCGAACGTAGCCTTCAGTTCGGTCGAGGCGCGGCGGAATTCGGTCATGGCCTTACCCAAGGTCCGCCCCAGCTCCGGCAGCTTTTTCGGGCCGAAGAGGAGCAGCGCCAGGATAAAGATAAACACCGTTTCCTGCCATCCCAGCGGGCCCATCGAATTTCTTCCTCCAGTCGATTCTACCCCATCATACCACCGGAGAAACGGGCATTATAGGGACATGCCCGACGACTGCCAGTTTTGCCGTATCGCCGCGCGTACCCACCCTGCCGCCATCGTTTTCGAGGACGGCCGGGCCCTGGCGTTCCTCGACAACCGCCCTCTGTTCCCCGGCCACTGCCTTCTCATCCCAAAAGCTCACAGAGAAACCCTGTCCGATCTCCCCCCTGCAGACATCGGTCCTCTGATGGCCGTCGCACAGACACTCTCCCGCGCCATGGAGGATGGGTTGGGCGCGGAAGGCTCCTTTGTCGCGATCAACAACCGGGTCAGCCAGAGCGTGCCGCACCTCCATATCCACGTGGTCCCGCGAAAACGCAAAGACGGGTTGAGAGGTTTTTTCTGGCCGCGGGGCAAATACGCCAGTGAAGAAGAAATGGAGTCTGTCCGCGCGAAGCTCGCCGCTTCTATGGAGCATGCCTCGGTCTCGCGACTCTAAGGCAGCGTTTCCCGCAGGACTTTCTCGCTCTGCTCCGCCCGAAACTTCCTCAACTTCTCCCGCAGTTCCGGCCGGCTGTTCGCCAGCATCGCCACCGCCAGAAGCGCCGCGTTGCGCGCCCCTGCCGGTCCGATTGCCAGAGTTCCGACCGGAATCCCCGCCGGCATCTGCACCGTCGACAGTAGTGAATCCATGCCTTTGAGCGATGCGCTCTCCATCGGCACACCGAGCACCGGCAGCACGGTGTGCGCGGCGCAAACGCCGGCCAGGTGCGCCGCCCCACCTGCCGCGGCGATGATCACTTCGACACCGCGCGCTTCGGCGCCACCCACATACTCCGCCGTCTGCACCGGAGTCCGGTGCGCCGACAGCACCCGGCATTCGTGCGCCACATCAAATCTGGTGAGCACCTCGTCGGCCTGGCGCATGGTTTCCCAGTCCGACTTGCTGCCCATGATGACGGCGACCAGCGCTTGGCCCGCCATCGGCTATTGCCCCTGGGCGAGCGAGTAGCCCTCGACGCCGTTGTAGGTCCGCAAAGACGCGGTCATCACAATATCCACCCCTGCATCACTGATCCGTTTCACGAGCGCCAGCATCTTGTCCTTGTCCGCCGTCCCATCCGACAAGAACCGGCAACGGAAGCTGTCCGTGCAGTACGTCTCGGCGGCGGCCAATCCGGCCGGCCATACAATCGTTCCGCGATTGTCGATCATCTGCAGCTTCAGCCCCTCGCCTACCTGCCTGCCCACCAGCGCTGCCAGATCCTGCGGTTTGTGAGAATGCCAGTGGACAATCACGTCGACGCCCTTCAGATCCATCTTGACGTCCGCCGGTACGCTGATTTTCGACGGTGCTGCCACCGGCGGCGCCTTGGCATAGCTCACCGGCTTCAGCCGGTTCGGCTTCTGCCCCACTCGCGCGATCACTGCCGCCGCGAATTCCTTGGTCCCCACCTTCTGCGTGCTTATGCCCTCCGCATAGATGTCGTACGTGTGAATGCCGTCTTCGATCGTGCGCAGCCACGCGTTGTGCACGCGTTCCGCCACCTCCGGCTGATTGATATGCACAAGCATCAGCACCGCGCCCAACAACAGCCCGCTCGGGTTTGCCAGGTTCTGTCCCGCGCGCCGCGGCGCCGATCCGTGAATCGCCTCGAACATCGAGCAGTTGTCGCCGATATTGGCCGCTCCCGCCAGCCCCACCGAACCGGCAATCTGCGCCGCCACGTCCGACAGTACGTCGCCGTACAGGTTCGGCATCACGATCACATCGAACGCCTCCGGCGTGTCCGCCATCTTGGCGGCCCCGATATCGATGATCCAGTGCTCCTTCTGAATATCTGGGTATTGCGCGGCGATTTCGTCGTAGATTTTGTGGAACAAACCATCCGTCATTTTGAGGATGTTGTCCTTGGTGAAGCAGGTGACCTTCCTGCGGTTGTACCGTCGCGCGTATTCGAACGCGTAACGTACGATCTTTTCCGTGCCCGGCCGCGAAATCAGCTTGATCGCCGACGTCATTTCGGGGCTGAGCCGGTACTCGACTCCCGCATACAGGTCCTCTTCGTTTTCGCGCACCACCACGATGTCCATGTTCGGATGCTTGGTGTCGACGAACGGATGGTAGGACACGCACGGGCGAACGTTGGCATACTGGCCCAGCGTTTTCCGCGTTGTGACATTCAGGCTCTTATATCCGCCCCCTTGCGGCGTCGTGATCGGCGCCTTCAGAAAGACCTTCGTGCGCAGCAGCGATTGCCACGAGCCGGGCTCGATGCCCGACGTGTTCCCGCGCAGATAGACTTTCTCTCCTACGTCAATGGTCTCGATCTCGAGATCCGAGCCCGCGCCTTCCAGGATCTGCAGCGTTGCCGCCATGATTTCCGGGCCGATTCCGTCGCCATGCGCAACGGTAATGGGAGTCTTGGTCGGCATAAGTGGAACCTACAAGATAAACGGAAGTCTCCGGCTCGCGCAACCAGCCCTCTGAGCGTGCGCAACGCCGGAGGCCGCCAGACTTATTTCTCGCTGATTTCCGACTCCGCCCCGTCGACTTCGGCGATCTTCAGCACCAGCCGCTTGCGTTTTTCCAGATCCTGCTCCGGCGCCTCAAATCGCGCGGCTACCATGAAGTCGGCGGTTTGATGCGGAGCCAGCCGCGTGCGCGCGATCAGCGTCGTATTGTATTTCTGTCCCAGCAGCGGCACACCGGCAAACAGCCGCCCGGTATCGGCATCGGAAACGGTCGTGCCTTCCGGCTGCCCGGCCGCCCCTTCCTGTGTAACCGTCACCTCGCGCACCACGAACGGATAATCGGCGGGATTAGTTAAGCGAAAGTCGATCACTGCCACCGAGCTGTGCTCGTCGAGCGGAGCCGTGCGCACCTTCAGAAACCGCCCCGTCACCTGGATGTGTGCGCCGCGCTGCGTGTAGAACACGCCGGCAACCAGAATCGCGATTGCCGCCAGTCCGATGCCGAAGCCGAGATACAGCGGGTTTTTCATGCCGACACAATCGATTGTAATAGATGATATGGAGTGGACGAGCCAAACCGGGCGCAAACTCGTGTTACGCGAAGGCGATATCACGCGCTTCCCCGCCGATGCGATCGTCAACGCAGCCAACTCGTCCCTGGCCGGCGGTGGCGGCGTGGATGGCGCCATCCATCGCGCCGGCGGCCCCGAGATCATGCGCGCGCTCGACCGCATCCGTCCTCGGACGGGCGGCTGCCCAACCGGCAGCGCGGTAGCCACCGGCGCCGGAAAACTGCCGGCCCAGTACGTGTTTCACGCCGTCGGCCCGGTCTATCGAGACGGCAGCCACGGTGAGCCCGATCTGCTGGCTTCCTGCTATCGCACGTGTCTGGAATTGGCCGACGAGCGTAACGTGGCAACCATCACATTCCCAGCTATCAGCACCGGCGTGTACGGCTATCCGATCGGAGAAGCCGCGGAGATCGCGCTTGCCGAGGTCGCCGCACACTTCGAGAAGCCGGAAAGTACCGTGCGCGAAGCGATCTTCGTACTGTTCGGCCGCACCGCGTATGACACATTCGTCGCGGCGCTTAAGAAGCTGCCCCGCTGACGGCCGCATCCATCTCTTCTACCAGGCGCCGCACCAGTTCGCCCGCCGGGAGGGCGCGCGCCCGTGCCACGCCCTGACCCGCCCACAACGAGAGGTGCCCGGCGTCGCCCGCCTGCGCCGCCGCGGTCCGCATCGGCCGCGTCAACGTGTTCTGCAGCGGGTACGGCAAAATCTGGTTCTCCTTGCCCGCGAGCCGCGCGATGAATTCGTTCTTCAGCCCGCGCGCCGGCCGTCCCGAAAACGCGCGCGTCACCACAGTGGTGTCTTCCCGGGCATTGAGAATCGCGCGCTTGTACGCTTCCGAAGCTCCCGATTCGGGGCAAGCCAGAAACGCCGTGCCGAGTTGCGCCGCCGCCGCGCCGGCTTCCAGCGCCCGTGCGATCTCGCGCCCATCCATCAACCCGCCCGACGCGATCACCGGCAGCGGAACCGCCGCCACGGTGCCGCGCACCAGATCCAGTGTCGGCACCATCGAATTCTCGAACGTGTCGGCAAATGTTCCCCGATGCGCCCCGGCCTCGGCCCCCTGCGCCACAATCGCATCTACACCGGCGGCATGGAGCAGCCGCGCCTCCTGCACCGTCGTCGCGGTTCCCATGACGAAAACTCCGCGTTCTTTGAGCCGCACGAGGATGTCGGCCGGCGGAATCCCGAACGTGAAGCTGAACACGGCCGGCGGCGCCTCAAGCACGGCCTCGATCTCCGCCGGGAACGGATCGGATGCAGGCGGCGGCGCTTGCGGCGGCGCCAGGCCAAACCGCGAGTGGACCTCGTTCATGACCGCCAGCATCGGCCCCGGCTCCACATGACGTTGCCGTCCATAATCCAGCGCAAACAAATTGACGTTAAATGGCTTACTGGTAAGCGCCCGGACCCGCCGCATGTCGTCCGCGATGCGCTGCGGCGCAAGATACGCCGCGCCCAGCGACCCAAGCCCCCCGGCGTTTGAAACCGCTGCCGCCAGCTCTGGGCACGACGGTCCGCCCGCCATGGGTGAGAGAAGAATCGGGTGCTCGATTCCGAGTCGCCGGAGTAAAGCGCTGGCCGGTGGCATGGCTTCATTCTCCCAAATACCTGCAATCTGACGCCGTTCGTTTCGTCCCGGTACCCGTCCCCCCTTTGCGCCACGCTATAATCGCTTCGGATGGACGTCTACGAGGAACTAGTGCGTCTGCGCAGCTTGGGCCAGAAGTGCGCCATCGCCACCATTGTCGAGGTGCGCGGCTCCATCCCCAGCTACGAAAGCGCCAAGATTCTGGTCCGCGAAGACGGCTCCATGATCGGCACCATCGGCGGCGGCTGCGTCGAAGCCGAAGTCTGGACCGCCGCCCGCGAGGTCATCGAAACCGAAAAGCCCAAGCACCTTACTTTCAACCTCGGCCAGGATGCCGCCTACGACAACGGTCTGATCTGTGGTGGGCAGCTCGACGTCTTTGTCGAGCCCGTCCTGCCGCTGCCGCGCGCGTTCATCTTCGGCGCCGGACATATCTCGAAGAGTCTCTCCAAAGTCGCGACTCTCGCCGGATTCGGCACCGTCGTCGTCGACAACCGCGACAGCTTCGCTAACCGCGAGCGCTTCCCGGAAGCCGTAGAAATTCACGCCGCCGAATACGAGGACGTGTTTCCCAAGCTGGCGATCAATGAAACCAGTTACGTCATCATCGTCACGCGCGGGCATCGCGACGATATGCGCGTGCTCAAGCTGGCGCTCGGAACTTCGGCGCGCTACATCTCCATGATCGGCAGTAAGCGCAAAGTGATCGGCGTCATCCGCGAGCTCGAGAAAGAAGGCCTCCCGCCCGCGGCGTTCGAGCGCATCCACGCTCCCATGGGGCTGGATATCGGGGCGATTTCGCCCGAGGAGATTGCCATCTCGGTGGCCGCGGAGATGATTGCGGTCCGCCGCAATGCCGGTTCAAACTGGCGCTCGCTTTCTCTGTCGGTGTTTAACGACGAGAAACTGCGGGCCGTTCTCGCCAAGTGAGCGCCGCCGGTCTCATCCTCGCCGCCGGCGAGTCGCGCCGGATGGGTTCTCCCAAAGCCTTACTTGTTTACCGCAGCGAAACCTTTCTCGATACCTTGATCGGTCTCTTCGCGGCGCGCTGCGCTCCGGTGATTGTGGTGCTGGGCGCGGGTGCCGGCCAGATCCGAGCCGCCGCGAAGCGGCCCGCCACGTTCGTGGTGAATGAGAATTATGTCCACGGCATGACCACCTCCCTGCAGTGCGGCCTGCGCGCCGTGCCGCCGGAAGCCGAAGGCGTGCTGTTCACCCTGGTCGACCACCCGGCCGTCTCTCCCACTACCATCGATGCGATCCTCGGCGCGCCAGGCCCAGAGGGCGCCCCTTTGCTGCGCGTGCCGCGCTACGGCGCCGATCGCGGCCATCCCATCTGGTTCTCGCGCGCGCTGGTCCCCGAATTCCTCGCCATTCCAGCCGGCGGCGCCGCCAATGAAGTAGTCCATGCCCATCGTGCCGAAACCGAATTCCTCGACCTGGACGACCCCGGCATCGTCGCCGACATCGACGACCCCGAGGCCTATCGCCAGCTTACCGGTGCCCGCGTATGAGGATTCGCTGGCGCCTCACCCTCAAAATTCTTGGCGCTGCCGTAGCCCTGGTCCTGATCGCCGGCCTCATTGCTCCCTACATGGCGGCCGACCAGTACGGCAAACGCCTGCAATCGTCGCTGGAAACCGCCCTCGGCCGCCGCGTGCAAATCGGCAAAGTCCGCTACAACCTCTTCACCGGCCCCGGCTTCTCTGTCACCGACGTCACCATCTTCGAAGACCCCTCGATCGGAGCCGAGCCCATCGCCTACATTCAAGGGCCCGGCAACAGCCTCGAACTGGTTCCCAGCCTCTGGGCGCTGCTGGCGCGGCGCTTTGAAATCGCCTCCATCCGCCTCGACGGCGCCAGCATCAATCTTTCCAAATCCGGCGCCGCTTCCGAACCCGGCCGCTGGAATTTCGCCGCGCTGGTCAACCGGTCCGTTATGCGGGAAGTGCCGGCCATTCATGTCCGCAACAGCCGCATCAATTTCAAATTTGGCGACACCAAATCGGTGTTTTATCTCATGGACACCGACCTCGATATCGCTCCGCCCGGATCGCTCGGCGGCGGCTGGAACGTCTCCTGTGAAGCGCAGGCCGCGCGCACCGACCGGCCCGCGCAAGGCCTGGGCGGCTTCACGCTCAAGGGCAAATGGTACGTCGCGCCCGAGCGCGTGGACTTGAATCTGCAGCTCGACCGCGCCCCCCTGGGTGAGCTCACTGCCCTGCTCCGTGGTCAAGCCGGCGGCATTCACGGCACCATTTCGTCGAACCTGCACCTGGCCGGCCCCATCGACGGCATCGGCATTCTCGGCCGCCTCACCATCGAAGACGTCCACCGCTGGGACCTGCTGCCGCCCAAAGGCGCCGGCTGGCCGCTCGACATTCGCGGACGCCTCAATCTCACCTCGCAGCAACTGGAATTGCAATCGACTTCGTCCGTGGTCCCAGTCACGGTGTACTTCCGCGCCGGCGACTACCTGGCCCAGCCACGCTGGGCAGTCGCCGTCAACTGGAACCGTTTTCCGGCGGCTGCCGTGCTCGAACTGGCTCGCCACATGGGCGCGCAATTGCCGCCCAAGCTCCAGCTCAGCGGAACCATCGATGGCGCTATCGGCTATTCCGGGCAAGGCAGCTTCCAAGGCCAGCTGGCGTTGCACGACGCGGGAGTCGCCATCCCGGATTCGCCGCCGGTGCGCTTCGATCGGGCTTACGTCACCTTCGACCATGGCCACGTCCGCCTTTCGCCGGCCGTGGTGCACACCTCCGACCAAAACGAAGCACGCCTGGAGGCCGACTACAACATGGCGGAGGATTCGCTCGACCTCGCCATCTCGGCCGATTCGATGAACGTCGCATCCTTACGCGCGCAGGTCGCCCTCGCGGCCGTCCCTTGGCTCGAACAGCTGACTGCCGGTCAGTGGAGCGGCGTCCTCCGTTATCATCGCCACGCCGAAACGGCCGGCTGGAACGGCGCTTTGGATCTCATGAATGCGCGCCTCGCCATTCCGGGCTTGGCCGATCCTCTCGAAATTGCCGCCGCGCGTGCGCGCATCGACGGCTCGCGCGTCACGCTCGATCGCCTCGAGGCGCAAGCCGGCAAGATCGCGTTCACCGGCGATTATCGCTACGATCCCGAGGCCGCGCGCCCCCACCGCCTGCGCCTGCGTGCTGAACAGTTGAACGCGGCCGATCTCGAATCGGAACTGGCGCCCATGCTGCGCCGCAATCCCGGCCTGCTCGCGCGCGCTTTCGGACGCGCCACCTTGCCCGACTATATGCACCGGCTCAATCTGGAAGGCTCCGTCCAGATCGACGACCTCCAGATGGCCGATTCCCACCTGGAAAACGTCCGCGCGCGCCTCCTCTGGGACGTCACCCGCGTCGATTTGACCGGTATTCAGGCCCGGCTCGATCGCGCCTCTGTCACCGGCGCCCTTGCCGTCAACCTGCGCGGCCGCAGCCCGGCCTACGCCTTCACCGGCAAACTCAGCGGCTTGAACTGGCAATCCGGAAAGCTCGACGCCGAAGGAACGCTGGAAACTTCCGGAATCGGCTTGCAGCTAGTGGCCAACTTGAAATCCGAGGGAACCTTCATTGGAACCGCTCTCGATTTCGGCGCCCTCGCCCCGTTGCGCTCCGCCTCCGGAAGTTATTCTCTGCATGGGACAGCAGCGTTTCCCCGCCTCCGCCTCACCGATCTCCGGCTGCACACCGACGACGAGGTCTACACCGGCCGCGGCGCCACACAGGACGATGGCCATCTGTTGATCGTTTTGACCAACGGCGCCCGCGAAATGCGAATGACCGGAACCCTCGCGACTCTGAAAGTAGACGACACCCCCCGGCCTTGAGCCGCGCCGCCGGCCGATCCCGCCCCCAAATGCCGCTACCGGGTGACCGGTACTTCCTCCCGGACGCGGCGGAGTTCCGGGAATAACCGCACCCACAACGCCACCACCACGATCGTTCCCACCCCACCCAGAATCACCGCGGGCACCGTGCCGAACCACTGTGCGGTGATCCCCGATTCAAACTGGCCCACTTCGTTGGAGGCGCCGATGAAAACCGCGTTGACCGCGCTCACGCGCCCGCGCATGTGGTCCGGTGTACCAAGCTGCACCATCGTCGACCGGACGACCACGCTGACCATGTCGAACGCGCCGGTGAGCGCCAGCGCCACCAGCGACACCACCAGGTTATGCGAGAGCCCGAACACGATCGTGAATACGCCGAAACCGAAAACGCACCAGAGCATGATCTCGCCCTGCCGCCGCCCCAACGGCCGGTGCGCCAGCGCCAGCGCCGTCACCACCGCTCCCAATCCCGGAGCGCACCGCAGAACGCCGAGCCCCGTCGCGCCCACTCTCAAGATCTCGCTGGCGTAAACCGGCAGCAGCGCCACCGCGCCTCCGAGCAACACGGCAAACAGATCCAGCGAAATCGCGCCCAGGATGAATTTGTTGCTCCACAAGTATCGGAACCCTTCCAACACCATCGCCAGCGATGCCGGCGTCCGCGCCCGCGCCGCCGTCTGAACCCGAATCCGGACAGCCATTCCCAGCGCCGCCAGGTACGCGATCAGCGACAGGGCATAGACCGGCGCCGGGCTGCCGGTCAATCCGTACACCAGACCTCCCACGATCGGTCCCACGATATTTGCCGTGCGAAACATCGAGCCGCTCCAAGCTACCGCGTTCGCAAAGTGCGCTTCGTCCACCAGCGTCGGCAATAACGCCTGCGTGGCGGGTTGGCTGAAGGCGCGCGACGCCCCGTTTAGCAGAAGCACGAGATAGATCGGATAGACTTGCCTGATTCCGTAAAGGCTAAACGCCAGCAGCAACAGCGATGCCAGGGAAAACGCACCCATGCACGCTAGCAGGATGCTCCGGCGCGGAACTCGGTCGGCGGCGTGCCCGGCCAACAGGAACAGGAAAACACCGGGAAGAAACTGCGCGAGCCCCACCAGTCCCAGGTCGAGCGGCCGGCGCGTCAACTCATACACCTGCCAGCCCACCGCCACTGCCAGCATCTCTGATGACAGCACCGAGATCACGCGATACGCCAGGAAGTACCGGAAATTCGGATAACGGAACGCTGCCCGGGCCGCGGAATTTTCCATGCGAAATGTACCTGCTCAGTGTCCCACAAGTGCCTCGCAGTACAATCGACCCATGGACCGGCTTGACGCCTCCGAAGTGCGCGTACTGGGATCGCTGCTCGAAAAAGAAATCACCACTCCCGATTACTACCCTCTTTCCTTGAACGCTCTCGTGAACGCGTGCAATCAGAAGTCGAACCGCGAGCCGGTGGTTTCCTACGACGAAGAAACCGTGGAACGCGCGCTCGAAGAGCTGCGCGCCAAAGGCCTCGCCGTGCGTGTTACCGGTGGCGATAATCGCGTTCCCAAGCATGGCCAGCGCTTCACCGAAAAACTGAATCTCGGACGCCGCGAAGCCGCGGTGTTGTGCGTCCTCATGCTCCGTGGCCCGCAGACAGTCGGCGAGTTGCGCGGACACACGGAGCGCCTCCATACCTTCGACGATCTTGAGGGCGTCGAAAGCACGCTGAACCATCTCTCGGAACAGGAAATGGTGACGAAACTCGCGCGCCAGGCCGGTTCGCGGGAGCCGCGCTACGCGCATTTGCTCGCCGGAGAGGTCGAAACCGCCGAGCCGCTCCCACCGTCTCCAATGCCCCGCGGTCCCGCTCCGGAAGACCGCATCGCCGCGCTCGAGACCGAACTCGCCGCCCTGCGCCGCGAATTCGACGAATTCCGCGGGAGGTTCGAATGAAGATCGTCGCGTTCTTGCTCACCTGCTGCGCGGCCCACGCCGCCGCGTTCCGCTACTGGGTCGAACCCTGCACGAAACCGGAAAGCGGGTGTCACCGCGATGATCCGGAACTGGCGCAGTGGGCCGTCGAAGCCTGGCAAGCCGCCTCCGCGGGAGCTCTGACCTTCGAGCGCGTGTCCGATGAAGCCCGTGCCCACATCCGCATTTATTGGGCAAACGGCAACCAGGGACTCTACGGCGAGACGAGGCCCATTCTGGTGAACGGCATCCGCGGCGCCGAGGTCTATGTCCTGCCCACTGCCGGCGCCAACGGCGACTCCCTCTTGCGCGACGCGATCGTCTATCTCACCTGTCTCCACGAAACCGGCCACGCACTCGGCCTGGCCCACACCGCCGCCTTCGCCGACATCATGTACAGCTTCCAGTTTGGCGGAGACATTCCCGAGTATTTTGGCCGCTACCGCCGCCTGCTCATGGCGCGCGCCGACATCCGTAAACACTCCGGCATGTCGGAGGCCGACCGCCAGCATCTCGCCGCGGTCTTCCGTTAAAGCGCCGTACTATGATGTCTGCATGCCTCTCCATCCTCAATGCAAATCGGTCCTCGACGCGATGGCCGCGCAGGGCGCCAAGCCGATAGAAGAGTCGACACCTGAGGAAGTGCGCGCCGGCCGCGCGGCAAACGCCGAAGCCATGGCTGCGCTTGCCGGGCCCGAGCAGCTCGTGACGCACGTCGAAGACCGCACAATTCCCGGCCCCGGCGGCCCCATCCCCGTCCGCGTCTATTGGCCCGTGGTTGGCCGGCGCCTTCCGGCCTTGGTCTATTTGCACGGCGGGGGCTGGGTCTTTGGCAACATCGGCAGTGTCGACCGCAACTGCCGCGTGCTGGCCAACACAGTGGAATGCGTTGTGGTCAACGTGGAATACCGCCTGGCACCCGAGCACAAATATCCGGCCGCCGCCGAAGATGCTTATGCCGTTCTCGCCCACCTCTCTGCGCATCCGCAGGAGTTCCACATCGATCCTTCACGCATTGCGGTGGCCGGAGACAGCGCGGGAGGCAACCTGGCAGCCGTGGCTTGTCTGATGGCGCGCGATCGCGGCGGCCCGCGCCTGGCTTTTCAGATGATGGTCTACCCGGTTACCGACTACGATTGCAGCCGCCCTTCCGTCACCGAAAATGACGGATACCTGTTGAATCGCTCCGTCATGCGCTATTTCTGGAATCACTACACGTCAACGCCGGAGGAGGCGCGCCAGCCGTACGCTTCGCCCATCAATGCCAAAAGTCTCGCCGGCCTGCCGCCGGCCCTGGTGATCACCGCCGAGTGCGATCCGCTCCGCGACCAGGGTGAAGCCTATGCTCGTCGTCTCGAGGAATTCGGCGTCCCGGTCACGCTGAAGCGCTACGACGGCGCCATTCACGTCTTCTTCCAAATGGGCGCCGTCATCGACTCGGGCCGGCAGGCCGTGGCCGACGCCGCGGACGCGCTCCGCCACGCATTCGCCGCTACCGCCGGGGCCGAGGCGTGATTCGCCTGCTGCTGCTCGCTCCCGCGCTGTTACTGGCCGCGTGCAGATCACAGACCACGCCGGCCGCCGGCGATTTGCGGCAGCTACCTTCGGCCGATCAGGTTTCGAAGCAGGAAATCGCCGATCACATCCTGGGCAAGCCGTTCTTGCCCGGCGGTACGCTGGCCCATTACAAAACGGCCAGCGCCGAATACGACATGTTTGTCGCGCAGTTTCCTTCGCACACCGATGCCTCGATTGCGCTGGCCAACCTCGAGGCAACGATTCAAGGCGCGAAGCTGGTCAAAAGCATGGACGGATATTTCGGCGCCGACGCCGGGCGTCCCATTTTTGTCTTTCCGATGGATCGTTGGCTCGGCGGAGTCGTAGGCTTGCCCCAGCCCGAAGCTGAGCGGGCCGCACGCGTCTTGGCAGCCCGGTTTAAGTAGACGCGCCGCGCGCATCAGCGCGGGGTTATCACACAAACCCTCAGCGCGCGGCTCTACTCGTACCGCAGCGCCTCAACCGGATCGAGCTGCGCCGCCTTAACCGCCGGCCAGACGCCGAAGAACACACCCACCGCCACCGAGACCGCAACTCCCGTGACGACCGCCCATGCCGGTACCACCGAAGGCAGCGCCGGCGCCAGTTTCCCCACCAGCAGCGTGATCAGCACCGAAATGACAATTCCAATCACTCCGCCGGCTCCAGTCAGCGTCACCGCCTCAATCAGAAACTGCCCGATGATGTCGCGCCGCCGCGCGCCGATCGCTTTCCGCACGCCAATCTCTTTGGTGCGCTCCGTGACGCTCACCAGCATGATGTTCATCACGCCGATGCCGCCCACCAGCAGCCCCAGGCCCGACATCGCGATCGCCACCAGCCCTACTACTCCGGTAATGCTGTCGATCTGCTGGATAATCTGGTCGGGCGTCTGGATCGTGAAATCGTCTTCATCGGCGGTCGCCAGTTTCCGGATGCGGCGCATCGCCGCTTCGACTTCGTCGTAGGCCTCGTGCCTCTTGCCCTCGCGCGCCTTCGCCGTCAAAAAATAGTCGTTCAGCTGCGGATACCGCAATTCCGCGGTGCGCAGCGGCATGTTGACGGCCGAATCCTGATTGTTCTGCCCGAAGAATCCCCCCTTGGCCTTCTCGTAAACGCCCACTACCTGGTACTCAGCGCCGTCCATCATAATGGCCCGCCCGACCGCCCGGCCGTCCGGGAAAAGCGCGTCGGCCAGATCGTTTCCCAGCACCACCACGCGCGCCGCCCGCTGGTTCTCTTCAACCGAGAAGAACCGCCCGAGCCGCAGATCGCGCGGCGACAGTTCCAGCGCATTCGGCGATAACCCGCTGATGGCCACGTTGTCCGATTCGTAGCCCGGCACCCGCGCCGTGATCGGAACCCCGTCCACCACCGGCGGGATGTATAGCATCAAGCTCACATCTTCCACATCGGTGCAGGTGCGCTCAATGAAATCGCCATACTCCGGTTTGATCGGCCGCCGTTTGCGCTCCTTCGGGACGAATCCGCCCGAGCCGGGCCCGCCCGAAAATCGCGAGACAAAAACGTTATCCGGTCCCAGCTCCTGAAAGAACACCACGATCCCTTGCCGCAGGCCCGTGAGCAGCGAAGCCACCGTCACCACCGTCGTGATCCCAATGACAATCCCTAAAATCGTCAGCAGCGAGCGGAACCGGTGCGTCCACACCTGGCGGAGCGCCATGTTCATGTTCTCGGTGGGATTGATGTACATGCGCTAGTCTGCCCGCAACGCCACCACCGGATCGAGCTTCGACGCCCGCGATGCCGGATACCAGCCGGAAGCAATGCCCACGATGCTCGAGACCGCAATCGCCAGCGCCACGTATGCCGCCGAAATGTGCAGCGGCAAACTGATCAGCCGGCCGATCAGCAGCGTCAGCGCCGCGCCCAGCCCCACGCCCATCGAGCCGCCCGCCACCGCCAGCGTCACCGCTTCGATCAGCACTTGCAGCATGATGTCTTCCCGCCGCGCGCCCAGCGATTTGCG
>Ga0126371_10000990_pt1 | contig 23629 bp, 22 predicted proteins | sample PanSoiMetaPlot_4_FD_110145 | JGI IMG/M metagenome (GOLD analysis project Ga0126371, IMG submission 110145) | Tropical forest soil microbial communities from Panama - MetaG Plot_4 | ecosystem: Environmental > Terrestrial > Soil > Tropical forest > Bulk soil | place: Panama | collected 2016-02-17 | reverse complement strand
GTTATCATTCACGTACTTCGCTCGCTGGATGTCGATTTCTGTCTCTTCGTGCAAAGCTGAGCTAATGCCCCAAATCATGCCACCCATGAGCTGGCTACGTGCGGTACGCGGATTCATGATTCGGCCCGCGGCAAAAGCCCCGACGATTCGCGGCACCCGTATCTCGCGAGTCTGTGCATGGATTCTCACTTCGACGAACTCCGCGCCAAACGCAAATGCGATTCGGTCTTTGGTCTCACCTCGAATGATAGGCACACCGCCATTGTAGAGCGTGCGAATGGCATCTGCAGTCGATTCGCGAGGAATCCATTCCGCGTATTCCTCCACGACGCCGACGCCCAATCGGTCAAACACCCTGTCGATATCCTCACTGACGCTGCCTGCCATCACTTTGCGGTCGCTAAGGGTTAGCGCCGATGTCTGCTGCCCGGAAAGCGGACTGTCGTTTGCAGTTGATGCCGCCCGAAACAGCTTTTCACGAATCGAATCGCAGGCCTTCGACACTACCGAACAGGCACTGGCGGTCGTAATGGAGCCGCCCGCGATTGGACCGGGTGGCAACGCGCTGTCGCCAAGTTCGACACGCACATTCGCGAGCGACACGCCGAGGCGCTCGGCCGCCATTTGGCCGATGACCGTGTAGGCACCGGTCCCGACGTCCTGCGCCGCAATTTGTACTCGAACTTTGCCACCACGCTCGAGCCGAACCCGGGCCGCCGCAGCTGACATCTGCGAAGGGTAGCAGGCCATGGCGCAGCCCCAACCGATAAGCCAGTCACCGTCCCGCATGGAACCAGGCTCCGCGGATCGTCGCGCCCAACCGAATGCTTTCGACGCTTCCTCAAAACACGGCACAAGCGAACGACTCGTATAGGGAACTCCCTTGATGGGATCCTTCATCGTGTCGTTGACACGGCGCAACTCGACGGGATCCATGTGTAGTTTGACCGCAAGTTCGTCCATCGCGGTTTCTAGGGCGTAGATATACGGAACCTCAGGGGGCGAACGCATGAAGCCCGGCGTGTTGCGATCGACGCGAACGAGCGACACCATACTCGCCACATTGGGACACGCATACATCCGGGTCGAGGCTTCGGTGCCACCGACCAGGTAGGGATCAGAGCGGGAGGTGACTTCCCAACCCTCGTGCGTGAGTGCAGTGAGGTTGCCGTGGCGGTCGGCGCCGAGTCGAAGACGGTGACGCGTTTCCGCCCTGTAGGTCGCGGTGGTAAAGCCCTGACTGCGCGTGACGATGAGCTTAACTGGACGGTTAAGCCGCTTGGCCGCAAGAGCCACCAGCGGAGAGCGCGATGTCATCGAACCCTTCGACCCGAACGCCCCGCCGATATATTGACTGACGACGCGTACGTTTGCCGGGTCCATCCCGAGGGCCTCGGCGATGCCCCGTCGGAGCACGTAGACGGCTTGGCTTGGCTCGAAGACGTGCAGCTGCTCGCCTTCCCAGAAGCACGTGGTCGAAAACAGCTCTATAGGATTGTGGTGCTGTGTTGGCGTCGCGTATTCGACGTCGACCGTCACGTCGGCACGGGCCAAGGCCGCCTCAGCATCCCCGACCGCAGGATCTTCCCGATGGCGCTTTGAGACCTTGGAAGCTTGAATCGTTTCGGCGCCTGGGGAGTCGAAGGTCGCCGCCGGCGTTTCAGCCTTGAGTGCGGCCTTAACCTTATAGGCCGCCTCGCGTGCCGCCTCGAAACTATCTGCGACCACGAGGGCGATAATCTGGCCGTCGTGCCAAATCTTCTTCGAACTCAGCGGCTGGATGCGCGTCGCCGCGGGACCACCGTCGCCGAAGAACGCTACCTCCTTGAGGCCCTCGACGTTCTCCGGCGTGAGGATGTCGAGTACGCCGGGCACCGCGCGTGCCTCGGCAAGATCGAATGACACGATGTAACCGCGCGCAATGGGGCTCGTGACCAAAATTGCGAACGCCGGATTGGCTACCGGAAAGTCGGCGGCATAGAGCGCCTTACCGGTAACCTTGAGGCGTCCGTCGAGGCGCGGGTAAGGCTGACCCATGTTGGCTTTGGGTTCGGGCGCGGCTTTAGCCATATCAAATCTCCAGGGCAGCGGCTTCTCGAAGCGCTCGTACCAGCGTGCGTTTGCCGAGCGCGATCTTAAACGCATTGTGCTCAAGTGGTTGCGCCTCGGCGAATGCCGCTTCGGCAGCGGCATTAGCACTCGCCTCGTCGAGTGGTTTATCTCGCAGGGTGGTCTCGGCCGCTAGCGAGCGCCACGGCACGGTCGCGACCCCTCCGAGAGCGATGCGCGCTTCCCGTATGACAGCGCCGTTCATGTCGAGCGCGACTGCGGCGGAAGCCAGGGCGAATTCGTAAGATTGGCGGTCTCTGACCTTCAAATATAGCGAGCGTCTCATCCACGGCGCCGTGGGTACGATGAACGCCGTGATCATCTCACCGGGAAGCAGCGTCGTCTCGAGGTCGGGCGTATCCCCAGGCTGGCGGTGAAGTGTCGCAAACGCCACGGTTCGGATCCCCTTCGGACCGCGCAGTTCGACGATCGCATTGACGGCCACGAGGGCCTGCGCGAAATCGCCCGGATAGGTCGCGATGCACTGATCGCTGCCGCCGAGCACCGCGTGTCTCCGGTTGAAGCCAGGGATGGCGGCACATCCGGTTCCCGGGTTGCGCTTGTTGCAGGCAGGATTCGACACGTCGCGAAAGTAGTTGCAGCGTGTTCGCTGCAGCACGTTGCCGCCAAGCGTTGCCATATTCCGTAGTTGCGGACTGGCGGCAAGCTGCAACGACTGGGCGATGACGGGATAATTCGCCTTGACTACAGGATGTTCGGCAGTTTCCGCCATCCGCGCCAGCGCACCGAGCCGCAGCTCCGTTTCGTTGGCTTCGATCCGCCCGAGTGACGTGTGTTGGAGAGCATTGATGTCGATCACGATCTCCGGACGCATGACATCGAGTTTCATCAGATCGAGGAGAGTCGTGCCTCCCGCCAGATACACCGCCGATCGCGCGGCCGGCAGGCCGTTCTTGTCAAACAGCTCGATGGCGTGTTGCGGTTCGGAGGCAGTCTCGAAGATAAAAGGCCGCATATCACGAACCCCTCATCGCAGATTTGGCTGCTTGGATCGCGTCGACAATGTTGGGATATGCCGCGCAGCGACAAAGATTGCCGCTCATATATTCGCGGACATCCGCAGCATCGATTGCATGTCCCTCGTGGACGCAGCCGATCGCCGACATGATCTGTCCTGGCGTGCAATAGCCGCACTGGAACGCATCGTGGTCGATGAACGCCTGCTGCATGGGGTGCAGTCCGCCGTCCTTCCTGGCCACACCTTCAATCGTGGTCGCCTCATGCCCTCGCATCGACACTGCGAGTGTGAGACAAGCCAGAACTCGGCGCCCGTCGACAAGCACGGTGCAGGCACCGCACTGGCCATGGTCACATCCCTTCTTGGCACCGGTCAGACCCAGGTGGTCGCGTAACGCGTCCAGCAGCGTGGTGCGGCTATCGAGTGTCAGCCGATGATCGCTTCCGTTCACCCGCAGCAACAGGTCGACGGGAGCACCGGGAGACGGTCCGCCAGCCGACGAAGCGGCCGAGGGCTGACCCGTGCGTGTGAGCAGAGGTGTCGCTGCGGTCGACACCGTCCCGACGAGAAAGTTCCGACGGTCGACGCCGTAGTCCGTTGCCACAGTGTGATTGTCTTTCAAAAACCGGCCCAGCATGACTCTGTTCGAAGCTCCGTGCAGAAAAATCTTGGCCACCACGGCCGCCGCTAGAGCCGCATGTCGCCTGATACCGGCACAACCGCAGACCAATCAGCAGGTTCCCCGTGCCCACTCGCCAGAACAAATTTCTCTGCCTCGGCGCTTATGGCTTATACGGGCGCGCCAAGTTGTCTCAGGTTGCTCAAAACCGCGCATGCGACCTTAGTCATCCGGCTGTCCTGTCCACGACAGCCCCTCGCCCAGACCTCGCACTCGTGGATAGGCTAGGGCGTGGAACTTCACGGCGAGCGCCGGGTTTGACGAACAGCGTCATGGAGGCGTTGCCCGACGATGGCCGAAGCCTCAGTCAGAAATTTCACCATCAATTTTGGTCCCCAGCATCCGGCTGCGCACGGCGTGTTGCGCCTGGTCCTAGAACTCGATGGAGAAGTGGTGGAGCGTGTCGATCCGCATATCGGCCTCTTGCATCGCGGGACCGAGAAGCTGATCGAACACAAGACCTACCTACAGGCCATCCCTTATTTCGATCGGCTCGACTACGTCGCGCCGATGAACCAGGAACACGCTTTCTGCCTCGCTGCCGAGAGACTGTTAGGCATTCATATTCCGCCGCGAGCGCAATTCATCCGGGTGCTATTCTGCGAAATCGGTCGCCTGTTGTCTCACCTCCTCAATATTACAACCCAGGCGTTGGACGTCGGGGCGTTGACCCCGCCGCTCTGGGGTTTTGAAGAACGCGAGAAGTTGATGGTTTTCTATGAGCGCGCCTCTGGTGCCCGAATGCACGCCAGCTATTTTCGAGTTGGCGGCGTGCACCAGGACTTACCGACAAAACTTCTTGAAGACATCGCAGCGTTCTGCGATCCCTTCCTCAAGGTCTGCGATGACCTGGAAGAACTGCTCACTGACAACCGCATTTTCAAGCAACGCAATGTCGGCATCGCCGTGATCAAACTGGCGGATGCCTGGAACTATGGCTTTTCTGGTGTCATGGTCCGGGGATCCGGGGCGGCTTGGGACCTGCGCAAAGCGCAGCCCTACGAGTGCTACAGCGATCTTGAATTCGACATTCCGGTCGGCAAGAACGGCGATTGCTATGATCGTTATCTGGTGCGAATGGAGGAGATGCGGCAATCGACGCACATCATGAAGCAATGTCTTAAGAAGCTTCTGTCACCCGAAAGTCAGGGACCGATCGCTGTGCCTAACAACAAGGTCGTGCCACCCCTGCGCGGCGATATGAAACGGTCCATGGAGGCGACAATCGAGCATTTCAAGCTATATACCGAGGGTTTTCATGTTCCCGCTGGCGAGGTCTACGCGGCGGTTGAGGCTCCAAAGGGCGAATTCGGTGTCTATCTGGTCTCAGATGGATCCAATCGGCCATACAAATGCAAGATCCGTGCGCCGTCCTATTGTCACCTTCAGGCAATGGACTTTCTTTGCAAAGGTCACATGCTTGCTGACGTATCGGCCGTCCTTGGCTCTCTCGATATTGTCTTCGGGGAAATCGACCGGTAGCCCACTCAACAAGATCGAACTGCCAATGTACGTGGTGTTGTCGGGCGCTTGGCGCTCACGAGCGCATCGCGGCCAAGACGAGCCGGTTAAGGCATGAAAGACGACCACAAGCGTTGGGTCAGCAGCGAGCGAACGGGGAAGTGATGCTTGGTTTGCTGACCAGTTTACAGACCCTCAAGCTCTCGATTGCCATTGAACCTTGATCACGCCGGACTGGGCGGCCAGTGCCTTTATCAAACCGGGACTCTCGTTCTCCAAGAGAGGCCCTGTGAGCTTTACGTCGAATGCGAGCTCACGCTGCTGACAAGAATTTGCAAGCGATATCCGGCTCGCCGTGACGCGTAGTCCAGCCTCACGCAGCTTGTGGCGAAGATCATCCTCGGCCGGCCCGGCGCCGTCAAGCGCAATGGTTATGGTCGCACCGCGTTCACGCGGAATGATGGCTTCGATCCACTTGAGGACGCAGAGCACAACAACACCGAGAGCGGTCCCGACGACGCCCAGGGCAATCTGTCCCCCTCCGAGGCAAAGCCCGATGACGGTGATCAGCCACAATGTCGCGGCAGTCGTGACTCCGAAGATGACCTCGTCGCGGCGTAGAATGGCTCCGGCTCCGATGAAACCCACGCCGGTGAGAATGCCGAGGGGCAAACGCATGACATCCATCGTAACGAATGAATTAGGTGAACGTCCGGTGGTGGATAGAAGAAGGTTGACTTGAATCATCGCGATTGATGCAGCTAGACCCACCAGCACGGTGGTCCTGAGGCCGGCGACTTTTCCATGCTCACTGCGATCAAAGCCAATGATTAGGCCAGCCAGCAACGTAAGACCGAGCCGGATCGCTATGTCTATCCAGTCAATCTGCGCCGACATTCCCATCATTGGGTCCCGGTATGCGAGGGGTACATTAAAAAAAGTCGGAAGCAGATAGTATGTTCCGCGATCGTCCTCAAGTTGGCCTTCCCCTTGGTTCCACCTCTGCACTCCCGCATTACCAGCGTCGACAACCTCGCTGTACGCTGGCATTCAATCATGCACCGCTGGAGCGGCGGCCTGTTGGGTCTCTGCGGTCAACATTGCCTGGGATCTGACGCTTAGTGGCGCTTGAAAAATTGCACTGCGCGTTCGTGCTTCTCTGCCGCCGCTCGGGTCTTAAAGGTACCGAGGTTGCGACGACGACCGGTCTTCGGATTAATCTTGCGTGAGTAGAGCCGGTAACCCCCTGATTTGAGCTTGCGAATCACTGGTGTCGACCTTTCGTGGTTTAGGCTCTGCAGGATGTTGCGCCATTGGGCGCGTCGCATCGCCGGTGGGTTTCTTACGTGCAGGTATGCTCAGGATCCATGGTCTTGAAACGGTCGCGCGAGGCTTTGATTGGGCGATCCCGTTCGGCGCTTTTCCGTGCTCGAGGCAGAATGCGAAGGAAGGCTTTTCAAGCGGACCGCATCGCTTCCTTGCCGGATTTAAGGTCGCCGACAAATCGACGGTATTCACGCGCCTTATCGTCCGCATCCTTGACTCGAAGTAGATACGACGGATGGATGGTGACAACGAAGCGTGTTCCATCGGATTGCGTTAAGATGTCGCCTCGAACTGACGAAATCGACACGCTCTTGCCTAACAGGCTGCGGGCAGCGGTCGCTCCCAGAGCCACCACGACCTTCGGTTTGATAATAGCTCTCTCGATATCGATCCACCAGCGGCACCGGTCGATTTCGTAGGTGTTTGGCCGCTTGTGCAGCCGTCGCTTGCCGCGCTGCTCGAACTTAAAACGTTTGACAGCGTTGGTGACGAAGACACGTCGGCGATCAATGCCGGCTTCCTCAAGGGCTTTATCGAGCATGTTCCCGCGGGACCAACGAACGGCAACCCCTGGAGGTCCTCCTCATGACCGGGTTGTTCGCCTACCAGCATCAGGTGCGCCGAAGCGGACCCCCGACCCGGCACGACCTGGGTTGCGGGGCCATAGAGCCGACACCTCCTACATTCGGTCTCGGCGTTGTAGAGCTCTTCCAGCGTGAGATCCGGAGGCTCCTTTGTGGTATGCTTGATCATTGAAGCCTTCATCCGGACTTCGCCAGCGGCCCGCCGCAAAGGTCAAAGTTGTCCGGCATTTTCACAAGCAATGCCAAAAGCGGCATGACGGTTCCCGGACAGACCCGGCCTCCACAACACCCCCTGCCGCCATCCTCGACTCGCGGGGATCAAGCGTGCGCGTTGCTCTCCATGAACCGTGCTCAAGACCCAACGATCGCCGCCATCAGGTCGAAACCAACAAAACCGATGCTTTCGATTTTTCCAAGATAGAAGCGGCGACCTCACCGAAGAACAATGTAGCGCCCGGTCGGCGATTGACGCCCATGACAATGAGATTGTACCGGCCTCCGCCGGCTTTCTTCAGAATTACCTTCTCGGCTGCGTCAGCTGCGCATATCGTAGTGCGAATCGCCGTGTTGTAACGCTCCGCCAGTGCGACGACGTCCTTGAGAATAACCTCACCTTGATGATGGTCATGGGTATGGGAAACATAAAGCGCGGTGATGGGCACGTTGGCTGCGCGCGCCAGCGCCACGGCAACCTCCGCAGCCCGACGCGACACGGCGGTGCCGGTAAACGGCAGGAGAATCTTAAATCGACTGTCAGCCGAACTTTGCAGATGCGCGCCGCGGGCCGCTACGACGGCAAGCGGCCCGTCGAAGCCTTGCGCCGCGCGCTCGACGTCCCGATGAAAGTTGGCGTTTGGCGCTGTCATCTTCGCAATGCCGATGACAAGAAGATTGTAGCCTTTTCGGGCTTCCTCAGCGATGGCGTCCTCGGTTCGCTTCGCCGCGGCACGGGTTGTGACCGCGGCTTTAGTAGGTTTCTGATCCTCTGCTTGCCGCTCCATGGTCGCAATCGTCTCGGCACCGGCCCTGAACGCTGCCTCTGGACTCTCGGCGTCGGATCGAGGCTCGTCCCGTCCCGTGGCCTCTTGGCCGATGTGGAGCACCGTGGTGGGGATGCCGCGCGCCCCGGCAACGAAGCCAGCCAGGCGTGACGCAAATTTGCCGTTTGCGCTTTCGTCTACAGCGAGAAGAAGCCGCTCCAGGTTGGCCAAGAATCCCTTCTCCTCAAACGCCTCGCGCTCGAGCCGCGCCTTTTCATCCGCCCCAAGCGGAAGTCGTGCCAGCGCCCAGCGCAGCATTGGTGGCATCGCCATCGTGGTGGCAATCGCCATCGCGACGATCATCGTAAACAGATTCTGGCCGAGCACCCCTATCGACAAGCCGATCGTGATAACGACCACTTCGGTGGACCCACGTGCATTCATGGCGCATGCGAGCGCCAACGACTCTCGATGAGTCATGCCGCCCACCCAACCACCGACGAAGGCGCCAGCAAACTTGCCGATACTGGCAATCAGGATCAGACCGCCGGTCAGCAACAGGAGCTCCGGGTCCTTCAGAATCGTGAGATCGGCGTTCAATCCGGCAAGGCCGAAGAACACCGGCATAAAGACACTGGTGATCAACCCACGCAATTGTTCGTCAATCTGACGGGTCAGAAACGGGGATTCGCCAACGAGAATGCCGGCAACGAAGGCGCCAAGCACCGTGTGGACTCCAATCAGGTGCGTGGTCAGAGCCATCCCGGTCATCAGCAGCAGGATTACCGTAATGACCGGAACTTCACTCACTAGGCTGTCATTGGCCCAACGAATTAAGCTGAAGACAAAGCGGCGGCCGATGGTCAAGCTAATGGCCAGAAATATCGCGGTCCCAAATATGCTCCTTGCCAACGAAGCGGCATCGAGTGAGCCATGAGAAGCGAGGCTAAAGATGATCGCGATGATGATCCACCCGATCGTATCGTCGATGACCGCTGACGCAATGATCACTTGGCCGACGTTACGGCGGATGAAATTCATTTCGCGAACAACCACGGCGACAATTTTGACTGAGGAAATCGACAGCGCGGTGCCGAGAAACAGCGACGCGATCACACGCTGCTCGGGATGCAGCATCAGCGAGGCGGGTAGGAATTCTCCGAGGGCAAATCCGCAGGCAAAAGGAATACAGATCCCCGCGCCAGACACCAAGATCGCGGCCCGGCCGACCTTTCGGACCAATTTCAGATCGGTCTCCATTCCGGTCAAAAGCAGAAGCATCAGCACGCCAAATTGCGCGATCCCATCGATCATTGCCCTTTGTTCGTGGCTAGTGGGGAAGAGGGTGTGTTGCGCAGCCGGCCAGAGAGAACCTAGTACCGAGGGACCAAGGAGAAGGCCCGCAACCAACTGGCCCATGACGGAGGGCTGGCCGACGCGCTGCATAAGTTCACCGAGCCCTCGTCCGACAAAAATCAAAATACCGATCTGCACGAGGAGAAGAAATTCGGATGCACCGTTGACCGGAGCTTCAGCGCCGAACGCGCTTGTGGCAAGGAGCAACACCAGTGCCACGCCGCAAAATCCGCTTCGCGTCGCACATGCTCTAACCAACGACAGCCTCTCCTTCAGCGACGCGTCGCTGCTCTCTATGACTATTGTTTGCCAGCCTATTGCCAAGCATTCCTAGGTTGTTGACAACAACAATCCGTCGCAAGCCTGGAATGCATCGCTGGCCCGGTTTAGCAACGCCTCGGCGCGCGCAGTCGTTCCAGCGGCCTGCGACTCACGGTCTGCCGCAGGCGTGACGATCAACCGCAACCCGCATCAAGACAGCTGCTGCACACCCGAGCTTCGTTAACGAACCCAGCCTTAAGCTGGTCAATGGCCTTTGCTCGTCCCGCAATCGGTTACAGGCACGTGTCCGATCTTTGGCATTTTCGCATGACCGGGGGAGCGGCGGGGAACTTGGATTATTGGCCCGAGATTGGTCATGGGTATGCCTGTGCGTAAGCCTTGAAAGGAGATGTAACATGGCTGGTTGACTTCACGGTCGCAAGGTGGCCGTGCTCGCAACCGATGGTGTAGAGGAGGTGGAGCTGCTTGAACCCGCAAAGGCGCTAAAGCAAAGCGGCGCCCAAGTCGAAATTGTTTCCAACAAAGCCAAGGAAATCCAAGGTTTCAATCACATCGAAAAGGGCCACAAGATTCGCGTGGATCGCACCCTTGGCGAAGCAAAGCCGGACGACTACGACGCCTCGATGCTACCCGGAGGCGTCATCAATCCAGACATGCTGCGCCTAGATCCGACGGCAATTGACTTCGTACGTCACTTCGTGCGATCGGGCAAACCGGTCGCGGCGATATGCCATGGTCCATGGACTCTTATCGACGCCGGCGGCGTCAAAGGCAAGAAAATGACCTCGTGGCCATCACTACGGACCGACTTGTCTAATGCGGGCGCCTACTGGCTCGACGAACCGGTCGTGACCGACAACGGCCTTGTCACGTCGCGCAAGCTGGACGACGTCCCGGCATTCGTGCACAAGATGATCGAGGAGTTTGCTGAGGGTCGCCACAGCGCAACGACCTAGCAAGGGCGTCTCTGGTTTGCTTCGATCGCACGAATAACCACCCCCCACGAAACGCCGAGAGCACGACACGTCACGTGCTTGATGGCCAACGCGCCTGCCAACGCCCAGGTCCTGGCTCAGCCACCGCGAGCGGCACCTCCTTAACGTGAGATTTTCGGCGTTATCAGGCGTGGAAATAGTAGCCATAGACCACCGCGAAGGCGATAATGACCGCCAACACGCCGAATCCGAGAACGTAACGAACGTTGTGGCCCGTCACACCTTGACGCGCCTCCGTGATCGATCTTACCGGAGCATCGCCTACGGATACGTCCACATCCGATTCTCGTTGCCGGCTTCGAGGTTCATCGGTGTTCATCGAAAACCTCCGGAACGGTTTATGTGACACATAACGCACACGGGTCTGACCTGTTCCGATGCCGACCGGCTCCGTTTCTGCGGGCCGCGAAACGGCCGTGGTATCGGCGCCCCTCGATCCACGCACCCGAGAGTTCGCCATCGCGCAGGGTCCCAGGCTGCGGTGATGAGAGCAAGGTTATCCTTCAAGGAAGTGACCGAACGCAGCCAGCGTCGAAATCCTGTCGCAGACAATCTTCGTAATTGCGAGCATCGGCACTGCCAGAACGGCGCCGGGCACTCCCCACATCCAATGCCAGAAGATGATCGCCATGACGACAAGGACTGGGTTGAGTGTGAATCGTCGCGCCAGTAGCATCGGCGTGATCGTCTCGCCCTCAATGACATGAATTGCGAGGTAGAGGCCAGCCGGCAACAGAGCGCGCCATAGAGTGTCCGCGGTCAACAGACCAACCAGCATGAACGTCACGATGCCGATCATTGGGCCGAGGATCGGTATATAGTTGAGCATGAAAGCGACTGCGCCCCATAGCACGGGATCACCCAGCCCGCAGAGCCACGTGACGAATCCCGTCGCCAGCCCCACGGTGGCGTTCATAGCCGAGATCGTGATGAGATAAGCGGAGATGTCTTCTTCGATCCGCTGCGAGATCTCGATCGCCTGGCGCTTGTCACTGAAGCGGGGAAGGATTTCGACCAAGCGGCGGAGGAACGTGTCACCGGCGACCAACAGGAAGAAGAGAACCAAAACCGTCTGGAACAACTCCCCAGCGAAATCCCGCGTGCCTGCAAACACGCTACCCAACAGGCCCGACCCAATGGATGCCCCCTTGGACGAGCCGCCTGACGGCTGACCGCCGCTGAACCAGTCCTCCGCTCGCTGCAAAAACTGATGAGCGGCTTCAATCGGCGCTTGTAGAAAGCTTAGATGCTCCTGCAGTCGTGGAACGCCCTGCGGCAATTTCTGTGCCCACGAAACCGCCGGACCGGACAACGCCGTCCCGAACGCGATAAGAGTGCAAAACAACAGGCCGATCAACAGCAACGCACCAAGCGCCCCTGGCACCCGCAGCCGCTGTAGGGTTCGCAACGCCGGTTGCAGCAGGAGCTTAAGCATGACGGCCAGAACAATTGGCAGGATGATCTCCCGCGCGGCGTAGAGCGCGGCGAGGATCGCCAACACAAATAAGCCGCCTTGAAACATGCCGGGGGCGGCCGCAAGGGGCATCTCGGCTTGGCCGCCCGCGGGTCGATTGGACGCAGAGCGTTCCTCCATCTTTCTGGCCGACCCGGAGGCAACAATATCATCATCAATCGATCTAGTGGGTGTCATCTTCGCCCTTCCTCTGCAATGACATTTAGCTCAAAGATTCAGGTTAGCGCCTCCAATGCCTCGCTAATGACCTGGGGAGAAAGGGCTCGGCGCGGCAGACTCAAGCGGTTCAGCCTCCCGCGCCTCAGCGCGAGATATGGGAATCCGGTCTCCAGACGACGCCCACGGTTTGATGTTCGGGGGTGCTTCACTGGCATCGCAGCCCGAGGGACGGTCCCTCAGCCTCACGCTGTTCTGCCGTCGCCATACGCGCCCTCGGTGCAGATGGCGCTGGGGCAAAAAACGCTTTGCAACGAGCATTGTTCCTCGGAGCAACTTAAACTGGTGCGTACGGCGTTGCCGGGCCTCAGCAACCCAGTCGTGTCACGAGGCGAACTGTCTTGCTTGGAAGCGATGACCGGATCTGGCCGACAGCGTTGCTCACGACCGCTGACGAAGGGCCCGGTGCGGGTGCGGTGCGGTCGAGTTGAGGGCTCATGCGGCGCACTGTCGCGGAAGGCTCGAGTTTGGTGGGATGGCTCTAAGAAAGGCACCGATTGGGAACATTACCATGGGGGACTCGTTGTACCATTGCGGTCATGGTGAGACCGCCCCCTTACGGGGCTTATTTTCCTCCCTGACTTGGGCCGCTTCGGTACCCCCGAGGCGGCCTCATTTGTTATGTGCATCGACGGTGCGCGCGAAAAAGGTGACGCAACCCTGGGCAGCAGCCAACCAGCGCCTTAAGACACACCGATGGAGACGTGCGGACAACGCCCTCTGTCCCGCCGAAGCCGAACTGCGACGGGTTTACCGGACGCGGGTCGAGGGGCGACACGTCTCTGCGACTGTCTGTGCAAGATCACGGCGCCAGTGTGGCTCAGACGTCGATCGCTTGGCTCTCGCCAAAGACACAGTCACGAAATGCCTTGATCGGCGCCACCAAAGGCGATCAGCTCGATGACAATCTTGGCGCCGGCGATCTGAGTTGACTGCGCCTGAAATCGCCGCACGGGATGCGGCCACGTCAGCGGCGCCCGTCTATCTCAACTGTTTCATCGATCGATCTGTCGACGATGCAAACTCAGAGTCATACGGCGAACACTCTTTAATCGTCGATCGCCTGATAGACCGAGGTCCAGAAGTCGAGATAGACGCTTGAGAACAGAGGGAACTCTGCACGCTGGGTCATCAGAATAGCGACCATGTCTTCCTGGGGGTCTGATGCCCAGGACGTGCCATAGCCGCCGTCCCAACCGAAACGCCCAGGAACCGCCCAAACATTGTCGCGACCTGTGATGATGCCAACCCCAAAGCCCCAACCCCGATTGTCCCACTGATTAGCAAGGAAGCCCGACTTGGCTTTTTGCTCTTGTGTCAGATGGTCGGTGGTCATGAGTTCGACCGAAGGCCTTGAGAGAATGCGCCGGCCTTCGTACCTGCCCTTGTTCAACATCATTTGGCCAAAGGCGAGGTAATCGTCGACGGTCGAGACCAGCCCCGCGCCCCCATCGGGGAATGCAGGCGGGCGCCTCCACCGACTGTCGGCGACGTCGTCGTAGAGCTCAAGCGCCCGGGTTTCAATGTTGACCCAGTAGCTGGTCGCCAACCGTCCGAGCTTGGCAGGAGGTACGCTAAACGCGGTGTCGTGCATACCGAGGGGCTCGAAAATGCGCTCGTAAAGGAACGTTTCCAGGCTTTGACCCGAGGCACGTGCGATCAGCACGCCGAGCACGTACGATCCCGTGTTGTACATCCATTTTTCGCCGGGCTGGTGCATCAGCGGCAGTGTCGCGAGACGGCGGACCCATTCGTCTGGATCATGCGGCGTCGCCTGGTTGGGCGGTCCGAAGCCCACGATCTGCAATTCGCTTATCGCCTTCTGGATCGGATATTTGTCCGGCGGCCCCCAAATCAGGCCGAAGCCCATGCGGAAGGTGAGCAGGTCGCGCAATGTGATCGGCCGAGTCGCCGGCTCGGTGTCTTCGAGAGGCCCATCGATTCGCCTCAATACCTTGCGGTGAGCGAGTTCAGGTAGCAGCCGGTCCACCGGTTCGTCGAGGCGCAACTTGCACTCCTCCACCAAGATCATCGCTGCCGCCGCGGTGATCGGCTTGGTCATCGAGGTGATGCGGAAAATGGTATCGCGACGAATGGGGTCGCCGCCGCCGATCGCTTTTGCGCCGACCGCATTAACGTGCACCTTGCCCCGCCGGCTGACCAGTGTGACGATACCGGGCACGGCGCCGCGCTTTACATGGCCGGCCATGAGATCATGCATGCGTTCGAGCCGCCCCCGTGAACATCCGTTCGGTTGTGACATATCCCCTCCTTCTCCTAGCCCGCGACCGTGGCTCTCGTCATGTCGGTCGGCTGGAATCCAGCACCGGGAATTCATTACTCGCAGGCAAAAATGCGCATTGGTTGGTCCCGATCTCCGCTAGCGGTTAGGTCGGTCGCTACGGCTAGCGTGTGAGACCCATCTGATCCGGCTGAAGCAGATTGCACCACAGGCAACCTGTCATGAAATACGATCGCAAGGAGTGGCAGCTGCTGATATCCGCGGCAAGAAAACACGATGTTCATTGCTTCTATGGCCCATGCATCTTGACAAGTTGCGTTGATATCAACACTATGAAGTGATGTCAAAGCGCGTCGTCACCATCACCTCGGTCACGCATCACATCCGCGATACATGTTTGTGCCTGCACATTCAGCGAGCCGCACGAGCCGTGGGGCGCCGGTATGATGACGTGCTGCGGCCCATGCAGCTGACAAACGGCCAGTTCTCTCTGCTGGTGTCACTCAATCGTGCCGAGCCGCCGAGCATCGGCAGTGTCGCAGCGCTTCTCGCCATGGATCGCACGACCCTCACCGCCAATCTTAAGCCGCTTGAGCGCCGCGGTTTAGTGAAAGTGGCGGTTGATGCGGCTGACAGACGCAGCCGCCTGATGTCGCTGACCCCCGCCGGCCGGGCCCTGCTGGCGGCAGCCATCCCCCTGTGGAAACGAGCGCAGACGACGAACGAGCGCCTCGTCAGTCCTTCAACCGGCGATCGTCTACGCGCCGATTTGCGCGCGTTGTCCAAGGAAATCTCGGCAGCGTAGCGGTCCGGCGGCTCACGACGCCACCGCCGACCCAGCGGTGCCGACGGCTGGCGTACCAACGTTCTTTGCCATGAACCGGCGATACCTGCCGCCGCCGGCATCCTCACGCCATGAGGGCGATCCGCTGCCATTCCCAATAGTCGGTCACCAAGCCCGCAGCATCGACGCCGAGTTCTGCCGCGAAATCCCCGCTGGCGTAGCGATAGCTCTGATCCGAGAGACGCGTGTAGGTTTGCCGCGAGGCGCGGATTTCCAGATCGGGGAACAAGACCCATGCTGCGTCGATCGTCTCCGACGTGCCAATGGCGAGCGCCAGGCGTCGGATCGGCAAGGTGTTTGTGGACGGACTAAAGCTGAGGTCGACATCAGTGCAACCCTCGAGCGCTGGCATTGGCTGTCCGTTGCAGATCCACGCGCCCGCATCATCGCGAGCAAGCACGAGCAGAGTTTCCTTGCGTCCATACTGCTGGCGTACATCGACGATCGATGTCTGCCAATTAATGTGGCACACAATTCGGTATTCAATTCGCAGCGGAAGATCGGCAACCGCGCCTAGTAGGAGACCTTCCAGAACCTTCTCGCTCGGGCCTTCAGCCAGCGTGCACCACTCGATCGTCTGCAAGTCCGAAGATCGCCGCCAGACGACGTGGCGAGAATTTCGAGCATCGCGCATGGGATATTGCCCCTCTTCTTGCATTCCGAACGGTGTCCCTTGCAATGGTGGCGCTGTCAGGCGGAGGCAACGATCTTGAAATCGAACGGAGCTTGACGCGGCCTCATCCCAAGACGTCTCGGCGACAGCGCCGCCAGTTCAGGAGGCACCGATTTGATGGATGTCTCGGCCTATGATGAAACCTTTGCGCGCTTAAGAACGGCCATCGGGTTCTCCCGAGCGGGTTGCCTCGAAGAGGAACCAGGTCCGCCGCTCCGCCTCATCCACCCACGTTTCGAGCAGACTTGCGCTGGCCACATCATTATGCTCGTCGCACAGCCCATGCGTCTCGCGCATACGCGCCGCGAGCTGTTTGTTATCATCGCGCAACTCCGCCAGCATATCGAGTGGCGTGACATAGTCAGCGTCATTGTCCAGAACACGCTGCAGACGGCCGATGTGGCCGATTGAATGCAGTGTCGTTCCGCCGATTTTCCTCACCCGTTCAGCAAGAGCGTCAGTCAAGGCAAATATCTGCTCACTCTGTTCGTCTAGTAGAAGGTGATAGTCGCGAAAGTGCGGACCCGACATGTGCCAATGGAAGTTCTTGGTCTTCACGTATAGTGCAAACACATCAGCGAGCAGAATATTCAGGGCGCCGGAGATATCCTGTACGGCATTTGACGGGAGATCTGTCGGGGTGACGAGCGGTGCCTTCCTTCGAGATTTTTCGTCGTTGGGCTTCATCGGCTGCCTCCTTCCAGGCTAGCGGTTAACGATCTGAACACCGCGGTCTACAATCGGGCAACACCAAACATCTCGGAATCGCCCGGCACAAGCACGGGTCAGCGATCCATGGCAAAACGCTGACGTGGCCGAATCGGATCCTTCCTCATGCCCGCAATGTTTCGCGTGTGCGCCCCTTGTGCAACGCTTGCGTCAAGCTTGGGCTTGGGGCTGCGCCCTCAACTGGGGGCGAGATTCATGCATGGCTTTCATGCCTAGCAGACCGATGTCGTCATTACAATAAGCCGCGAAACGATGAATGACGGCTCGGACTGCGCCGAGGCAACGGCTGCGAGAAAGATAACGTCTGTAAGGCCGCATGATCCCAACGAAATATTGAGAATTGCGAGCCAACACCGCCCGTGTACAAGGGTAAAGGTCGACATTGACACGCCCAACATCATGACACCCGCCTTTTTCGAAACGGGTTGTACACTGCCTAGGGCGGCGACGTGAGTCTTGCTGGTACGATGTTGCGCTCATTTGGCGGACGTTGCGATCGCTTAACCTGGTCCGCCGCCAGACAGCGGCTGGCGCCAGTCGAGGCGGGATCTCTACGCACGATCTGAGCTGGCGACCGCATGGCCCCCAGCCTGGCGCAATCTATCTCAGGAACGCAAATAGCTCCGCGTTGACTTCGTCCTTCAGGGTCGTGCACATGCCATGCGGAGCCCCCTTATAGACTTTAAGCGCTGCGTTCTTGACCAGCTTGGAGGAGAGCATCGCCGAAGCGCCGATTGGAACGATCTGGTCATCGTCTCCATGCATTATGAGCGTTGGCACGTCGAACTTTTTCAGATCCTCCGTCAGATCCGTTTCGGAGAATGCCTTGATGCAAAAGTAGGAGGCCGGAAAGCCAGCCATCATCCCTTGAAGCCAGAACGCCTCTCGCACACCTTCGGAGATCTTTGCTCCGGGTCTATTGTAACCGTAGAACGGCGTACTGAGATCCTTCCAGAACTGCGAACGATCAGCGACGACGCTGGCACGAAGCTGATCGAACATCTCAATCGGCTGTCCGCCGGGATTGGCAGCGGTCTTGAGCATCAGTGGGGGAACGGCGCCGATCAGCACGGCCTTGGCTACGCGCTTGGTGCCATGGCGACCGATGTAACGAGCGACTTCACCGCCGCCAGTGGAGTGTCCGATATGAATGACGTTCTTCAGGTCGAGAGCTGTGACCAGCGCGGCGAGGTCGTCGGCGTACGTATCCATATCGTTGCCGTTCCAGGGCTGGCTTGACCGGCCGTGGCCGCGGCGATCGTGAGCAATGCATCGGAAGCCACGCGAGGCCAGAAAGAACATCTGGTCTTCGAAGGCGTCCGCGCTGAGTGGCCAACCATGACTGAAGACAACGGGCTGCCCCGTGCCCCAATCGTTGTAATAGATCTCTGTTCCATCTTTAGTTGTTATTGTGCTCATAATCTACCTCTCGAGATCGGCGAGCGCCTGAGGCGCTAGCCACGAATGGGACAGACGACTGCCCCGGGCTCGCAAGCGGGCTGATAAACTCCGGTCGTTGAAGCGGAGGCCGAAAGAGTAAAGATTACCATATTCGCAGCGACGGTAATGGCGACGAGCGTTCCCCGTCTTGGACGAACGTGCTGGCTGCGGGACCATCTTGCTCGGCCGTTCAAAGGATCCTCGCTCACCCTGCACCGTGGGTGGTACGAAAGACGTGATGGCGCATCTATCTCAGGCGGGCCTTGTCCACGGGGAAACCCGCTGCGCGGTCGGCAAGTCCCGAGGCAATCGCAGGCCTGCCCTGCAGAATGTGCGCGCTGGCCAAGCTGCGCGGGTTGACGGCCGGCTGAGATGGTCTGGCTGATCGCCGGCTCCAAGATGCTCTCCTGTGTCTCGATCGCTTTCGAACTCGCACGCCCAGGGGTTGGCCGGTTGTTAAAGCGAGGTTCGCGGAGCAAACTTTTGCCGATACAAGCCGCAATTTCGATGAATTTTACTTGGATCTCGACGCGTGCGACAATCGTTGAAGTTTAATCTGCCGACTAGCGTCATGCCCGAGCCTGCCTCGTACGCCGATCTGCGGTTCATTCTCGCCTCTGCGCGCGCGAGCATTCGTGCATGCGAAGAACGCAATGCCAGCCGTGACCGAGATTTATGGTCATCACGTCCTGCACTCGCCCGGCACCTTTGAGATCGAACCACCGAACCACTCCGAAATGATCAGGCGACGCAGCGACCTCTTCGACAAAGGATTTCCTTACCTTGTCGCCGAGCGGGACGGCACTGTCGTCGGCTACGCCCATGTTGGGCCTTATCGGGTGCGGCCGGCCTACCGGTACACGATTGAAAATTCGGTCTACGTTCGTCCTGATTGCGTGCGACAGGGCTTGGGTCGATGCCTGATGGGCGCCCTTCTTTCCGAGTGTGCGATCAGAGATTTTCACCAGGTCATTGCCGTCATCGGCGACAGCGGGAATCTTGCCTCGATCAGGCTTCACGAAATACTCGGCTTTCGCCAGGTTGGCACGTTGCAATCCGTCGGTTTCAAATTCCAGCGTTGGCTGGACACGGTTCTCATGCAGAGGGAGCTCAGCGACCGCGCCGCCCTCGGCCTGATCCTGTGAGCGACGCCGACGTGCCCCATCCGCGACTCCCGGGTTTGTCAACCGAAAGATCCATGATGGTTCCGGCTCTACGGCGAGGTGCGTGCCTCGTGTGGGCGGCGTTCCACGGTGTCGTTGGCTTGCCGGCGAACGCGTTGGTCGTGCCAAAGGTGCCGCGCAGCGCATTGGAACCTCGACGGAGCGAGACCACAGGTTGGAAGCCCCGCAGAGAAATGTTGCTTCTCGCGCTTGCGTTTGCCGCCAGTTGGTTTGTGACCGGCGCTATGGCGGCGCATTTTCCGACGCTGCTGGAGCGCGCAGGAATCTCGCACCGAGCGGCGATCGCGGCCGGCGCCTTGATCGGACCAGCGCAAGTCGGGGCGCGGCTCATGGAATTTGTGATTATGCGGCGGGCACATCCGCTCGTGTCTGCGCGTCTTGCAGCCGCGCTGCACCCTCTTGGCGCGATCCTTTTCGCTGCGATAGGCGGACCGGCAGCCGCGCTGCTTGCTTTGCTTCACGGCGCCGGAAATGGCTTGCTGACGATCGCGCGCGGGACTGTTCCGCTCGCGGTATTCGGCCCCATCGGATATGGGGCGCGGACGGGTTTGCTGGGAGCACCGGCACGCGCTGCACAGGCTACAGCCCCCCTTCTATTTGGGGTCCTGCTTGATCAACTGGGCGAGTATGCACTGATTATCTCCGGCGGTCTTTCCATTCTGGCGCTCATCGCTCTTCTGGGTCTGCGCGCGAAATCACAGCATACCGCCTGACTGTAACGAACGGCATAGGGAATGAGCGCGGGTTTCGCAGAACCCCATTCACGATCATCGCGCTTCGCCCATGCGCGCTGCCAATACGATACGCAAAGGGCGGGCCGATCTCGATACAAAGCGTTGCCAGGAGATTGCTGACGGGCTTTCCGAGATAATGCGCCGAGGCCGAGAGCCCTCTTCAACCCGCGTCGCCGATCACGTGCGGCCCTGTCTCGGAACTTTTCTGCGCAGCGATTGCGGTCTTAGAACCCCAGATCGCTCAAGGATGGGTGATCATCAGGCCTGCGGCCGAGCGGCCAATGGTATTTGCGCTCGCTTTCCGCAATCGGTGCGTCGTTGATGCTGGCGATGCGCACGCGCATTAATCCGTGGTCGTCGAACTCCCAGTTCTCATTGCCGTAGCTCCGGAACCAGTTGCCGCTGTCGTCGCGCCATTCATAGGCGAAGCGCACGGCGATGCGGTCCTCGCGGAAGGTCCAGATTTGCTTGATGAGGCGATAGTCGAGCTCGCGCTGCCATTTGCGTGTCAAAAACCCTCGGATCGCCTCGCGACCTTGCAGGAACTCCGCGCGATTGCGCCAGCGACTGTCGATCGTATAAGCGAGGACGACGCGCTCCGGATCGCGCGTGTTCCATGCATCCTCAGCGAGGCGGACCTTCTCAACGGCCGTTTCATGGGTGAACGGCGGAACCGGCGGGCGGCTGTTGGTCATCGCATTCTCCCTTTATACAGCGGACAATTATCCGAGTAGCCTGGCCAACCAATCTTGCCCGGTTTCGGTTTGCGAGCCCAGTGTCGACACGCGGGCGCTGCGCCTCGATCCGGTCCAGAACGACGGGCGTCGCGTCGCTACGCCACTGCGAGCGCTTGCCGCGCCTAAAATCTCGCTGCAAGCATCCCCTGGGCGTTATGTCGCGGCAACCCGCGGTCGCCTGCCCGACGCGGATCTCCCCGACAGTTGCGAGCACGAATGCGTCCAAGGCATTTTGCCCCAAGAGGCGCCCGTTTTGCACGTCGCCGTGCTGGCGACGCAACGATCGGCAAAAATCTTGGTCACATGTCACACATTGGCGATCTATCTCGTCATGTCTTCGAAAATGGTCCGCACAAAGGAGATGATCATGACACCAAGATTGAATCCGTTTGCTGCTGCGCCTGCTTCCATGCAATTGTGGCTCGACTTCGGAAACGCCATCCTGCGGAGCGGCCCGGACGAGTGCCTGATGGAATTGGTGAAGATCCGCGCCTCACAAATCAATGGTTGCGCCGTTTGCCTCAACATGCACACCGCGAGTGCTCGAAAACTTGGCGAGACAGAGGAGCGTCTTTACCTGCTCGATGCCTGGCGCGAATCGCCACTCTACAGCGAGCGCGAACGCGCTGCGTTGGCTTGGACTGAGGCATTGACGCTGGTGTCTGAGACGCACGCGCCCGATGATGTTTATCGAGCCCTGCAAGCGCAGTTCACCGAGGCGGAGCAGGTGACCCTCACCTTACTGATCGTCACGATCAATGGCTGGAACCGAATCCAAGTTGGCTTCCGCGGTGTCCATCCGGTTGACAAGCGCCGCGCAGCTTGACGAGGTGAAGTCCAGCCAAGACGGCGCCGGGAGCGCCCCGCCGCCGCCAGAAACGCGCCTGCTTCGAGATTGCCGAGACGATCGATCGTCGCCCCGCACCGCATAATGCCTGCGATCCTCTATGCGAGGTGGTCATCCTCTGATCGCAGGCATGCCGTGCATGCGTTGACAGACGCGGTGTGGTGCCGAACGAAGATTTGACGGTGCTCTGACTTTGGTCTGCCACCTTACCTTACGCGCGAGACTTCGCGAGCAACGTTCGCCGCAACCGCCGCGGCGCGGTACCCGCCAAGCCTCACGCGACTTATGTCCAATACCGATTCACCCTCTTGTTGGCTCCCAAAGCCCCAGAACCGCGCCGGTTGGATCAACGATGATGCTGAACTTACCCGCGCCCATCACCTCGACCTCCTCCTGCATCACCTTTGCTCCAAGCGACTTGGCCTTGCTTGTCGCCGCCTTGAGGTCATCGACTAGCACGTAGGCCATCCACGCCGACGGCGCACCTGGAATCGGTTGTTTCAGCAGTCCGCCGCCCGTCCCTTCGCCAACCCTGACCATGGTGTAGGTGCTGTCACCCATTGGTACGTCTTCGAGCTTCCAATCGAAGAGCTTCCCGTAGAAGGTCTTGGCTTTGGCAACGTCCGTAGTGGCGAGTTCAACGTGTACAAACGGATTAGCCATGAGCTTGCTCCTTTTTGAAACTGTCCAAGGAAGTGCCACAGTTCAATAGCGAAGCGTTAGCAGCACTAGAGGCGATATCAGGTCGGGCCGCGACGATAACGTGTCGCCTATAGACCGGGGTTCACAATGAGGTGACCGGATCTTTGCGGACGTACCAACCGTGAGCCCGCGAGGAAGCCGACTGCGCAAGTGGCGGACGGCAGCTAAAGTCGGCCGTTTGCCAGTCCGTCGATTGCCCCGCGCTCTGCGAGCAGGCAAACATGGTCGTTGGATAGACCCGCGATCGATCGAACCCAGGTTTTTCTGAGAAAGTGCTTGTTAGCGCGAGGCCTCGTCTACCGATCGTCGTCTCGTCACAACTCTTCCCGGCTGGCCACGGCGGGCAGGTTAGAAATGTATACAGTTCCTTGGTACTATTTATTTCCAATTCGCCCGAAATTGTGACGACCGTCGGCACCCATTGTCGTTTGACAATCACCCATACTCGATATCGTTGTGGTTCCCTGTCATCCCCCATCTGGTGACTTTCAGCCGCTGGCCCCTGCAATTGGCCAAGAAAGACCGAACGTCACCTGCTTGGAGGCGGAGCGTCCGAGGCTATTTGCCGCGGGCGCGGAACCAACCTCAGCGACTTGGAACTCTGACGAGCGGTCCTAGCTTTACGCCACAGGGGTTCGACGGGGCAGGAAGGGTGCCAAGAAAATTTACGAACATGCGGCTATTTCTGTGAGACTCAGATTCCTTAAACTCCAAGGGACCAATCACATGTTGCTGCGGCGAAGGAAAATCTCCCTCCATACAACCAAGGTGGCGGCGTTTGCGTTCGCCCTTTCGATCCTCGCCGTGTGCACGGGACCCCTCGCCGCTGCTCCCGGGCCATTCGCCGCTTTGGCAGGATCGTGGTCTGGCGAAGGCACGGTCATGGTATCGAATGGAGCTAACGAACGGCTTCGGTGCCGGGCGACGTACCGGGTCGCTGGCCAAGGTCAAGACGTTGATTTGAACCTGCGCTGCGCCAGCGACAGCTACAATTTCAACCTCCTTAGCACCGTGCGTTATGAGGGAGGGGCGATATCCGGGTCATGGAGCGAAACG
>Ga0126371_10000989_pt1 | contig 23642 bp, 9 predicted proteins | sample PanSoiMetaPlot_4_FD_110145 | JGI IMG/M metagenome (GOLD analysis project Ga0126371, IMG submission 110145) | Tropical forest soil microbial communities from Panama - MetaG Plot_4 | ecosystem: Environmental > Terrestrial > Soil > Tropical forest > Bulk soil | place: Panama | collected 2016-02-17 | reverse complement strand
CATTCTTGGCGTGGACGCTGTGATCACCGGCGACATTACCCAGTTTGGCCGCGATGATCAGAGCAAGAACGTCGGCGGCATGCTGGGTAAATGGGGCAGCGGCTATGGGCTGGGCGGCGTAGGTACGCACAGCGCCAAAGCCGAGGTTGCTATCACGGCGCGCATGATCGACGTCAATACGGCTGAGATTCTGGCTTCAGCAACAGGCAAGGGCGAGTCGAAGCGCTCGGGCACAAATCTGCTTGCGGGCGGCGCGGGAACAGGCGGCTATGGCGGCGGCGAAGCTGGGATGGGCAGCAGCAACTTTGCTCAGACCATTATCGGCGAAGCGACATCGCAAGCCGTAGCAGACCTGGCGCAGAACCTGAACGCAGACAGCGCCAAGCTGCCTACCATTACCGCTCCGGTGGTCACCGTCAACGGCCTGGTGGCTGATGCGTCAGCGTCGGACAGCGTGATTATCAACGTTGGCAGCTCGGCGGGCGTTAAGGTCGGGGACAAGCTGGCGGTTTCGCGCGTGGTTCGCGTAGTGAAGGATCCTGCAACCGGCAAGCCGCTGCGCTCGATTGAGAACTCGATCGGCCAGCTTACCATTACCAGCGTGGATGCAACCTCAGCAGTCGGGGCGTTCAGTGGGTCGGGCAAGCCCCAGACAGGCGATACAGTTAAGACTCCATAGTCATAGACAGATGAAGCGCGCGGCCATCGGCGTTCGAGTTCATTCGGGCTGGAGCGTTCTGGTGGCCGTTTCCGATCATGCCGGTTCGCCGGAGATTATTGAACGGAAGCACATCACAATCATTGACCCTACGGCTGCTGGAACAAAGCAGCCGTATCATTTTGCCGAGAAGCTGACGATTCCCAAGGCGGAGAAGCATATTTCTGATTGCGCTGCGGCTTCTGAGCGGTTTGCTGTGGCAGCGATAGACGGCACCCTGAAGGAGCTAGGCGCGCGAGGCTACAGGATTGCAAGTTGTGCGCTGCTGCTTGCGTCCGGACGCGCATTGCCTGCGCTTCCAAAGATTCTGGCTTCTCATGCTCTGATTCATACCGCGGAAGGCGAGTTCTTTCGCGCAGCCGTGTGTAGTGCTTTTGAGCGACTCGGCATTCGCGTTCATGGTTTTCGCGAGCGCGATCTTAATGAGCAGGCTGCGAGTGTTTGGGGGGATACTGCGCCTCAGGTCTTGCAGCAACTTTCCAGGTTTGGACGCGTGATTGGGCCTCCGTGGACGGCGGATGAGAAGAATGCGGCACTTGCGGCATGGATGGCCCTGAACCGCAAGTAGCTCGGGAAAGAAGCCTCTTGAGTTTATTTCGCGTGACGAAATTGTCGCCGCACTGTCTCCACCATCAGACCGGCAAACGCATACGTTGCTGTATTCGCTGCTAGAACTTCATACAGACTGACGGGATGATGCCGGATCATCGCAATCGGGCATGTTAAATATAGGACGACCCAGACATCCTGTAACCGTTCGTTTGCAGATGGGAAGGTTGCGTAAACATAAAGGGCCCAGAGGCCCGCAACCAGAAAGCCGATGCCTGCCCATAGAGCAATGCGGTATTTCATCGCGTCGCTCCTTTTCAGCGTTATTCTACGCCTCTCAATGGTGCTGGCGACTGAATCATCCGGGCTGCATCATGGACGGCCCCGCGGCGGGTGGCTCCGTCGTGAGATTGTCCATGAAGATGCGAAGTACTTCCTGTCCCGTTCCCGCGTAATAATCGCCCGGCTTGACTCCGCGCTTTGTCCAGGCGAGAAGAAAGATGAGCGGTATCCAGCCGCGCGTATCATGCGTCAGTTCCCTGCTGATTTTATAGAGCGCATTTGATGGCATCAGCGGCAGGTGAATCGCGCTGATCTGGTTTATCGATGGGTCCTGACATAGTTCAGCGGGCGAGGTCACAAGATATTCGCGGCAGATAAGCGGGCGAATGGGATGGATGCTGCAGCTCTCGTCTTCAAGAAAGGGGCATGGAGCGTCGGCATGGAAATAGTCCATCGCCATCTGCACGAATGATTTTTCGTCTGCACCCCAGTTTGGATCCATAAGCTTATCGAGGATGCCCGATTCTTTGAGCTTTAGAAGTCCGCTGCGGAAGCGCGCTTCGATCCCGGCCTGACGCTCTTTGGGCAAACTGTTGAACCAATCCCCCAGGAATTCCGCTTCAAAAATACTAAGCGGCACCATCTGGCGGCAGCATGCGCCGCATCCTTTGCGGCATGAGATGGGATGGCCAGCCTCAGTCGCCTCGCCCGCGACGTGATTAATCATGCTGCTGTCGAAGTCTTGAATAATTGGGAGCAGGTTGGTCAGCGTGGTCTTGCCTGCTGGAACCTGGAGGCTGGCGTTGAGCGTGCCTTCGCCAACGCGGAGGGAGAAGGAGACTTCGACTGTGGATGGTTCGGGGGTATTGGACATGTTTTATCGACCGATTTCGGTTATCTCTCAAACTCCCATTCTGAGGAGCACAGCAACGAAGAATCTGTTTTATTCTTTGTCGCTGCCAGACCATAACAGAAAAGCAGGTCCTTCGACTGGGCACGCTGCGCGTGCTTCGCTCAGGATGACAGCATCAGTGTAGTACTCAGAAGTCGAAGCGCGCGGCCAGTTGTATCTGACGCGGATCGTGCGCGGAACGAATGATGCCGAACTCTGGATTCAGGTGGACACCGTCGGTGCTGTACTCGGTGATCGGGTTGTAGTAGTTGGCGCGGTTGAAGAGATTGAAGAACTCGGCGCGGAGAACCAACGCGCCACGGTCGCCGAAGAGATGGAACCGCTTCTGCGCAGCGAAATCCTGGCTGATGAATGCTGGGCCAGAGTACGGATTTCTGCGGCTGGTGCCCACGCACGGCTTGCCCGCCGTACCACTGTAGAGCGTGGGTGAAGCATAGAGGTTCGGGCAGGAGTTGGTGGCGCGATCGGCCACGGCGGCTGTGGTGAACTGTGTCAGGTCGGCGAAGTATTGGTCAGGCTTTCCCGTCGTGCGGACATTACCGGCGATGTTGACGCGCTGCGTAATCTGGCCGTAAGCCGGGCCGGAAAAGATGGTGTATGGCAGACCGGTCTGCGCAGAGAAGACGCCGGAGAGCGAGAATCCGTTCAGCCAGGCGTGACCCCACGAAGGCAGATCGTAGACGAAGTCTACGATTGCGCGATGGGCGACGTTGAAGTCAGAGCGCCCATAGTCATCTGTAGAGAAATCAAGCGGGTTCTGCGGCAGGCTGTACTCGGTGACAATGACAGGCCGGCTGCCGGTGGTAGTCAGCGCGGAAGAAATTGCGTCAAAGGACGGAATGGTCGCTTCGGCAAGAATCGCGTGGAAGAGGCAGTCCGGATTCTGCGCGCAGTTGCCGGGCTGCAACTGGCCTCCGCGTCCGCCTTCGCCGCCTACACCGAGTGGGTTAGCGCCGAGCGCGAATGCCGTCGGATTACCGAGCCCGTAGAGCTGGCGTCCGAAGATCTGGTTCCAGAGAGCATCTGTGCTGCGGGGGAAGTTGCTGCCCGCAATGTCGTCCATTGATTTCGAGAAGGTGTAAGCGGCATTGAGCAGCAGGCCGTGCCACATTTCGCTGCGCACCTGCAGGACGAGCGAGTGGTAATTCGACGAACCAAGATTCGATTCAGTAAAGACTGGGAAAAAGGTGTTGTTGTTGCATAGCCCGCCCGGTTGCCCCGCGTTTCCACTGGAGGTGCAGTAGAACTCCTGCAGGAAGTTACCGTCGTAGATAAGTGGTAGCCTGCGGCCCAGTGTCCCAATATAGGTGACTTCCGATGTCCAGCTGCGGGCGAATTGGTGCTGGAAGTCGATGTCGAACTGCATCGTGTAAGGATTGCGAAGGTTCTTTACATCGCGCTCGAAGATCGGGCCTGCTCCGCTGGCAGCCTGATAGCTGTTGAAGATGGCCTGCTGGTCGGGATTGAGGTTCGCTGGGTTGAGGGTGCTGAGGCCGAAGCCGCACTGGCCGCCATTGGTTGCACCCGGGCAGCCGGCTGAATAAAAGTTCTGGCCGTAGATCGCGCTGGGAGCATTTACGTTGTAGGGGCTTGGACGATTGATTAGCAACTGCTCGCTGTAGCTGGCCGGCAGATGGTCATAATACATGCCGAAAGCGCCGCGAATCACATTGCGGTAGTGAGAATCGAGCGCATACGAGAAGCCGGCGCGTGGCGCGAAATCCTTCTTGTCGGCAGGCAATGTGAATTTCGCATTCGGGCTGCAGCCCCAGCCGCTATTGAAAGTAATACGACGCGCGCCATAGAGCGAATCGAGATGTGTTTCAGTACCACCAGAGGCGGCGCACTGGTACGCGAAGGCGTCATACGTGCCCGTCGCTCCCTGATGGACGAGGCCATTGGCGTCTTGCGAAAAATTCCAGAGCCGATTGTTTGTATCCCACGGCTGGCCGAAGAAGTTGTAACGTACGCCAGCGGTGAGCGTGAGGCGCGGAATCGGCTGGAACTTATCCTCGATAAACCCAGTAGCGACATAGCTGCGCAGATCGCCCACGTAACCGTTGGGCTGCTTCAGCTCGTAATCGAACGATGGATGCACGAATCCATTGCCGCAGGAAACACAGGTTTCGCTGTCGCTGGTGAACTCGCCGATGTTGTTCGAAACAATGATGCCGCGCGCCATCCCGCCTTCAAAGTCGAAGTTCTGAATGTAGCGGTAATCGCCACCCACCGTAAAGCGATGACGCGCGCCCAGCGCAAAGGTAAAGTTGTCAGCTGCCTGTACCTGCGTGTCTCGATGGGCTGCAGGGGCGCTCAAAGGCGCGCCGATGCGAGCGAAGGGAAAATCGCCGTCCAATGAGGGTGTAACAGGCGAGGGCGAATAGGTGATGTTGCCGGGAACCTGGTTCCAGAAGGAGTCATACCAGCCGCCGACAGCTCCGGGAGTTCCCGGCGTGGCGCCGGCAAGCCGGTTGTCAATACCGCTCATCACGAATGTCGGAACCTGCGCGCCGGGAATGACAGGTGATGAGAATTTGTGGTCCTGCGCAACTTCATCAACACGATATTGCGTGAAGCCCAACCGCGCTTCGTTCACGCTTTTGCCATTGGCAAAAGCCAGCGTATGGACAAGAGCTACGCTCTGGTTCTGCGCCTTGCGGTCAGCCCCGTTTCCTGGATAGCCGGAAGGCTGCTCAGGCAGCGAGTCATCATGCAACTGATCGAGAAGCTGTCCGGCATAGCGAATGCTTAGTGTGCCTTTTCTCCCGAGGTCGATATCCGGGCGCACGAGAAGATTGTGGACATGGGTATAGTTAGGCGCGGTGCCTTTGTAGAAGCCAAAAGTGCCGGTGTTCGTGCCCTGGACATTGGGTTTTGGGTAAAGCGAGAGCACGCTATTAGCAATAGCTACATCGTTGCCATTCAGGCCGAGACCGCTGGTGGAGAAGTCAAAGGCTGTAGGTACGCGCTCGAAGATCGGGTTAGGGTTGTCGATCAGCGTTCCCTCATAGCTGCCGAAGAGAAAGAGCCTGCTGCCGATCGGGCCGCCGATGTTGCCGCCAAATTGTTTGGAATTGAATGGCTGGGTGTGGCTGTCGTTTTGCGAAAGTACAGCATTGCCGTCAAACATGCCGGAGTTGCAGATTGATCCGGCAGTTGCGCGGCAGTTGGCAAGGCCGGCGGTCTGTCCTGTTGATGGAACGAGCGATGTCAACAGCCGGTAGAGGGCGTTATAGGTTGTGGGACCGTAAGAGATATAGCCAGCTGCGGCACTGCCGATCTGTTCGTTGGCAATTTCATTCGGAGCAGCAGTGGTGCTGCCGGCATAAGCAGTGGCCTTGGCGAAAGTCGTACCGGAGTAAATCGAAAGAGGTGTGCCGGCATTCAAACTATCGTTATTGAAATAGCCAAAAGCCGTTCCGTGCCATGCGCCCCCTTTGGACTGGCCGCGGTTCGTAATTACATCGACGACTCCGCCCGAACCCTGACCATACTGCAAGTCCGGGTTGGCGTAGACAATGCGGAATTCCTGCACAGAGTCATTCACCTGGAACGGAATAGCCTGGTTAGTGCTGGAGGCAAGATTGTCACTTCCGTCCAATTCAAAGTTGCTGGAGGTTGTACGCGATCCAGAGATGCTGAAGGCCGCACCGGCCAGCGGTGACCCGGGATCGACGTCATGCACTCCGGGCAGGAAGAGACCGAGCGCGAGGAAGTTGCGGTTGAAGAGCGGCAATTCGCTCAACTGGGTGCGCGTAATGTTGGCGCTCAGAGAGATGTTCAGGTTGTTCTGGATGGCCTGCGACTTCGGCTGCGCTGGAATAGGCTTTGGAGGCGGATTTGCCGTGGCAACAGGTGGCGGAGCGGGATTGTTCGCCGTGGAAGTGGGCGCTGCTACAGGCGCGGGTTTAGGCGGAGGTGGAGGGGCCAATGCCGGCGCGATGTCGATGGGCGGCAGCGTGGTGTGCGCCTGCCCTACGTTCAGATCGAAGGGGTCGGATGTGACGAGCACTTTTCCGCTGGAATCGAGCACCTGTATGGCGTATCCCGCCTGCGGCGGAACTACCGGAAACTCAAAATTCCCGTCGTCGTCAGTCTTTGTCGTCTGGATAAATTTCGTCGCTGGGTTGACAAGTTGAACGGTTGCACCGCCAACAGGATGGAACTGGTCTCCGTTCCACACTTGTCCATCCACCCGCGTCTGTGCGTGGACACAGACGCCTGCCAGCCCGAATACCCCTATGCAGACCAGAACCCGTATCAGATAGCGCATCTCTTTCATCCCTGACTGTGCCTGGCAAAAGTGTCATCACGGGGGAACAGCTATACCGGGACATACAGAAAGCCAACGGCAGAACGGCTAAGAGCAACAGTTGATCACGGCCCGGTCACCGGCACTGAATAAATGACCGGAGAAAGCAATATCACAACAGATGGTGAAGAATCCAGAAGAATCGAATCAGCTTAAGTACTTGAAAAGTTCGTTATTTTCGGTCTGCAAGCCAGGGTTCCGTCCTACATGCCGGGCTGGTTCCAGACGGCCAGAATCTTGGGGGAGACATTTTTTTCCATCGGTTTAAAGCCCTGCTGCTTTGCCTGCTGGAACTGCTGTATCGCATTTTGCTGCAGACTGTCGCGCTCTTCCTTGCTCTTGGGGCTGCTGAGGATAGCCTGGGAAAGCATGGTTGCGCCCAGGTAGAAATAAGCCGCGCCTTTGCTGCGGTTGCCGCCCGCCGTCAGGTAGAGAGAGAGGGCGTCGCGCGCATCGGTGAGGTGCGACTCGTAATAGTCGCGCACACCGCGTACCAGCGTGTCTTCCAGAGCCTTCGGGTCGCTGGCCAACGCGGCTTTCAGACCGTCCTGCGCTTTTTCCCGGCATGTCAGGGCCTCGGGCTGTCGTGGATCAAGCGTCAGCACCTGATTGCAGGCGGTTAAGGCTCCCTGCCAATCTGACTTCGCTAGGTGATCCCGGGCGTCAGCGAGGGCGGCATTGATTCTTACAGAATTGTCGGGCGGTTTGTTGCCAGCAACGGTAGTACCGTTCGGCTGCTTCATGAGAGAAGCCAGCCCAGCCAGTTTGCCGGCGGGATCCCCCGGGCCGTTGCTCTTGATGCGCAAAGCGTCGTTGTACTTTTGCTGGGCCGCGGAATAGTTTTTGTCAGCTTTAAACGCCTCCGCCTGCTGCATATCATCGTGGTAATTCCGGATGTTGCTGAGAATCGTCTGCGCCTGCGGCAGCTGATCGGGCGCTTTCACCAGGCCGGCATTGGTTTCCGCCGTGGGGAAATCTCCATTGTCGAATGCCTGCTGCGCCGCTTTGAGCGCGGTGGCGCTGGTAACGTCAATGCTTGGCTGCGGATGGTTGATGGCGTCATTGGCCTGCGCAATCAGCTGTTGGGCGTCCGCGTGGCGTGGGCCGAAGTAGATTTTGCTCAGGTCACTGATCGCATCGGTATATTGCTTCGCCTCGAATTTAGCCTTCCCGGAGACATAGAGCCCTTCGAACTTCTGCAGACGTCCGTCGAGATACTGTTTCGCGTCATTGCATTTCTTGCCGTAAGTCGCCGGGTCTAGTTCCGCAGCTTTACATAGAAGCTCAACTGCAGCCTGCTGGTCGCTAGTAGCCTGAGACTGTTTGTAAAGGCTGTCCGCCTGCTGGTCGGCGAAGAGGCCCCCGGGAACGCACAGGAAAACGGCCAGAAGCAAAAGGACGCGGCGCTTCATTTCTGACCTCCAATTAACTGCTCGATGTCCAGCTTGCCAAAGCTGACAACGCACTGGTGCTGTTCGGCTGACAGGGTACAGTCTATGGTCTGCTGGCTGTTGTCCGGCCCCTGGAAGATGACCTTATACGTTCCAGGCTCAAGGCCGTCAAGGCGCATAGGAGTGCTCTGGTCACCGGAGGGCAACTGCACGCTCTTGCCTTTGGGATCGATAACCCGGCTCACTGTGGCCCAGGGCGTTCCGTTCAACTGCATAAATGTAGGCTGGAGTGCGGGTCCTGTTGGGCGCAGGAAGAGCACTACCGCGCCAGCGATGATGGCTACGGCGACAAGGGCGATAGTGATATAGAGGCCGGTGCGTGACTTGGCCTGAACGATAATTGGCAGCGAATCCGTACCGACGCGGGATTTGGCTCCGGCCGCTTTGGTCGCTTCTTCGACCAGGCGCTTCCAGTCGGCCTGTACCTGTGAATCGGCAAATTCCAAAAAGTTAGCAGGTCGGCGCAGCTCTTCGAGCGCCGTGGTTGCTTCGTTGCGCAGCAGCGCCTTACGCGCTCCTTCAATGGAGGCCGCGAACATCGCATTCGCAGCAGGTCTGCGCTTGGCCTCGTAAGCAGAAATAGCCTGCGCAAGCGCGGGCGATTCGCCATAAGCGCGGCGCACGGATTCGAGGGCGTCCATGCCACCGTGAAGGTCTTTCTTTGCCAGCGCTTCTTCGGAGCGGGTGACCGCATCCTGAATTGCGCTTTCGACTTCAATTTTGCGGCTGATCTCCTGCCGCAGGGCGGCGATCTGGCTGAGACCGAGAATTTCAGGAGGTTGGCTGTCGAGCAGCCGCAACGCGCCGCGCAGATCCGTTTCCGCCAGCGCCCGCGTACGCGCCGCTACGCTTTCCACGCGCTGGGCTGCGTCGCGCAACACTCCGCGCGCGCGTTCGAGCAGGGCTTTAAGACCTGGATCATTGGTAGAGGCCGCAGCGGGTTCGAGCTTGCGGACGGCAGCTTCATACTGACCGCTGTTCATCAGCCCCAGCGCCTCTTCGCGCACTGCAGTGGTCTGGCGTTGGCGCAGATTGGCCTGCTGCTCATTGCGCGCATATTGAAGAAGGGAATTTAATTCTTCTGTCTCGCCGCAATCAATCAGCGCGGATTCCAGCGTGCGGATGGCCTCGTCATATTCGTGGGCGTCGATGGCGGTATGCGCGCTCTTGAGATACTGTGCTTGTAGCTCATCTTTCTTGACGCGCTTAAGCTGCTCGTCAAGCTGCGCGCGCATCTGCACCAGCCGCTCATTGCCGGGAACCTGGTCGAGCGCCTTGTCGATGATGGAAATGGCCTCGACCGGCGAAGTAAAGAAGATTTCCTGCGCCTTCTGAGCGGCGCTTTGAACAATCTGCTGCGCGTTGTGCTCGCGCTTCTTCTTTTCCGTCTCCGCCTTGAGCTGCAACAGACGGGCTTCCGTGGGCAGCTTTTCCAGGGCGCGATTGATATGGTTCAGGGCGCGGTCGTAGTCTTCGCGATAGATCGACTCCTGAATTTCGCCGACCATCTGCTCGATCAGGACGCGGCGGCGCTCCTCTTCCTGGCGGGTCGCGGCCTCGTGCAGCAGCTTCTGCACTTCAGGATGCGTGGGGTCGATTTCAGAAGCTGCGCGCAGACGGGTGACAGCTTCAGTGAAGCGGCGTGCGGTGTATTCCTGGCGCGCAGCCGAGAGCAGTTCCTGAAGCTTGCCTTCCTTCGCCTTGCGCTCCATTTCGCGCACGACGGTTGAATAGGCGTTGCGCAGGTCGGTGCTCTTTTCGTCGAGCTTGAGCGCTTGACCAAGAAATTCCTGCGCCGACATCAGGTCGCCGCGCTCGCGCGCGTCTCCGGCCTGCTTCCAGAGCGTGCGGATCTTATCCTGCTTATCTTTCAGGCGCTGCGCATTCTCTAGCTTCTCGTTAAGCTGGAGCGCGTTCTCCGTGTCCAGCTTCATCGCCTGCTTGTAATAGGAGACGGCGTCGTCATAGTTCTGCGAAAGGACGGCTTCTTCCGCCTGCTCGACAATCTGCCGCACCTGCTCGGCCTTCTGCAGCTTGTTGATCTGGTCCTGCACTTCGCGAGTGAGGCGCTTGGCTTCCAGGTTTTGCGGATCGATGCGCTGCAGATCGATGAGCACTGTGCGCGCGCTGGTGTACTGGCGCTGCTCCATCAGCCGTTTCGCTGAGGTGAGCAGGTCGCCGACCCGCTCCTTTTTCAGGCCATCGGAGATGCCCTGCAGATCGAAGGCCATCTCTTCCGCGGTGCCGTAGCGGTCGTCGGGGCTCTTCGCCAGCGAGCGGTCAACGATGGCCACCAGGTCGTCAGGAATATCGGGAACGAGTGCCCTGATCGAAGGATGCGGCTCGTTGATGACCTTGTAAAGTGTAGATACGTCTTCGCCATTGAAGGGCAGTTCGCCGCTCAACATCTGGTAGAGCATCACACCCACCGACCAGATATCCGACCGGCCATCGCTCATTTCGCCTTTGAGGCGTTCCGGCGCGATGTAGTGGAAGGTGCCGATAACGGCGTCGGTTTTCGTCAGGCGCGTGGACTGGTCTGCGAGCCGCGCGATGCCGAAGTCTACGATCTTGACTTTGCCATCGGGCTGCACAATCAGGTTCGCCGGTTTAATGTCGCGGTGTACGACGCGGTTCTGATGCGCGTATCCCAGACCAGAGCAGAGTTGTTCGATGATGGAGAGTGTTTCCAGCAGCGTAAGCTTGCGGCCCGAGCGGAGAATCTTTTCCAGCGAATCGCCATTGACGAACTCCATGGCGATGTACGGCATGCCTTCGTGCTCGCCGAACTCGTAAACCGTAACAATATTGGGGTGGTTCAGAATGCCGGAACGCGCTTCCACGTAGAAGCGGTCGCGCAGCTCAGGAGTGATTTCGGTCAGGGTCTTGATGGCCACTTCGCGGCCAATCAGGCGGTCTTCCCCCCGGTAGACCACGCCCATGCCGCCACGGCCTAATTCCGCAACAACGTCATATCTGCCGATCCGGGTAATTGTCGGCGTTCCCAAAGGCTCGTTACTCATCCGCGCTTACTACCCTCTAAATCTGCTCATGCTCGTCAATTCTTAATCCGCATCATCTTTGAAATCCCGGGGGGATGGGATTCTGACGCATGAAGATGTCTGCAAAGAAGCGCTGCGGACAAGGTTACCACGACACTGTGCTCGTTGGAATGGCATTCCGTCACCCCCGAAGCCATCCATTAGTAATGGTGCTGGTTCGAGGGCGGACGTTACGCGGAACATTACTGCACAGGCGAAACCGTCACAGCAAACGGATACGTTTTGATATTAATCGGATTGCCGTTGCTATCAGTTCCGGTAGCGGTAACGATGAACTGGTATGTGCCAGCCGGTGTCGCCGTTGTGGTCGTGCCGCCCTGGTTGTTAAAGCTCGAGTTGCTGCCGCAGCCGATGCTCGCTCCGACAAGCGAAGCAAAGAACAACACCGCCAGCCAGCCCGAAAGTTTCAAAGCGCGTCTGCGACGGAGCAGCAACACCAGCGGAATTGCGCCAATCGGAAACACAACAGCCGCAATGATATGCAGATCGCGATCAAGCGGCCCCTGATGCACCGCGCCCACAGCAGTATTGCCGGTAGTGACGACATAGACGGCAGGCGGCGCGGTAAGGGCGTAGGTGTTTCCTGAGCCGGTGGAGTATGTGTATGTCGGCTGCACATTGCAGGTAATGCCCTTCGCGGCCAGATCGGTGCCATCGGCGCTGACGCAGGCCAGCGTCAGCACAGGAGGCGTACCGCTGCCCGTCGCCTGTACCACAGGCTGTTCGGTGAGCCAGTTCCATACAAAGCCCGCAGTCTGACCGGCAGTGACATGAGCCGTGGCTTCAGGAGTCGCAGTCTGCGGCAGCGGAATCAGCCCCGCGGATCCGCCGAATCCCACGTTGCCGATGAGCAAAGCCACCTCAACAGACGTGTCTCCACTCAGTGGGAGTTGTGTCTGGACCGGAGGTACAGCTGGTGCGGTGCCTTGCAGCGGCGTAGACAGCGGGCAGGCGGGGATGGTTGGAGTGTATGCAGTGGACGGGTTGCCGGGATCGCAGACTTGCGTATTGCCGCCCGACGTCATCTCCTTATAGCCCTGCCCGCCCAGCTGATCGGCGAGTACAAGATAGAGCTGCGGCGAGCCGGCGGGCAGATTGAACTGAGGCTTTGGCGTCGATTGAATGTCGTTATAGAAGTAGGTGTGCACCTGCTGCGCATCGCCAATCAGGTTGCCGCCGCCGAAGAGGAACGTCGTTAACTGCACGTTGTCATTGCATGTGCTGCGAGTGGCGCCGCCTGTGCCCGTGTAGCAGGGATCGGCATCGTTATAGTCGTAGTTGTTCTGCGGGCTGATGGTCAGATCCACCTGCGCCGCCGCAGCCGTTACGCCCTTCCCGGGCTGCGAGTTGGTTGAGTTAGCCGCCGTGACCGCAGTTCGGATAAACGGAGCAAAGTTCACGGGCTCCAGCACCGCGAGCACTGTCGGATTTGCCGCGCTCGCCAACCCATTGACCACGCCGCAAACCATGGCAGGCTGAGGCTGCGCCGGCGGCGGCGGATAAGAAGTACTGGTTACCGGTACCGAGTAGCTGCCTCCGCCTTGCGGCAGCACGATCGTGGTGATGTCGCCCTCAGTCGCCGTATTGGTGAAGTGCGGAACGGTATTGAACGCTGTTCCCGCGGGAGCATTGTTCAACGCCCACAGCAGCGCGCGCTCCGGCTTCTGGAAGACATCCGGAATGGCGTTCAGGCAAATCTGCGTTTGATTGGTCGTGGCTGTCGGTATGCCTGCGGTCGTGCCCAGGGCATAGTAGATTCCGCCTTGACCAAAGCGATAGAGCGGCACCGTCGCGCCGTTATCCGGTGGGTTGGGCGATACTCCCATCGGCACAGCCGGAGCAGTTGAGCCGCCAACAGCAAGGCCAGTGATTCCCGCAACCTGAACGGTGGTGAGTTTCAACTGAACTGGCTGCGACAGGTTGCCCGCCATCGGCGCCAGAGTGTAGTTTGCACCCGCCGGAGTATTGACGACGGTGATCGGCAGATTCGTCTGCTGCGCACCAGCTGCCGTCGCCGTGGGATTGCTGTCAATGACACTGGCCGAAGCAACAACAGAAGCAAAAGTCCGCGCTCCGGAGTTGCCTTCCGTCAATGTGTTGATGTCGAAGTTGCCATCCACGTTATAGAGGATTGATGCTCCTGTAGCAATCATGCCCGCATCCTGGCAGGCCATGCCGCTGGTGCAGCCCGCGGGCACGGTTGGGAAACCGGGCGTCGATGACGGCTCGATGCTTTGCGCGACATTGACGAACTTCGTCGCACCGCCGCCGGGATTCAGCGGCAATGTTGTACTGACAATTGGATCAGTCGCGATATTCGGACCGTCATTGGTGACCTGCACCTGGTAGCGGATGGGATTGATGACCTCGCCGCCGTTCGCACCAAGCTGTGCTTCAGCAATACCGGGACCGGTAACCCCGCCTACAGGATTCAGAGCGGCATCACCCGGCTGCACATATTGCGTCACGGTAAAGTGCAGATGCGCGGCGCGCTGGATAGGTAGCGGCAGCGCCGGGGTGCTCGTCGAATCGCCCGCGTTTGAGAGATCGCCAAGATCCAGACCATCCTGCGATTGCGCTTTTGCATTGCCAAACAGCAGGACAGCAATGGCCTGCGGATTTGGAGAAGTCTTGCATTGCGCGGACCCGCCGCCGGAGCAGAGTGAAATGATGTCCGTTTGCAGTCCGTTGTCCTGGAACTTGCCTCCATAAACAATCTGCGCAAACGCGCCGCTCACCGTGCCGTGATGGCCGCTGGTTCCGGCAGTTCCCGTTCCTGCGGGAACCGTCGCGATGGTGCAGGTCAGATTGATCGAAGCGGTACCGGTTATCGGATTTCCAAACGAATCGACAGGAGTGCCGTTCGGCACCGAGCAGTTCGCCGGCTTCTGCGTAAGTATGAAGAACGGCGGCAGCGGGTCGGTGACAGAGACCGAGAGCGCATCATTCAATCCCGCGTTGCCAACCTGCAGCGTCACCTGCACCAGGTCGTTCTTGCCCTGTGCATCGGCAGCCGTCTTCTCATCGAGATTCACCGCCGCCACTGTCGATGGTGAAACGTCGCCGGGCGCCGGTCCCACGGCCTTCACCGTAACAAGATGAGTGACCCGGTCGACGTTAACCTTCGGAAGGTTAATCGGCGCGACTGTTCCGCCGAAAGCGAAGACCACACCGGTCTGGCCCGCGGTCTGCGCCGATCCCGGAGTATTCGGAGGCGTGTTCGTATCGGTATTCGGCAAGTCATTCGGCACAGTCGTCGTGTCGAATTGACTGGTCAATGTGGCCGTCGTTGTGCCTACAGGTACAAATCCTTTGCAAAGTTCGGCATTAGGCCCGGTTGTCTGTGAGCATGGCAGTTTGGTCTGGTCTACTCCTGCCAGAACACTCGGCGAGACAATAAAGTGATTCGGCAGCGTATAGGTAATTTGTGCCTGCGTCGCTTGATCAGGCCCTGAATTCTTGACATTTACGGTGTAGATCGCCGTGTCCTGGGTGTTAGAGCTGTTGACCATGTACAGGCAAGGTGATGCTCCCGCAGCGCAGTTCGGTCCGGGGCCGGAAACAGGAACAGTGGTCGTATCGACGGAAATATTCGCGGTCCGGTATAGATGCGTGGGTGACGAGGAAGACGCGTCAGATGCCGGCCCGGCTCCCGTATCTATGGCATTTCCGTAAGCATTGTTGAGGTTCGCATTGTAGGTATAAAGAGCGCTGTTAACGGCGCTCGGCACCGCTGACACATCCTGTGCCGTTGGCAACGTAATTGGATTGTCGGGGTATGACACATTCACATTGAATGTGGCAGGCGATCCCGTGGATGGCGCGATGCTGGCCACGCCGCAGTTCTGATAGAGAGGAGCAGCCGTGCAGACGGCCAACCCGGTAGTCGGAGCCGTAATACTAAATGCATTCGGAGGTACGGTGTAAGTCGCCGGTGTCGTTATTTGCAGAGTATTGGCCAAAGGAACATTGATAGCGTAGTTCGGCCCTTCGTTCACCAGTTTGTATGCATACGTCACCTGTGTGCCCAGGTCATAGCCGGGCGTGGGATACGCGCCGCCGCTCTCGCCGAGAGTGCCGGTATTTGTCAGGGTCAGCACCAGATGGTTTGAACGATAGATGGTGAAATTTGTCGAGGCTTTGTTGTCGCCGTTTGTAGTGCCCGTCGGATTGCTGTCAACCGAGTTGCCGTACGCAGGCAGCGCCACAGTGCCATAGACAGTCCCATAGGTATAGGCCGCGCTGCTGGCGGCGATCGGGACCGCTGAGACCTCGGTGCTCACTGGGTATGTGGTTCCTGGCGGATTGTCCGGGAAGAGATATGGCAGAGCGACTACATTCGCATTCACCGCAAGCGAGGCGATGGTGCAGTTTGAGAAAGCAGGCGCTGTTGCCGGCGCGCAGGTGACGCCGGATGGGATCGTGGATTGCTGGACAAAGCTCGTCTGGAAGGCAGGATATGCCGCCGGAGTGAATGTGTTCGCCACTGCGACATTGATCGCAATGTCCGGTCCTGTGTTTTGAATGCTGTAGTTATAGCTGACCTTATTTGTGTTGCTCAGGTTGTAATTTGTCCCCGCCGGCACTCCGACAGCCGGCGTGCCGGAGCTTGTGAGGGCAAAGACCAGATGTGTCAGTCTCTGCACCGTGATAGCCGTGGAAGTGGTGGTGGTCGCATTGGGATTGAAGGTCCCCGCAGGCACCGTGAGAGATGCGTGGTCAGTGATGTTATTGTTGCTCGCCTGCGTCGAAGAAACGGCCGCTATCGGCGCCGTATCGGGAGTAGCGCTGTCAAAAAAGCCACCGTTAATAGTGACCGTCGCGCTTCCATTCAAAGGCAGATTCAGGGTGCATGCCGTGGACGAGGTGCAGTTGGCAGTGGCTCCGCCGGCAACGGACGTGGTCACCGGTGATGTGGCAGCAGGTCTCCATCCCTGTGGCAAGACGTTTGCCAGCGGAAGATTGTTGACAGCGTTCGGCCCCGCGTTGGAAATCTTCACGGCATAGGTAAGCGGAGTCGGTGCTCCCGCCGACGCACTAATTCCAGCGCCGAGATTGAAGGCTGTCGCCGCGTTTGGATAACCGGTCCCACCGGGAGGTGTAGGTACTGCAGTAAAGGCTATGGTCAATGCTGCGTAGCCGTTCACTGATGTGGTTACAGTCTGGTCCGTCGGCTGGCTGCCTGTTGTAAGTGGCAGTGCAGAAGCATGCGCGGTCACAGTCTCAGTAAATGGTCCGGCGGTGGTTCCTGAACCGACAGTACTCGCCAGATAGAGTCCCGTCACCTGATATGTAAGTGTCGAATTCGCCGGAATGTCTACCTGTGTGCAGCCCGAGCCGTCCGACTGACATCCGGTCGCAATCGAAGACGTGGCGCTGATTAAAGAGAATCCGGCTGGGAAAGTCAGATGAAGTGTCGTGAATTTAGAATCGTTCGCGCTTGTGTTCTTCACCGTCGCCGTATAGGTGATCTCGGTCGTATGGCCGGCGCTGCCCGTATCGGCGGCTCCATTGGCAGCATCAACAGTGCTCGTGCTTTGTGCGAGCGCCAGGGTAATCGTCACCGGCTTCGCCACCGTCACAGCGGTCTGCGGCTTGTCCTGATACTCGCCTTCCGCGTCCGCCACATTGCCGTCAAACGTGATGGTTGAACCGGCAGACGCGGTTGAAGAGATCGTTCCTTTGAGCGTCAGCTTGTGCGGATTCGACAAAGACGCCGCTGCAAGAGACGTTAAAGTGCATGTCGTGCCGTTGTTGCTGAGCTTCGAAGCGCAGGTAAAGGTGATGTTGTTCGATGTGCTGTTTGCCGCCTGGCCATCTACGTCGATGGTATAGGCCGGGTTGGCCGGTGACGCGAGCAGGTCCTGCTCCGGGAAATTGAAGGCCAAATCGTGGGCCTCGCCATTCGGCAGTATCAGGTCCCATGTATAGGTGACAGTCGAGGTGCCGTCGTTTGCGATTTCGCACGCAAGTTGCCCAGTGCAGGATGTGCCATTGATGGAGGGGCTGTCGGCATCTACCGTCAAAGTCAATCCAGGAAGTGGCGAAGGCGCCACTACACTTGTTCCCTGCACTTCGGCAACATACGCGTAATGCTGTGCCGTGCCATTGGGCGGCTGCAGTTGTATTGCCGATGCCGACGTAAAGCTGGCAGCACTGTTGGTGATCGTGCCTGGTATGTTGTCATCGACCAGCGCGTACGTATTACCTGCTCCGTCGGATTGCACGCTCTTGACCGTGCTCTGCGTAACCGGCGCGCCAAAAAACGTGATGGCGTCGGCCGTGGCAAGGTCGTCAGTGAGCGAATAGAGAAGCCCTTGCGGCATAGATGCCGCGTCGCCGGACGCGCTGTCCTGACCTGAGGGCAGTTTGGTGGCGGTGGCTTCGTCGGGCAAATCGGTACGTACGGCAGTGGTTGTACCTGCCAGTTGCAGCAAACTGTCAGTGCTGTCAAACGCGGCGGAATAGAAGGTCGTATTCCCGCTGGCCGCGCCCAGATAGGCTAATGCCTTAAACTGCGGTGCAGGCAGAACGGAGGACGAGCCCCCGTTCAGCGGCAGAATCTGCAACGCATAGCCATGGTGCTGCGCTGTTGCCGTGGCCTGCAGCCCAGTGAGTCCGCTGGTTGTAGACTGCGTTGTGCTCGCCGGACTGGTGACTGCTGAGTAGAAAATGTTTGCGGGCAGGTTCGTCGATGTCGTGTCGCCGACGACATAGAGATTTGTGTTGTCCGGACTTAGAGCCAGGCCTTTAGCCGTAGTCGATCCGTCGCCGCAAAGAACAGCGGTCAACCCGAATTTACTGGCTGTTGTGCTGGCGTTGTGGCTGACGCTCGGCGGCCAGATTTCCGCCATGAAGCCGTTTGTGCTCGGCGATGTCTGCGCGGTGCAGCCCGTGTAATCGGTTGTGGTGGGCGCGAAAGCGGTCGGGAAACTGTCCGACGTCGTGCCGCTCACATAGACAATGCCGGTCGTATCCACCATGACTCCCGTAGCCCGGTAGTCGGCAGAGTTCTTGCCCTGAACATAGGTCGCCAGCGACGCGGTGGTCAGCGTCGAGTTCAGCTCAATCAGAAACGCGTTGTTGCCGCCGGCAGGCGGCGCGGCGAAGGTGATGCCCAGTCCCTTCACCTGCGTCAGCTTCAGCCCCGGCCCGTAGCCAGAAGCGTAGACATTTCCGCTGCCGTCCACCGCCAGGCCGGTCACATTCGCGGCGTCTGTCTCCGAGGCCGAAGCTGGATTTACCGTAACTACATATGTGCTCGCCGGATGGGTGCCGTCAGTAGCATTTAAGCTCGCGACAAACCCTGCCGGGCCTCCACCTTTGGGAAAGGTCCCCTGATACCCGCCGACTGCGGTGAAATTGGTGGCCGCCGTCCGCCCGCCGACATAGACCTTGCCCGCCGCTCCTGATGTCGCGATGGCGCTGGCCGTGGAATTAGCGTTGCCGCCAACGAACGTAATCCAGTCAATGGTGCCGCCAAGATTGGATGCCGTCAGCGAGGCGACGAACACATTCGTCACGGTATTTGTAATCCCGCTCGGAACAGACGTAGGCCCTGGCGACGGAAAGCCAAGCACGGAGGACACTGTCCCCGTCACATACAGATGAACATTGTGGGCCGTGGTTGTGTCAGTTGCCGTAGCCAATTGTGCCGCCGTTGAGCCCGCAGTCCCTGCCACATACGTAGCGAATGCAATCACCGGATCGATCACCAGCGTCCTGCTGCGGTCATAAGCACCGACTTCAAAACGCAGGTTATGCCCGGACAACCGATACGAAGCATCCACCGCGACGCGCCTTCCCTGAGCGTCGAATTGATAGGCCACAGGCTTGCGGAAGCGCAATTCCCCGCCGGCGGCAGGAATGACCGCATCTCCTGCCGTCGTCAGCGTCGCACGCCGCTGGCTGCGCAGATCGAGATGAATCTCCCTGGCGTCAGCTCCCGGAGCCAGGACGAAATCGTGCTCCAGCTCGCCATTCTTCTCATAAAACTCGGTATCAATACCCGGATAAATCCCGCGCACGCCAACCCGCGAGTAGTTCGCCACTCCCTCATGCCAGCGCGACGGATCAGACCCGATGAAATAGTTGCTGCGGTACGCTAATCCTGATAGCGAAACCGGCGAGCCTCCATGACTCCCGGCAAATTGCACACCGATGGTCGAATTCGGCATGAAGAAGCTCAGGCCGTCGCGCTCGATGCCGACCGAATAGCTCTGCGCTCGTCCCATATATGCAAGCGTGGGCGCAAGCTGGCCGTCGTTCTCTTCAAATGCCATGGGCATGGCGGAGATCAGGCGGGTGCTGCCACCGGAAACCGGAACAGTCGCCACTGGTCTTGCCTGGCACAAGGCTGCTGCGGGAAGCAGCAGAACCAGCCCGGCAGGAGCGAACCGCTGCCAGAGCCACGAGGAGACACTACTCAACCATTTTGTCAGGACCGAAGGCATAAAAACCGCGCAAAGAAACCCGTTGCACTTCTGTTAAGGGGAGAGCCTCTTACAGATTCTGGCGAAGCCAGTGGGGGAAAACCTGCAAAAGAAACGAACTGAAAGCAGTCGAATGGTACTAAAGGGTATGGACCGAGTCAATCGGAAAACAGCGTCCGACGCGCCCCTTTACCCTCACATTTACCTGCGCCCTGCTGGTGCGCAGCCCTTCTTTCTGCCCGATAGTGCAGCTTAACAGAAAAGCGTTTCGTATCGATGCAAGTATGCGTTAGCACCCCTGCCAGCTCTTAGGAATGCCGGACCACGGATTTTGACAACCGCAGATGACGTTATCCTGACTATGTATGACGATTGCAACTCGACCGACCCAGCCTGTGGCAAGGCCGCAGCACACCGAAACGACTCTCCACGGCCACACGCTCGTTGATGACTACGCATGGCTCCGCGACAAGGAGAGCACCGAAACGCTCGCCTACCTCCAGGCGGAAAACGACTACACCGCAGCCGTCCTTGAATCAACGCAGGAGATGCAACAGACACTCTACAAAGAGATGTTGAGCCACATCAAGGAAACCGATGTCTCCGTTCCCTTCCGCGATGGCGACTACTGGTACTACACCCGCACGGAAGAGGGCCTGCAATATCCCATCTTTTGCCGCAAGCATGGATCACTCGACGCTCCTGAAGCCATCATCCTCGACGTAAACAAGCTCGCCGAAGGCGAAAGCTTCATGGCCGTCGGCGCCATGACCGTATCCGACGATGCCAACTTGCTTGCGTATTCGTTCGACAATACCGGCTTCCGCCAGTACACGCTGCAAGTCAAAAACCTCCGCACCGGCGAACTGCTGCCCGAGCGCGTCGAGCGCGTCGGCTCCATCGTTTGGGCCGCTGACAACAAGACCATCTTCTACACCGTCGAAGACGAAGAGCAGAAGCGCCAGTACCAACTCTTCCGCCACAAACTCGGTACACCGCATTCTCCGGACGCACTTGTCTACGAAGAAACCGACGAGCGCTTCAACATCGGCGCCGGGCGCACGCGTGATAACAAATACATCATCCTCGAATCCGGCAGCCACACCACCAGCGAAGCGCGTTTCCTGCCCGCCGATTCACCAGAAGCTGAATTCCGCCTCATCGCCCCGCGCCGCGACAACATCGAATACTACCCCGACCACCGCAACGGACTCTTCTTCATTCGCGTCAACGATGCTGGCCGCAACTTCCGGCTTGTGACCACTCCCGTGGAGAATCCGGCTGTGGAAAACTGGAGGGAACTGCTCCTACACAGACAAGATGTAATGCTTGAAGAAGTTGATCTATTCAGCGGATTTTATGTTGCTTGTGAGCGCTATGATGGCTTACCTTACTTGCGCGTCGTTCGCTTTGCAGATGCTGACCTGAAAATAGTCTCCGAGCAGGAAATCGCCTTTCCCGAACCGGTCTACAGCGCCCATCCGCACCAGAACCGCGTCTTCGATTCGACTACCTACCGCTACGCCTACCAATCGCTGGTCACGCCAAGTTCTGTCTACGAATACGACATAACTACCGGCGAATCGAAACTCCTCAAGCAGGTTGAAATTCCCGGCGGCTTCGACCGCGCAAAGTACGCCTCCGAACGCGTCTTCGCCACCGCGCCCGACGGAGTGAGGGTCTCCGTCTCCCTCGTCTACCGCAAAGACAAATTCCAGCGCGGAAAGAACCCGCTCTATGTCTACGGTTACGGTTCTTATGGCTATTCGCTTCCCATAGGCTTCAACGGCAACCGCCTCAGCCTGCTCGACCGCGGCTTTGTCATGGCCTACGCGCACATCCGCGGCGGCGGCGATATGGGCAAGCCCTGGCACGACGCCGGACGCCTGATGCAGAAGCGCAACACATTCACCGACTTCGTCGCTGTCGTCGAGCACCTGCTGGCCAACGGCTACGGCGACCCGGCACGCGTCGCCATCGAAGGCGGCAGCGCCGGAGGATTGCTCATGGGCGCGGTCTCAAATCTGCGTCCCGACCTCTTCCGCGCCGTCCTCTCGCATGTCCCCTTCGTGGACGTGATGAACACCATGCTCGACGCGTCGCTGCCGCTCACCGTTCCCGAGTATGAAGAGTGGGGCAATCCAAACGAGAAACCGGCGTTCGAGTACATGCTCAGCTACTCGCCCTACGACAATCTGGAAGCGAAGGCGTACCCGGCCATGCTGGTGAAGACCTCGCTCCACGACAGCCAGGTCATGTACTGGGAGCCCGCCAAGTACGTCGCGAAACTGCGCACTCTCAAAACCGACAACAATCCCCTGCTGCTGCGCACCAACATGACCGCCGGCCACGGCGGCGCATCCGGCCGCTACGACTACCTGAAAGAAATCGCAATGGACTATGCGTTTCTACTTAAGGAGCTGAACGTAGCAGCATAATCCCGGAGATCAAAACGCTTTCGGTATCTCGGTAAGATTACGAAGCAGCCACCGGAGTAGGCTTCTTCTTCGAAATCCCAGGCAGCAACTGCTTTACGGCCGATAGCACCGGCCCCATCTGCGCTGACCAGATGGAGCGCGGCGCGCGATACTCGTCTCCCAGACCAGTAACAGGAAACTCCTCCCTTGCAGGCCGATGATAGGTGCCGAAAACAATGTCAAAGACAGGCAGTGCGTCTGCGAAGTTTCTGTTGTGATGTACCGGATCAACTGAATGGTGAATGCGGTGCACCTGCGGAGTCACCAGAACGCGATCGAGCCATGGCAGCCGCACGCGTATCGCCGAGTGATAGAAGAGCGAAAGCCCGGCAAGAAACATAAAGGAGTAAAGCGCCGCTTTTCCTGCATCGGCAAAGTCCAGATCGAAGAAAAGGCCCAGCGTAAAAATCGAGAAAAATGCGCGCCAGGAATTCTGCAGAAAGTGGTCGCGCGCCCACGTTGAAGTGTTCATCAGCTCGTCGCTGTGATGCAGCTTATGGAACGACCACAGAACTGGAATCTTGTGTTCGAGCCGATGGCTCCAATAGAACCAGAAATCGTGCGCAAGCAGCGGGACAAAGATCATGGCCGCGATTTCGAGCGGATGGCCAATCACGGGAATCGCAGCAATATTGTGGAACGAAACCGAGAATGCCTTCCATGGAAGATAGTGGCGAACGCTAGCGCTCCAGATGCCGGCCAGGATGCCGAGAGGCAAAGCAAGATAAGACGTGGTCAGCGCGATCAGGATATTCATTCCGTAGTCGCGCCAGCGCGGCCGCGCATGCACAGGCCAAATCTGCTCGGCAATGATGAAGGGAATCAGCGGAGGAATGGTCCAGTACAACAGATCCGGAAACATTCCCTTGATGGAGCTGAACAGGATATGCAGGAAATCCATGGACACCCTCCGGCAAAAGGCATAGCAATACGGCGAATTATAAACAGCCTGCTTCGCGATGGCTCATGCATTTCTGCCGAAAGAATCGCCGGGTGCCGGGTGCCCCACATCTCGCAGAGATGTGCGGTTCCTCATCACAACTTCACTAACTCAACTCTGCGGTTCTTCGTCCGCCCGTCATCCGTCGAGTTGTCGGCGACCGGCAAGCGATGCCATGAGAGACCAGCCAGTCGCGTACGCTCTGGGCGTTTTTCGCTCAACGCCTGATTTGCAAATGGGCTGCCCACGTTGTCCCCTTGGGGAAACTCCAGATCAAGGTAACTCCAGATTTTGCTTGATCTGAGCGTCGTTGACCTAGTAACATGCCGGCCCGATACGTTCCTTTCGCTCTCCGGAAGACTCTCCCAAAATTTAACTCTCATAGGAGCCATTCTCATGATGCGAGCACTTGCATTTGGAACCCTTCTCTTCTCGACAGTCTGGGCCGCTGCAGACCCGACACCTACGGTGAATTGCGACTCAGGGCAATCGCTGAACCGCACGCT
>Ga0126371_10000988_pt1 | contig 23667 bp, 20 predicted proteins | sample PanSoiMetaPlot_4_FD_110145 | JGI IMG/M metagenome (GOLD analysis project Ga0126371, IMG submission 110145) | Tropical forest soil microbial communities from Panama - MetaG Plot_4 | ecosystem: Environmental > Terrestrial > Soil > Tropical forest > Bulk soil | place: Panama | collected 2016-02-17 | reverse complement strand
TCTTGTTGCGTCCCGGCACATCGCGCTGGCGACTGGAGGACGTCTACCAGCGGCTGCACGTGATCGAAGGAACGCTGGAAGATCAGGACGGGTTGCGCGGCAAACTGCAAGGCTTCAAGCCGGATGCGGTGGTGCACATGGCCTGGCGCGGTGTCGAAGGGGCGGAGCGGAACAGCAGCATCCAGGCACACAATGTGCCGAACACCGTCAGGTTGATCGAGCTTGCAGCCGATTTGGGCGCGACAATCTTCGTTGGGGCCGGTTCGCAGGCCGAATATGGACCGTACGATCGACCTATCATGGAAGACGATCCGACCCGCCCGACGACGCTTTACGGCATCGCGAAGCTCGCAACTTGCCTCATGTCCCAACACCTCTGCGGGCAAAGATCGGTTCGTTTTGCCTGGCTGCGGATTTTCTCGACCTATGGGCCCAAGGATGCGGAGCACTGGTTGATCCCGAGCACCATCCGGAGCCTTCGTGCCGATGGTCACATGGCGCTCACGCGGGCGGAGCAGAAATGGGGCTTCCTGCATGCGCGGGACGCAGCGGCCGCGTTCAGGATCGCGGCCACAAATCCTGACGCAAGGGGCGTCTACAATGTCGGCAGTCCGGAAGCGCCTTCGCTGCGGGAGACTCTGACGCGGCTGCGCGATCTCGTTCGGCCGGATGCCGTGCTCGGCTTCGGCGAGTTGGCGTATCGCCGCGACCAAGTTATGGTTCTTGCAGCGGATGTCTCTCGGCTGTCCAGGTTGGGATGGAAGCCCAAAGTATCGCTGGCGGACGGACTCCGGGAGACGGTGGCTTGGTATGACACGTTCGAACGTTTCGGATCCTAGGGACTTCGCGCGCCGGATCCGCGCTCACGCATTGCGAATGGTGCATGCGGCGAAAGCCTCGCATATCGGCGGCTGTCTCTCGATGGCCGATATCCTCGCCGTCCTGTACACGCGCGTTCTTCGTGTTGATCCGTCGCGCCCGCGATGGGCGGATCGGGACCGTTTTGTTCTCAGCAAGGGGCATGCGACGGCGATCCTTTACGCGTCACTTGCCGAGAGCGGCTTCTTCCCGCCGGGCGATTTGAAAAATTACTGCACTGAGGGCTCGATCTTGACGGGCCACGTCAGCCACGCCGTACCGGGTGTCGAGGTGTCGACGGGATCGCTCGGTCATGGACTTCCGATCGCCGTGGGAATGGCGATGGCAGCCCGCGCTGCCGGAGCGGGGGCCAGGGTTTTCTGCCTGCTGAGCGACGGCGAATGTGACGAGGGCTCAAACTGGGAGGCAATTCTCTTTGCGCCTCATCACAGGCTCGACAATCTGGTTGCGATCGTCGATTTCAACAAGATTCAGAGTTTTGGCAGCGTCGAGGAAGTGCTCAACCTCGAGCCGTTCGCCGATAAATGGCGGGCGTTTGGCTGGCACGTCTGCGAAGTGGATGGACACGATGTCGGCGCGCTGGAACGCGCGCTGGAAACCGTGCCGCAGATGGCCGGCCGCCCGACGGTGATCATCGCGCAGACGGTCAAGGGAAAGGGCGTCAGCTTCATGGAGAACAGCCTGACGTGGCACTACCGCTCGCCCTCGGATCAGGAACTGGTTGCGGCATTGGCCGAGGTGCGTGGATGAGGACCACCTTCCTCTCGACTCTTTTGGAGGTTGCCGCCGAGAACCAGAAGGTCTGGTTGCTCTGTGGCGACCTCGGCTACTCGGTGCTAGAGCCGTTCGTCGCGCGGTTTCCCGAGCGTTTCGTCAATGTCGGTGTCGCCGAGCAGAACATGGCCGGCATCGCCGCCGGTCTTGCGCTGTCCGGTCACACCGTTTTCATTTATTCGATAGGCAATTTCCCGACCATCCGTTGCCTGGAGCAGTTGCGGAACGACGTTTGCTATCACGGCGCCGACGTGAAGGTCGTCGCGGTTGGAGCCGGCTATGCCTATGGAAGCCAGGGATATACCCATCACGCGCTCGAAGACGTCGCCATCATGTCGATGCTGCCTTCGATGGAGGTCTTCGTGCCCTGCGATCCGATCGAGGTGCGGCTTGCGACCCGTGCCATCGCCGTGAGCGGCAGGCCCTCCTATCTTCGTCTGAGCCGCGCTGGCGAGCCCATATTGAGCGAGGCCATCCCCGACACCCTGGAGCGTCCGCGTGTCCTCAAAAAGGGCAAGGATGTCCTGCTGCTGGCTTCCGGCCCCATCGCCGAGCAGGGCCTGCAGGCAGCGTCTATCCTCGAAAAAGAGGGGCTTGAGGTCGAGGTCGCGAGCGTGTGCGCCATCAAGCCGCTCGATGAAAACTACATACGTGGCGCCGCCCGAAACGTTTCGCTCGTCGTGACGCTTGAGGAGCACGTCTTGCGTGGTGGCTTGCACAGCCTGGTTGCCGTCATGCTCGCGGGGGACGCGCGCCGGCCGCCCCTGCTCGGGATCGGCATTCCCGACATGAGCGGCAAAGCGTCGGTCGCCGGATCGCGGGAGGCGTTGCTTGCGGCAGCAGGCCTCTCCGCGGAGGCTATTGCCGATCGTGTTCGGCGGGCGCCGAAGGCCTGAAGGGCCCAGGCCTCCGCTACTTTTCCGGTGTGTCGAAATTGATGCGCTCGCGCTCGAAAACGACCGGCCTTTCTCGAACCTGGCCGTAAATGGCGAGAATGTACTCGCCGATCATGCCCATGAAGAACAGCTGAACGCCGCCGAAAAAGAACATCGCAACGATGAGGGTGATGATGCCGGGTTCGGCCAGCCGTCGAAACATGACGAGCCCGATCACGAAGTTTATCAGCGCATAGGCGATGCTCATGAAAGAAATCAAGAAGCCCGCAAAGAGACCAAAGCGAAGCGGTGCCGTTGTGAATGAAATCAGCCCATTGAGGCCTTGATCGATCAGTGCCATCGCCCGGTTTTTGGAAAAACCCTTCCGTCGTTCGCGCCAGGTGTAGGGTACTCCGACCGAACGGCCACCACACTCAAAGGTCATCATGCGCATGAACGGATAACTGTCCCGGACACTACGCATGGCCTCAACAACGCTTCGATCCACCAGTTGGAAATCGCCCACGCCGGGCGGCACCTTGATTTCCGAGAAGCGGATCAAGATGCGATAGTAGGCTGATCGAATCCCGCGCATTATTCGGCTCTCTTCCCGAACCGCGCGGATTCCGTAGACGATTTCGTTGCCCGCCTCCCACAACCTCACGAATTCAGGAATGAGTTCGGGAGGATCCTGCAAGTCGGCCGGCAAGAAGAGCAAGACCGCGTCGCCGGACGCGGCCATGACGCCGTTATATGTATTGCGAAGAGGGCCAAAATTCCGAGCATTGACGATGACGCGCACGGATTTATCTGCCGCCGCGATTTCCCGCAGGATGTTCAGAGTCTGATCGTCCGACGAGTTATCGCAAAAAATATGCTCGCGCTTGTATTCTGGAAGGTTCGCTTCGAATACGTGGCGCACGGCTTCGTAACAGTCCCTGACTGTAAGTTCCTCATTGTAGCAGGGAGTAATGACGCTGATGGTCTTCACAAGCCTTGTCCTATTGAGTTCCGATGGTTGGAGGTCTCCTCCAACTCGCTTGTAGCCGTCTAGTCGCAATCCGGGGGCCCAAGTTCGACTGCAGAAATACAGCAAACGGGACGAATTGGCACGGCATGGGGTCCAGAGTTACTCCCTCCGTGGCTGCTCAAACATCGCGCGCGGCGTGATAAGCCACATGAGAAAGAGCACCGCTGCACCACCTGTCATCAGGGATATCGTGAGCGGCACATTCAGAAATACCTGCGGGATGATGGCGCCTGACATCAACACGTAACGCGGGGGCAACGAGGCTGAAACGCGGTTCCCCAGGGCCACCACCAGCCCGCATGCCAACACCGCGATCGGTGCGCCGGCGAGACCTACCGACGCAATCCCTTCGGTGGCAAAAAGCGAGGCGTTCAAATTGCCAACCCCGTAAGCATTCTGCATCATGACCGCCAGCGGCTGCGCGTAGGGGCAAGAGAAGAGACGCTTCAAAATATTGACCTGGCAAAAGTACGTGAGGTCGTGCTTGGCAAAGAAATCGTTATAGAGATCGAGAGCGCTGGAGGGAATGGCAACCATCCTCAAATTGACCAAACCGATGTAGTTCCTGACGCTGACATAGGCCACAAAATCCTGATCGGCCAGGAACCCCAAAACAACGCCCGTCACCACCGGCAAGAAAAGGGTCAGGACCACTGTGGTTCGGGCTTCGAACAATTTTGACAGGACTGTAATTCCCAGGATCCAGAAAGGTGCAAAAAGAGCCGTCTTGCTCAAGGTAACTGGATAGAAGGCCAACAGAAGCAGAATCGTTAGTGCAGCGCGCCAGAAGTTTCGGCGCAGGACAAAGGTCGCAAACGCGACCGGCAATAGCGCGTTTGAGGCAATCGGATCCAAGTATCCAAGCGCCGTGGGTTCATTCAGCTGGCTGCGAACTCTCGATGCGGCAGCAAAGTCGACGAGCCTGAAGTTATAAAACGCGGAGACCACGATGAGCGCGGTCGAAGCGACCAGTACCGCGGTGAGAATTCTGTCAAAAGTTCGAACAGAGACGACGTCAGTTCGCAAAATCGGCGAAAGAATGAAGAGCGTTGGTAGCAGGAATGCGACCGCGGAGGCAAAGGCAGAGATGCTCGCCGCTTCCTTGTCGTAACCGAGTTTTGAGGATTCTACCAACCAGAGGAAACCAAGGATCACCGTGTAGAAATGAAATCCGAGAAAGTACCCAAAACTGAAACGGGCGAAGGTAAACAGAACCGATACCAGAACGAATGGTATGACATTCAGCGCGGCGTCGTAGAGGTGCGCGTCATCGTAGGCGATGCCGGCGTAGCCATAAATTCGTCCTAAGTAGGCCAACGACGCGCAACATACGGCGGCATGAAAATAGATGAGCCAGGCCGGACCGAGGCGGTGTTCCCCCTGCGGAGAGGGATCGCTCAAACCGGGTGCATAATCGGACGCCCCGTTCATTTCACTCCGGACGCCCAGTGGATGGCTTTTTTGACCCGAAGTGTCGGTCGAAATTGTACAACACGACCACCGTTCCGAAAGCAGCCATTAAGGACAAGAAGAACCCGGCGAGCAGCAGCGAAAGCCGACGAGGTCCGATAGAAACCGGTATAACGGATGGCGGTAACAGAACCCGCGTATCGCTGATCGTCTCCAGTTCACGTTCTCCGTCAGCGGCGGCTTTCAATTGCTCCTCATTCTGCCGCTTTATATCGACGAGAGCCCGAGCCATGCCCAGTCGTTGGGTATCCGTGTCCCTTGTCAGAACCAGCAGGGAACCAATCTGCTCGCGCAGCTCGCGGACCACGGTTTCATTGACGGCGCGTTCGTCTGCGCTGTTCGAATTCGCTGTGTTCTTGAAAGCTGTGGTCAGTTCGGATTGCCGGCTTCCAATCTGTTTCTTGAGCTCCTCGGCGCTGGCACTCAGAGTCTGAATTTGAGATTCGAAATCTCTGGTTTGCTGCACCAAGTCTCGGGAGGCTCTGTTCGCGGATGCAACCTTTGCGGCGACGCTCTTGCGCAGGGCTTCTACCTCAACCGCGCGCTCCTTGATGATTTGGTCGACGATGAGTTGCTGAAATCGTCTGGCGTCATCCTGCTGACTTTCTTGAACGGAGCTGGACAAGTTTACGAACAGGCCTGCAGCTTCGGCCTTCGTGCGTTCCAGCGTATTCAGTGTTGATGGCAACACACCCTTCTGCGATAGCTCCAGCAATGCCGGGAACAGATAGCCGCTCGTAACCTGCTTTGCCATCTGGTCGGGCTGATACAGCGGTGTCAGCTTGTTATCTGCAAAGGTGGCGGGGACCGCGATGGTTGAGCGTACGGAATATTCGCGACGGACCATAAAAAGAGAAACAGCAAGAACGAGCAGTGCTACCAATAGAGTCAAAACAAACGGACGGCGGTAAGGCAGCAGCTCTCTAATTACGCACATCACAGTGTGTCTTTATCTTGCAGAGGCGGAATCTTGCAGAGGCGGAGGTTGTTCGCAAGGCAGACGATGCCGGTCGCCCCGCATTCGGGGTTGGCGATCGAGATGGGAGGTTCAGTAACAGAATCCGGTTGACGAGTCCAACTGCTGGTCGACAGGGACATCGCTGAAAACGCCGCAGGCGTCCATATATAAATGATGCGTTACGGAGAAGAATGATGACGGAAAAAGCCGATCCGGAATTCGCCAAACGCTGCCTGCAACGTGCGGTGGAGGACGTTGAAGGTTGGCTAGCCCTCCTGGATGAAGGGAAACTTTCGTCCGTTGCGCCTTTCGGGCAAATGTTCGTTTACCAATTGCAGAGGCAGGGAAAGCTGAACGACAGGTCATTTGCGGTACGGCAGTTGTGCGAGCTCTACTACCGGCGGGCAGGAGGCAAAGGCGAAATTTCGATGCTGGACCAGAGCGGACCCGGACCGGAAAAGGATTAAGTTGGTGTCCTGGGGGACCCTGTTGGCTATTTGGGTTCCGCCGGCTCGATGTAGGAGTAATGCAAGTGAACGGACCTCTTCGAACCGTCGAAGAGAACGCGGACCATATCCCTCGCAGATCTTTCGCTGTCGACGGTGCCGATCGCGCCGAGTGCTCTGCGTGCGTGAGTGCGGCCAACCTCACTTATACGCACGCGGTCGCCAGCCCTGAACTGGTGCGGCGCGCCGTCCTTCAGTTGGTACCGGAGTTGCAGGGATTTTTCCACGGCTGAAGCTGCTCGTTGAACGACCGACGGCTCACCACTGCTGGCAGCGATAATGCAGATCTCCCAATTTGCCAGAGAATGCAGACGGGTCGTTTCCAATATCGCGACTGAATCCACCCCTTCGCAGCCCTCGTGTTTCCGGATCTCGGCGAGAACCAGTGCAGCCAGTTCAGTTTTCGACAGGAGCGAAATGGACATTTATGGCGACAAGCGTTCTTCGAAAAGGTGCATCTCATAGGCTGGGTAGTGGATATAAGCCCAATTGAACCAGACGACGCAAGCGATTTGGCAAAGGCGAAGTGGTTGCCACGTTTGCGGTCGATGATATTCTCGCGTCGCGTGCAGCATTGGCTGCAATTTGCTGGAAGGCCGTGGCGGATCTTGGCTGCCGTATCTTCAAGAAGAGGTTTGATGATTGATCTTGTCGAAGGTCAGGAAGGGCGCATCAGGGTAACGATCTCCAGATCGGACGTGGATTCGTTTATGGTTCTGTCGGGTGACGCTGCGCCTCTTCACACAGATCAGGATTTCGCCCGCAGGGCTGGATATTCCGGTCCTGTCGTTCATGGCGCGTTGCTGATTGCCTATGTCTCGCGGCTCGTAGGTATGGAGTTTCCAGGCAAGTTTTCCATTCTGGAGCGGGTGGACGTGGCGTTCCGCCAGCCTTGCTACGCGCCGTGCGATCTTCAGGTGATCGGCAAAGTAAAGCAGATAAGCGAAGCGGTCTCGAGTATCGTACTGGAGATTTGTCTCCAGGATATACAGGGGCGAGTTGTGGCCTCTGGCAGGACCTGGCATCGCATTCTCGATCGGAGTGAGTTCTCTTGAATAGTCTTCAGAAGTGGAACCTGCTGTGTGGTGCCATGCAGAGAACCTACCCGGTACTCGCTTCTGTCTTCACGGAAGCGCCATCAAGATTCGGGCGCGGCTGGGCCAACGAAGCCGTGCCCAATATCGAGGCCATGTACGGAGAGATAGGCGAACCGCTGTCGGACCGTCTGCTCGAGGCGCTGGACGGGTATGCCGAGTTCGCCAACGATTCAATGCGCAATCAGGTCTTCTACGAACGCAACGGCCGGTATCGAGCGTCCAGCTATCAAGAGGTTCTCCAGGAGTGCTACTTCAACGAAGAACACATGACGCAGCGGTATTTGCCGGGCATGTGGCTCACGCACTACATCTGGCCACAGCATTATCACATGCTGAAAGGCTTCAAACACGGGCTGTTGCCAAGGCTTGCAGCATGCAATGTTTTCTTTGAGGTTGGCGTCGGGTGCGGCATGTATTCAAAGGTGACGCTTGAAGCGCTGCCTGGAGTCCGGGGAGTCGGTTTTGACATAAGCCGTTTTTCCCTGGAATACACCGGCAAGGTGATCGAGGCATTCGGGCTTGGTGAACGTTACAAGCTCGAAAACAGGGATATTCGGCACGGTTATGAGATCCCTGCCGATTTCCTGATTTGTCAGGAGGTTCTTGAGCACCTCGAAAATCCTGCAGAGTTCTGCCGCTGGCTGCACGATATGGTGCGGCCCGGCGGCTTTGCCTACATCACCGCCGCGTTGAACGCCGCGCATTCCGATCACATCTATCTGTTTCACAGGCCCGCGGAACTCGAAGAAATGTTGCGCGCAGCCGGCCTTCAACCGCTCCATCTGCAGGAGGAGTGTGCTCCGGGTTTCAAGACACGCAACCTCACACCCAGCCTGTGCGGGTATTTTTGCCAGCGCCCCAAATGACCGCATCGCTGCAACCCTGGGAGATCGTCGATCTTCCGCTTCATCGCCTCCTGGCGGCCGGCCGCAAGATCGAGAAATCGTCGTGTCAATCGCGGGTGCGTCTCGCCGTCCTGGGCGATGCCGCTACCCAGCATTATTGTCAGGCGCTGGAGGCCGTCCTGAAATTGCGCGGGGTCTGGCCGCAGACCTATGAAGCCGAATTTGACATGATTCGGCAGGAAGTCCTCGACGCCGGCAGCGGGTTGTATCGCAGCGAACCGCAGTTCGTGCTCCTGTTCATGACCGTACAGGGACTCCAATCCCGTTATGTTGCCTGTCGCGACAAGTCGAACTTTGCCACCGAAGTCGTAACCGACCTGAAGCAGCTCTGGGAAGCATTTCGGACGAAATCCAGCGCGATCCTGATCCAGCACAATTTTGCAATTCCCTTCGATCTGCCCTACGGCAATCAAACCATATTGCAGCCCCAGACATTCACCAGCGCGGTGTTGAGGATCAATGCCGGGTTGGCCGAAGCCGCCCGGGAACGTGGAATAAGAATCGTCGATACAGAATTTCAGTCGGCGCTCTACGGCAAGCGCGTCTGGTTTGATGAGCGGCTCTGGTGCCAGGCGCGACAGGCGTTGTCGCCGAGCTTTCTACCGCCGTTGGCGAAGAGCGTCAGCGATACGCTGCTTGCGGAAGTCGGCAACATGGTCAAGTGCGTTGTTGTCGACCTCGACAACACCATGTGGGGAGGGGTGTTGGGTGACGATGGACTTGACGGCATCGAAATCGGACAAACCGAGGTTGGCCTTGTTTTTCTGCGGTTTCAGCAAGCTCTGGCCGAGTTGAAGGCTCGCGGCATCCTTCTTGCGATTCAGAGCAAGAACAGGCGGGAGTCTGTGCTCGATGCGCTGGATAATCACCCCGACATGGTGCTCAGGTCGAAGGACTTCGTGGAGATCGTCGCTAACTATGACGACAAGGTAAGCGGCATTCTGGCAATCCAGAAGGCACTGAATCTGGGTCTGGACAATTTCGTATTCCTCGACGACTCGGCATTCGAGCGGGGCATGGTGCGCGAGGCGCTGCCGGACATCGTCGTGCCCGAACTCCCGGACGATCCTGCCGCGGTACTCGGTGAACTGGCCCGCTGGGGATTGTTCGAGGGACGTGCCGCCACCAAAGAAGATCTCGTTCGTCTCGAGCTGTATCAGGCCAACAAGGCGCGGGACGAGTTGAAGGCAAGCTATGGCGGTGTCGACGACTATCTTGCCGGGCTGAACATGGAAGCCGAGATTCGCGGGTTGGATTCCTACACCCTGCCGCGCGTGCTCCAGCTTGTTCAGCGGAGCAACCAGTTCAACCTGACCACGATCAGGTATGGCGAGACGGAGCTTGAGGCAATTGCGCGTGATCCCGACAATGCAATCCTGACGGTTCGTCTTGCGGACCGGTTTGGCGACAACGGCATCGTCGCCGTACTGATCCTCAGGAAGCGAGGTCTGGATCTACTCGTTGATACCTGGATCATGAGCTGTCGCGTGCTGGCGAGGCGGGTAGAGGAACTCAGCCTGGACCTGATTGTAAATCGTGCGAGGGATCTCGGTTGCGCGCGGGTGCTGGGAAAGTATGCCGCGACGGCGAAGAATGGCCTGGTAGCGGATCTCTATCCGCGGCTGGGCTTCGAACTCTTGAAAGAGGAAGGTAGCGAGAAATTGTTCGGGCTTGCACTCGAGAAATATTCGGCGTTGCCAATTCCGATCCGGTCGCTGCGATTTCAGCCGGCCTAGTTCGGACGTCGGACTGCTTGCACCACGCAACGATGTACCGGCGACCAACCAGTACGCCGTCATTCAGTTTGCCGGCGCTACGATCGGCAAGAGGGCGTCGGCAATGATCTTGTTGCCTGCTTCATTGACGTGAAGCGAGTCGACATAAACCTGCTCCGGGCTCCTGTCGAACACATCGGAAAAGTCATGGACGCGGTCGCTGACGCTGATTGCTTCCCGGTAAACTCGCGCCGTCAATGCATCCATTCCCGGATAGAGGGTCTTGATGGATCGTCCCAGCTCGACTTCAGTTCCAATCAACGATCGACGCGATATCAGATACGGTTGGAGGACGAAGTCGCAACGCAAGGCGACCGCGCGGCAGTAGTCGTTGGCCGCGACCATCCCCTGGACGAGCCGATTTTCCTTCGCGACCCGTTCCAATTGCTTTGCGTCGAACCGCGCCAGCTTCGCCTGCGACGCGTCTGGCCAGACGGCGAGGAGCCGCCGCGCCGCCTTGTAGAGCTCCAGTGATGAAATCCACATGCCGGCCTGGGCCACATCGACGCCCGGATTGTCGGCCCCGAGGTGTGGATCCAGCATGTTGAAATATTCCAGGAACAGATCGTTTCCTCCCGTGAAAAAGACGACTTGATCGATGCCGTAAACATCCTTGAAGTGCCGAAGCAGGGCCAACTCCCTGACTATGGTCGCGCCCTCGATGCCGAAATTGTATACAGAAATGTTTCCGTAGCCCTTTGCCCGCAACTCGGTCTGCAGCCGAGCTGCAATCGTATCCTCGTCCGCAAGAAGATGTCCCCACGCCACCGAGCCGCCGGTAATCGCGATGCGCCGCTCGCCTGGCGATTTTGGTGTCGGGGGAGCGGTTCTCAGGCCGAGCGAATTAATGGTGACGCCGCGCCCGCGCGACGAAGGTTTGTAGACGGTAAAACCGTTTGCGGGCGCGGCGAAATGACTCGCCTCTCTCCAGTCGTTGCCCCGCTTGATGGTCGATGGGTCTTCAGTCAATGCAATTCGATCGGCGAGATGTAGCATACCCGCGGTCAGTTCGAGCCCGACGAATAGCACAAGCGGAAATGTCAACGCGATCAGCAGAAAGAACACCTGACGCAGGCGACCGGAAGCCGTCAGACCTCCAGCCACAAACAACAGAAACGCCATAAATGTGTCGCAGATCAGGTCGAGGCGAAAGCTTGTCTCCGGCTGGCTGGTCAGCAACTTGATCGAGGCTGGGCTGACGGCAAGTGCAAGCACAACGATGGCGGCGGCTACTCCGTGATCAAGGCGCCTGTCCGGTTTTGAAACGGACGAAGACTGCCCTGAGGCTTGATCGGAATCCTTGCCGTATCCTGGTTTACTCTCTGACATCGAAAGATCAAAACGACCCTGAGTGCACTCTGCCCACGCAATTCGAGGATGACGTCGATTTCAAGGTTCTCGCAGGACATTCCCCCTTGGAGGACGGGCGTCCCGTGAAGGCGACCAGGCTTATGCCCGCGAGGAGAGCCGCGATCGTGACCGCAGCGACCTTGTTTATCTGATTGAATTGAATGCGAAAGTCTGGCTAGACTGTTTTGCGCCGATGTACAAGTGTCGCAGGGGGATGCAATCGCGTAGACATGCATGGATATCGTTGATCGACAATCAGGGGCTGCCAGAACGATAGTTGTGCCTGCTTCGCGCCCCACGTCGGACTCATTTGCAAATTCTTGTCGGAGACAGGGTGCCACCTCAACAGGCCGGCGCGATTTGTACTGTGGCCCGGACGCTTGATGCCACCAATGACCGCGATAGGATCGCGGCTCCGAAGCAGAGGCGGACGAACTCAAGATGGTGAATCGTGATCAGATCCAAAGCCAGGCTCAGGTGATTTTCAGGGAAGTGCTGGACAGTCCGAACCTGGTCCTGACCAACGAGCTGACTGCGCCCGATGTCGAGGGCTGGGATTCGCTCAATCATGTCACGCTGGTGATGACCTTGGAGGAGCAATTCGGTGTAAGGTTCGCCACGCGCGAGGTCATGGGTTGGCGCAACGTTGGCGAAATGCTCGATTGTCTGCAGGAGAAGCTGAACAAATAGCTATCGATCAATGGTTGACTTGAGCAGAACGATAGCCCATCCGGTACCTTCATGAAGTTCGACAAGAGCATCCTCTACTCGGTCGCCTCGCTTGCATTGTCGCTGATCGTTGCGTTCGCGATCAGCGAAGCGATTATTCGCATCAAGAACAGCTCGATGACGAACTACGACATCGAGATGTGGCGGTACGCGCGCGAGCTCAAGACCAAAAGTTCCGATCCGAGGCTTGATACTGTTCACCTCAGGAACAAGTCGGCCGTCCTGCAAAACGTCGAAATCCGCCTCAACGAATGGGGCCTGCGCGGCGGTCCCGTTCTGCCATCCCGGCCGAATGCGCGAAGAATCCTGTTTCTGGGTGCGTCGGCAACGCTAGGCTGGGGCGTGCGCGAAGAGGACACCGTCGAAAAGCAGCTCGAGAACATGCTTGCGGCGGCGGGCCAGCCGGCCGAGGTGCTGAATGCGGGTATCGGCAACTACAATGCCGAGCGATACGTGTCGCGATTTCTGACGGAACTCACCGAGCTCAATCCGACCGACATCGTCGTTCAGTACTTTTTACGCGACGCCGAGGACATTCCCCCGGGCGGCGGCAACATTCTCCTGCGAAACAGCGAACTCGCCGTGACGCTCTGGATCGCCTATCACCGGCTGATCGATCGCGTTGGCGAAGCCGCGCTGGTCGACCATTACAGGAAAGTCTACGATCCCACTCAGCCCGGGTTCATCGTGATGCAGCGCGAGCTCAAACAGCTGTCGCAGTACGCGCAGGAGCATGGCATTCGCCTGGTTCTCATGATGATCCCGGATGTGCACGACCTGATCGACTACAAGTTCACGTTCGCTCACGACATCATGCGCAAATTTTCGCAGGAAAACGGCTACACCTATGTCGACTTGCTGCCCGTCATGAGCGGCTTGCGTCCGCAGGAAACGTGGGCAATGCCGGGAGACCCGCATCCCAACGCATTCGCGCACAAGCTGATGGCCGAGGCCATTTTTCCCCTGATTGCACGTCCGATGGCCGCAGCGGGATCGGTGGAGCGATGACGGCTCGAGCACGACGAGCTACCTGATCGAACGTCAGTCATGATTTTCAGTACACCGGTATTTTTTGCCTTTTTTGTCGTTTATTTCGGATTGCATTTTGCAATCCCGGTCCGGCACAGGCTTTGGCTGATCATTGTCGGCAGCACGTTTTTCTATGCGTGGTGGAAACTCGACTATCTCTGGATTCCGTTTGTCCTGATGGGGATCGCTTATTTCGGCGGCCGATGGATTGGTGGTGAGCAGGATCAGGGCGCGCGCGGGCGGCGCACCGGTCTGATGATCGTCGTGCTGCTGATTCCGCTTTTCATTTTCAAATATACCGACTTCGTCTATCGCGACGTGTTCGGTCCCTTCTTCGGGATTCGTGACGGTCTGCTGAATCTGTCGCTTCCGCTCGGTATTTCGTTCATCAGCTTCACGTTGACGGCCTACCTGGTCGACATCTACCGGGATGCTTTTACGTCGAAGCGGCCGCCAAAGACCGTGCTGGCTTACGTCCTGTTCTTTCCTCATTTGATCGCGGGACCCATCCTGCGGCCGTACGAGCTCATTCCGCAGCTGGAGCAGCCGCGTGCCGCGACGCTGCGGCGGTTTTCCCTGCCGCTGGCGATCTTTACGCTTGGGCTTGTCAAAAAGCTGGTGTTTGCAGACCAGCTCTCGCCGATCGTGACCGCAACCTATGCGCAGGATGCGACCGTGAGCGCACTGGACGCGTCGCTGGCGATCATAGGGTTTGCCGTGCAGGTCTATTGCGACTTCAGCGGCTACACCGATATGGCGATCGGTCTCGCCGCCATGCTCGGAATAAGGCTGCCGAACAATTTCCGCCAGCCCTACACTGCCACTTCGATCAGTGGCCTCTGGCGCCGCTGGCACATGACCCTCACCCGGTTTCTCAGCGACTACGTTTACCTGCCGGTATCCATGAATTTGGCGCGGTTCGCTGTCCGTCGTCGCTTGGGCAAATGGCCGATGTTCCTGTTCACCGTCGTGATACCCGTGAACGTCACCTTTCTGGTGTCCGGCATCTGGCATGGAGCCGGCTGGAATTTCATCGTATTCGGAATCTTCACCGGTGTTGCGATGTCCGTCGAATTCTGCTGGCGCCGGGCACGGATGCCGCCGCTGCCGCGAGCTCTGGCGTGGCTCCTGACCATCCTGGCCTTCCTGATCAGCCTCTGTTTCTTCAGAGCCCATAGTCCCGGCAAGGCCATCGACATGATGGCGGCGTCGGTCGCGGGGAGCTGGAGCGGAATCGAGACGTTCTTCGCTCAGAACGTGTTTGTCATTTTCCTCATCGTTGTGTTCGCGGCGTGTCATCGGTTTGACGATCACCGCCTGGTCAAGCTTGCGGTACGCCGCGTCCGCGCGGAATTCGTTTGGGCGACAATCCTGTTCGGGTGGGTCCTGGCGATCACCGTCAGCCAGGGAAGTTCCGGAGCATTCGTCTATTTCGATTTCTGATGGCCCAAGACAGCGAGTGAACCGATCTTCCGACAACTTGATCCGTGCTGGCAGTCAAGGGTAGTATGACCTGACCGGCTTTCGGAAGAAATCGCCGACCAGCTATCAACGTAGAGGCGACATCTTGTCATTTGCCAGAGAGCTGTTTGATTTCATGCGGGGTCGCAAGAGGTACTGGCTGGCTCCGCTTCTGTGCGTGATGATACTGTTGGCGGCTCTGCTGGTCTTTACCAGCGGATCGGTGATTGCACCGTTCAACTACGCCTTGAGGTAGCCGGCTTCGGGCGTTGGTTGGCAGCTATTTCGGCTGGGCTCTCGATGTCACGATTGGTAGAATCGCGGCGACGATGATCGCATTGCCAGCTTCGTTCACGTGCCCGCCGTCAATGTAATATTGTTCTGAACTGTCGTCGAAGACAGTTGTGAGGTCGTGGACCTGGCCGTCAAGTCCGAGGTCGAGGGCAGCGCGATAGCTTTGGACCGCCAACGCACCAAAGCGCGGATAAAGCCTTCGGTAGGTTTGTGCCAGCTGAATCTCGGTTCCGACCGGCTGCCGGCGGCTCGCCAGCAACGGCTGCAATATAAAATCGCACCGTAGCGACGCAACCCTGCAATAGTCGCTCGCAGCCTTGATGCCATCGACCAGTCTGTTCTTGGTGTCCGCCGATTGCGCCCGGTATCGGGCATCGAATCTCGCGAGGCGAGCCGGCGATGGTTCGAACCACGTTGCCATGATTAGTTCGATGGCCTTGTACAATCTGGAATTCGCGACGAAGCTGTCGTCGTGGGCGGGACCGCCTTCGATTTGCAGATATTCTCCGAAGACATCGCCTCCACCGGCTATAAAGACGGCCTGATCGATCTGATAGATATCCCTGAAGTGCCGCAGCAGCGCCAATCCCCTGGGAAGATTCGAGTCTTCAATCCCGAAATTGTAAACGGAGATCTCATTGTGGCCCGCGCGGCGCAGCGCAGCCTGTAACTGGGCTGCAATCGTATCGTCGTCGGCAAGACGCGTTCCAAACGTCTCCGAACTGCCGACTAGGGCAATGCGACGTTCTCCCGGCGCCTTTGGTGTTGGGGCCGACGTCCTCAGCCCGAGATCGTTGATGGTCACACCGTTGCCGGACCACGGCCGATAGAGCAGGAATCCATCCTTCTCGGGAGCAAGGTGGCTCTTGCCGGGCCCCCAGTTGCTGCCTCTCCTGATCACTGAAAGGTCCTGGAACATCGCAACGTGTTCGGGAAGGTGGATTGCGCCGGCAATGACTTCGAGACCGGCTACCAGCACAAATGGCAGTGTCCATGCCAAGAGGTGAAAGAAGACGCGTCGCGCCTTGTTGCGCGTGAACAGCGCTCCCGCGACAAGCAACAGAAACAGGTCGAAGACAACACTGAGCGCAAGCGGACGGACACCGGGCTCAATGCCGTGTGTCAGCAGCCGTATTGAAAGTGGGTTGATCGCAAGAACCAAACCGATGACGGCGAAGGCGATCCGGTATTCGACATTCCTGCCAGATGACACTGCGTCGCGTTGCAAAAGAGCTTCGGACGCACTCGGATCGGGCTGGAGGGCATCCATGAACGTTCCATTCAGGCAAAGACGCCCACCGGCGCTTCGTCATATTTGAATACGATGTTGCTGTTAAGCACTCGACTTGAACTTTTTCGAGCCCACCGTCAATTGATCCGACAGTGCATTTTGTGCAATTTCTGGATAGTTCTCCGACGCGAGGAAACGCGCTTGTATTGACGGAAGCGCAAAATGTGGTGTTCCGATGCAAGACCGGCTGGAATTGACTTCTGCCGCCGCCACCTTTCGGCACCGACTTCCGACTGCTCGGAAGGTCTGGCTGAATGTGCATCTCTACCTTGGGCTGACTGCCGGATTGGTTCTGTCGTTGATCGGGCTGACGGGCTCGTTGCTCGTCTTGGGTGTGCCGATTATGGAGATGGAAGTCGGCTCCCGTGCGTTTGACGCCGCCGGACCGATACCCGCTCGTGCTGCCGTTGATGACTGGATCGCCAGCGCACGTCGATCATACGCTGACGTTACCAGCGTCGACTTCGTGGTGGGGCCAGGATTCGGATACGGGGGAGGGAATGCAGCCAATGTATTCGTGCAGAACGCCAACGGCCAACGTTCGACGGTCACGGTCGATCCCAATACCGGGCGCGCTCTTGGCAGGCTCCGCTTCGAAGAGACCTTCGCCTTCTGGATCATAAGAATCCATACCCAGCTTTCGAGCTCGTTGTCGTGGGGGCGCGACGCTGTTGCCTGGCTCGGGCTGGTGATGATCCTGTCCATGCTGACAGGCTTGTACCTGTGGTGGCCTCGCAACCACAATTGGAGAGCCGCTCTCACGCCGAAGCTGGGCGCCGCCGGCCGACGACGGCTGCTCGATCTCCACAACGTCTTCGCCGTCTGGCTTTACGTGCCGCTGTTTGTCCTGGTATTCACCGGCGTCTACATCATCAAGCCGCAATGGCTTGATCCTGCGATCGCGCTCGTTTCGGTTCCGCGCACGCCGGATACGGCTGCGCTCGCTCGCGCATCGAAACCTGGAGCGTGCGCCGCACCGATAACGCCGGGCCAGGCCGCGGACCTTGCGCAGGCGAAGTTTCCCAATTCGAAATTCGTGCTGATGGTCACCCCGGAGCAGTCGCAGGAGCCGTTCCGCGTGCAACTCGCGCCCCCCAACAACATCGAAGTGAAGGGATCGACGATCGTGCTGATCGATCGCGAATGTCCCGTCATCCTGACTGCAATCGACGGCGAGTGGCGCAATTTCAGCGAGTCCTTCCGCTCGGCATCGTTTGTCCTGCACAAGGACCTGATGCTGGGCCGTGTCGGCTCAGCCATTGTTTTCTTGGCGGGGCTGTTGATGCCGCTTTCGTTCGCCACCGGCGTGATGCTCTGGCTGGGCAAGCGACGGAACCGGAGGCGCGCGGCGTAGCGGTCGCCTGATGCGACTTCTCCTCTCCAAGCGGTCAGCTTATTCGCTCTTGCGTGTCCCTGTTACGACCAGTTTGCCGATCTTGCCTGCGATCTGTTCGGCAAACCAGATGCTGCCGTCGGACGCGGTCGTGATCCCATAAGGAGAGCAGTCCTCTGTCGGAGCCTTGAACTCGGAAATTTCGCCGCTCATGGTGATGCGGCCGATGCGGCCGGCGGCCTGGGTGAACCACAGTGCTCCATCGGGCCCGATCGTGAGCCGTCGCGGAATGCTGTGCGGCGTCGGCAGCTCGTATTCGGTTATCTCGCCGCTCACGGTGATGCGGCCGATGCTGTTGCCGACCTCTTCGGCAAACCACAGCGCGCCGTCGCGCCCGACCTTGATCCCCACTGTATCGCTTGGCGAGTGAGGGATGGAGAATCGTGTAACGGTCCCGTTTGTCGTCATGCGAACGATGCTGTTGGCATCACGGGCCGATTCCGTGAACCACAAATTGCCGTCGGGACCGGTGATGATCTCATAGGGCGCCCTCGCGCCGACGGAAAAATGCGAAATCTTTCCGTCAAGCGTTATGCGTCCGACATTGCCGGTGTTCTTTCCCGTGAACCACATCGCATTGTCCGGCCCCTGCACGATGCTGATTGGCTGGCTGTCGGGAAAGGGGACGTCGAACTCGGTGATCTCGCCTGACGGGGTGATGCGGCCGATCTTGTTGCTGGAAAATCCGAGGTACCAGATGTTGCCGTCGGGTCCGGCGCCGATCCCGTAAGGCCGGCTATCGGGCGTCGGGATCGCAAATTCCTTGAACTCGCCATTGGTGGTAACGCGCCCGATCTTGTTGGCGGCCTGTTCGGTGAACCATAGAGCGCCGTCCGACCCCAATGTGATCAAGGTGGGCCCGCTGATGGGCGTAGGGACCCCGAATTCGGCAACGCTCGGATCGGCGACGGCCGGAGTAGCCGCAAGTAACAGAGCGACGAAACCGCACGTCAGACCAGACGCTCTCGTGAACTCGACTTTCACGTTGTTTTCCTTCGATCGGGACCGGAGTTTCATCGATACCGGAAGATGAACTCTGCAGAAAGGGCTCGCAACCCGGCTCATGTCGAGCGGCCTCGGACGCAATGCCTGATCGATATCTTGTTCTTCTAAGGGGATGTCGGGCTCGCCCTTGCCGGGCTTGCAAGCCGCGTTCGAGCGCGAATGAGTGGCAAGGCGGACCGCCGATCTGGACGACGATGCGCTGGTTTCCGTCCAGGCCGAACGGCGTTGTGACGAGGCTGAATAGCTGAGCCGGGGACCGCCGGCCCACCGTGCCGAAAAAGGTAGTTGTGGCAGCGATTTGACCGATTGTTCGGGCGGTCTGCTATCGGGGTCGCGCTCTGGCTGCGGGAGATTTATTGCGCTATACCCGTCCAAGGTCGTCTTGGAGGGTTGGACGCGGTGGGCAGTGCGCGCCTGATCAGGCTTTGGCCTTATGCGGCGATAGGGGTTGTTGCGGCCGGGATTGCTCTGTTTGTGTTGATAGAGCGGCAGACCGGATCTGGTTTGTGGACCTGGGCGGGCGACCTTGTTGACCCGAAGTGGCGTCGCGTGCTGTTTAGCGGCGGCGGCATCATGCTCGCCTTCACGCTCGCGCTGATGGTGATGGAGCTGTTCTTCCTGAAATGGGAGAAGACCACGATTTTCGGCGTGTTCGTTCGCCGCAACATTTCGGCGGTCACCGATCTCGGCTTCATGATCGCCTATCTCTCCCATTTCAAGCTGATTGTACAGTACGCCACGACGTTCGGGTTTGCCTATGTGGCCGCGAAACTCGCGGAGAAGGTGTCGGCGTATCTTGGCGAGTATCGATGGGAACTGCCATCTGAGGGTATCCTGCAGATCACCGCGGGATTTGCAGTCTTCTATCTGCTGACGTCCCTTATAGGCTATTGGCAGCACAGGCTGATGCACTGGCGTGCATTCTGGCATCTGCACCGCTTCCACCACGCCGCCACCGAGCTCAATATCCTCACCGGATTTCGCGACAATCCGGCCGAGGCGATCGGTACCGCGCTTGTGGCGGTTTCGCCGCTGCTGTTTCTCAAGGTGCCTGACGCCGGCCTCTTTGCCGCCTATTCGCTCGCCAACCAGATCCTATCTTCGCTCCAGCACAGCGAGCTGCCCTGGACCTATGGCTGGGCCGGTCGCTGGTTGGTGGCGTCGCCGGCGTTCCACCAGATTCATCATTCGGTCGACGAGGAGCACCAAGATCGCAATTTCTCGATCTGCCCGCTGTGGGACCGCATGTTCGGTACGTGCTATGACGGACCCAATCGGCCTTCGGCCTATGGCATTGCCGATCCTGCGCATGTCCAGCGGCCGCTGACGCAGTGGATGATCGATATCTGGATTTTCTACCGGGACGTCTGGCGCGCGTTCGCGGCGTTCCCAAAACGTGTTTGGTCGCAAACGGGGAACAAGAAAACCAACTCCGCGGAGCCCGACACGCCGGCTTCGATCCCCGCCGAGTAACTCGATGATCGGATATCGTGTGCGCCTTATCAGGTATTGGCCCTACCTAGCGGTGGGGGGAGCCGTACTATGTCTGGCCATCTTCCTGGCCTTCGAGCGGCAGATCGCGTCGGATTTGTGGTCCTCGGCCAGTGGCATTGCCGAGGCAAAATGGCGTCGCGGGCTGCTTGCGCCTGGCATCATGGCGTTTCTCGGCACCATGTCGTTGCTCGTAATGGAGCTGTTCTTCCTGAACTGGCGAAAAACAACGGTGTTCACCGTGTTCGTCCGGCGCAAGGTGCATGCGGTGGTAGATCTAGTCTCCACGATCTACTTCTTCTCGCCCTTCAAGGCGACGGTCGAGTATTTCTTTACGTTCGGGATCGCCTACGGGGTATCACGGCTCTCGGACATGGCTTCTTCCCGTTTTGAGTGGGTCCGGTGGGAGCTGCCGTCGGAAGGGGTACTGGGCGTTACCGCCGGCTTTGCCGTGTACTATGTGTTCTCGTCGTTTATCGGTTACTGGCAACATCGGTTAATGCACTGGCGCTGGTTCTGGCAACTTCACCGGTTTCATCACGCCGCCACTGAATTCAGCATTCTCACGACTTTCCGCGTCAATCCCACGGAGGCGCTGACCGTATTACCTGCGGTGCTGCCGTTGTTCTTCATAAAGGCGCCTACCGATGGCCTCTTCGCCATGTTCGTCGTCGCCAACCAGATATTGGCGTCGCTGCAGCACAGTTCGCTGCCCTGGACCCTCGGTTGGTTGGGACGGTGGGTCATAACGGCGCCGACAAACCATCAGGTTCACCATTCGATCGATCCAGAGCACAAGGACAAGAATTTCAGCAGCTGTCCGCTGTGGGACCATATGTTCGGCACCTGGTATGGCGGGCCCAATCGGCCGTCCGCCTATGGCATCCCGGATCCGGCGCACGTTGAACGTCCGCTGACACAATGGTTGATTGACGTCTGGATATTCTACCGGGATGTCACACTTGCAATGGCCCGCACCGCGCAATCTGCGTTGGCGCGCATGACGCAGCGTCGATCAACCGAGCCCGTTGGAGGGCCAGCTTCCACGCCGGCCGAGTAAAAGGGCCATTCGCCGGGTCAGAGCGGATCAGTTCCCCACGTGAGGGCCCGAGACGACGTTGCGCCGCGCGCGGCACCGGCCTCAAACGCCAATTCGTTCCTCGGTGGCCACCGCAGCGGTGTCGCTTGCTGAGGTCGGACGTGTCCACGCCATGGCCCACCTGAACGGCTTGAGCATGACGGCGACAAGATCGCGATAGAACGCCAGCAGGTCGAGGAAAAACGTCCTTATCGGCGCTTCATCATAACCGTGGTCGGGAATCCCGTCGGCTTTGCTGACGCCATAGGCGGAAGGCTTCTTTTCACCGTCGTACCAGGTTCCGAATACGTGATCCCAGAGCGGGCATTCGCCGAAATTCTTGTCGCGATGCTCGACGTCGATCGAGTGATGCAATTGGTGAACCGCAGGTGAGGCGAAGACCCATCGCCCGATCCAGCCCCAATTCCAGGGCAGCTCCGAATGCTCGCAAAAATTGACGAACTCGTTCACGATGACGAACACCAGGAGAATGCTGGCCGAGACGTTCAAAAACGTCAGGGGCGTCACCAGGAAAAATACGCGGGTAAAGGTCTCGGCGGGATGCGCTCGGAGCGAAGTAATGAAATTGAGCTCGGGGGCCGAATGATGCAAGCGATGGAGATGCCAGAAGAGGGGCGTGTGATAGAGACGATGCACCCAGTAGCCCACAAGGTCGAACACCAGGAAATAGACCATCACCGAGAACGCTATTTCGAAAACGTTATCGGAAGGCAGCGTGATCCTCCAGGTGAGATAGTTCGAAAAGGCGTTTCCCAGCTTGGCCGCGCCCAACGATATTCCAAAGGTCAGAGCAATCTCGACGAAGAGGGTCGCGCCCGAGGACTGCAGCAGTGCAAAGAACACGTCGACCTTCGCTGAGGTGCTGCGCCGGACGAACAGGCGGTACATGACGGTCTTGTTCCAGTCCCGGAACAGGGGCTCGATGCAGATCAGGGACACTGCGCCCAGCAATATTGCTGCGGGCTCGCCGAGCAAATGCTTCTCTACAAAATAGACCCAAAGCCAGTTGGACAGGCGGCCTAGCTGGTCGGCGTCGATCATCGGGTCATAAGCCCATGATTGAGAAGGAAAAATTGCGCGTGCGAAGCCAAACAATACACTCTACGAATTTCCGGGTCAATGTGAGCCCCGCAAAGCCCACGCGCATGGGTGGAATCTCAAGAGACCTGGCCGAAGCCCAGGTTAGGGCGGTAGCTCGGTCGGCCGGGGCCTTGCAAGAGTTCTATTTGCGTCGAGTGCGGCCATCAACCATTTGTTGAGACGCCGGCAGGGTAGCTCAATCCAATAGTAGCTCGCTGCGGCTATGACGAACATGAGCGGCGCAATGAGCAACGGACTGGCGGCGGTGTAAAGTTCCGGCGACGCGCTGAACAGTTGCTGCCAGAGATAGAGGCTGTACGAGATCTGGCCGAGCCAGATCACCGGCCGCCACGTCAGGAACGCGAACAGGCGGCTGCCACCGTAGAGCGAGCCGACGACCAGCCACATTGTGGCTGCTGGCAAGAACTTGAGGACGAGGGGTAGGGACGTCTCGACATTGGCATTGGGCGACAGAACGGGAACCTGGTAATTCGACGAGTAGACGACCTTTGCAATCACCATGGCGGCGGAAACAAGCCACAGCCCTCTGCCGAGCGGAGTCCTCGCGAATCGGGCCATGGCCGGTTCGAATGCCGCTGCGACCGCCCCGGCGCAAATGAAGATAAACAACGCGGCTGTCACCGTAGTGAAGCTGATCTGCATCTGCAGCGTCCTGCGCAGCAGCACAAAGGTCACGAGGCCGATGAGAATTGAACTGAAAATGATCTTTGGTCGCTGCGCGAAGGCGAAAAATATCAGCGGAAAGACCAGATAGAACAGTTCTTCATAGCCCAGACTCGCGGAATGGGCCACGAACCACTCACAGGGTGTGATGAGTCCGGATATGCACAGGAAGGCGCCGGCCTTGTACACCTCCGCAGGGTTTTGCTGGATGAAGCCCATCGCGCTTATGGCGTACACACAGGCAAGATAGACGAAGAACGGAGGAAGAATGCGCAAGCTGCGGCGGATATAGAAACGTCCAATGGAGAACTGCCCCGTTCTGGCCTGTTCGCCGATCGCCAGCTTCGTAATGATGAAACCGCTTATGACATAGAAAATGAGCACCCCGGTATCGCTGGTGGCAAAATGGGCAAGGCCGTAGCGGTTATGGATAAGATGAGCAAGGACGACCATCATGGCGCTGATGCCGCGCCAGCCGTCAAGCGCCAGAAT
>Ga0126371_10000987_pt1 | contig 23698 bp, 23 predicted proteins | sample PanSoiMetaPlot_4_FD_110145 | JGI IMG/M metagenome (GOLD analysis project Ga0126371, IMG submission 110145) | Tropical forest soil microbial communities from Panama - MetaG Plot_4 | ecosystem: Environmental > Terrestrial > Soil > Tropical forest > Bulk soil | place: Panama | collected 2016-02-17 | reverse complement strand
TTGACTCCGTAACGTTCGTAGAACGGCACCTCGAAAGGGAAAATCACCGCCATCCGGTCCACCCATCGGGCGATTTGCCGGACCCGGTAGCGGCGCCAGGCCCACACCTGCGGACTTACGTAATAAAGGACGGGTATTCGCAGTCCTTTGGCAAGTTTTGCCAAACGCAAATTAAACTCGGGAAAATCAATCAACACCAATAGATTGGGCCGGCGTTCGCGTAAAGCCCTGCGTAGCAACCGGTAGCCATGCCACACATTAGCTAAATTTCCGGCCAGCTCGGCAAAACCCATCCCGGTAAGCTTAGAGACGTTAAAAAGCGCTTCGAAATGAGTTTGCTCCAAGCGTTCGCCCGCAACACCGAAAACTTTGACCTCGGGATCACGTTCACGCAGCGCTTCGACCAGTTGAGCCCCGTGCGCATCTCCGGAGGCCTCACCCACCACCAACATGATTTCTTTTCCCGTTTTCGCCACTTGATAATCGTGTTAGAGCTGCGAACTTATCATCGAAGCGATCTCCAAAGCCCGGAGCCCGTCCGCCCCACTCACCAAGGGAAGAGATCGGCTCCGAACACAATCCAAGAAGGAATCGATCTCGTCGGCCAAGGCATCACCGTCCTTGATATCGATGCTTTCGCCACGGATGTCCAACCACGTCGCTCCCGGGGGCGGCTTATAGAAGATTTGCGCGCGACGTTGATCATAATCGATGGAGATGTAGGCATCCGGTTGGAAAAATCTTACCTTGCGCTCACGCTTGATGGAAACCCGACTCGAAGTCACATTGGCGATACAGCCGTTCGCGAACTTGATCCGAGCATTGGCGATATCGGGCTTGTCCGTTAACACCGGAACCCCGACGGCCTCCACCTGTTGCACCGGGGAACGAACCAAACTCACGATCACATCGATATCGTGAATCATGAGATCCAAAATAACATCGACGTCGGTTCCTCGTTCAACGAACGGAGCCAATCGATGGCATTCGATGAATTTCGGCTCCTTGATAACGCTTTCCAGCTTGCGGATCGCCGGGTTATAGCGCTCCAGATGGCCGACCTGAAGAATAACATTTCCCGCTCGCGCGGATTCCACTAGATCCCGCCCTTCGGCGATATTCGCCGCCAACGGTTTCTCAACCAGCACATCAATGCCCCGTTCGAGAAATTCCCGCGCGATGTCACGGTGAAGCCGGGTGGGCACGGCGATACTCACGCATTGGACCCGCCCGAACAGTTGGCGATAATCATGTATCGCTTCGGTATGACACTGGCCAGCGATCTCTCGAGCTCTGGCCTCATCAACATCGACCACCGCGATGAGCTTGGCCTTGTCGGATGACGCGTACTTCTCGGCATGAAATTTACCGAGATATCCAACCCCCACGACACCCACACAAATCTTGGCATCGGCCGTCATAAAACCGCGATCAGATGGCCACTGCCACCACAGCGATTCCTAACCGTTCCGCCTCTCGCAGCACCGCCTCTTTCTCCAAAAGAATAGTTTTCCCCGCTTCCAAAGCCAAAACCGCGCCCCCCACCTCGTGAAGCCTTTTGATAGTTTCAATCCCGACGGCGGGTACGTCAAAACGAAGATCTTGTTGCGGCTTGCTGACTTTGACCACCACGCACCCTGATTTCGCCAGAGTTCCACCTCGTTGAATCGCTGCATCCGTGCCCTCAACAGCCTCCACCGCAACCACTACCCGATTCTTCAAAATCACCGTTTGCCCAATACCCAAACGGCCGATTTCCTTCGCTACCTGAAAGCCGAGGCGAATATCCTCCCACTGGGCGGTGGTTGGAGCGCATCGAGTCAAGACACCTTCCGCGGGTATCATTTGCGGCAAGCAGAGTGTCGATTCCAAAACCTTGATCCCCTCTGTTTCCAACTCTTCAGCCACCCCGCGCAGCAGAGCATCATCGTCACCGCTCTTAAAGCGGGCTAAAAACCTGGCGCCACGGAAATCGGGTCGAAAGTTTGCCAACAGTTTTACTTTCCGAATTCCCCCAGCCATCACCGCTTCGGTCACTCCGGCGCGCTTAAACGTGCGAATAATCTTGCCTAATTGCCCTACGTAAATCCAGGTGACCTCGTCTACCATCGTCTCGATTTCCTCGAGAGTTTCACCGCGATGCGCCACAGCGACCAGCTTAAATCCTTCCCGTCGCGCCTCCTCGGCAAAAATAAGGGGGAATTTTCCGTTGCCAGCGATAAGCCCTAGTTTCTTCACGCTTACGAAAAACCCTAACAGGCCGCACTACATTAACTTACTACCCGTGCTACCGGCAGATCCCGCGGCGTGAGTTTGCCACGAAGCTGGCCAACTCATCCACCTCCGGAGAGTGGGGAATTTCTTGGCGCACCCTGGCCAACGCATCTTGGGTTCGTAATTTAGATTGGAAAATAATCCGATAGGCCTTCCTCAGAGCATCGATCTTCTCTTTATTAAAACCACGGCGGCGCAAACCTTCGATATTGAGCCCGTGGAGACTGGCGCGATCCCCTGTGGCATTGCAGAAAGGGGGAACATCTTTGGATACCATCGATCCGGCTCCAAGGATCGCACCAGCGCCGACTTTGACAAACTGATGGATGCCGGCTAAGCCGCCGACGATCACATAATCCTCTATGACCACATGACCTCCAAGCGTCGCGCCATTGGCAATAATATTCCAGTTTCCCAACAGGCAATCATGGGCGATATGACAATACATCATCAAAAGATTGTGATCGCCTACTCGAGTGACCATTCCGCCGCCGGTCGTTCCGGGGTTGAGAGAGACATATTCTCTGATTGTATTGTGGTCACCGATATTCAGCTCGCTGGCCTCCCCTTTATATTTGAGATCCTGGGGAATAGAGCCCACGCTCGCGAATGGGAAAAAGATGTTCCCTTCTCCGACGGTGGTCCGGCCTTGGATGACGACGTGCGACTGGAGCTTGCTTTCCTTTCCGATCTTAACGCCGGGTCCAATAATCGAATAAGGCCCGACCTCGACACTCGAATCCAGCTCGGCCTTGGCATCGACCAGAGCTGTCTTGTGAATCTTGCCCATGTTTTCCGCAACCACCGGCCGCTGCTTACGCCATTTCAATTTCCATCGCTGAGATCTCCGCTTGAGCGACCGTCTTGCCATCCACCGTAGCCGTGCCCTGCATCTTCCAAAAGGAGCCGCGCCGCTTCAAAGCGACGAGTTCCAAACGCAGTTGGTCTCCCGGCTCTACGGGCCGTTTGAATTTGACGTTATCCAGTCCGGTGAGCACAAAAACTTTATGATCGTTCATGCCTCCGCGCGCGCTTTGAGCCAAGATGGCGCCTACCTGCGCCATGGCTTCACAGATTAAAACTCCCGGCATGACGGGCCGGTTCGGAAAATGGCCTTCAAAGAAATATTCATTGAACGACACGTTCTTAATCCCCACAATTCTTTCCGCGCCGTGAATCTCAACGATGCGATCCACGAGCAGAAAAGGATAGCGGTGGGGAAGATGCTTGAGGATTTCTTTAACGTCGAACATGGTTGGCGTGATGGTGATCACCTCCTTTAACCAAATCCGACACCTTCTTTTCGAGAGCGCGCACCAGATTCCATAACTTGGGCAATTGCGGCAGCAGCGCCATCACTTTCAACCACTCATGGTGCGGAGCAGCCGCGATCCCTCCCGAAAGCACGACCCCCGGCGGCACGGATCGCGGTATCCCCGATTGCGGCCCGATGGTCGCCCCATCCCCGATCCGAAGATGATTCAGAACTCCAGCCTGGCCCAATAGGGTAACGTCTTTGCCGATTCGCGTGCTCCCGGCAATACCTACCTGAGCCGCGATGATCGAATTCTCTCCCACGATAACATTATGGGCAATCTGCACTAGATTATCGATTTTCGCGCGCCGGCCTATGACGGTTTTGCCGAACGTAGCCCGGTCCACAGTGGTGTTAGCGCCGATTTCCACGTCGTCTTGAATTTCAACGATCCCCACTTGAGGTATCTTTATCCTTCCATCACCGTGGCCGGCATACCCGAAACCATCGCTACCCACCACCACACCCGCATGAAGAATGACGCGATTTCCGATGCAACATCCCTCCCGCACTACAACGTTGGGGTGTAACACACAATCATCACCCACTTGTGCTCCTTCTCCCAAGAAAACTCCCGGGTAGAGCACCGTTTGCCTGCCGACTCGAACTCTCGCAGCGACAAAAACGCCGGGAAAAAGCGTTACATCTACTCCGAGGCTCGCGGTCGGATCAACGAAGGCGCGGGGACTAACTTTCTTATCGTAACGAACCGGCGGGGCAAAAATCTGAAGTACTTGGGCAAAGGCAAGATAGGGATCGGATACCTCCAAATATCCCTTTCCCGTTTCTCGAACTAAATTATCCTTGATTACCCCACGGCCGACTATAACGGCGCTGGCTTTGGATCGGCGCAAATGGGATTGGTAGCGCGGGTTGGCCAGAAAAGTAATCTCGCCGGCGCCGGCCTCTTCAATGGATGCGACATCCCGAATAACGACCCTTCCGTCACCGATGACTCGGCCACCTACATCCCGGGCCAGCTCGGAAAGCGTCTTGTTGGTGGGGCTCACTTGGCCTTGCTTCGGCTATTGTAAAGATCGATAACCTTGCTGGTAATGTCGATTCCCGGATCGGCGAAAAGAATTTGTGATCGCTCCAAAATCACCGTGAACTTTTCTGACTTGCCCACTTCATTAACGATGACCTCCAGCTCCTTGAGGATCTCGTTCATCATTTCACTTTCCTTTTGCCTGAGATCCTGCTGATAATCACCGGCAGTGCGCTGGTAATTGACGACTCGCTTTTGCAGGTCCGCTTCCATGGTCCGTCGCTCGTCCTCCCTCATGAGCTGACCCTTCTTGTCAAGATCGCTCTTGAGTCGATCAAGTTCCTGTTTTTCCTTGAGCAGATCCCCTTCAGCTTTTTTTACCTGCGCTTGAAACCGCTCCTTGGCTCGTTTACCGCTTGCCGATTCTGCAATTGCCCGTTGTATATCGACAAATCCAATCTTTCCTCTCTCCTGCGCCGAAACCAACGGCGACGACAAGGCTAGCAAAATCACAAGCAGCCCGTATTTCACATGGACCTCCAAGGTAGAAGATCTTTTTTGCAAACGATCGCCTACTCTATGGCTGGCTGCCGATAGAGAAGCCAAGAACGGCAGTTTCATCACCGGGTTTCTTGTAGATGGGGAAACCGAGTTCGACACGAAGGGGACCAAACGGGGACATCCAACGGCCGCCAAAACCCACCGATCTTCTTACCTCATTGAAGCTGAAGCCGTTATTAAACGCGGTGCCCATATCGAAAAAAGCGACACCCCGTAGCCCATACTGCTCCATGATCGGAAATAACAGTTCCGCGTTGAGAACTGCAGCTTTGTCACCGCCGATGGTTTCTTGCTGACAGGATTGAGCGCCTGTATTTGAGTTAAAGGTGCAAGATGATTGTTTAGGTCCTATGGTTCGGTCTTGGAAGCCGCGCACCGTGTTTATGCCGCCGATAAAATATCTTGAATATAGCGGGAGAACATTGCCGCTGCTGCTGGTGGAGTTCCCGCCAAGTCCTATACCGTATCCAAACAACCCCCCCAGCGCTAGCACATAGGAGCCGCCCCATTTCGGATCTTTGAGCAAGGGATAATACCATCGAGCGGCAGTATCCGTTTTAATGAAACGGTTATCCCCCCCCAGTCCGGCAAACTGTATCGCAAAAGCGGATTTTGTCCCTTCTGTGGTATTGAAAAAGTGGTCCCGACTATCGTAGCTGATATTGGGCGTCACGCTGCTGGTAAGCGTCGTACCTTCTGACTGTTGAATCGAGAGCGGCGCACCGGCCTGAACGTCGTCGATAGTTTGTCGTGTCAAGTTATAGGACACTCCACCTCGCATATAATCCCACATGGTGAGCGGAGGTGTCGTTGCTAACTCGTCTGACCCCGGTGTTTTAGAGACAGGTTCCTTGAGGAAGGGAATGTAGAGGTTCGCCATCGGATAGGTCGTGTTCACGCCAAACCCTATTTGGTGCTGATTATAAGGCTCGACATGGTTCACGGTATAATTGTTTTTGTTATTAAACAAATCAACGCCCAAGGACATCGGCGTGTCATTCAGATAGGGCTCAGTATAGTTTAACGTATAATTCTGCACCCTCGGTCCAACCGCGGAATTTACGGTGAGCCTTTGCCCTTTTCCAAACAAATTCTTTTCAGAGATGTTGGTATTAAAAACAAACCCTTCACCGCCGCTATATCCCGCGCCCATACTAAACGTCCCCGTGGGTCCCTCCTTGACATCAACCTGCAGATCCACCGTGTCTGGTTGATCGGTCTTTTTCGTGTTGAGCTGGACGTCTTCGAAATACCCGGTGCGCTGCAACGCATTTTTGCTCTGGGTTATTTTGGTTCCGGAATAAAGTTCCTGCTCTGCCGGAACGAGCTCGCGGCGCACGACCTTGTCCCGAGTTTTGGTGTTGCCGGCGATCAAAATGCGATTGAAGTAAACCGGCGGGCCTCGAGTGATCACCAAGGCAACATCGACATTTTTTTCCGCCGCGTTTACGGTTGTCATGGGATCTACTTGAACAAAGGCAAAACCTTTATTGGAATACATATCGGTGATCGTTTGAATATCCTGACGCAGCCGGCTTCCGCGGAAGATCTGTCCCGACGTAATCTGTACCTGCTTTAAGATATCTTTGCCGTCCACGATAAGATCGCCGCCCACCGCCACCTTACCTACACGGTATTGCTGCCCTTCCTCCACTCGAATCACGATTTCGAGGCCGTCCTGGCCCCGGAGAATGATCGGCTCATCGATCTTGTGATCGATGTAACCATTGTCGAAGTAGAAGTTGGACAGGATGGCCATATCATTCGTCAGAATATCTCGATCCAAGACTCCCCGTTTGGTAATGAACGAAAAAATCCACTCTTCTTTGGTTGCCATCAAGCCTTTGAGTTCACTTTCGGGAAACGCGCGATTGCCCTCAAACGATACCTTCTTGATCAATAGGCGTGACCCCTCATTGACATCGACCACCACCACGGCCTGATTGTTAGACTCAAGCGACACGGCGGAATCGACAGTCGCATTTACATATCCTTGCTCAATGTAGAGTTTCTTAACTTTGTCTACACCTTCGGCGACTTTTCCTCGGTCCAGAACTGTTCTCGGAGCTATGCCAAGGGCCGTTTCGATTTTTTCCCGCGTGACTTGCGAGTTCCCTTGTATCTTGACCTCGCGAATGTACGGCTTCTCTTTCACCACGTAGGTCAAAACGCTATCTGCTGACAACTCGGCTTGGACATCATCAAAAAAACCCATTCTGAAAATGGATTTGACATCCTGTTCAACCACCGATGGATCATAAATTTCGCCGGGACGGTTCTTGATATGAAGCCGGATGCCCTCCTCTTCGACTCTCAGGTTGCCGCTGATCTTGACCTCCTTGAGCTTGACTTGTTCTTGCGTGTAGCCGGATCGAGGAGCGAGCAACAAAAAGGAAAGAATGGACAGCGTAAAGATCCGAGCTCTGGCTTTCATAAATGAGTGCAGAAACGAACTCTTTGGATGGACCCTAATTTTTTGAATTTGTAACAAATTCGCCTATTTTTGTAAACCCTAAACCATAGATACGGCGGCTAGTTTGGCGCTCCGGGGGGAAGTTTGCAACATCCCGCCTGGGGTTTCGTGGCGGTCCAAAAGCCAGGCTCTCTACGTCTTCATACGGGGAAAAGTCGCCCTGCCTTAAGCTCCACCTGTTTGCCGATCTTTGCTGCAAATTGCCGGTTATGGGTTGCCACCACCAAAGCCGCTCCGTTTTCCGCGTTGAGGTGAAACAACAGCTCCTGCACCTCTTCGCCGATGCGAAAATCAAGGGAGCCCGTCGGCTCGTCGGCTAGTATTAGCTTTGGCTGCAGCACCACAGAGCGCGCCACGGCAACCCTTTGCTGCTCGCCGCCGGATAACTTTCCAGGCCGGTGACTCATGCGATCCTTAAGACCCACCATTTCGAGCAGGCGCTGCGCCTCAGCCTTGGCCCGTTGCCCCTCCATGCCCTGTATCAGCGCCGGCAGCATGACATTTTCGAGGGCGGAAAAATCCGGCAATAGATAGTGAAACTGAAACACGAACCCGACGACCTGGTTGCGAAAATGGGATAATGCAGTCTCGTCCTTCATGGGGATTTCCTGACCACGATAAAGAATTTCCCCGTGGGTCGGACGATCGAGAGTCCCGAGGATGTGCAGTAAAGTACTCTTCCCGACTCCGGATTCTCCGACGACGGCGAGGCGCTCTCCTTCTTGCAATTCCAGGTTTACGCCGCGCAAAACATGAATTTCTTCGCCCCCTTCGGCAAACGATTTGAAAAGATTGCGCACCGAAAGAAGACTACTCATAGCGGATGATCTCGACAGGGTCCAATTTCGCGGCCTGGCGCGCGGGATAGATACTGGCGAGTAGGCAAACTAGGAGAGAGGCAAAGGCGACTAGGAGGTAATTGCTCAGATAGATCCGCACGGGCACGGTCGAGATCAAGAAAACATCCTTGGGTAGTTCTATGAAACGATACTTCTCGATCAAAAGGCAGACCGTTAATCCCAACAGCACTCCAAGCGTCGTTCCCACGACGCCGATCACACAGCCTTTAAACAAAAAAATCTTCCGAATGCTTTCGCGGGTAGCTCCCATGGACTGGAGAATCGCGATGTCTTTTCTTTTTTCCATGACCACCATGATTAAGGTCGAAACAATATTGAAAGCCCCCACCAGAACCATCAACAGCAAGACCAAAAAATAAACCGTTTTTTCCAGGCGCAACGCAGAAAAGAGATTCGGCCAAAGCCGCGACCAATCCTCCGCGAAGTAAGGAAATCCCAGCTGGCGTTGAATATCGTCCGCGATCTGCCGCGCCTGGTAGACGTCCTTGACTCGGACTTCTATGTTGGTTGCGGCGTCTTCCATTTCAAAAAACTTTTGGGCGTCGGAGAGATTCATGAACACAAGCGTCGAATCGATTTCACTCATGTCGGTTTTAAATATTCCGACGACTATGAATCGCCGCACCTTGGGAATTACGCCGATGGCCGTGGGACTGCCCAACGGGGACACTACTTGCACTGGACTACCGGGAAAAACTCCCAGTTGGTTCGCCAATCGAGACCCCAAAATCAACCCTGGCAGCGAAACCGTTCTATCATCGACGCGCAGGGTCTGCGGCTGCTTCAGATTCTGAAGACTTCCCGACGTCATATATTTTTGGATATCGATCACCGCATTGACCCGGTCAGGGTCCACGCCGCGGACAACCACTCCGGCAACCCGCGGCCCCGCTGTGAGCATCACCTGACCGTAGATTGATGGCGAGGCCGCGACCACGCCGTTTTCACGCCGGACCTGTTCCACAAGCCTTTCATAATCCCGCAGCTGATCGCCGGATTTCACCAGCGCGATGTGTGCGTTAATACCGAGCAGCCGGTCTCGCAGCGTTTCTTCAAAGCCCGTCATGACCGCCATCACGATATTGAGAGTCATCACGCCGATCATCACCCCAAGGATGGAAATGACGGTAATGAGAGAGATAAACGTTTCCTGACGCCGAGCCTTAAGGTAGCGAAGTCCGATGAGCCATTCGTATTTCATGGGCGATTAAATGTCAGCGTTGGGGCCGCAACAAAGGAAACAGAATAACGTCTCGGATCGATGGAGAGTCCGTCAAAAACATCACCAGCCGGTCAATTCCGATCCCCTCTCCGGCAGCCGGCGGCATCCCGTATTCTAGCGCGCGCACGTAATCCTCATCGATGGGATTGGCGGTTTCGTCTCCCGCGTTTCTCGCTTCCATCTGTTCAACAAACCGTTGTTTCTGGTCAGTCGGGTCGTTCAACTCCGAAAAAGCATTGGCCAACTCCCGCCCGCCGATATAAAGCTCGAATCGATCCACGAGGGTCGGATTGGTATCATTCTTTCTGGCAAGGGGCGACACCTCCAGAGGATAACCGACGATGAAGGTCGGCTGGATCAATTGAGCCTCAACGACTTCCTCAAACACTTCTATGAGAAGTTTGCCATAAGGAGCTTTGAGCTCCAAAGGCAAACCTTTCTGCTTGGCAAAGTCTCGCAATCCATCGAGCGCACTGATCGCTTGCGGATCCGCTCCGCCATGAGTGGCAATCGCTTCCAGAATCGTTAGCCGGCGCCACGGCGGCGTCAAATCGATGGTCTGACCGCCATAGGTCACCTGAAGCGAGCCGATAATTTCCTGGGCAAGCGTTACGAACAGCTCCTCCGTTAGCTTTATAAGATCTTCAAACGTCGCATAAGCCTGGTAAAACTCGAGCATCGTGAATTCTGGATTGTGGCGCACCGAAATACCTTCGTTGCGAAAATTGCGATTGAGCTCGAAGACTCTTTCGAAGCCGCCCACCAAGAGGCGCTTCAAATACAGCTCCGGTGCGACCCTGAGATAAAGCTCCATGTCGAGGGCGTTGTGGTGCGTGATGAATGGCCGCGCCGCCGCGCCCCCTGGAATCGACTGCATCATGGGAGTTTCGACTTCGAGAAAACCCCGGTCTTCGAAAAACCGGCGCAGCAGTCTGACCACACGGGAACGCATTTCAAAAGTCTTTCGAACTTCGGGGTTCACCATCAAGTCGACATAACGCTGGCGATAGCGTGCCTCGACATCCGCCAACCCATGCCACTTTTCCGGCAGCGGTCGAAGACACTTCGCCAAAAGCCGTATTCCTAGAGCTTCCACCGTCAGCTCTTTTGTGCGGGTACGAAATGGGTGACCCCAAACTCCAACGATGTCACCTAAGTCCAAGGTTTGGAAAAAAGCATAGCCTTCGTCGCCCAGCCGCTCCTTCTGTGCATAAACCTGCAAACGGCCGCTCCGATCCTGGATGTGAAAAAAGGCAGCCTTGCCGAATCTACGGATGCTCATGATCCGGCCCGCCACACGAATCTCCGCCGGCGTTGCTTTCAGCTCATGGTCGCTTTGCTTATCGAATTTTGAAACAACTTCCGCAGCGTTGTGACTGGGCTTGAAATCGTTGGGATAGAGGGTATGGCCTGCCTCTTTGAGCTTGGCGAGCTTGCGGCGGCGCACCTCCATCTGCTCGCTAACCTCTTCAGTCAAGCTCTTTTCGATTTCAGACATGAATTTCTCGTTTTCACGACATCAGGGTCGGTGATGGCCAGCCCAATCCTGACAGCGCCAGTAGAATCTACAACCCAAGATTCTTGCAAATCACTTGAAGCGAATGGGATTTGTTGAGGGAATAGAAATGTATGCCCGGGACCCCGTGCTTGATGAGATCTTGACACTGCCGCGTCGCATATTCGATCCCCAACTCGACCGCTGCAGCGTCATTGTTTTCGACTTTGACCAATTGGCTTTCCAACCGAGGCGGGATTCTCGAACAGCAAAGCGTCGTAAAGCGGCGGACTTGCGGCGCCGACAGAATCGGTAGGATACCAGGCACGATGGGAACTGTCACTCCTAACGTTCTTAAGTCCTCAGCAAAGCGGTAGAAATCCTCGTTATCAAAAAATAACTGCGTGATGACCACCACCGCTCCGGCATCGACCTTCTCTTTGAGGAATCTAAGATCGGATGCCCGGCTCTCCGCGCGCGGATGGACCTCCGGAAAGCCTGCCACGGCAATGGAAAATCCCCCAAAAGCCTTGGCCTCCCTCACAAGCTCTACGGCATGATGAAATCCGTCTGGGTGAGGCTCCCAATCGGCCATCCCCTGGGGCGGATCACCCCCGAGCGCTAGGAGGTTTTGTATGCCCTTTTTTTTTAATCTTTTGAGGACCGCTCTGGCGTCGTCTTTAGACTGCCCTACTACCGTCAGATGACACATTACCTCCAGGCCGCATTCCCGATGGATGCGATCCACAAGGTCGACGGTTTTTTCGCGCGTGCTTCCGCCCGCCCCGTACGTAACAGAACAGAAGGCGGGCTTGAGCCTCTTGATAATTTCTATTTCGTGAAAGAGGTTTTCTTCGCCCTTGTCTGTCTTTGGAGGAAAGAATTCAACCGAGAGGGTCAATCCGGGCCGGGCATAGAGGTCGGCTAGCTTCACGCGAGAAAATCCTTGATGACAACCTTCGGCGTCCGGGTATTAATAGCACAACGTTATGCCTTCGACAATGATTCAGGTAAAAATAAGGGGGAATCGGGCGCCTTTTATCTTTGATTGGCTCCCAGCTCTTGCCGCGCCGCGATGGGATCACAATCTGAACCCTTCTGGGAAGTGATCAACGGTCTGAGACTATCGGTATGCTGCAACCATGCCTCCCTGATCGACTCAGGGACATGGTAAGCTTCCAGGGTCTCTTTTAATATCTGGCGTCGGCGGGCGAACTGCCCCCCCATAATCGGATGCTTCGCGTGCGCTTGCCGTAAAGGTCGACCCGTGTATTCTATGTCAGCCCCAAGAAAATTTGCCATCAGCTGGTATTCCATCTCTTTGATCCGCGCGCGGTTGGCCTTGTGAAAAAAAAACCCGATCATGCGATCCTGAAACACCCGATCAATGAACGTATCAATAATCTCTCGTACCTTGCTTTCGCCGCCTAATTGTTGAAAGAGACTTTGTGTTTTTGGTTCATTCATGTGTTTATCGGTTTCTCAGCGCTCCAGACTTCGATTTGAGCGTCTTGAACCATTTGAACGGTTTGAACTATCCGAGGCGCTAAAGCATCCCCAACTGAAGTCGCGCAGCTTCCGACATTTTGCTTGGATCCCACGGTGGATCCCAGACAAGATCTATTTTCACGTCCGTAACTCCCGGCACGGCTTTGACTTTTCCCTCAATCTCCGCCGGCAAAGACTGCACTGCCGGACAGTGAGGTGACGTCAGCGTCATTTGGATCGTTACGCCGCCGGCAGAATCTACGTGAACGTCATAGACCAAACCAAGCTCGTAGATATTTACCGGAATCTCAGGATCGAAGCACGTGCGCAGGGCATCCAACACCTGCGCTTCGATGACGGTTTCGTTTAAACTTTCCATTATTCGATTCCTAGCTGCTGTTTGGCGTTCCCAGAAATCATGGCTTGATTCCAAGGCGGGTCCCAAACCAGCTCTACATCTACCTCTCGTATTCCTGGCACCGCCAGCAATTTGCCGCGGATATCTTCTTTAAGAAACTGCCCCATACGGCAGCCCTGCGCGGTGAGTGTAAAGCGCACCGCCGCTTTATACCCTCCCGCGGCCAGAGCGGTGACAGCGCAGTCATAAATCAACCCTAAGTCTACAATGTTCACTGGGATCTCAGGGTCGAAGCACGATCGGAGTTGGTTCCAGACCAGTTTCTGGACCTCTTCGCTGTTCTCCGCTGGACCGTCTGGCGTCACATCTGGCAATGGCTTCATTCCTAGTGCATCCCCATCTTGACCGTCGATGCGCACCGTATAGCCGTGGTCGGTCATTACGGTATAACTTCCTCCAAGATTTTGTGTCAGCCAAACGGAGCTGCCTCCCGGCAGCGTTACCTTTTCACCGCTTGGGACCATGACTGCATAACAATCGCGTTTGAGAGTTATTGGCTTTTCGCTATTCATGCAAGCAACCTCCCTTCACGCTGAACCAACCGGGCGCTCACTCGGTGGTGGCCAGGTCCTCGCTGCCTTTCAATGCGGAATTAACGGTGTGCCAAGCCAAACTGGCGCACTTGACGCGCGCGGGGAACTTGCAGACCCCCGAAAGGATCGCGAGTTTGCCGACGGCCTTCCCCCGATCCTGGCCGTTCAACTCTCCAGTAAGCATCTTATGTACATTGTCAAACAATTCTTTAGCTTGCGCTTCGGTCTTGCCCTTCAGCTCCGATGTCATTAAAGACGCTGACGCTTTTGAAATGGCGCATCCCGCCCCCTCAAAGCTGATATCTTGGATCACTCCATTCTCGAGCTTCAAATAAACGGTAACGTGATCGCCACAAAGCGGATTGTACCCTTCGGCCTTTCGATTGGCACTCTCCATAGCCCGAAAGTTACGCGGACTCCTGTTATGATCGAGAATGACCTCTTGATACAGATCGTCCAGTTCCGACATTATCCAAATACCCTCAAAACCCGATGAATGGCTTTCTTAAGCGCATCAACTTCATCCCGCGTGTTATAAAACGCAAACGATGCGCGCGTGGTAGCCGGAACGCCGAAACGCTGCATCACCGGCATGGCGCAGTGATGCCCCGTCCTGACCGCCACTCCCTCCTGATCCAAGATCGTACCCACGTCATGGGCATGCACGTGATCAAAGACGAACGATATTACCCCTGCTTTTTCCTTCGCCGTGCCGATAATTTTGAGACCCGGAATGGTCAATAGAGCATCCGTTGCGTAAGCGAGCAGATCCTGTTCATGGGAAACCACCTGCTCCCAGTTCAACTTCCCAAGATAGTCGATGGCCGCGCCCAATCCGATTCCTCCGGCGATATGCGGCGTTCCGGCTTCGAATTTGTAAGGCAAAACATTATAGTGAGTTTTCTCGAAGGTCACTAAACTGATCATGTCACCGCCGCCTTGATACGGTGGCATTCTCTCAAGCAACTCTGACCTTCCAAATAGAACTCCCACTCCCGTCGGCCCAAAAAGTTTATGGCCAGAGAAAGCATAAAAATCGCAGCCGATCTCCTGAACATCGAGCTTCAGATGCGGCGCCGCCTGGGCGCCGTCGAGCATAACCGGAACGCCCCGCTCGCGGGCGAGCGCAACGACTTCTTTGACCGGCACGATGGTTCCGAGGGCGTTGGAGATGTGCGTCACGGACACAAACTTGGTTTTCTCTGTGAGTAGACGCCGATATTCGTCCATCACCAGCTCGCCATCATGGTTGATTGGAATGACGCGCAGGCGCGCGCCTACTTGCTCACACAATATCTGCCAGGGAACGATGTTGGAGTGATGTTCCATCGCCGAAACGATGATTTCATCGCCTGCCTTCAAGAAGGTCCGGCCATAGCTTTGGGCGACCAGATTGATCGCTTCCGTAGTCCCGCGGACAAAGATGATCTCCTGACTTTTAGGCGCATTAATGAAGCGTTTTATTTTTTCCCGCGCCCCTTCGTAAGCGGCGGTGGCATACTCGCTCAGATAATGGACCCCACGGTGAATGTTCGAGTTTTCTTCCGCGTAGTAACGGCTCAATGCATCAATCACTACTTGCGGCTTTTGGCTCGTGGCCCCATTGTCGAGATACACGAGGGGTTGACCGTGCACCTTTCGCGCCAGGATCGGAAAGTCTTTGCGGACCGCTTCCACGTCAAGCCCGACCCGCGGAGACCTGGACTGGGATATTTCTTGAGCCGCTTTCATTGAATCTTGGACTCTTGATTTCTGCCGAACTTGGTCAATAGATAATCATCCAATCTTTGCCGCATGGAATCAATTTTCACCCGTGCTACTACCTCGCTCGCAAAGGCGTAGGTCAAAAGGCTCTGCGCATCGTCGCGGCTTAGACCACGAGAACGTAGATAAAAAAGCGCATCGCGGTCCAGCTGGCCGATGGTCGATCCGTGGCTACACTTGACATCGTCGGCATAGATTTCCAACTGTGGCTTGGTATTCACCATCGCATCGGCGGACAACAAAAGATTTTTGTTCGTCTGCCTGGCATTGGTTTTCTGTGCGTCTTTATGAACCATGATCTTCCCGTTGAACACTCCCCGGGCACTGCCACTGAGAATGCCCTTGTAGAGCTCAAGGCTGGTGGCCTTCGGTTTCATGTGTTCAATTTCCGTGGAATTATCGACATGCTGCTTACCGTCGAGCACGTAGAGGCCGTTCAACAGACACTCCGAGCCTTCCCCGTTGAGCACCGCGTGAACGTCGTTACGCACCAGCGCTCCCCCCAACGTGATAGCATGGGCGGCGAGATTGCAGTTGCGGCCTAATTGAACCTCAAGGGTTCCGATGTGAAAGCCTTTGATTCCTTCTCGTTGTAGGCGGTAATAGTCGACCAGCGTACCTTCCCCGCCCACCAACTCGGTTACCGGGTTCACGAAGTAATTTCCCATACCCCATCCAATGTAAGTCTCCACGATTCGCGCCTCGCCACCATCTTCGACGACGACAAGACTGCGCGGATGTGAGGCCACCGATTCGCCATTCGAAAGAGAGACAAAGATCAAATGGATCGGCTCTCGGAGCTTGCAATTTTTAGGAACCACAACAAAGGCCCCGTCCTCCATGAAAGCCGTGTTAAGTGCCACAAAGGCTTGCTCACGCGCGCGCGCGTATCGGCCCAAGTGCGGCGCCAAAGAATCGTCGTTTCGTTGCAATGTCTCGGCGATGCTTTCTACGCGGATCCCTACCGGCAAGGCGCCCAGAGACGATAAGTGCGGAAAGTACTGCCCGTTGATAAAGATGAGCCGGTGGCGCGCAGAATCAGCCAATGCAAGAGTAGAGATATCGTCGGCTGTCACCGTCTTGGCTACCCCGTTCCCGCGCTGGAAAGCCACCGAAGTGATGGAATCGAGGCTGGTGTATTTCCAGTCTTCATCGCGGGTGGTTGGAAACCCTAGCTTTTGAAAACTTGCGATGGCCGATTCTCGGAGCTGTCTTAACCACGGCGGGTTCTTCGTCGCGCCGTTGTTTCGGTACCGCCTGAATTCCGAGAGATAAAGTTCTTTGCTCTCACTAGCCAGCATATTTTCTGGGATTTGAAAGGGTGACTCGGCAGTCCGCAGTTAGCCGTCGGCGCCCGCTTCAGACCTCTGACCTCTGATCTCCGATTTCTGATCTCTGTTCCTGGCTCTTGATCCAATCGTAGCCCTTCTCTTCCAGCTCAAGCGCCAATTCCCTGGTCCCGGATTTGACGATGCGTCCTTCATAAAGCACATGGATAAAGTCCGGCACGATATAATTGAGCAGCCGCTGGTAGTGGGTGATTACGATCATGGCGCGATCTTGGTTGCGCAGCGCGTTCACACCGCTAGCCACGATGCGCAACGCATCGATATCGAGCCCCGAATCGGTTTCATCGAGGATCGCCAGTTTGGGGTCCAAAACCGCCATTTGCAAAATCTCGTTGCGTTTTTTTTCACCGCCGGAAAATCCTTCATTTAAGGGGCGGTTGAGAAGGGCTTGATCCATCTCGACCAACTGCATCTTTTCTTTAATCAACGCGAGAAACTCCATGGCGTCCAATTCTTCGAGCCCCCGATGCTTGCGCACGGCGTTGACCGCGGCCTTGAGAAAGTAAGTTGTGCTTACGCCTGGAATCTCCACCGGATACTGAAAAGCCAGAAACACCCCTTCTCGCGCTCTTGCTTCCGGACTCATGGTCAGCAAATCTTTTCCCTCGTATAAAACGCGTCCACCCGTCACTTCATAATTCTCGCGCCCTGCAAGTACGTGCGCCAATGTGCTCTTTCCGGAACCGTTGGGACCCATAATCGCATGAACTTCTCCCGCCCCTACGTTTAGATTTATCCCGCGTAGGATTTCGTTGTCTCCAACCTTCGCCCATAGATCTTTGATTTCGAGCATCAAATAGCCTTCTGTAAAGGTGCTTTGACCAGTCGCACTTTTAAACCCTGCCGGTCGGCGATATCCCCGATGGATACGCCCGCGAGAAAGTCCGCCAAAATATTTTGCGCTTCTTCCCAAATCGATTTTTGTGAGCACACCGAGCAGTAGGAACAGTAACTAGTGCCTTTTTCCAGACACTCCATTAGCACCAACGGCCGTTCTACGGTCTCATAGACCTCTTTGATGCTGATCGTATTGGCAGCTTTCGCCAACGTAAATCCGCCTTTGGAACCGACATGAGATTCCACCAGGCCCCCGCTAACCAGGTCTTTCATGATTTTGGACAGATAAAAAGATGGAATATCCTGACTCTTTTCAATATCGGCTCGACTCACAATTCTGCCGGCAGGCTGGCCCGCGAGGTAAGACAACGCGCGCACGGCGTAATCGACGCGCCGCCCGACATTCATGAGCGAACTTCTCTCAGCCGTAGACTTGGCCCGTTTCATGCTTTTCTCTATGAATTGAATATAGACTCCTTAGGTCTGCTATGTCAAGGCAGGATTTTCCCGTGCAAGCGAGAATTCCATTTTTCTCCCTTTCTCCGTCCGTGAGGGCTATGCTAATTAAATAGTATGTCGATTTTAAAAGTTGCGCGGCTGGGACACCCGGTTTTGCGCAGAGTTACAGAACCAATTCCTGCGCGCGAACTGCAATCGCCCGCATGGCAAAAATTCATCGACGACATGGTGGAGACCATGAAGGAATACGATGGGGTGGGCCTGGCAGCGGATCAGGTGCACACGTCGAAGCAAATCGCGGTGCTGGAAGTCGCCGACAACCCGCGCTATCCCGAGAAGCCAAAGGTTCCGCTCACTGTGCTGGTCAATCCAAAGATTACGCCGTTGACGGAAGAGATGGAGGACGATTGGGAAGGTTGTCTCAGCATCCCCGATTTGAGGGGCAAAGTGCCGCGTTACAAGAATATCCGCGTTCAGGCTCTGGATAGGAGTGGCAGGGAACTGGATTTCATCGCCAACGATTTCCACGCCCGTGTGATCCAGCACGAATGGGATCATCTGAACGGAAAAGTTTATCTCGACCGCATGCGAGACTTGTCAACCCTCGCGTTCTTGACTGAATTTGCCCGCTACTGGCTTCACCCTTAGCGCTCCCCGAATCCAGATCATTCATAAATCGAGGAAAACGCGCGGCACACTGTAGGGCAAGGGGTAAGCCTCGAAGGGAGCGGGCACAGGAACGTGCAGTACGCTGACTTCTGTGGTGCTTGGCTATGCGTTTGCTATCTCGCCACTATCCATATCGCACGTGCACTGGCATATCCGTTTCAAGATACAGGCCATCGCCGGCGACCGAAGGGGCTCACCGCTCGACCGTGTTTTTGAATAATCCCGGCTAATTGTTTTTGCCCAGTCGAAAGGCTAAAGTCACCCTATGAGTTTTCCTTATTTGCAGCGCTCCCTTGATCGACTTCTCTCTTCGGTTGCGCCAGCCATTGGCCGCATCCTTGATCGCGCCATTTCCGGGACTGACATCACCCTAGAAGAGGCTTCCCTACTTTTTGATGCTGAAGGTTCGGATGTTCCGGCGATGACAGCCGCGGCGGATTATCTCCGCGCTCAAACCGTCGGCGACGTCGTAACCTATGTCATCAACCGCAACATCAATTTCACTAATGTTTGCGTCAAGGCCTGCGGTTTCTGCGCGTTTAGCCGCGGTCATCTCGGCGAGGAAGGCTATTTTCTCCCCGCTGAGGAAGTCATCCGCCGCGCCCGAGAAGCCTACGAACTGGGCGCCAGTGAAGTTTGTGTGCAAGCGGGTTTGGCGCCCGGCATGGACGGTTGGCACTACGTGCATCTATGCAGCGCGCTTAAAAACGCCCTGCCGAATCTACATATCCATGGATTCTCGCCGGAGGAAGTCTTGTACGGCAGCACGCTCACGGGAGTGAGCATCCGCGATTACCTCTTGGCATTGAAAGAAGCCGGCGTCGGGAGCCTTCCGGGAACTTCCGCTGAAGTGCTGGTGGACGAAATTCGCGAGCTAATCTCCCCTGGTCGCATCAGCACCCGCGAATGGATCAACCTGATTCAGACCGCTCATGAAGTGGGAATACGCACCACCTCGACGATCATGTATGGTCATATTGAAACTTCCCACCACAAGGCGGTGCACCTGAGTATCCTGCGCGACATTCAAAAACGCACGGGTGGCATCACGGAATTCGTGCCGCTTAGTTTCGTCTACGAGGAAGCGCCGATGTTTCACCGCCAGCGTATTCCAGGGCTGCGCCGCGGAGCCACCGGTGCCGAGGTAATGAAGATGTATGCTGTGTCGCGCCTCATGCTCAACAAGTGGATTCCCAACCTTCAAGTCTCCTGGGTGAAGGAAGGTCCTAAACTCTCACAGATCGCGCTTTTGGCCGGAGCTAATGATTTTGGCGGCACGCTAATTAACGAGAGTATCTCCACCGCCGCCGGCGCCGGTTACGGCCAATTGATGAAGCCATCGCAGTTCCGTAGTCTCATTCGGGAGATGAGCCGCATCCCGGCGGAGCGTTCGACAACGTATCAAAAGGTTCGAGTCTTTGAAAGCGAAGAGAACCCGGTGGATTTGCTCGATCAGGTGGAAGATCCCGCCGAACGCTTCGGCTCCTATCAGAATCTGATTCGCTTAAAAGAATACCGCTTCAAAGATTTCTATCGCCACCAAAAGCAGCAATGACGACGGACCGGCGACGGACTGCGATAGCGACCGCGGACCGCTGACAGTCGACTGCCGACTAAACAAGACCGTCGAGCGTCGCTGGCATGGACCTGGAAATTCACATCTCGCCAAACCATCCAAGGTCGGCGATCATGTCTCTAGAATCGAATGTCTTACGGTCGGTTGTCGTCGGTCGGCGGTCCGTGGTCGTTATTGCGGTCTGCGGTCGTTATGCAAGGTAATCCCGTTGAGTTTGAGGCGCTGGGCAACCGGCTCGGCTTTCGCATCGTCGAAGAGACTCCCGAAAAACTTCGCTTGGTTTGGCAAGGCGCCCGTTTCCCAGCGTTTCTTTGTCTTAGCATTGCCCTTGCGCTTCTTTTCATATCTGTTCCCATCTCTCAGGCGATTCAGCTTCGCGGCTTTGTCGGTCCCGCGGGTTCTCTCTGGTATTTCCCGTTGATGAACTTCATCCTTTTCGGCATCTCCATTTATCTCCTTTCGCAGAAGCGAACTATCGTTATCGACGGTTCGTCAGAAAGGGTGACACTCGCCCGCCGAAGTCTTCATCGGACAGCGCTTCTAATCATGAACTACCGAGAAATTAGACAGCTAAAACTCGGTGTTGACCAGGTCTACAGCGGTTTTGCGGTTGCGGGCTCCTCGGCGGCTCAGAGTTTCCCTGTCCCTGCTCTTCGTCTCTTCGTCGCGAACGGAGAATCAGTCTTACTCGACCGAGGAAGCTTCCGAAAACTCGAGGATATGGGGAAGCGAATCAGTGAACGGCTCAGAAAACCGCTGGAGATCGCAGAGAGCAGATAGCTAATAGCAGATGGCTGATGGTTCGAAGAGCCAATAGCCGGTCGCTGCTAGAAGATGTAAAAAGCACAGAGCGAATGCGCAAGCGGCGGATCCCTATTTGTAAATCTGCCTATCTGCTATCGGCCATTTGCCATAAGCTATCTGCTAATTGCTATAGGCCCATCAGCTAATCGCTATTTGATCTTCAGGTGGGATTTCGCACTAAGAGTTGCTGCAACTGGCCAACCGCTTTTTTGACGCCGTCTTGCATCAGCTGGTCCGCAGTTAGCCATTTGATCCCCCTTTGGCCGATGTCGCCAATCGCGAAGATATTTTCACTCAAAGGCTTTTGGGTCTCGTCAAAGCGCGCGGACCAGATAACGTCGCCGCGCCGAACGTCTATGAGATCCAGGACAAACGCCACTGAAGCAGGACTTTTTACCCCTAACTCATTGCCGACCCTCTCCCGATAACGTTGAACTCGACCGATCATCACCGCGTCGGCGTACACCATCTCGCCAATCCTTCGCAGGCGCGCGGGGTCACTCATCGACTCAAGAGAATCTGCCACATCCCGTACTTCACTGTCCCCCACAATCTGCCAGCCAGCCACCGCCGTCATCGCCAAATAGACAAGTTTGGCGAGCAAATCTGTGGCATCCTGCTCCGAAGATTTGGCATCCGCCGGAGAAGTCGACGTGTAGGGAATTTTCGCTTTCTGCTCCGCGCTTGTGTTGCCGGGCGGGACAACTGCGATTCGTCTAATCCTGCGGGCTTCGATATCCGTCGAATGCCTGGTTTGCATATTTTGCGACCCGAATCCGCACGCCGCGGCTAAAAACAAAAGGAGAGCAAGAGTCTTAGTCATAGAGTCGTTTTGTGAGAGGTGGAAAATTTCTCGAATTCCGCAACCGACACCCTCAATCGGTCCCCACCGTCTTGATTCCCAACTCGCGCAGTTGTTTAGGATCAACCATTGAAGGAGCGTCGGTAAGCAAACAAACGGCTCGTTGGCTCTTGGGAAACGCAATCACGTCGCGCAGCGATTTGGCGCCGCTCAAGAGCATAACCAGCCGGTCAATGCCGAAGGCGATACCGCCGTGGGGCGGCGCGCCGAAGCTCAATGCTTCCAGCAAAAACCCGAATTTCGCTTCCGCTTCCTCCGGCCCGATGCCCATGAGCCCGAGTATCTTCCGCTGCAGCTCTACTTGGTGGATACGAATACTGCCTCCGCCGATCTCAGTCCCGTTCAAAGCGAGGTCGTAGGCCTTGGAGCGGGCTTTAACCGGATTGGTGTCAAGAAGCGGGAGATCTTCTTCCAAAGGGGAAGTAAACGGGTGATGCAGCGCGACGTAACGCTTCTCTCCCGCATCGTACTCCATCAACGGAAAGTCCACGATCCATACAAGTTTATATTCGCTCTCAGAAATAAGGCCCAACTTTTCGCCGAGGTGCAGACGGAGATTGCCCAACGCGTCGTGAACGATCTTTTCCATGTCCGCAGAAAACAAAATCACGTCCCCGATCCGCGCGCCGGTAATCTTCTCGACCTCTTTTTGCTCGCTCTCTGAGATAAATTTAGCGATGGGCGATTGCCACCCTTCGTCGCCGAGCTTCGTCCAAGCCAACCCTTTTGCGCCGAAAGTCGCAACAAAGGGCGTGAGATCGTCCAAATCCTTGCGCGAGAGATCCCCGCCCTTCGGCACGCAAATGGCCTTGACGACCCCTCCTTTATCAATGGCCGCGGCAAAGACTTTCGCTTTACAGTTTCGCAGGGCCGCAGTCAGATCTTTGAGCTCCAAACCAAAACGTAAGTCGGGCTTGTCCGAGCCAAAACGATCCATGGCCTCGCGCCATGTCAGCCTGGCAAAGGGCCGCTGCAAATCGATGCCCTTCAACTCCTTGAACAGGAGCGAAATCATTCCTTCGACAACCTCCATGACGTCTTCCCGGCGAACAAACGACATCTCCATGTCGAGCTGGGTGAACTCCGGCTGGCGGTCCGCGCGCAGGTCCTCATCGCGAAAGCACTTGACGATCTGGAAATACCGATCCAGGCCGCCGACCATCAGAATTTGTTTGAACAGCTGCGGCGACTGTGGCAACGCGTAGAATTTGCCAGGGTAAATCCGACTAGGGACTAAATAGTCCCGCGCTCCTTCCGGCGTGCTCTTCGTCAGCACCGGCGTCTCAACATCGATAAAACCGAGTTCGTCCAGATAGTCGCGAATCAATTTGGTCATGCGATAACGCAACAATAAATGCGCTAAACTCCGCGGCCGGCGTAAATCAAGATAGCGATATTTGAGGCGCGTGTTTTCGTTGGCTTCCGTCGCGTCATCAATGGTAAAAGGCGGCACCTGAGAGGCGTTCAGCAGCCGCAACTCTTGGCCGAGCAATTCAACCTCTCCAGTCGCGAGTTCCGTATTTAAGGTCTCCGGCGGCCGTTTGCCGAGGGTTCCACGCACCGCGATGACGTCTTCCGAGCGGATCTGCTTTGCTTTCTCATGAGCGGCTGCATCCACTTCCGGATTAAACACCACTTGAGTGACACCGCTGCGGTCCCTGAGATCAACGAAAATTAGCCCACCATGATCGCGCCGAGATTGCACCCATCCCGCCAGGATCAATTCGCGGCCAACCGCATCCGCCCGGGGC
>Ga0126371_10000986_pt1 | contig 23707 bp, 16 predicted proteins | sample PanSoiMetaPlot_4_FD_110145 | JGI IMG/M metagenome (GOLD analysis project Ga0126371, IMG submission 110145) | Tropical forest soil microbial communities from Panama - MetaG Plot_4 | ecosystem: Environmental > Terrestrial > Soil > Tropical forest > Bulk soil | place: Panama | collected 2016-02-17 | reverse complement strand
GATGGCCAGAGGATATCGGGAACGAAGATTGGTTTTATGGCGTTAACGGCGCTTATCTCAAGCAACTCGTCGAATATTGGATCGATGCGTTCGATTGGCGAAAAGCGGAAGGTCAAATCAACGGCTATGCCAACTATCGCATCGTCATTGACGACGTGCCGGTTCACTTTCTCTATAAAGCCGGCAAGGGCAAGTCGCCGATTCCGATTATCCTCAGCCACGGCTGGCCTTGGACGTTCTGGGACTGGTCCAAGGTCATCGACCCGCTGGCCGATCCTGGCCGATTTGGAGGCGACCCCACGGACGCATTCGACGTGCTTGTAACGTCGCTTCCCGGCTTCGGCTTCTCGACGCCTCTTCCGCGTCCCGATATGAATTTCTGGAAGATTGCAGACATCTACCACCTACTGATGACCGACACCCTCGGGCTCAGCCGCTACGCGGCGGGGGGCTCGGACGTGGGTTCGCTCGTCACCGGACAGCTCGGCCACAAATATGCCAATAGCCTCTACGGCGTCTATCTTGCTCGCCCCTTGCGCCTGAACTTCTTTTCGGGCGAGCGGCCTTGGGACGTGACGGGCGGACAGATGGTGCCGCAAGGCGCCTCAGCGGAAATCCGCGACGCTATGTTGCGTGTGCAACGTCGATTCGCCGCGCACATCGCCGTGCATGTTCTCGATTCCGAAACCCAAGCTTATGGGCTCTCGGACTCGCCGGTAGGGATGCTCGCTTGGCTGCTTCACCGCTGGCGAAACTGGAGCGACTCGCAAGGCAGCGTGGAGAGCGTCTTTCCTCGCGACCACATGCTGACCAATGCGACCATTTACTGGATCAACAATTCTGCTCGCACCACGATGCGGACCTACGCCAATGCCGCGCGCTACCCTTGGCAGCCGTCGCACGATCGTAAGCCGGCCATCGAAGCGCCGGTCGGTGTGACTTTGCTTGGCTTTGAAAACCCGCCGGGGGTTACAACAGCAAACCGCGTGGAGGCCTATCGTAAGAGCGCGGACGCGGCCTGGTTAAACACCACTTATATCAACGCCCATGAAAAGGGCGGACATTTCGCCCCTTACGAGAATCCGGGAGCAGTCATCAGCGATATTCGCGCTACTTTTCGGCCACTGCGCGAGAGTTTTCGGGGGCCATAGTCAATACCGCCAGCAAGACGAGCGATGGGAACCTTGCGAGCACCTATCGGGGCTAGCCCCCGCGTCGTGGGCGCTGGTTACCAAGGGCTGACACGCGGGCTTCCGTCTTTGCTTTAGCCGCGCTTTTGCAGCGTCCGCAGGCGAATAGGTGGCGCGTGCAAAAGCTGATCAAAGGAGCTGCGGCACTTACCAAGTGACTGGGGTTGCCAGCTCACGGCTGAGACTGAACCGATTGCAGAAACGTGAAGATTGTCCAAAGCGTCTCGTCCGGCAAAATGCCCGTCCAATTGGGCATCCCCTTATCCGGCCGCCCATGTGTGACGGTGAAGTAGAACACCTCGGGCATCTTTTCTGCATACCGAACTCTTAGTCGGCGCAAATCCTTGGGAGGATCCGGGCTGATTGCGTTCGGCGCGTGGCAATGAGCGCAAAATTGGTTGAACAGACTCCGGCCCTGGGCCGCACGCAGTGGATCACCTTCATAGGGATTCTTCATGGCAGTCACGTCGTCTGCTCGAACGACCGGCGGCGCCGTAGCTAGCCAGGACTGGGTGGCTAGCAGACCCACGGCGCCAGCGACCACGATAGAGGATTTCATGAGAATAGCACACGGCCCCGGCTTCAGAGCGGGTGGTGACAGCGGTGGGGCCGTCACCACCTCGCAGCATCGGTGCGATCAGTTCAATTGGGCAGTTCGAAAACGAACAGCGCCCCGCCTTCTGCACTCGAGGCAAAGATCCGTTCGCCAGTGTGGCCGAGAAACGATGGGGGCGTCTTCAACCGACCTGTGACGACCGCGACGTACTGCTTGCCATCAAGCTCGTAGGTGATCGCGCCCTGACTGATGCCGGACCCAGCATTGAACTTCCACAGCTCGCTGCCGGTCTTGGCGTCAAGCGCCTTGAACCAGCCTTGGATGTTGCCGTGAAACACCAATCCACCCGCCGTGGTCAGCGCTCCTCCCATGATCGGCAGTTCTTCCTTGCTGCCCCAGACCCGCTTCTGATTAATCGGGTCCCAGGCCAGCATCTCGCTCATGAAGCCGCCCGGTCCGGGTTTATCCAAGTCCCACTCTTCGCCAAGATAGAACGCCCCTTTTTTGTACTCTTCCTTCTTGCCCACCAGGTCCATGCAGAGATTGAAGGTCGGAATGTAGACGAGCCCAGTTTGGGGATTAAAGGCCATGTGCTCCCAGTTCTTGCCGCCAAACAGGTTCGGACAGATGTCTTTCGCCCAAACGTCGAGCCGCGGCCGTTTGTCTGGCACCTCGATCGGCCGGCCAGTCTCAAGGTCAACTGATTTTGCCCAATTGACCGTCACGAAGGGTTGAGCCGAGATCAGGGCGCCGGTCTGGCGGTTAAGCACATAGAAGAAGCCGTTGCGGTCCGCTTTCAGCGCGACCGGCGTCTTCTTGCCATTTATGTCGAGATCGGCAAGAACTAGCTCGTTGACCCCGTCGTAGTCCCAGGTGTCGTAAGGCGTGGTCTGGTAGTACCAGACGATCTTACCGGTATCGACGTCGAGAGCGAGTGTGCTCGCCGTATAGAGGTTGACAAACTTACCGTAATCGCTCTTGTCCGGACCGCGTTCCGAGGCCCCCCAGGGAGCCGCGTTACTGGTCCCGTAGTAAACTAGATTGAGTTTCGGGTCGTAGGAACCGACCAGCCATGCGGCACCTCCGCCGTGCTTCCAGGAATCTCCCGGCCATGTTTCGGAGGCAGGCTCGCCAGCCACCGGGACCGTATATGTGCGCCAAACTTGTTTGCCGGTATTCTGGTCGTAGGCCGTGATGGCGCCGCGGATGCCATACTCGCCGCCAGCGTATCCGGTAATGACAAGATCTTTGGCGAGTGTTGGTGGAGAGGTGATGGCCGCACCTTCATGGTAGTCCACGACTTGGGTCTTCCACAGCTCCTTGCCGGTTTTTGCATCGAGCGCAACGAGGTAACCGTCGAGCCGGCCGACGAACAGCTTGTCATTGGCAAAGGCAACACCGCGGTTGTCCAACCCACAGCAAGTGGTCTGCTGAACATCAGCCGGAATCTCTGGCGCATATTTCCATTTCGGTGTTCCGTCCTTTGCATTGATCGCATACACGTACTTAGGGCCACCTGACGTTGTGACGTACAGCGTGTCGCCTATCACCAAAGGCGTCGATTCCTGCGCCTCTAGCGAGCCGAGCTGGACCACCCATGCTACTTTTAACTTGTTGACGTTGCTCGTATTGACTTGAGAAAGCGTGCTAAACCGTGTATTCGCTTGGTCTCCGCCATAAATGATCCAAGATTTTCCGCTTTCCGCAAATCCAGCCACTGGAAGCGCAGCTATTGCCGCCAGCGAAACTGCCAGTATTGCGCTCAGTCGCAACATAAGATCCTCCCTCAATTCATTGCCTGGAGGCAGGTGCCGGACGATGTATATTATGTTCTGTGACTGCCTCGGTAATCGGGCCATCCATGTGGCCCAACAAATTGATTGTAACTGATGCTGGGCACGCCGCAAGGCAATTGCGCCATCTACCGCCTCGGTCAATGTAAGCGTATTACGGAGATTGTCGGCGATAGTAGAACGAACAGCGAGCGTACATCTTCAGGGGGATTCATTCTCCCCAATCGCTCAATGGCATCGGCCACCATTGGCAAGGCTCAGTGCAACGCGACCTGCGTGCTGACTAACGCGACGTTGAGGTGCTGCGAAACAGCGCCATAATCATCCAAAGGGCTGGCCCACCAACGGCTTCAAACCGGCCGTGACGGCCGCGGGTTGCACCACATATTTATTAGATTGTCGTATGACAGCTTTTGCCGCCCCACAGAAGTCACGCGGGGACGTCCGACATAGTCGAACCGATGTTTGCTTGCCCTGCAAGGGCACCGAGAGCGACCCTGCTCAGTCTGATTGCCGTAACCACTGGTAAGTCAATTTCAACGCCGCGTATAACTCAGGGTCAGACTTCGCGTAGTCTTCAACCTCCCGCGAACCCTCACCGTCGAACTTATACGCCAAGATCGCGCGAACAGCAGCTTTGACATCGGCAATCGACGCTGGCATTTCTGAGTTTCCTTCGGTGTGCCGGGAACACGGTTCCGGCAGGCGCTTTCACTCATTGCGGTTTGGTCCGCTCGCCTGACGACGGTATCAAGGTCATCTCGGCGGACCTGAGTCGTGCCAGCGGCGCGGCCATGAAGCCCATCACGATCCGCTCCTCTGTAAGCCGACTAGAAAGGCGGACTGGTCGGACGCAGTTATGTCGCGTGCTCGACCCGCTCACCGCAACTCCTCCTAAATGAGCGGGTTTTCGGAATTCGGAAATACAGTCGTGGATCGTGGAATCAAAATCCGACAAGGTTTCCCTGTAAAATCAACGCTTGTTCGGAAAAAGCATGAAAATTCGCCTCTAGATCCGTCAACAGCTTAGCGGCAATTTCCGAATGGCCGGTTGAGCGCACTCATTGTCGAGCGCGCAATCGACCACACGAACGATGGGCGTCCTGCCACTTCCGCAGCACAACTCCCCATGGCGTACCCACGGGCCGGGGTAGCTCCACTGAGAAATGTCGGCGTCTACCCCGGTCTGGTAGCGCACCTCGTTCGGGACGAGGGGGGCGCAGCTTTCAAATCCAGCCACTCCGACCAGCACTTAGCCGACTTACTACTGAAATCCGCCACAACTTGCGCTACAACTTGTCCCGGACGGCGGGATGGGCGCTGTCGCTGTTCGCCCCCAGATCGTTCCTACCGACGCAAACCGACAAGCGCGTCAAGATCGAGGCCCTTGCCTCAAAGAGGGAACCGGCGTTCGCCGCGAGGGGTGGCTCCCATACCCCGCGACCGCGCCACGATCTTTCGCGACTTCGTCGGCAAGCTCTCAGCTGGCGCTGGCAGGGCACGCAACGCTGCGGTCGTAGCGTCTGCCGTTTTCCCGCGATCCCGGCGGTGATGGTTTTGATGACGTTAACCGGGCGGTAACCATTCTGACGCCACGGTGCGCGCATCTCTCACTGCAACGAGGCGCACCGCCATGAGTCTAACCCTTGCAGCGGCCGCAGCGGCGGCAGGCGTGAACAAGACGACGCTTCTGCGGGCAATCAAAGCAGGCAAAGTCAGCGGTAACAAGGACGAACACGGCCAGTGGCACGTCGAACCCGCCGAACTCCATCGCGTCTATCCACCCGTGACGCAGCGCGCCGACACCGAGGCGCCGCACTACCACGCAACAGCTGCGCTCGAGGCCGAGATTGCCGGCCTGCGCCAAGTCGGGGAACTCTTGCGCGGCCAGCTCGAAGCGACCCGCCAAGACCGCGACCGCTGGGCGGAAGCGGCGACCGTAGCGCTGCGTGCACTACCCGAGCCGCCCAAGTCCTCCCGCTTCTGGTGGCGTCGCCGCGCCGCATGATCGCGCCGACGGGGTTCTGATGCTTAAGGCTCTGGTTCTTGCTGTGAGCATAGCGCTCGCTACCAGTACGGCATGCGCACAAGACGTTCCTGGTGTGGAAGTCTGCACGATGGAAAAAAGCATGGTGCGAAGAACAAGTTGTCTGCAGAGCAACGTAGACTTTCTCCAGAAACTGATTTCGAAAAATGCGTCCGACAGCCAGCAGAAACTTGACGCGGCGAGCCGCGCAATAGATGACCTCAAAAGTGCTGTTGCCATATTGCAAAAAAGCGTATCGCAACTTCAAGCGGCAGCGAAAGAAAGAAAATAGGTACGCATGTTCCGGCAATCAAAACCCGGGGCACTTTCGGTGGGCACGGCCCGTTTTTCACGGTGGAAGGGGAGCAACAAGCCAACGCCAAACACGATGAGGAAATAGAGCGCTGCGGCCACAATGATCCGTCCGTTCATGATCGTCCAGTCCGCATTGAGCGACGACTTGAAGGGGTGATGGGGTGACCACCTGCGACTTTGTCAACGCCGGTCGGTGCATGGCCGACGACTACAGTGAACTAATCCGGATCGAATGCTCACGCAATCACGTTCACTAATCTACACGAATCTCAGCCAGAGGTTCTCGTACCCCTCGCTGGAAGGCGGCCTGTCGTAGCTCGCGGCTTGACGATGTAACCTGACATTCGAAGATAGGTGGCGCGCCAGAACATCGCATCGATTTTTGGCCGCGCGAGGTAAGAAGAAATTGGAACACTTTTGTAATGCAAGTTCTCTCCCGTTGCGCGGACACACATACGAAAATATCAGGATCAGTATTCCCGTGGCTTATTTCGGGTGGTCGTTCGGGTTGAAAAACAGATGCAGAGCGATAGCGGCTTTTGGTGGCGTTTTTTTTCTAAGAAACGAGAGTGTCCGCCAGCTGCAGCCGACGCCATCGATAAGCCCACAAGCAGAACAATGAAAGTTCTCCCATTAGTGAAGCGGACCAAAATGAATCCCCTCTCAGTTAATGAGAGGGGTCGGGCCGCCACATCTCCCTAAAGAAGCGTAGCACACGTGTCAACCACCGGCTATTGGTGGCAAGGTCCAAGCAGCGCTTCGTGCAATAGACGCGAAGGCCACTGGGATGGCGCCGCATCCCGAATTTGGCGCCGCAGTAGTGACAAGCATTTGCCATTAGCGCCTCCGTTTTGGACGACCGCGTTTGCGCACTGTGGCACCGTAGCGCCGGGCGATACGATGGATAGTTGCGTGGTGATAGCCATATTGCGCGGCCAGGACCTCGACTTTTTCGCCGCGCTCATATCCTGCGATGATATCCGGGACGTGCTTGAAATGGTCGAGCCTATCGAACAATCGCAGCTTTGCCATTTCACCCTCCGCCGCGCGCGTGGCGCATCGGCAATCTCCGTTATAGGACTAACTACGTTAATCGTAACGCTGCAAATTGAATTGCCCACAAGTTATGCACCTACTCGCGACACCAGAGTAATGCTCCACCTAAAATTCCTATGGCGAACGCCGAAATAGGTAACCAGCGGTACCGGCGCGCACCACAAACACAAGCCAACAAGGAAAACGGGGATGAAACCAGAGTAAGAAGGTGGGGAGTTGCATATCACTTTATTTGCAATGCAAACGCTATGATGCACAGGGCTACAATGATGGCGATCGATCAGAGAATCAGGATTTTATTTCATACCTAGGCATGGTCCATCGGCAACAAAATATCCTTGGCCCTGACCCGCCCTTTGGTCGGATAGTCGGTCATGCCCATTGAGCGCAACGTCCCGAGAAGGCGTTGGCTACATCCTCTCTCGCCACATCGGATGGATACGCTGAAGACCGCGGAGTTGGTCGTCTTCCCGCGCTCGGCCGCATACCCGACGGGGGACACGGCTCCAGTTCCAGGGCAGCAGCGCTGCCAGATCGGCGCTCTTATGTCAGCGATCCGCCCCAGCACATCCGCGTGATCGAGGCACGCTCAGCACCGCGATCGGAGCCGACGAATAACCACGATTTTCTGTCCAAGGCAATTCCCCCTTTGCGGGCGTTCGGCGGCGTTATTTGTTAGGCATATCCGGCCGCCTTCAAGGAAGCGTCTAAAGTCATCAAGGCGCGTGAGCATGTAGTCCATGGGCTTGGTAACATCGTTGTGACGCGAGAGCTTAGCTTGTTCCCGGGTCCTCAAGTCGACGAGGTCTTTGATCAACGTCGCGGCGGCGCGCGGCCGGGCGTTCATTGGTTGGCAACCCATTGATCGAGCGTTCCAACGCGAATACAGCGTCAAACTTCTGCACTGCCTGGAACGCCATCGGAGAGATCACCGCCGTTGTCTTGTCGCGAGCTTTCGAGGCGACGTCGACGAGTTCAAACAACTTGCGAGTCGAATGGCGGCAACATAAAGCTTTTGTTATCGGGCCCGGCTTTCGGTCCGTTTGGAACACGACGTTAAGTCCAGCGTAGGCGTCGGCCTGGAGAATCCGGGAATATCCGGCAAGATGCCGCTCAGGATGCTCGCCACGCCGATGCGGGGAGTAGAAATACACCGCGCTCCACCGCCGCCGCTGCGGACTCGATATCACCTCCACGCGGCTCATGGCACTATCTCTTGCATTAGTGCAAGGGACAGTCCTTGCAATAATCCCAAGAGAACCAGGTCCATCTCGCGCGTACAAGGCGGCCGCTATCGGATGGATACGATTGGGGGCCGTCATCGCCAGTCCAAGAATGACAAACCGCCCAGCTCGGCCTGTCACAACACGCGGTCGTTCGAGCGAAATCCATGCTGTGCCCAAAGGAGTGGCGCTTTGCCCCGACATGTTCAGAACCATGACGAACTCGATCTGACGGAGACCGTCCCGCCCGCCGGGCGGCGACATGGTGCTGCAGCAGCTTCCAGCCGACCCGGCTGAAGCGATGACATCATTGTTCTCCCGCCGGACTCCGCTCGGCGTGTTCATGCTCCGGAATCCCCTGGAGAATTGGGCTTTCCCGTGGCCACGGCCCTGCGAATCTCGTATGAATGCAGGCCTTGCCACAGCGGTGGTCGAACGTACCTTGCAAATCATCAAACCTCTCGAATAGGAGTTGATTCAAAATGGCAGCGAAAAAGCCCGCGAAAGCTCAAGCAACCGTCACCTTGAGGAATCTGGCTGCGGAGCTGGCAGAGAGTCACGAAGTTCCGAAGAAGCAGGCCGAAGCCATACTCTCCGACATGGTGGGCCTCATTGCCAAACACCTCAAGAAAGGCAACCGCTTGCGCCTGGTGGGCCTCGGCATCCTGCAAGTCCGGCATCGCGCCGCCCGCACGGGACGCAACCCGGCGACCGGCGAAGCCATCAAGATCAAGGCCAGCAAGAAGGTCGCGTTCCGCGCTGCCAAGGATCTCAAGGAAGCGGTCTGACCCCTCTGCCCTTACCGCGGATTGTGGTCGAAGGGCGTGCCGTCGGAGCGGCGGCACGCCCTCTGTTATGACCTATTCCGCCAACAGTTAGCTTTCGAGGTAGGAACATTCCTACTCAAAAGCAGGCCGTCCGCGGGCCTTTCTGACGACAAAATTGGTAGCGATTTGGGGGCAAGATTGATCGAGCGCTATATCCGCGCTCCGAACCGACGCGGCGCTGCGGCGGCCCGTTGCCCGGCAAGTCCGAGACGCTCAATGAGGTCATTGCTCGACGGGTATCTAGCGTGGCCAAGACCATGCGGTGTGGAGCACCGTGAATAACTTGAGGCCATCGAAAGATGAGAGGATCCTCGAGGTAGAAGCAAGTCCGGCAAAAGACCATGAGCTTCTTTGAGCGCCTCAAGACAGCGGCGTCCCCCGGGTGGCGCGCCTACACGTTCTCCGCGCTCGGCGTCTACAGCGGTCCGTGATCACTGCGCTGACGTCGGGACACCTCCGAGTTTGCGCCGTCAATTGATGCGTCGCTTAAACTGCTCATGCAGGCGTTCAATGGCGGTCGTCCTAACACTCTTCCATTGGTTCGGCGGAAGGCTCGTGAATCCCCGGCTGCCGCGGGTGGGCGGATAGCGTTTCTACATTTTCGAGACAATGCAGAGCGAAATTGGCCAGACTGTTGTCGAGCGAGCTTTCAAACGTTTGTTCACGCACTGCGTTTGTTTCAATTCCGGTTCTTCTTATGATACATACAGATGTTTACGTATTCCGTCCGTTTGCAACAGAAGAATTTTTGGACGGAAACGACGTTGCTTGTCCACAGCTTTAAAAGTCGCTAAACATTCTCGGCTTGATATTGGTCGGACCCTTGAAAGCACTCGGTAGCTGCCCGGGAGATTTTTTGTTCGTCATAATTGGCTTTGTTCGAAGTTCAGTTTCGCTTGGCGCGCATCTGGAACACGGCTGTACGCGTACGCTTTTGAGTGAGCAAAAGAACTTATAGGTTTCGAGCTGGCTCGGCTTCCACCAGTGCCTTTCAGGCCAAACAAGGATGTAACGGCCATGCACCCCGGACACTCGCTGCGTGCGCTTTTCGCAGCTGTCGCCTTGCTACCGAGCGTGGCGCAAGCGCAGGTTACGTCACCCCAAGCATACGCAAACGATGACCGGGCCAATCTGCCTCAAATAAGGCCTTTTGATCTCGCGTACTTGAAGCGGGCGAGGATGCTTGTGAAGGCGAATGACATTGCTGCTGCTCGCTTGATTTTCACGCGCTTGGCGAACAACGGTATGGCGGAAGCCGCGTTCGAATTGGGGCGGACATATGATCCGGACTTCTTACAAACAATGCATATCGCCGGTCTGCGGCCGAACCCTGGGGCGGCTTACGAGTGGTATATGAGGGCGGCTGCGCTTGGAAACGCTGATGCCCAGAGCCGGCTCGCGACATTTAAGCTTGATACTGGGCCCTAGCCGGCGGCATGCACGACCAATGACTTCTAAGGGCTATCGCGCTCAGTTCCCCATTCGTTTACGAAAACCGGAAGCGAGGTGGCAGCTCATCGATCGGCTCAAGTGCGCTGTCTTGACGGCTATCATCTTGACGACGGTGCTTAACCCGCAACCCCTCTCCGCGCGAAGGCACCGGCCAGAGGTCAAGAATCCGACGGGGCACAGAACTCGAAGCGAAAGCCGAATTGCGCGGGAGGCAAGAAATCCAGTGCCTTTACCTCGCCCACGCCCGACCGAGGCGCCGCCCATGCCACTCCCCTCACCGCCAAGTCACGATCAGGCGTGTCTTGATCGGCTCACCGCCGCAGGCTTCGAATTCCAGGTTGCAGTACTTGCACCGGCATCGAATCCGGCATGCGTGGTCGATACACCGGTTCGCGTGAAGGCGATCACGAGCGCATCGAGGGCCCGCATCCGACTTGCGGAAGAGCCGGTGGTTGCGTGCCGCTTCGCTGAGCCGCTGGCCCATTGGCTGGGCGAAGTCGTGGCTCCTGTCTTCGCCGCGCACTTCAGGGCGGATCTCAAGGCCGTTCATATCACCGGTTATGAGTGCCGCAACCGCAATCATGCCGAAGGTGGGAAGCTGAGCGCCCACGCGCTCGGAATTGCGGCAGATATTCTGAGTTTCGAACTCACGAACGGCGCGACACTCGCCATCAGGCCGGACGGAGACCCCGGTGATGCCCGTGGTGCAATCGATGCGGTCCGCAAAGCGGGTTGCGGCTGGTTCACGACCGTGCTCGGCCCAGGCTCCGATGAAGCGCATGCCAACCACATCCATGTCGACATCCTCCAGCACGGCTCGAGCAACCACTACCGCATTTGCCAGTGAGCTAGCTATGAACTTGCCGAGCACCCGGCCCACCGCATCAGCTTGCCTGGACAAATCTGCTCAACGAATGAGGGCTTATTGGTCTGGAGGTATCCGTGCCCATGATCCAACACCAGCAAATGTAGGTGATGGCACCGCGGATACCTTTATTCGTTCTGAGCTCCAAGCTGGGATGTCGAGTCGGAATAATCCATGACCAGACCGCAATTCAAGCACTCGCAATGATCGAATTCTACATGAGGGGCTTGTTTCACCTGGCAAGCATCGCGACGTGAGTATGGGAGGGTCTTTGTCAAGGGGCCTGAGCGGTTGCAGCGAGCGCTAAGCGGTCAAGCCCAAAAGCCCGCAGAGGGCACCCCGCTCTTGCGGGCCCGAGGGCTTGACGGCGACAGCGCGTATCAAGCAACAATCTGTGTTGCCATGAGCTGGTCTTCGCGAAAACCAGCTTAAGATGTTTCGGTGTCAAAACCATCAGTCTTCGCGCGGCGGTGCTCTCGACACGGCAACACTCGTCGGTTGGATAACATGAGGCTCGATTCCTCGTGGACGCAGCCAGCGCGCGAGCCAGAAGCCATCTGGACCGGCCTCGAATGCAACGACCATGCGCTTCATCTCGCGACCAGTCTTGACCGCCTGTTGCTGCCAGTGGTGCAATAGCGCTAGCAATCCGTTTTCGTCGCCGGCCTTCGAGGGCTTTACGCATCCAGCTCAAGTTTTGAGGGATCACAGATGGGCACGGAGGAAGGTGGCTGACGTGCGGACGTCAAACCGCCCCGCGCGCCCGCAATCCCCGCGCTTACTTCGACGGCGCCGTGCAGGCGTAACTGGCGGCGTCGGTGCGAGAGCCCTGGCCGGAATATCGCGCAACGGCCGGATAGGGGCACCACGGGCGCTGCGCCGCGACGCCCTTCGACGGGTCGTCATCGCGGTAGAGCGTCGCGATGATCTGATCCGGAGCCTTGCCGTTTTCGACCCACCGCGCCAGAGCCGACACGACGTCATGCGCCGGGTCGCGGCTGGGGGAGGGCATGCCGAACACGCCGCCGACCGCATTGGGGGCGAGGCCGCCGCCGCAATGCTGCATACCCGGCGCCATGAACAGCCGATAGAAGGACTGGATGTTTTCGATCCCGCCCATCTTGGCCACGACCTGTTCGTAGTAGGCGATCGAACTCCCCGCCGGGATCGCCGCGTCGCTCCAGCCGTGATACTGCAAGAGCTTGCCGCCCGCCGCTTGGAAGGCGCTAAGATCCGGATCCGCCGAATCGAGCGCTTTTCCGGTCTTCTGCTCAGCCTGCGCGAGATCGTCGGCGACATTCTGACCGCGGAAATCCCAGTCTGGCTTGTCGAAGACCATATTGGCGAAATATCCGGTCCCGAAGCCGTGGAGCAGCGTTCCGACTATCCGCTTGGGCTCGCTGCCACTAATCCAGAGGCTCCACGCCGCGGGGCCCGACTCGCCGCCCGGCGGGTAGCCGGGAAAGACCGACTTTCCCGACGCGTCCTGCGTGCCGGAATAGACCTTCTTCAGCGCCGCGACGTCGGGTTCGGAGAGACATTGGTCCGTCTGGCCGGCTTTGCAAACGACACTTGACGGGTCGAAATGGCATTGGCGGGGATCGTCGAGAAAGCCGTTCTCGCCGTGGCACGCTTTGAGCGCCGCATCGGTCACCACCGAGAGCTTTTCGGGCGAAATCCAGCCGTCCGGCGTCGCGGTGAGAGCTTGATCGGTCCAGACCGCATTGGTTAGCAGTTTCGTCCAGAAATTCGCGGGCGCGCCGGCGACGATGCCGTCGTAATCCTTGGGGAAACGCTGGGCTTCCATCAACGCTTCCCGGCCGCCGTCCGAACAACCGGTGAAATAGGCGTGGGCGGGGGGCTTCGCATAATAAGCTTCGACGATCGCCTTAGACGCTTGAGCCATATCGTGGATCGCCCGCCAGCCGAAATCGACGATCTTTTCCGGATGGCCCAGGGCCCAGCCTGCGTCCAGCGGACCGCCCGCGTGGCCGGTGTCGGTTCCTGACACCGCGTAGCCGGCCTCAAGCGCCCACTCCATCGCATTGTAGATCAGCGACCCGGCGAAGCCGCCGTTGCCGATCGCCTCGTATCTGCCGTTCCAGGCGGCTTCTGGCGGCAGCCACACCTCCAACGTGATGTCCGAATCGGGAGACGACTTGATCGCGGCTTGCACGCGGCAGAAGGGCGTTTTCACTGCCACCGGCTTCGGGGGATCCTTGCCGACGACGCTGGACGGCGGCGCGACGTTGGTGGCCGCTGTGATCGTTGCGTCGCCGAAGGCCTTGCCGGCGAGGCTTCCGCAATCCGCCGCAGCAGCTGCGCCGGCGCCCGACGAGAGCACCCAAGCGGCGGCTGCGCCAGCAGTCGCAATTCGCAAACGTCGCTCGGTTCCTCTGAAGTTCATCAGCCGCTCCTTTTTGAACTCGCCGTTCGCCTGCCGTCTGAGTTGAACGACAAAGAGCCCAGGCTCTCTCCCACGAGATCTCGCCCGACTTCTCGGCCCCCTCCAAACTTGCGCCGGCTTCTTATTCGGGTCAATTGTTCGCCGTCAACGGCCGCAGGCAACTATAGCCCGATGTCGGGCGTTTCGCCGATGATGCTCGCGGGCGAACCGCCGCGCCCCGGCAGCGGCCACCGAGGATCGTCTCGCCGGCATCGTGGCCGAAGCGAATCCAGTGCTCGATGCGTCTTTAAGAGTCAGCAACGTCTGGCATCGGGCGGCGGCGCGCGGCCGGTGACGCCCTGCGGCCATTGCTGGGGCCCCACGTCCACCTAGGTGACAGGTCCAGGCGCCACCTTGACCGCGTGGCAGCCCACTGTCCTCGCAGGCCGCAGACGGCGGAGCGAGGTGCGAGCCAAGCCCCCCCGTTTTGAAGAGCACTCGCTCCATCGAAGAAGACCGAAGGTCGCTTCAAGAAGGGGGGATGCATGGATACGGTCGGCGATAGAGCTCGGATCATACGCTCTAGGCGCCAATCTCAAGGCGGAATTCAGGTGACGAGGCTATTTGCTGCATTCCCGCCCGGACAGATCGACGCCGCTTACCGTGCTCGCGGTCATCATCGACGCGCGGGTCCGCCGGTCTTACGCCCAGTTCATCGCACGCGACACATCATATCGCATCCAATCCTTGGTGGATTGCACCGCCAATGCGCTCGAATCTGAGTTTTCCGTATAGACACATTCGGGTTCGATCGCTTGCTGGCAAAAATCGCACAGGGGCGCTCGTCAAAACTAAAAGCCGCAACTAATAAAATCGTGTTGCCGTGTCCACAGCAGCCATTGACGCTAGCAAAGAATGCGACCGCGAGATCAGCTTCCCGCTCGGCCCGAACAACAAGGGGCTACATGAAAGGCGTCGACTACCTCAACCACTTTGCGCTGCCAAACTTCTTTGACCACACCACCGCCTACGACATTCTGCGTCACTGCGGTGTCGAGATCGGCAAGCGCGACTTCCTCGGTGCCATCCCAATGAGGATGACTTGAGAGACAATGAAAAACGAAGCCCCGTTGACCCATGGGAGGACGAGGAGAAAATAGCCGACCGTGCGGTGAATTAGCCGGAATTCGCGAATGCGCCCGGCATTTTGATCGTGCCGGAGCTGCTAAATCGCGCCAAATTTTGTGCTAAGAGACCCGACGAAAGCGGGCATTCAGGTTCACGTAAGTCTTATGTGCTGGTCTGGTGATCAAAGAAGCAAACACGACAGCGGCGATCATCGTTCTCTGCCCACAATGGGGCTCCGCCCAAGCGCACGCCGCCAACTACCTGGAGGCCCCCCGCTCAACTAGCGACGGCGGCGAGGACGGTCGCAACTGATAAACAAATCGCCGATGCAGCCGCTCGCGCCGATCGTTAAGCGTGCGGCCAGTGCCGCTCGTGGAACCAGGTCCGGTACGCCGTCATCTTCGCGCGCTGCACCAGCGGTGCATGCCGCTTGCACGTCGACGCCTCCTCGCTGTTCGCCGGCGCGCCCCACCGCAGCTCCACGCAGTCGTTCAGGTTGTACGCCATCTCGAGATCCCCCGCGCGGTCGACCACGTCTTTGAGCGAGAGCGTCCAGAGAGAGCCGTCGCTGCGCCTATAGGAGAACTTGCGCGCCGCAAGCTCCGACCCGAGCACGCTTTGCAATTCGGCCTTCACTACCGCCACCGTCTTGCCATTCGGTATAGCGTACCGCTCGGGTCGGCGCGCGACGTGGTCTGGAAACCCGCGCACCACGTCGATCGCGATCAACAGACGAAAATCGCGCGCTGGCGTCGCGAAATCCTCCCATGCGCCGCTCGTCTCGAAGATCGAAGCCCCGTTCGGCATGTCCGCGTCGCCGTGCCCGCCGTTCTGGAACATTCTCCCGTTTTCAACCGCCGTAACGCGCGTCTTCACTTGCTCTTCGAGCGCCGTGACCGCCTCCTGCATCGCGTGCGAAGGATCTAGCTGTTCAGGCGACATCACGTCATCCATCCGATCGTAAAAGTCTTCGGCGCCGAGCTGCGACTGTTCGAGCGAAAAATCGCTGTACTGCGGATTTTTCGCGATCTCCTTGTTGCTCAGCCGTCGCAAGGCACCGTTCTTCTCGCGCACGATCGGCCGGAAGCGCTTGAAGCCCGGGCCCCCGAGGGCGGGATTGTGGACAAACAAGAAATTGCCGCGCCAAAAGCGCTTGCGCGTGACCGTCCCGTCGGGTTCCGCATCGACCGCCAGGAAGGCGCCGGCCGCGCCACCGGACTGCGATACGCGCCGCACGAGCATCATAATGTGCCCGTATGGGTCGGCATAGATGGTCCCCGGACGCAACGTCTCCTGCGTCAACGGGACCGGATAAAAATCGGTGTTGTCGTCGCTCGCCGACGTTCGCACGGATCCGGAATGGACGACGTCGCCGACGGCGCGCAAATATTCACCGAACGACGCCGCGAGCCCTAGCGGCTTCGCTAAACGACGACTCGCTGGAGGCGCGACCGGCTGGGGAAACATTTGCTGCAATGGGGTTATGGTGAGGGTGGCGGTCGTGGGCGCAGTGGTCGGATCGGGTGGCGGAGAGGGACGGGTTATTTCAGGGTGCTGAATGTCAAACCACTCGTAGCACTTCGGCGGCGCCCCGCCGCTGCCGCGGGAGCAATTCGAATACCCGAACGGCAAGCCCATCTTGAATGCGAAATATGCGCGCAAAAAGTAGACAAAGTCGGCACAGTCCGGACGAAGCGTCATCGCCACGTTGTCTTCGCCGAGACCCAAATAGTTGAACAGGAAATTGCGAGATCGATCGCGCAGCACTTCATGCCACGCCTTCCACGACGCCTCTGCGCCGAGCGGCGCATCGAAGAGCTTCGCGATCCATGCAGAATACAAGTTTTCCGTCGCGCGGTTCCAGGTATTGTGCACCTGCCAGATGCTGCCCTCCACCGCGTGCTGCCCCGGCGGCTTGTGAGCGCCTACGGCGATTTCACGCGTGATCGGGGTGCACTCGGCGGCTGCGTTATCGAGCGTGAGAGTCGCGTGCCAGCTCCCCGCGGCCGGCGCCGCAGCCTCGGTGAACCAGAAATACGGCGGCCCGCCGTGCCGATCGCGCGATTTGGCTGCCACACGTCCGTCGGGCGTGATCAGCAGGAGCTCGCCCTCGAGCGGCTTCTCCGCAGCGACGAGGACGCGCAAAGGCGCGCCGTTCCACGGCGCGCTCGGTGACGGCAACACCGCAACTTCGGCCGTTTCTTCGCAGATGCCGGATGATCTTTCGGCCCGTGAGGCCGCGGCTGAGAAAAGGGAGACGAAAAATGCACTTGCGACCAGCAATAATGCTGTCGCAGCGAAAGCAAACTGGCGTGCCGGAAACACTTGATCCCCCTTGCCCCTTGCCCCTTGCCATTCCTTGAAGACTGGGACTAAACAAAAAGCTTTGGCTGAATCATGGCACAATAATCAAGCGAATTCGACGGTGATACCATCGGCCTCAACCGTCTTCGCATTCGCTAGATCGCCGTCGCGACCGGTCCGTACTATGGTTCGTCCACTGGGGGCGCCGCGAGGCTCCGGGACCTCCTGCCGGCTCGCGCGCGTTCACCTGGACACTTGACATCCGGTCACGAGGCGCAAGGTCAGCACCCGCAGCGATGCGGGTCGCGATTTGCGGCTTCCTCGGTTTGCTACCAGCGTGCCCGTCACCTGATTAGGTTTGCCTCCATCCGTCGTGCTCTCCGCGGCGGCACGGATCCCCTGTCTGTGCCCGCGACCCCCTGCTCGGTGCAGCATGCGGCCCTCGGCCTGGCGGCTGAAGCCGGGCGGGCCCACGTTGGAGCAAGTTAGGGAGATGGGAATGGCGGCTGTCCAGCCCACTGCTGACCGATACGCGGCGAACGTGCTGCCGATCATCCGGGAGATATCGGAGTGCGGGGGCCAACTCCAGCTCCCCAGTGACAAGCCAGCGCAAAATGTTAGCGACGCTGCTGCGCTGTTAACCGCTCGTTAACGATTGAGGCCGGCCCTGGACGCCCCTTGGGCTGCCGCCAACAAACGCTACGACCAACCGCCCTAGTCCTCACGCACCGAGTCAGTGTCGGGCGTTCCAACCACAGCAGCCGCGACGGCTGGTCGCTCACCGCAGACCCGGACTGGCGCCAGTGCAAACACGTGCGCCACCCCGCGCTCGCGGAGGCGGATGATCTCCGCATGGACCTCGGCCAGAGTGTCGAACAGCGTAAGCTTGCGGGCCTCTCGCGGAGGATCGACCACCACCGTCCATTTCGTCGCATGAGCCGGAGGCCCGCAATATCGATTGATTGGCGGCATGTTACGCTTCCTCGGCCTGTGATCGGAGGGTGGGCCTCAATCGCCAACCGAGATCCCGCAGCGGATACGTGGACATAGGAGGGCTTTGCGGCTCTGCTGTTTATGGCATTTAGATGAGCATCCATGAGTGAAATGGTTCACATTGGCGGGGGTCATAGCAGTTTACCTTAATCGTGGTATTGCCTAATCGAATATAGGCATCTATACCGACGGAATGAAGCTTTCAGCATGGGCAAAGGCGAACGGGTTGGCGTATCAGACCGCGTGGCTCGATCGTCGTCGCGGCAGCGCCGGACGTACATGTACGGTGGTCCCGAAGGTCCGCAGGACGGTCCTCAAAGCCCTCGCTGACAGCGAATGGGTTTCCATATCAGGGAGGCCTATTCGGACCGAATCCGAACACAGCGCTCGACTGAAATACGGCGGAAGAACCTCGGCCTATCGGCGGAAAGCGGACCTTCAACAGCACGGGCCGACGGCGCGCGTCCGGCGCCGCCCCCCGACCCAACAGGTACCGTGCCCGCAAAACCCTGTTGATTGTGATAGGAGGAACAAATGGCTGTCAATCTAGTCGGGACTATCACGCAATACCTGACTCCGGACAGAATCGGACGGATATCGGCCGCGTTCAATCTCGACTCGAAAAGCGGGCAAAGTGTCGCGGATATTTCTGTTCCGTCGCTTCTCGCTGGGCTCGCCAGCATCGCAGTGCAGCCCGGCGGGGCCCAGAAGTTGGTTGACGCAGTGAGGCAACATGCCGGCGCTCTTGACAGCCGTTCGAGCGCAATTGGCGGCAGCACTAACCAAGCAGTCCTGGCTGATAAGGGAACGCAGTGGCTTTCATCCCTGTTTGGCGACCAAAATCACGTGGCTCTCGTCGGGGCCGTCGCCAAATTCTGCGGACTGAGTCCGGGTGCCAGTGAGGCGCTTCTCGGATTGCTTTTCCCTGTCGTTTTAGGCACGATCTCCAAGCAACTGGGTGCTTCAAGTCTCAATGCCTCCCGTCTAACCAGCCTGTTAGCAGCGCAAAAAGATTACATCACTGCGGCGCTGCCTTCGGGTTTCACCGACCTGCTGCGGGGGACTGAGTTCCTCGCCACGCTGGGGAGCGGAGCCGATAAGGTTTCCTCTGCCACCAATCAAGCCTCGAGCGCCGCTGCAACCGCTACCAACGGAGGCTCCAGGGCCGCTACGCCCGTTACTGATCAAGTCTCAAGGGCGGCTACAACCACCACGCGGGGTGCAAGTGACGCAAGTACGCGCGCCGATTCGCTAACCGCTCCGGTGTCTTTTAACTGGTTGTATTCGATCATTCCTGCTCTCGTCCTGGTTGCTCTCATTGCCTGGTTTTTTGCCAGCAACCGTCCAGAGCAGGTCGGCCAGCCGCCCGTCAAAACAGCGACGCAGAGCCTTGCGGTCGGCGGAGTTGATGTCGGCCAAGAGATCACCGGAGGCCTTGAGAAGCTGCGCACCGCACTCCAGGGAGTCACCGATGCCGATTCCGCCAAGGCAGTCTTGCCAAAGTTGCAGGATGCCAAAGGGCAAATCGACAAGGTCAACAGTCTGATTGGCCAGCTGTCACCAGAACAGCGGAAAAATCTTGCGGGATTGGTCAATCAGTTTGTGCCAGCGCTCAACCCAATGTTTGACAGGGTCTTGAAAATCCCTGGCGTCGCTGAGTTGATCAAGCCGACTATCGATGGGCTAAGAACGACACTCACTGCGCTCTCTACCGCCTGAGCCCGGCAAAAATCCAAATTAGTCCGCGCAGTACGGCTGGCCCCCCAGAGGTCGGCGGCCTGCACTATTGCTACGGCGTCGCGCGGCCCGAGCCACCGCAATCCATCGGCGGTGGTTGCCTCGGTGAGATCCGTCCCTTCTCCATCCGCTTCCGCCGAGGCGCACACAGGACTAGTCGTCGGTCCAAGGTCGCGGCCGGCGGGTTCGATTGTTGCGGACGAAGGGACTCCGAGATCCGATAGATTTTTGAGCAGAGACAGGGTATTTAATGTCGATGGGTTGCGGGAAGAGATTGCAAAATTTCTGGCACCCGACCGCGGTCGCAGCGGCGGCTCGGCGTCATGACTCAGTTGCGAGTGGGGGGGCGCTGTCGCCGATTAACTGATGACGGACCGGCACAGAAGACTAGACTCGCCCCGGCCAGTCTTACAGGTGGTTTTTGATACCGCTTCCAAGCGATGCGAGCGGCCGAGAGTTCGTGGACCAATATTTTGGCCATACGGCCTCGCGATCCTCTTCACGACGCTTGCCGTCAGCACCTCGGGGAATCCCTGCGCGCAACTTTGATCCCACCATGAAGGCCGCTAATCGATCAAGCAGACCAGATGCCATGCAGGACGAACAAGACTATCTGGAAAAGCTTCACGCCTTGTGGTGCAAAGCCTGGCCAAAGGGTCTTGCGACCGCTCCGATCTATCCCCATGGGGAGCGGCCGCTCAGCGAATATCTGAGGATGTGGGCCAAAACCCTTCCGGACAGGCCGGCAGTCATCTATTACGGGCATGTCCTCACCTATGGCGAGCTTGATCGGCAGAGCGATCGGTTCGCCGCGTTGCTCGCTGCGAAAGATGTGCGCAAGGGCGACCGTGTTGCGGTGTTCCTCCCTAACATGCCGCAGTTCCACATCGTGTTCTTCGGCATCCTCAAGCTCGGGGCCGTGTATGTGCCGGTGAGCCCGTTGTCTAAGGCCCTCGAGCTCGCCTACGAGCTCGAGGACACGGACACCGAGATATTGGTCGCGCTCGACGAACTGATGCCAATCGTGCGCGAGGCGAAGCCCGGAACCAAGCTGCGGGAAATTTTCGTCACGGGCTTCGCCGATGTTGTTCCGCCTGCGCCCGCCGTCCCGGTGCCAGCGAGCATCAGCCAGCCGCGGATGGTGTGCGGCGATGCGATCGAGCTCATGCCTGCGCTCGCGTCCCTCGAGGCAAGCCTACCCATCGACGTCGGCCTCGACGATGTGGCCGCGCTCAACTACACCGGCGGCACGACGGGCATGCCGAAGGGCTGCATTCACACCCAGCGCGACATGGTCTATACAGCAGCCTCCAATTGCGGCATCGCGCTCGAGATCGCGCCCGACACGGTCTTTCTGAGCTTCTTTCCGGAATTCTGGATCGCGGGCGAAAACATCGGCCTGGTGTTCCCGACTTTTTCCGGGGCGACCCTGGTGCTCATGGCGCGCTGGGATCCGGTTGGTTTCATGGCAGCGGTCGAGCGTTATCGGGTCACGACCACGGTACTGCCGGTCGACGGCGTGGTCGAACTGATGGAACATCCGCGCTTTTCGGAGTTCTATCTTGGATCGCTCCGCCAGGTGCGCGTTGTCTCGTTTATCAAGAAGCTCAACGCCGACTACCGGCGGCGTTGGAAGGAGCTGACCGGCAGCACCCTTGCCGAGGCTGCTTGGGGCATGACCGAGACGCACACGTCCGACACCTTCACCACGGGCTTCCAAGACGACGACTTTGATCTGAAATCCCAGCCGATCTTCGTCGGTCTTCCGGTGCCTGGAACAGAATTCAAGATCTGCGATTTCGAGACCGGCGCGCTCCTGCCGCTCGGTACCGAGGGCGAGATCCGAGTTCGGTCACCCTCGCTGCTCAAGGGCTACTGGAACAGACCCAAAGCGACGCACGACGCTTTGGGCGACGGCTGGCTTCGGACCGGCGATATCGGCGTGATCGACGAATCGGGTTTCCTGCACTTTTTGGGACGTCGCAAGGAGATGCTGAAGGTCAAGGGCATGAGCGTGTTCCCGGCGGAGATCGAGGCGCTGCTCGGCCAGCATCCGGATATCGCGGGGTCCGGCGTGGTCGGCCGTCCCGACCCCGTCCGCGGGCAAGTTCCGGTCGCGTTCATCACCCTGAAGAGGGAAGTGCAGGGATGCGTGGCGGTACGTGACATCGAGGACTGGTGCCGTTCCAGGATGGCGACCTACAAGGTGCCGGAGATCAGGCTCATCGAGGCGTTGCCGATGACTGCGACCGGAAAGGTCAAGAAGCAGGAGCTGCTGTCGCTCATCGCGCCGATCGAAGCATAGGCTCATGACAATCAGGAAGCTGCTCATCGCCAATCGCGGCGAGATCGCGATCCGCATCGCCCGCGGCGCCGCCGAGCTCGGCATCAGGACCGTTGCCGTGTTCTCCGAAGACGACGCGAATTCCCTGCACCTGCGCAGGACCGACGAAGCGCGTGCGCTCCCGGGGCGGGGTGCGCGGGCCTATCTCGACGTCGATGCGATCGTGGCCGCCGCCCGGGAGACTGGGTGCGATGCCGTTCATCCAGGCTACGGCTTTCTTAGTGAGAACGCCGCATTCGCGCGGGCGTGTGCGGACTCGCAGCTGTCCTTTGTCGGGCCGCGGCCGGAGGTGCTTGATCTGTTCGGCGACAAGGTCCGGGCCAAGGCGTTTGCGGCGAGCTGTGGCGTCCAACTGATCGAAGGCACGAAGCAGGCGACGAGCCGGGAGGAAGCCCACGCGTTCTTTGCTGCGCTCGGTCCCAACGCCGCAATCATGATCAAGGCCGTGGCGGGAGGCGGCGGGCGCGGCATCCGGGCAGTACGGTCCGAGGCAGGCCTGAATGAAGCCTATGCGCGCAGCCGGTCCGAAGCGCGGGCCGCTTTCGGCAATAGTGACGTCTATGTCGAGCGGCTGATCGAACGGGCGCGCCACATCGAGGTACAGATCGTCGGCGATCGGCACGGCCACATTAGCCATCTGTGGGAGCGGGAATGCACGATTCAGCGGCACCATCAGAAACTCATCGAGGTCGCGCCGAGCCCCTTTGTCTCGCAAGATCTGCGCGGCCATATCACCGACGCCGCCCGGCGCATGGCCAAGGCATCGCATTGTGACAATGTGGGGACGTTTGAGTTCCTGATCGATGCGGCTGCCGGCGATCATGCCTTCTTTATCGAGGCGAATCCCCGCCTCCAGGTCGAACACACTGTCACCGAGGAGGTGTTCGGCGTCGATCTCGTGAAGGCGCAGCTTGCGATCGCCGCTGGAGCGACACTGCTCGAGCTCGGCCTCTCCCAGCGCGACGTCCCGGCGCCGCGCGGGTTCGCCATGCAGCTGCGCATCAACATGGAGACGATGGATGACAACGGCGCCGCCAAACCCGCAGGCGGGACGCTCGCGACGTTCGAGCCGCCGTCCGGCCCCGGCATCCGCGTCGACACTTTCGGCTACGCAGGCTACCGCACCAATGCGTCGTTCGATTCGCTCATCGCCAAGCTCATCGCTCACTCGCCGGCCCCTCGGTTTGGCGACGTGGTCACCAAGGCCTATCGTGCGCTATGCGAGTTTCGGATCGGGGGCGTGCCGACCAACATCGCGTTTCTTCAGGCCTTGCTACGCCACGCCGATCTCGTCGCCAACGACATCGATACGAACTTCATCGACAAGCATCTGGCGGAGCTCCTTGACGCCGGGCAGAACCACCGCCAGCTTTTCGTCGCATCGGACGAGCCCCTGCCGGGCGCCTCGGTACGGACCGGCGCTTCTGCTGTCGCGCCTCCCGGCACTGTGCAGGTCACTGCGCCACTGCAGGGTACTGTCGTTGCCGTCGACGTGGCCGAAGGCGAGCTGGT
>Ga0126371_10000985_pt1 | contig 23744 bp, 21 predicted proteins | sample PanSoiMetaPlot_4_FD_110145 | JGI IMG/M metagenome (GOLD analysis project Ga0126371, IMG submission 110145) | Tropical forest soil microbial communities from Panama - MetaG Plot_4 | ecosystem: Environmental > Terrestrial > Soil > Tropical forest > Bulk soil | place: Panama | collected 2016-02-17 | reverse complement strand
TCGACGTGATCGAGGGCACGCTCGCCAAGGCGTTCGGCTGCCTCGGCGGCTATATCGCGGGCAAGGCCGTGGTCGTCGACGCGGTGCGCTCCTACGCGGCCGGCTTCATCTTCACGACCGCCCTGCCCCCGGCGATCTGCGCGGCCGCGACCGCGGCCATCCGACACCTCAAGGCCTCGAGCTGGGAGCGCGAGCGCCACCAGGATCGCGCCGCCCGCACCAAGGCCGTGCTCAATGCCGCCGGTCTGCCGGTGATGCCGAGCGAGACGCACATCGTGCCGGTCCTCGTCGGCGATCCGGAGCGCTGCAAGGCGGCGAGCGACCTGCTGCTCGAAGAGCACGGCATCTACATCCAGCCGATCAACTATCCGACCGTCGCCAAAGGCAGCGAGCGCCTGCGCATCACCCCCTCGCCCTACCACGACGACGCATTGATCGACGACCTCGCCCGCGCACTGGTCGCGGTGTGGAACCGGCTCGGCCTGCAGCTGCAGAAAAGCCCGCTCGCCGCCGAATGAGGCCGCGCCAGCGATCCCGGCAGGCGCGCGGCCATAGTCCTTTCCGTGACGTTAACAAATCGGCCGCAATGAGCGCGCGCCGCGCCCTTCCGCATGCAAATTCGCCGTTCAGACCTGCATCCACCACGCTCCTTGATCTAGCGCAAGGAACAGGACCGGCCGCTCCCACACGCTGCAGGACGCGCGCAATGCAGGGAGGCCGCCATGCAGCTCACGCCGACCGCAGGTCACCACACAGGCTTGATCGGCCTGCTGATGCAGCGCTGGCACCTCTGGAAGGAAAGCCGCAACAGCCTCGCCGGACTGGATGCGTGCGGCGGCGGCGAGATGGCGCGCATCGCCCACGATCTCTCGGTCACCACCCGCGAGCTACGTGCGCTCGCCCGCAAGGGCCCGGATGCCGCAAGCCTGCTCTACCGCCGGATGACGGGTCTCGGCCTCGATCGGGACGCGTTGGCCTGTCGCGAGCCCACGATGCTGCGCGAGATGGAGAAGGACTGCTCGCTGTGCGCCAGCAAGCGCCGCTGCCGGCACGATTTGGCGCGCGGTGCCGGTCCGTCCTCCTGGCATGCCTATTGTCCAAATGACCAGGTTCTAAGCGCGCTCGCCGCCAGCGGCCGCGTGCACGCGAGGACAGGTGCGGTCAGCGTCGAAGGCGATGAGCGGCGGCGGCACTCCAGCCTGCTCGCACTGCTGTTCATCGGCCTCGCCTGGGTCGTGCTGCTCACCGGCCACCACCCGGGCCCGCGCCGCCATGCGCCGCCAATCGTCGCCCCGGCCGCAACGCCGGCGCCGAATGCCTCTGCGGTCACCTGTCTCGACGCGAGCTGCCTCGACGCGCACCAGCTCGCCGCCTTGCGCGGACTGCGCGTCCTTCAATCGCAAGGCTGGATCGCGAGCAGTGCCGAGCAGCGCGCCACCGTGAGCGAGGCGTCGCTCATCGCCGAGGACGTTCGCGCCGGCGAAGCGGCCGCCTGTGCACGGCGGGGCGGCACGACCTATTACGGTTTCGTGCTCGACAGCGGCTGCAGCGCAGGCGCCACGGCGGCCGCCAAGCTCGATGGATACGATCAATGCCGCCCCATGGCCGGCGGCGGAGCGTGCTTGCTGAGATAACACCGCCGGCATTGCCGATGCCGGTGTCCGGTATCGAGTCTTCCGACTTTCCGGCCGCGCCGATCGCGCGGCCGGGTTTTATTCAGGCATCTGCCTGACGGTTCCTCCCCCTCCTCTTGCCGGCCAGCGCGCCAAATGCGCATCGGCGGGCCATTTTTTGGGCGGGGAAAAGCCGCAAAACAGGTTGAAAAGCAAGGATCTCCACCATGTACTGCGAGAGGCGTGCCGGGTCGGGGAAGCACGGGGTCCAATCATGACGGCCGCGAGCGCGGACAGCATAGCCCGTCCGTCGGTCTCGACGGCGACCGCCACGGCGGTCGTGGTCGCCGACATGGTGGGCGTCGGCGTCTTCACCAGCCTCGGCTTTCAGGTCAAGGACATCACGTCGGGATTCGTGCTGCTCTCGCTGTGGGTGGTGGGCGGGATCGTGGCGCTCTGCGGCGCCATCGCCTACAGCGAGCTCGCCGGCATGTTCCCCCGCTCGAGCGGCGAATACAACTTCCTGACCCGCGCCTACCATCCGGCGATCGGGTTCCTCGCCGGCTGGCTGTCCGCGACGGTCGGCTTCGCGGCGCCGATCGCGCTCGCCGCCATGGCGTTCGGCGAGTACTTCAAGGCGCTGGTGCCGGGCGCGCCGCCGCTCGCGCTCGGGCTCGGGGTCACCTGGCTCATCGCGCTCGTGCATCTGCGCGGCGTGCGCTACGGCAGCCTGTTTCACAACGTATGGACCGTCCTCAAGCTCGCGCTCATCATGGTGTTTCTCGCCGCCGGCCTCACCTTCGCGAGCCCGCAGCCGATCTCGTTCGCGCCCTCCGCCCGCGACATCGCCGACATCGCCGGCGCGCCGTTCGCGATCAGCCTCGTCTTCGTCATGTATTCCTATTCGGGCTGGAACGCGGCCACTTACATCGCTGGCGAGGTGCGCGATCCGCACCGCAGCCTGCCGCGCGCGCTCATCAGGGGAACGCTGATCGTGCTCGCGCTCTATGTCTGCCTGAATGCCGTCTTCCTGCGCGTCGCCCCGATCGAGAGCCTCGCCGGCCAGCTCGATGTCGCCGTGATCGCGGGCCGGTCGGTCTTCGGCGAGACCGGCGCCCGCGCCGTCGGCGGGCTGATCTGCCTCGGCCTCGTCTCCTCGATCAGCGCCATGACCTGGATCGGGCCACGCGTGACCATGACGATGGGTGAGGACATCCCGATGCTGCGGCTGTTCGCGCGCAAATCGAAGAACGGCGTTCCGACGGTCGCGATCCTGTTTCAGCTCGCGGTCGTCAACCTCATGCTGCTGACCCGCAGCTTCGAGGCCGTGCTCGACTTCATCCAGTTCAGCCTGACCGCGTCCTCGTTCCTCGCGGTGCTTGGGGTCATCAAGCTGCGCATCACACACCCCGAGCTGTCGCGGCCCTACCGCGCCTGGGGCTATCCGGTGACGCCGGTCATCTTCCTAGTGGTGACCGCATTCATGATGTACTATCTGGTCATGAATCGCCCGGCGCAGTCGCTCGCCGGATTCGGCATGATGCTCGCCGGACTCGCCATCTACGGCGCCTCGCATCTCATGAACGCCTCCGCGGCCACCGTGCAACATGTCAATCGCGCGTAAGACGCTCCGCACTTTCCAGGCCTTCGTGGCGGCCGGCCTGCTGCTCCTCGCAGCGCCGTCCGCGGGCAGCGCCGAAGGCGGCTTGTTCGGATTTTTCGGCTTGTTCGGGCCGCCGCGCGAGCGCCCCCCTTACGCGCCGCCCGCCCGACCGGCACCGGATATCGCGGCACCGCCACGCGAGATTGCGGTGCCCGGGCCGCTCAGTGCGACCGGCCCGCTCGTCGACGACACCGCGCGCTATCTCGCCGGGATGCAGCCAGCCGCCGGCTCGCCCCTTACGGCGCTCACGGGCGAGGACGGATGGGCGTCGCACGCACGGTTCTTCGATCGTGCGTTCGGCGAGCTCGACCGCACGCAGCTCGCCAAGATCCGCGCTTGGTCGAACGCGACGCTGCGTCAGCGTCGGCCCACCATGTTCTACATGTTCAGCGGGCCGGATTTCCTCTACGCGGACGCATTCTTTCCGGGCGCCTCGACCTACGTGCTGGCCGGGCTCGAGCCGGTCGGCCAGATTCCCGATCTCGAGCGCATCCCGCGCGGCTCGATCGGCCCGGCGCTCGCCAACATCGCGAATTCGCTCCATTCGATCCTGAGCTTCAGCTTCTTCATTACGCACAATATGCGTTCCGAGCTCTCCACCGGACAGCTCGGCGGGACGACGCCGATCCTCTATGTGTTTCTCGCGCGCGCAGGCAAGACCGTGCGCGAAGCGAAGCTGGTCGCCCTCGACGCCGACGGCGGCGAACTGCCCGACGGTCCCGGCGTCAAGAGCGCGGCGCACGGCGTGAAGATCAGTTTCTCGGGGACCGACGGGGGGACGCAGACGCTCTATTATTTCAGCACCAATCTTGAGAACAGCAGCGTCGCGCGCAGCGGACTTCTCAAGTTCTGCGAGCGGCTCGCGCCGGCGGACAGCCTGGTCAAGAGCGCCTCCTATCTGATGCATCGCGAGAGCTTCGCCAGGATCCGGGATTTCCTGCTGATGCAGAGCGCGACCATTCTGCAGGACGATTCCGGAATCCCCCTCGCCTATTTCGACCGCCAGGCGTGGCAGCTTCAGCCGTTCGGCCGCTATCTCGGCCCAGTGGCGGTGTTTCCGCAGAACTACCAGCCGAACCTCAGCGAGCTGTTCGCACGCGGCAGCGCGACCCCGATCGATTTTGGCGTGGGCTACCGTTGGCGACCCCACGAATCGAACCTGCTGCTCGCCGTGCGCAAGGAGGCGAGCACCGCCGGCGCCTCCCGCACGCCCTGATTCGCGGGCGGTACTTTTCGAATCGCCGGCCGCACCGCCGGGCATGCTTGCCGCAGTTAAAATGTCATTAACCACGCGCCTCCTAGAGTTGGTGAAGGACGGACATGGAGCGTGTGTGGAAGCAGCGTGATAAATCGCACGATCGCCCCTGCGGCTATCCCCACCCTGTACCATCGTACCGGCTGGCTGCGCCGCCCCATCTATTCCGCCGAATTGTCGCAAACTTGCCCGCAAGCCGGGTGACAAGCTAGATTGGAGGGGGGTTCCGCGGGGATGTCACTGGGGTCAACTGTAGCGCTGGTCGCTGCCGGCCTCGCCGTTGCAGGCGGTACGTCGTATGTATCGCTGGTGCAGGGCGACATAGGTGCGCGCACGCCCCGTGCGCCCCAGGCGGTCGCCGAGCAGATCCCCCCATCCGCGACAGTCGATCACCTGTCCGCCTATCTCAACGCCACCTTCGCAAGTCTCCAGTCGAGCAGCCGCAGCGAGATCAAGCCGGCGCCGATCAGGCTCGCCTCGCGCGACGCGACCGCGAGCGTGACGCTGTCGTTCGCCGACCGCTTTGCCGGCGTGACCGCCAGCGCTCCGAGCCGCACCAGCGACGCCGGCGCGCCGACGCGCTCGCTCGACATCGCCGCCGCCCCCAAGGTGCGCGCCGCCGCGTTGCGGATCGACGATCCGCCGCCCGCGCCGCTGACGCCGAAATCCTACCAGGTCGCGGGCTCCTACCAGGTCGCGAGCTACGCGCCGAGCGACACGCTGGTCACCCCGCCCTTCAACTTCCGTGCCGACATCCGCCTCCCGCCGTTGCGGCAGGCGGTCACCACGCTCGTTCCGATGGCCAATGCGCCCTTCCCGGTCGACGCCGCATCGAGCGCCGGTACGGGCAGCTCCGACAAGAGCGTGCGCATCAATTTCCGCAGGACTGTGCAGTGGGAGAAAGGCGCGTATGGCGATCCGCGCGTCCTTCTGCACATCCCGAAAGGCTTCGATCCCAACAAGCCGAGCGTCATGGTCGTGTTCTTCCATGGCCACGGCGCGACGTTGACGCGCGACGTGCTCGAGCGCCAGCAGGTGCCGGAGCAGGTCTCCGAGGCGGGCGTCAACGCGGTGCTGGTCGCACCCCAGCTCGCCTATGATGCGCGAAGCTCGAATCCCGGCAAGCTGTGGGAGCCGGGCGCCTTCGCGCGCCTCGTGCGCGAGGCCGGCGAGCAGCTCACCCGCCTCTACGGCGATCAGCGCGTCTCCCGCACCTTCGCCAACATGCCGATCATCATCGTTGCCTACAGCGGCGGCTATCTGTCGGCCGCCACGAGCCTCGAGCGCGGCGGCCTCAAGAGCCGCGTGCGCGGGGTCGTGCTGCTCGACGCGCTGTACGGCGAGCTCGACGGCTTCGCGAGCTGGATCAGCCGCAACCGCTCGGGCTTCTTCGTCAGCGCCTATACGCGGTCGACCCAGCGGCGCAATGCCGAGCTCGAGCACATGCTGAGCGAGCGCGACGTGACGTTCGGCCGCGAATTGAAAGCGCGCCGCCTCGACGGCAGCGTGGTCTTCCTGCCGGGCGACGACGGCATTCGCCATCGCGATTTCGTCAATCACGCCTGGGCCGACAAGCCGATCAAGGACATTCTCGACCGGCTGCCCGAATACCGGCTGTAGCCTCGGCCCGCGGAACTGCGGCCGATTCCGAGCTCGTCAGGATGACGCGGCCTGTTCGCGCAGGCGGTAGAACTGGATCGCCTTCTTCGCCGTCTCCCGCTGCAGCCGCGCATACGTGTTGCAGCACCGGTCGAGCTCCTCCGGCGGGCTCTCCTGCGCGCCGGCCTGCAGCAGCAGAATCGCCTTTGCGGTGTCCCACCCGACCCCGATCGCCTTGGCGAGAACGAGAATCTGCTCGCTGCGCCGGCTGGCGACCGCGCGCTCGACGACGCCGATCGGCACGTCGGCCATGACGGAAAGCGCGATCGTCGCCTCATCGAACTGTCCGGCCTTGGCGAACCGCGCCAATAGCGTCTCGTCGAGCTTGCCGGCCCGGTGCAACGCCGTGATGCGCACGCGCGCCTCGAGATAGGCGTTCGACATCTCGCGGATCTCGGTCTGGATCTGGTTCGAGGCCTGCGCGATCATGTCCTGCAAGCCGGCGGCCTTGCCGCGGTCGGCCACCTCGAGCTTCGCCCGTACCGCTTCCGACGCCCGGGCGAACAGCTGCAGCAGGTGCTGGCGCGGAATCTCCTGGCGAACCCAGACGGTGACCGCGAGGTCGTCATCGCCCTGGGCCCGTTGCACCAGGGTCGAATAGCCGAATTCGGAGAATTTCGCGCCGGCGTTACCGGCGGTGCTCACGGCCACGTCGTGATCGCCGCGCTCGACCAGCACGTCGGTCACCGGCTCGGTGATGACACGCCGGCGCGAGATCGCCAGCAGATGCTCCTGGCTTTTGGTTTTGGCGCTTTCGACCAGCGTCTGGTCGTCGAGCCGCTCCGAATGCCGCAGCACCGGCCCCGCGACCTCGATCGCGTCGTCGAGCGCGAGCCCGCGCATGACCCGCGGCGGCGCGTCGGCGACGGAAGCGAGGCGGTTGCCAAACGTGACGCGCGCCGACACGTCGATCTCCTCGACCAGCCGGTTCATCACCTCGCCGAACAGGTCGATCTGCTCGCCCGAATATTTCCCCGATCCGGACAGGAAAAGATCGGTCACGCGCCGCAGCGTCTCGGCGCGATGCCGCAGATCTTGTCGCTCGAATGCCTCTTCGAGCTGATCGATCAGGTTCTGTTGCATGACCGCGAGCTTTCGTTTGCGCTGCTGCGCCTTTGCGGCATCGACTCCACCCATTCCGTTTCGCCTCTCATCACGCTGCCGCCGTTGCCTGGTCGTCGACCTCGACCCCATTGACCTTGGCGCGTCCGAAGCTGAGCGCCGACACCGGGCGCGGAGGCGCGAACAGGTAGCCTTGCACCGTGTTCACGCCCGCTGCGCGCAGCATATCGTATTGCTCCTCGGTCTCGACCCCTTCCGCCGTCGTCGCGATGTCGAGGCCCCGCGCCAGCGTCAGCACCGACGCGATCACGGCGGCGCATTCGGCGCGCTCGATGAGGCCCTGCGTGAAAGATTTGTCGATCTTGATCTTGTCGACCGGGAACGCCGTGAGGTAGCCGAGCGAGGAATACCCGGTGCCGAAGTCGTCGAGCACGATCGACACCCCGATGTTCTTGAGTTGCTGCAGCACGAGGCGATAGTTCGCCTCGTTCTCGAGCAGGACCGACTCGGTGATCTCGACCTCGAGGCGCTCCGGAGCAAGCCCGGAGTCGACCAGTGCGCACAAGATGACGTCGAACAGATCGCCCTTGCGGAATTGCACCGAGGACAGATTGATCGCCACCTTGGTGGTCTCCGGCCACGCCACCGCGTCGGAGCACGCCTTGTGCAGGATCCATTCGCCGAGCTGCACGATGAGGCCGGTGTCCTCCGCGAGCGCAATGAAACGATCGGGGGCGATGAGGCCTTGGCGCGGGTGGCGCCAGCGCACCAGCGCCTCGGCGCCGCGCATCTCGCGCGTCTCGGCGTCGTAGACCGGCTGGTAATGCAGCTCGAATTCCACGCGCGCCAGCGCCTCGCGCATCTCGCCTTCCAGCTCGTGGCGTGCGTCGGCCTCCGCGGTCATGTCCGAATGAAAGAAGTTGAATCCGTTGCGCCCTTCCGACTTGGTGCGGTAGAGCGCGAGATCGGCCCGCTTGAGCAGCTCGTTGGGCTCGATGCCGTCCTGCGGCGCGAGCGCAATGCCGATGCTCGTCCCGACGCTGACCTTGCGCCCATCGAGATCGAACGGCGTGACGATGATCTCGATGATCCTCGCGGCGAGCGCGGCCGCCTCGTCGCGCTGGCTGTGCTCTCCGCTTTGCAGGATCGCGAACTCGTCGCCGCCGAGGCGGGCAAGCATGTCGGTCTCGCGCAGCGCGGATTTGAGCCGCACTGCCATCTCCTTGAGCAGCGCGTCGCCCGCAGGGTGTCCGAGCGAATCGTTGACGTCCTTGAAGCGATCGAGGTCGAGCATGAACACCGTGAACGCCTCGCCGCGCCGGCGCAGGCGCGCACCCGCCTCCTCGATCTTCTCCATGAAATAGCTGCGGTTGGCGAGCCCGGTGAGCAGGTCGTGGTGCGCCATGAAGGCGATCTTGGCCTCGCTCTGCCGCCGGTCGGTGATGTCCTCATGCGTCGTCAAGATGCCGCCGTCCGGCAGCCAATGCCGCAGCACCGACACGACCCGGCCGTTGGCGAGCGTCTGCAGCTCGGCCGACTCGTAGAAGCCCTTCTTGAGGAACTCCTCGGGCGTAAGGCCGGCATAATCGCCTTTGGCGATGCGGAATTCCAGAATCTGCCGCAAGGTGGTCCCGGGCTTCACCTGCTCCCGCGTCAGACCGTAAATCTCGCTGAAGCGGCTGTTGGCGACGACGACGCGCATCGAAGCGTCGAACATGCAGAGACCCTGCGACATGTTGTTCAGGGCGGCGTCGAACCGCATGTTGGCGCGCACCAGTTCCTCGGACTTCGCGATCAGCGACGCTTCGGTGCTCTTCTCCGTGGTCACGTCCTGATGGATTGCGACGGCGCCCTTTCCGGGGATCGGCTGATGGGTGATCGCGATGATGCGCCCGTCGCGCAGCCGATTGAAGGTCTGGAACGGAACCGGGCGCGACGCCTCTTCGAGGCGCCGCTCGATGAAATCGTCCGGCTCGAGCGGACCGCTGCCGTTGCAGAGTCTCGCCTCGAGAATGGTGCGCAGCGGCGTGCCCGGCTTGATCTGATCGTCCGTGAGGCCGTAGATCTCGGCATAGCGCTTGTTGCAGACGGTGAGCCGCAGCTCGCGGTCGGTCATCACGAGGCCGTGCGCCGTGTTGTCGAGGGTGAGCTCCAGCATGCTCGTCTTCTCGGCGACCTTCCGGGTCTGCCGCACCAGCACGAAGACGCCGAACAGCACCGCCACCACCATGAACGCGACCGCGGGCCCGAACGTGTAGAGATGGCGATACCAGGGGGCGAGGATCCTCTCGCGGCTGACGCTGACCATCACCACCAGCGGGAGCCTGGGCACCGCCTGATAGCCGGTGATGCGCGGGTCGCCGTCGAAATACCCCTTGACCTCGAATGACCCGGCGTCTGCCCTGGGGAGATGCTCAGTGAACAGAGGGCCGGACGCAAACGACTGCCCGATCGCGCTCGCAATGAACGGCTCGCGCGCGACCAGCAGGCCCGAGCGATGAAACAGCATGACGGTGCCGCCATTGACGAGGTCAAGCGAGCGATAGATGCTGGAGAAATAGGCGGGATCGAGGGTCGCGCTGACGACTCCCGCGAAGCTCCCGTCCGCATTGTTCAGCCGCCGCGACGCCGCTGTGACCCAGCGGCCGGTCCGGGCGGAATGAAACGGTGGCGCGATGAACATGTCGGCGGCAGAGCCGTCGCGCTGGGCCGTGAAATACGCCCGGTCGGCGATATTGAGCACCGTCGCCTCTGGCCCGCGCGACGTCACCAGGAGATCGCCGGCTGTATTGGTCCAGCCGATCGACAGCAGCACCGGCGAGGTTCGCTGGATCCGATCGACCGCCTCGAACGCCCGGCGCGTCGCCGCTAGCCGGTCGGCGACGCGCGGCCCGCCCTCCGCGCTGTGGTAAGCGATTTCCGCCACGCGCAACGAGCGGTCGACTCCCTCGAAGGTGCGCGCCGCATCGGCGGCGAGAACCGCCGCGTAGTTGCGCGTCGTTTGCTTGGCAGAGGCGATCGCGGCGCGATAGCGGCTCTGCAGATCCACCAGAAAAAGGACGACGCAGGCGCCAGCGAACAGAATGCCGAACCCCGCCACCACGAGGTTCGTGCGTCCCGTCCATTTGCGAGCGACAGCGCGAAACATGTTGATTGTGACTGCGGGCCAGCGGCTCTGCCGTTCCCGAGAATCCCCCTTGCGCCGGGCGGGCGCGTGTCACGGGCCCGCCCCTTCTTATGGTGCAAAAACCTGAAAAATCGGCTTAATCCGCGTGGTTAAGGGCGGCTGAACGGCTTCGCCGCAAACCGAGATGACGCAGGGGAACTGGGAACCCGACGGGGCATGTCTTGTTCGGAACGGAAATCGGCTTGTGCCGTTTGTCTTGCTGGAACGCAACGGAGTTTCGAAAAATGACCCCTCTGAGCAAGACCCTCCTCGGTGCCGCCATGGGCGCCGGCGTGCTCGCGCTCTCCGCGGCGAGCGCATCGGCCGCCATCGTGTGCAGCGGCAACGTCTGCTGGCACACCCGCACGAGCTACGAATATCCGCCGGAGGCCCGCATCATCGTCCATCCCGATACGTGGCGCTGGGGTCCGAGCGAGCGCTTCAGCTGGCGCGAGCATGAAGGCCGCGGATACTGGCGCGACGACCGCTGGATCGAGTGGTAACCCGCGAGGCCCGCGCCAAGCATGGATCTCGGCTTGCCCCTGCAAGCCGAGATCACGCGTTTTTTCAGTCGCGCGCGCCTTTGCCTTGTTCGTGACGCCACCGTTTGCCTGAGATCAACGTCCAACTTGAGATCAACGTCCAAAGTGTGCGCGTGTGCTAGGAGCTCCGCATGGTCGTTGCTCCCCATGATCAATCGGCACCGCGGTGCCTGACGTGCCGCGCCAGCATGCAGCTGTGGATCATCTTTCCTCGGCTCGATGTGTTGCCGCAGCTTCTGCTGTACCGCTGCGCGCCGTGCGGCGCGACGCTGACGCGCGCCGACGATCGAGCAGAGGATCCGGCCGAACGGATATCCTCCTCCCTCGCCGCGTCGGCGCTGTCGACCGAGCCATAGGAAATGGCGCGGCGTGCGCCTCGTTCAGGTCGTGCGCTCGGCCGACCCGAGAAAGCGCAGGCCCATGGTGTCGCCGTTGAACCATCTCATCTGGCACCGACGGTAGGCCCCGCCCCGGCCGCCGAAGACGAGAAAGAACTCGTCGAGCGTCAGTCCGTCGAGCGGGCCAATGACGGTGACCTTGGCGCCCGTCCGGGACACGTCCTCGACGAAACATTTGCGATGCCAGGTGCCGTCGACGGCCACGATGTTGCCGTTGTAGCCCTTCTCGAACCGGATGCGCGCCGCGTCGCGCCTTTGGACACGCATCGCCCACTCCTCTGCGCCGGTCCACATCGTCCGGCGCGAATGTATCTCGGGTCCGATTAACCCGACGTTGCCGCCATCCCGGCGATGATCGTTAAAATCCGCGCGACCGGGCCCCCACGAACGCCTCTGTTGCGGCGCAACACGCCAGCCGCTCGACGCCACGAGCGCGATTTGCCCTCTGCGTCGTGATCCGGCGTGAGCCGAGCACGCAGCACGTGCAAACGCGATGGCCACGCTTCCGGACGCACGCGCGGTTTGCTAATCTCCGCCTCACTGAGGGGACATTAAATCAGGGAGGAAGGGACGCCATGACCGGGACCGTTGGCAGCGAGACCAAGCTGATCTGGCCGGGGCTGCGGGGATTCTACGATACGTTCTTCGAAGTCGTCTATGCACTGATGCGGATCGGCATCGGCTACATCCTGTTCATGCACGGATGGGGCAAGCTGCATGCCGGAGTGAGCACCATCGCGACCAATGTCATGGCCAAGAACGGTCTCGAGCCCGCGCTCGGGTTCGCCGGTGCGGCGACGTTCCTGGAGACCGTGGGCGCCGCCTGCCTGGTGCTCGGCCTGTTCACCCGCTTCTTCGCGGCGGCGCTCGCGATCGAGATGGGCATCGCATTCCTGTTCGTGCATGCGCCGAAGGGCTTTGCGGCCAGCCAGGGCGGCTTCGAGTACGTTCTGCTGATCGGCATCGTGCTGCTCGTCGTCGCCATCCGCGGCGGCGGGCCCTACTCTGTCGATCGCTTGATCGGCCGGGAGTTGTAAGCACGGCGCCGGCCTGCGGTCTGCGCGGCCGGCCAAGCAAGAAAGCCCCGCAACGGGCGATCGTTGCGGGGCCGGCCTGAAATCTCGATCCGTGGTTGTGCGATCAAACTCGCCGCCGCCGAGCGATTCGCCGCAAGATCGTGCATCACCGCCGTTTGTCGCAAGCGCCGTCACCAGCAGGAGCAAGTCATGAGTAGCGTCGCACATCGAGTCGCCATCGCAGCCGTCGCGGCAACCGCCATGGCGTTTGCGGGCACCGCACATGCACAAGGGGTCGACTTCTCGAAGGTCGTGATCAAGACCATCGACCTCGGCCATAACACCTATCGGCTCGAGGGCCAGGGCGGCAACATCACGGTCGCGGTGGGCACCGACGGCATCATCATGGTCGACGGTCAGTTCGCGCCGCTGCACGACAAGATCAAGGCCGCGATCGCGGCGATCTCGCCGCTGCCGATCAAGTACCTGATCAACACCCATTTCCACGGCGACCACACGGGCGGCAACGAGCCGTTCCAGAACGACGGCGCGATCGCGGTGGCGCAGGACAATGTGCGGGTGCGCCTCGCGGCGGGAACGACGAACGGCGTCACCGGCATCCACACCGCGCCGGTCGCGCCGGGCGCGCTGCCCAAGCAGACCTATGTGGGCGGCTCGATCACGCTCGAGGTGGGCGGCCGCAAGGCGGTGCTCACGCACGTCAACAACGCGCATACCGACGGCGATACCTGGGTCTATTTCGCCGACGCCAACGTGCTGTGCACCGGCGACACCATGAACAACAACAAGCGCTATCAGACCATCGATTTCGCCAATGGCGGCGACATCCGCGGCGCGATCCGCGCGACCGATGCCTTCCTTGCGGTCGCCAATGACGACACCAAGGTGATGACCGGGCATGGGCCGCTCGCAAAGAAATCGGACGTCGCCGAGTACAATGCGATGCTCAAGACCGCGCGCGAGCGGATCGAGAAGCTGTTCAAGGAAGGCAAGAGCGAGCAGGAGGTGATCGCGCTGCGCCCGCTCAAGGACCTCGACGCCACCTGGGCCGCCAACGACGAGGCCGCGATCAACTACCTCAAGATGGTCTACAACTCGTTCAAGCGGTCGTGAGCGACATGGCGCCGCGCGCCTGGCGCGCGGCGCAATCCGGCTTGCGGCAACGCGCACTCAGTCCGCACGCGCGAAGGCCGGATAGAAAGCGAGACTCTCGGTTGCCGGCCAGCGCTCGCGCAGCGCCGTGAGCCAGTCGCGCGCCGTCGACTGCAGGCCCGGCAGAATGCCGGCGTCCGCGGTCATGGCGATCGTCACCTCCAGATACCACAGCAGCCGGCTGCGCATCGAGGCGATCCCCCATTGGCCGGCGTCCGCGAGCGCGCTGTCGAGCCGCCAGTCGAGACTTGTCAGCAGCCAAGCGGCGGCGATGAACGCGCTCTCGCGCTGAAACGATGCCGAATCGCGCGCATCGGCGACGACCCGACCCAGCTCGGTCCGGTAGGCGGCTTCGACCCGTCCCGCGACCTCGTCCGGCACACGTCCCGCACACCAGCAGGTCGGGAAGCCGATCCGCCAGTACACGCCATCGTGCAGCGCGTGCCCCGGCATGGCGAACTCGAAATCGATCAGGCGCACGCCGTCCGGCGACATCAGCGCATTGTCGGGGCACGGATCGCCATGGACGAGCGTGGACCAGCCTCCCGGCTCCTGCAGCCGATGCGCGATCTGCGCGAGGTCGTCGTCCGGCACGCATCCGCCGATCCGCGCCTGGATGGCGGCCGCGAGCCGTTCCAGCCGGGCCCGATGCTGCGGCGCCGGTGGAAGCGCGGTCGGGAAGCTCGTGCGCAGAGCTTGCGCATGCTCCTCCGTGCAGGCTGCGGCATCGGCGTGGAGCCGTCCGAGCGCGGCCGCATAGGTGGTGAGTGCACGCTCCGCCTGCGCGGGCCTCCCCTCCAGCAAAGGTTCGACCAGCGAGCCCAATCCGGCGCCGATATCCTCAAACACCAGAATGCCCTGGGCCGCGTCGCCGGCCAGGAGCCGGGCGCCATGTCGGCCCGCCGGCGCGCGCGCCGCAAGAAAGGCGGTCGCGGCCCATTCCTTGATCAGGCCGGAGGCCGCGAAGGCATTCTCGGCGGCGGCGTCGTAGTCGCCCGCGCGGGTCGCCTTGATGACGACGGAGCGTGCGCCGCCGGGTCCGGATGTCTTGCCGCGCAAAATGAGGTTGCGCCGCTCCTGGCCGCTGAGCGTCTCGACATCGGCGATCGCCACGGCCGCGCCGCTCGCCCGGGACAGCGCCGCCTCGGCCGCGCGGACGACGTCCGCGCCGTCGAGCTCGCGCAGGGCCGTCACCGGACGCCCCGCGACGGCTCGGCCTGGTAGCGGACCACCTGGAAATTCTCGGCGTCCGAGGGCGGCGCGAAATAGCGGGTGACGGCCTCGAACAGCGCCTCGCTCACCTCGCCATAGTAAAGCCCCTCCGGCTTCGTGGCATTGCGCAGGCGCAGCCGCGCGCGGCAGAGCGCATCGGAGGCCTCGATGACATGCAGCCGGTGGTCGGCGCCCGCCGCCTCGAAGATCGCCCGCGCCCACGCCCGGTCTTTGGGGGTGTTGCCGGCGAAATCCAGCACGATCGAGGTGCCGAGCCGCAACAGCTGCGTCCCATGCGGCGCCAGGGCGGCGCGCAGCCGGGCGGCCTCGCGCGCAAAATCGGCAAGCGTGGCGATCTGGGCGCCGAGCAGGGTGAGCCACTCGTCCTCGCAAAACAACGCCGCCGCGTGCTCGGCCGCCAGCTTTCGCGCCAGTGTGGTCTTGCCGGAGGCCGCTTTGCCGCAGATGATGTGCATGGTCGCCATGGCCGATGCCCCTTAACTGACGCGACCGGTCCGATCAACGCGTCGCGTCATATGCCGCAGCGATCGGCGTGGAACGGGCGATGGCGCGCCGATGTTGAGATCTTGAACGTGCCGCGTCGGCTTGAATCGGCAGGCATCGGCGCCGGCACGCGGAGAAAAGGCCATGAGCAAAGTTCGTGCAACGGCCCTCGGGCTCTCCCTCGCCGCAATCATGACCATCGCCGGAGTCCCGGCCGGCGCCGGTCCCCTGCCGGCAAGCCTCGCGACCGTGAAGACCGCAGCTCCGACCGACGTCGCGCAAGCGCGCTGGGGCGGGTGGCATGGTGGATGGCGTGGCGGCGGATGGGGCTGGCGTGGCGGCGGATGGGGCTGGCGTCGCGGCTGGGGCTGGGGCTTCCCGGGCGCGTTCGTCGGCGGCCTCGCCATCGGCGCGGCTGTCGGGGGCCCATACTCCGGCTACAACAGCTACAGCTACTATAACCCGCCGTATCCCTATTGTGATCCCTACACCTACTGCGGCGGCTATGCGTCTTACGGCGGTCCGTACTATGGCGGCTATCGCGCGGCGTATTGGGGCGGCGGCCCGTGGTGGGGTGTTCGGCGGTGGGGCTGGGGCGGTTGGTGAGCGCGGACACGCTCGGGCCGGGACGTAAGGATTGATGAATTCCGCCGCGAGGCGCTCACGCCTCGCGGCGTGCGCTGGATGCACGGATCTCCGAGGGGGACGCGCCATAGGGGTGATTCCAAACCTCAATCGACCCGCGACGGATCGCCGGCGAATTCCATCGGCGTGTAGAAGCCGCCGTGGAACTGCGCCGCGATCTCGTTCTCCTTCTCGCCGGCCGCGAGGATCTCGGCCGCGAACGCCTCGGAATCGTCCTGCGGCCGGTAGCCGAGGAATTTGACGTTGGTGTTGTCCCAGCGGCTGCGCAGGTTGTTGGACACGCCGTAGACGATCACGAAATGATAGTCCGGATAATCGATGCAGCGGCGCACGAGCTGCACCATGTCGCGATGGCTGATCCAGGTGAGCAGCTGGCGCGCTTCGGCCGGGCGGTCGGGATTGCGGAACGTGCCGATGCGCAAACACGCGACGCTCAGGCCGTACTTGTCGGCGTAGAGGCGCCCGACCGCCTCGCCAAACACCTTCGAGACGCCGTAGCGGCTGTCCGGCCGCGGCACCACCATGTTGTCGATGAAGCGCTCGCGCCGGTGAAAGCCGATGGCGTGGTTCGAGCTCGCGAAGACCACGCGCTTGACGCCCTGCCGGCGCGCCGCCTCGAACACGTTGTAGCAGCCCTCGATATTGAGTGGCAGCACCTTGTCCCATGGCGATTCCACCGACGCGCCCGCGAGGTGCACGACACAGTCGATCCCCGCCATCGCGCTTTCGATCGCCGGCATGTCGCCGATATCCGCGGCGACGACCTCCTCGCCGGCTTCGGCCGCGCCGAGCGGCGCGACGTCGAGCAGACGCACGAGCGGGTAGCTGCCGCGCAAGCCCTGCCGCAGCGCGCGCCCGATCTGTCCCGCCGCGCCGGTGATGAGTATCCGTGTCATGCTAGATCCTCGCGATGTGTCGACCTCGGCGGCGTCGTCTTGCGGCGCCCGCCCGTCGCGATATTCTATACGATCGATCGAAACGCCGCTGGCGGCTTGCCGCTGCCGGAAACGACGCAAAAGACCCACGGGGAGGGGAACATGGCCCGGAGCGCGACGCTGGCGAAGCGGCACGGCCGCAGGGACTTCCTCAAGACATCAGCCGCCGCGGCGGCGGCCGGCGCGACAGCGATGCTCGGCTTGCCACGCATATCCGGCGCGGCCGACACCGTGAACATCGGCGGACTCTATCCCGTCACCGGAAGCTTCGCGCAGATCGGACAGGCCTGCGTCAACGCGGCCAAGCTCGCGGTGCAGATGGTCAACGACGCCGGCGGAATCAAATCGCTCGGCGGCGCCAAGCTCAACCTGATCGTCTCCGACGTGCAGAGCGACACGACCGTCACCCGTACCGAGACCGACCGCCTCATCACCGGCAACAAGGTCGCCGCCGTTCACGGCTGCTATGCCAGCGCGCTCACGCTCATCGCGAGCGAGGTGGCCGAGCGCGCGAAAGTCCCGCTGATCACCGGCTCGAGCAGCGACCAGCTCAACAAGAACCGCCATTTCACGTTCACGCCGTTCTCCCGCGCTTCGCAGTTCGCACAGGCGCAGCTGCAGATGTCGAAGCTCGTGAGCGACACCCCGAAGGTCGCCGTGGTGTTCGAGAACACCGCGTTCGGCACCTCGACCTCCAACGGCCTGCGCGAGCAGGCGCCCGGCCTCGGCGTCGAGATCGTGCTGTTCGAGCCCTACTCGGCCGGGCTCACCGACGCCGGCCCGCTGATCAACAAGGTCAAGGCGTCGGGCGCCAACATGCTGTTTCCGGTCTCCTACCTCAACGATCTCATCCTGATCATCCGCGCGATCAAGCAGAACGGCCTGCAGATCGCCATCAACGGCGGCTCCGGCGGCTTCGTCGTGCCGGACTTCTACAAGAACGTCGGCGCCGTTGCCGACGGCCTCCTCGGGGTCGCGCACTGGAACCACGACATCGACGCCAATGCGCAAAAGGTCAATGACGCGTACAAGAAGCAGTACGGAGAGTTCCTGTTCGAATATGCAGGCGGCCTGGTGGCGCAGACCTTCATGCTGGCCGACGCGCTCGAGCGCTCGGCCTCGGCCGATCCGCAGAAGGTGCGCGATGCGCTTGCGACCCTCGACGTCTCGCAGGGCTATGCGGCGATGTGCCCGGGCGGCAAGGTGAAGTTCGGCCCCGACGGCAAGAACATCTACGCCCATCCGGTCGGCGTGCAGTGGCAGCGCGGCGATCTCGCCACGGTATTTCCCAAGGACGACGCGCGCGCGCCGCTGGTGAAAGCCTAAAAGCCCGTCGCCGGCCGATGCTTGCGACGCTCGCCCAGGCGGTGATCAACGGCCTGCTCATCGGCGGCATCTATGCGCTGGTGAGCATCGGCGTCACGCTGATCTTCGGCGTGGTCAAGATCGTCAACTTCGCCCAGGGCGAATTCGTGATGATCGGGATGTACATCAGCTTCTTTCTCGCGACCTATTTCGGCGTCGATCCCCTGCTCTCGCTCCTCGTGTCGATGCCGGTGCTGTTCTGCGTCGGCGCGCTGCTGCAGCACTTCCTGATCCGCCGGGTGCTCGCGCTCGGCGACATGCCGCAGATCTTTCTCACCTTCGCGCTGTCGCTGCTGCTGCTCAACCTCGCCCTGCTGCTGTTTACCGCCAATTATCGCACGGTGCAGACGGCCTACAGCGAGACGGCGATCTTTCTCGGCCCGCTGAACGTCCCGGTCGCGAAGCTGATCGCCTTCGTGGTCGCGATGGCGCTATCCGCCCTGCTCTGGGTCTTCCTGCACGCGACCGACCTCGGCAAGGCGATGCGCGCCGCGGCGCAGAACCGCGACGTCGCCATGCTGATGGGAATCAATCCCGACCGCGTGTTCGCGGTCGCGGTCGGCGTGGCGCTCGCGCTCGCCGGTGCCGCCGGCTCGCTGCTGATGCCGTTCTATCCGGCCTATCCGATGGTCGGGCAGGTGTTCGTGCTGATGGCGTTCGTCGCCGTCGTCCTCGGCACCCTCGGCAACGTCACCGGCGCGTTGATCGCGAGCCTGATGATGGGCGTCGCCGAGTCGCTTGGCATCCAGTTCGTCGGCGCCGACTCGGGGCTCATCGTCGTGTTCGCGATGCTGCTGCTCACGCTGGCGCTGCGGCCGAACGGCCTGTTCGGAGGATGGACCCGGTGACGCGCACGCTGCTCGGCCGAAGCGGGCCTTGGCTCGCGGCGCTCGCCGCGGCAGCGCTTGCGCTGCCGTTCGTGTCGAGCCCGTTCGCGATCGACATCTTCATCCGCATTCTCCTGTTCGCGTTCGTCGGCGTCGCCTGGAACCTGATGGGCGGCTACGCCAAGCAGCTCTCGCTCGGTCACGCCGCCTATTTCGGCCTCGGCGCCTACACGTCGACCATCCTGATGATCGACTACGACGTCTCGCCCTGGATCGGCATGCTGGCCGGCGGCGGCGTCGCCATGCTGGCGAGCCTGCCGATCGGCGCCCTGTGCTTCCGGCTGCGCGGCCCGTATTTCGCCATCGCCACCATCGCGACCGCCCAGGTGCTGATGCTGCTGTTTCTCAAATTCCGCGATTTCGCCTGGGGCGCCGAGGGCACCACGATTCCCAATCTCGGCAGCGCGCCGCTGATGATGCAGTTCGAGGGCAAGGCACCCTACTACTACATCGCGCTGGCGCTGCTCGCGCTCGGCCTCGTCATCACCCACCGCATCGAGCGCTCGTGGGTCGGCTACTATCTGGTTGCGGTCGGCGAGGACGAGGACGCGGCGGAGGCGATCGGCGTCGACGCGCTCAAGATCAAGCGCAACATCTACATGCTGAGCGCGTTCCTGACCGCCCTCGCCGGCACCTTCTATGTCCAGTACATCTATTTCATCGATCCCAATACCGCGTTCAGCTTCAACGTCTCGGTCGAGGCCGCGCTGGTGTCGATCGTCGGCGGCATCGGCACCCTGTGGGGCCCGGTGGTCGGCACGATCCTGCTGGAGGCGAGTTCGGCGCTGTTGCAGAGCTGGCTCGGCGGCGGCCACGGCGGCGTGCAGCTCACGGTCTACAGCCTGATCCTGATCGCCGTGATCCTCTATCGGCCGACCGGGCTGATCGGCCTCTTCGCCGACGCCTATGCGCGCATTGTCCGTACCGGACCGGGTGCCGCGAAGGAAGTGCCGCTCGATGGTTGAGGCGCTGGTCATCCGCGGTCTCGGCAAGCGGTTCGGCGGCCTGCGCGCCGTCCAGGACCTGAATTTTTCGGTGGATGAGCGCGAGACCGTCGCGCTGATCGGGCCGAACGGGGCGGGCAAGACCACGAGCTTCCACCTCATCACCGGCCATTTGCGGCCCGATGCGGGCTCGGTCACCGCCTTCGGCCGCGAGCTCGTGGGCCTGCGGCCGCACGACATCTGCGCGCACGGCCTCGCGCGCACGTTCCAGGTGGCGCGGCCGTTCGGCAAGATGACCGTGCTCGCCAACGTGATGACCGGCGCCTTCCTGCGCGACCGCCGGATCGAGGCCGCGCGCGACAAGGCGCATGCGGTGATCGACTTCGTCGGGCTCGGCGCCAAGGCGCAGACGCCCGCGCGCGATCTCACCACGATCGACCAGCGGCGGCTCGAGCTCGCCCGCGCGCTCGCGACCGAGCCGCGGCTCCTGCTGCTCGACGAGGTGATGGCCGGGCTCAACCCGGCCGAGATCGACCAGGCCGTGGCGCTGGTCGGCAAGCTGTCCGAGCGCGGGCTCACCATCGTGATCGTCGAGCACGTCATGCGCGCCATCATGGCGGTAGCGCGCCACATCGTGGTGCTCGACCATGGCCAGAAGATCGCCGAAGGCAGCCCGCCGGAAGTCACCGCCAACCCGGAGGTGGTGCGCGCCTATCTGGGAACCGGCTACGCGCCGGCCGTGCGAGGCGCGCCGTGCTGACGCTATCGGGGGTGAGCGCCTGCTACGGGTCCGTCCCGGCGGTCAACGACGTCAGCATCGCGGTCGGCGACGGCGAAGCCGTCGGTCTGCTCGGCGCCAACGGCGCCGGCAAGAGCACGACGCTGCGCGCCATCTCGGGGCTCGTGCGGCTCACCGCCGGCACGATCACGTTTCTCGGCGCCGACATCGCGGCGCTGCCGCCGCACAGGATCACGGCGCTCGGCATCGCCCATGTGCCGGAGGGACGGCAGGTCTTTCCCGAGCTCACCGTCAAGGAGAACCTGGAGATCGGCGCCTACATCCCGCGCGCCAAGGCGGAGCGCGCCCGCACGCTCGAGCTCGTGTTCAACCTGTTTCCCGTGCTGGCCGAGCGGCGCCGGCAGCTCGCCGGCACCATGAGCGGCGGCGAGCAGCAGATGCTGGCGGTCGGGCGCGGGCTCATGCTCAAGCCGCGCCTGCTGATGCTCGACGAGCCCTCGCTCGGCCTCGCGCCGGTCGTGACCGATGCGACCTTCGAGAAGATCAAGGAAATCCGCGCCATGGGCACCGCCATCCTGCTGGTCGAGCAGAACGTGAGCCGGGCGCTCGCCCTGGTGCAGCGCGCCTATGTGCTCGAAAGCGGCAAGGTGATCATGCACGGCACCAGCGCCGAGCTCGCCGGCAACAAGCAGGTGCAGGCGGCCTATCTCGGGATCTAAGAGAAGGCGTGTCAGAATCGGCGCATATTGAAACCCTCTCGACGACCGGCGCGGCCGCCGAACGTTCTGCGGATCGACTGGACCGCGATCGCGGATTGCACGCGCCCGTCCGAGGCCCGCGACAGCGGCGATCTCTTTCGCTACGCTCGACGCACCCAATCAATCGGCAACAGGGAGGAACCAATGAAAGCGATCCGCCGTTCGACTCTCGTTGCGTGCGCGTTGACCCTGACGCTCTTCCTGCCGGTGGGCGCGCAACAGGCGAGTCCCGATCTCGCGCGCCTCGAGGCCGCGCAGAACGCCGCAAATGACAAGCCCGGCGCGCGCACCGTGCCGGGGCGTAGCATCCCGGTGCCGTCGACCGCCAGCCCGCAATTGCAGACGTCGATCGCGGCGCCCTACCGCATGCCGGCGTGGAATGCCGATCCGAAAAGCGCCGCGGAGTGGAAGGAGCTGATCGACCGGTTGGCGGCCGGCGCGGCGGCGGCACAGAAGGGCGTCCGCGAAAAGCTCGGCGTCACCATGGAGGCGAGCACGATCGGCGGCGTGAAGGTCTTCATCCTGACGCCGAAGGAGATCCTGCCGGCCAACCGCGACCGACTGCTCGTGCACGTGCATGGCGGCGGCTATGTCTACAATCCGGGCGAGGCCGGCACCGGCGAAGCCACGCTGATGGCTGCCTATGGCGGCTTCAAGGTGATCTCGATCGATTACCGCATGCCGCCGGATTTCCCCTACCCGGCTGCCATGGACGACGCCATGGCAGTGTGGAAGGAAGCCGTGAAAATGCAGAATCCACGCAACATGGCGATCTTCGGCACCTCGACCGGCGGTGGCATGACGCTCGCAATGATCCTGCGCGCCAAGCTCGAAGGCTTGCCGCTGCCGGCTGCGATCGCGCCCGGCACGCCCTGGTCGGACCTGACCGAGACCGGCGACACCTACAAGACCAACGAGTGGCTCGACAACGTGCTGGTGAGCTATAGTGGCTATCTGCGGCACGCGGCCGAGCTCTACGCCAACGGGCACGACCTCAAGGATCCGCAGCTCTCGCCGATTTACGGCGACTTCACCGGCTTCCCGCCTGCCATTCTCACCAGCGGCACGCGCGACCTCTTTCTCAGCCTCACGGTGCTGACACACCGCAAGCTCCGTCGCGCCGGCGTCGAGGCCGAGCTGCAGGTGTTCGAAGGCATGTCGCACGCGCAGTACAACTTCGATGCCTCCGCTCCGGAGACGAAGGAGGTGTTCACCGAGATCGCGCGCTTTTTCGACAAGCACCTCGGACAATAGCATGCGAATGAGGCAAGCACGGAGCGCGCTGCAAGCTCACAGATTCAGCTGATAGCCCACCGGCACCCAGCGGAAGCCGGCGGCCGTTTTCTCCACCATGCCGAGTCCCGGAAACGGCATGTGAAAGCCCGCTACGAACAGCGCATCGGCCGCCGCCATGTCGAGGATGCGCTTGCGCGTCTCGGCCGCCTTATCCTTGATGTCGTCGACATCGATGTGCCAGTCCGGCCGCTGGATCGCCACCACGTAGTGGATGCAGGTGTCGGCCCAGATCAGCAGGCGCTTGCCCTGGCTCTCCACGTGATAGGCCAGCAGTCCGGGCGAATGCCCGGCCGCGTCGACCGCGCGGATGCCCGGCGCGATCTCGTCGCCCGGCTTCACGAAGCTCGCCCGGTCGGCGAGCGGCACCGCGATCTGCATGAACAGCTCGCGATTGAACTTGCGCGCCTCGCGCACGTTGTCGCCGCGCTTCCAGAAATCGAACTCGGCGGCGCCGAAGACGTAGCGCGCCTTGGGAAACACCGGCTTGCCGCCTGCGGTCAGCCCGCCGATGTGGTCCGGATGGCCGTGCGTGATGACGATGACGTCGACGTCCTCCGGCCGATAGCCCGCTTGGCCGAGCCGCTCGACCAAGTGGCCGTCGACCGAGCGATTGCGCAGCTGCTCGTGCTCGCGGCGCAGCGCGCCGTTGCCGGTGTCGAACAGGATCAGCTCCCTGCCGGTATTGACCACGGTCGGGATGAACGGGTGCTCCATGCGCCTGGGATCGATGCGGTTGGCGCGACACAGCGCCTCCACCTCCTCGGCCGGCCGCTCGCCGCCGAACGCCGGATACGGGCCATCGCGGACGACCTTGCTGTCGAGAATATTGGCGATCTCGAAGTCGCCGAACCGGAAGCGATAGATGGTCGGCTGCAGTTCACCTTGCATTGCGGCGGGCACGCTGGTCCTCCC
>Ga0126371_10000984_pt1 | contig 23752 bp, 25 predicted proteins | sample PanSoiMetaPlot_4_FD_110145 | JGI IMG/M metagenome (GOLD analysis project Ga0126371, IMG submission 110145) | Tropical forest soil microbial communities from Panama - MetaG Plot_4 | ecosystem: Environmental > Terrestrial > Soil > Tropical forest > Bulk soil | place: Panama | collected 2016-02-17 | reverse complement strand
GACGCAACAGATTCTTCGACCATTTGTCCAGCTCGGCAATTTTGCGATACAGGATTCCCTGTACACAATCGGAAGATAGTTTGCGGTCAGGACAGAATGACTTTCACTCCTCAGTGGCGCTAGTGTCTGAAAAGCAGGCGTGGTTGCTACCTCCCCAACTCGAGGCTACGGCGAAGCTGGGCGAGTTCCTCGATGTACGTCGCCTACCATTCCGCGACATAGACGAAATCAGCGGTCGGGTGATGCAGGGCCTGCGTGATCTGCATTGCCAATCGCATGCCGGTCGCGAACTTTGCAGTGCGAAGACGGGTGAGTTGGTGCGGACTGCAGTGCAAGCGATCGGCTGCCTGCTGCCAAGTGGCGCCGCGCGCAATACGGGCCGCGTTGAACGCGGCATAAGGCTTGCGCAGGTTCCAACGCAACCGGCACGCCTCGTCCGCCAAAGGAAGAGGAACACCGGCCGTGCCGGGCTGCGGCACGGCGATGAAGTTCTCGGGTGGGGCTCCAAGCCAACGCAGCAGGAACAGTGCGTGCTGGCAACTTAAATCCCGACCTTCGGCCAGCTTCTTGATGGTAGCGTCGCTAATCGGATGATCCCTGATCGTTCAGCAAACGGGACTGCTCCCAGAGAGCGGAAGCCAGGGCCTTCCAGCTCAGCTGCCCTTCACGTCTTCGAGCGTCCACGCCAGTGAAGAAAGCCTGTCTGTTGAACCCCGGTGCTGAGGTCATCGAGTACTCCTGTATCGTTGACACCTATTCCTGGCTTTTTGTAGCTGCTATTGAGTTGGCCGCGAACCGCTGATGAGAATATCCACCAGCCTCCTGGCGCTTTGCTGCCAATCTGGGGCAGAGGCCACGTTAGACACGCCGATGAGCGCGCGAAGCAGATCGAATGGATCTAGGTCCTTGCGTATGTCGCCGCTCTTGATGGCGCGTTTCACCAGAGCATCGATCGCTCCCTGGATCTGAGCACGGGAACCTTCATAGAGCTTCGCTGCGCCGCCGACCATCGTGTTCAGTGCTGGGGCAATGATGTGCTTCGCTGCGATGTAATCGACGAACAAGAGCATCCACGCCCGCAATGCCTCGATGGGCGACATCGTCTCGGCGAACTTCCGTTGGGCTGCGGCCAGCTTCTCAACCTCGGACCGATACACGGCCTCAAGCAAGGCATCGCGGCTCGGAAAGTGTCGATAGAGAGTTCCGGGCCCGACATCTGCTTCTTTGGCCATATCGTCGAGGCTGGCGTTGGCCCCGTAGCGCGTGAAGGCCTCCTTCGCTACCGCCAGGATGCGCTCGCGATTGCGCTGCGCGTCGGTGCGCGGCTTTCGCTCGGCCGCTTTTGAAATCTTTTTAACCATCCCAAAATATTTGCAACCGGAGATACTCTCCGGATATCTTATCACTGTAATTCGGAGACGTTCTCCGTTTTATTAGACGTTTGAGCGTTCGTCAATATCGGCAATGAGGTTAAACAAATGAATCGATTGGCGGTTGACAGGCAGCCGAAAGATCCGGATTGCGCTGGCTCGATGAGCCTGGCAGAGCAAGAGTTGGCGGCATTTTTTGGTGCAGTGACAAAGTTGTTTGGGTCGGAACTGGCGAAATTGTCAGCAGAGGAATGGCTTCGGCAGTTGGAATCGATCGACCACCTGCCTTCTTCGGCTTGCGAATGGCGGCGGTTAACCGCCAAGGTTTCGGCATGGCTCGCAAGGCGAATGAACGCTTCAAAGCTGTCAACTGAGTTCGCAACGGCATAGGAGAAAGGCATGCGTATTTTTGTCACCGGAGCCACAGGTTTCATAGGTTCTGCAATCGTCCGGGAACTCATCGACGCGGGCTACGAGGTGCTCGGTCTGGCCCGCTCCGAGAAGGGCGCAGACTCGCTTGCCGCCGCAGGAGCAGACGTGCATAGAGGCTCGCTGGAAGATCTCGAGAGTCTTCGCAGCGGAGCCGCTGCATCCGATGGCGTGATCCATACCGCATTCATACACAACTTCAATAATTATGAACCGGCGGTGGAGGCGGATCGGCGTGCCATCCAAACGCTCGGTACAGCATTGGAAGGGTCAGGCCGGCCATTGATTGTCACCTCCGGTCTTGCGCTCATGGTCCCAGGCCGGGTGGCAACCGAAGAGGACGCGCCGAGTCCAGACTTTCCGCGCAAATCAGAACAGACAGCGATGGAGTTCGCCGCGCGCGGCGTGCGAGCTTCGGTAGTTCGCTTGCCCTTCTCCGTCCATGGCGACAGCGATCACGGGTTTGTGCCGCGCCTGATCCAGATCGCGCGCGAGAGGGGTGTTTCGGCCTATATCGGTGACGGGCTCAACCGGTGGCCCGCAGTGCACCGGCTCGATGCCGCCCTTTTGTACAGGCTCGTGATGGAGAAGGGCTCCGCAGGAGCTGCCTATCACGGAATTAGGGACGAAGGAGTACCGACAAACGAAATCGCAGAGGTGATCGGTCGGCGCCTGAGCCTGTCGGTGGTCAGCATATCGCAGGAGCAGACTGCCGAACATTTTGGCTGGATCGGACTGTTCTTCGGAATGGAGGTTGTGGCCTCAAGCGCCCTCACGCGGGAAGCACTAGGATGGCGGCCCACGCATGTCGGCTTGCTTGACGACCTCGAGCGTGGCACGTATTTCGAAACAGAAAAGAGCCCAGCGGCTCTGCAGATCTAACGTTCGCCCTTTACGAACGCACGAAACTGCCGACATACAAGGAGAAAAGAGTGGCAAGCACAGTCACGAATATATTTGGAGCAACATCGACGACAGAAGATGTTTTGTCCGGAATCGACCTGCGGGGCAAGCGAATTCTTGTGACGGGCGTTTCGGCAGGCCTTGGAGTTGAAACCGCCCGCTCGCTGGCGGCACACGGTGCTCAGGTGATCGGAGCGGCACGTGATCTGGCCAAAGCGGAAAAAGCCACCGCACAAGTGCGCACGGACGCCAGCACCGGCGGCGGCAGCTTCGAACTGATCGAACTCGATCTAGCCAACCTTAAGAACGTGCGCGCCTGCGCCGATCGGCTGCTGGCGAAAGACGAACCACTCGACGTGATTATCGCCAACGCCGGAGTGATGGCCACACCCTTTGGTCACACGATCGATGGATTTGAGACACAATTCGGCACCAATCACCTCGGGCACTTTGTGCTGGTCAATCGGATCGCCTCATTGATCCGCGAAGGTGGGCGCTTAATCAACTTGTCATCAGCAGGTCATCGTTACTCCAATGTGGACCTCGAGGATCCGAACTTTGAACGTGCACCGTACGAGCCGTTCGTTGCCTATGGGCGATCAAAGACTGCCAACATCTTGTTCGCTGTAGCTTTCGACCGGCGGCATCGAGATCGTGGAGTGCGGGCAGCGGCGGTGCATCCCGGAGGCATTCAAACGGAACTTGGGCGTTACAGCGAACCGGGCAGGATCGAGAAGCTCATCGAGCAGATCAATCAGCAACTCGCGGCGGAAGGTAAAGGCCCGTTTCAGTGGAAGAGCGTCCCGCAAGGTGCCGCCACTTCTGTCTGGTCCGCTGTCGTTGCTTCTGCTGCTGAGATCGGAGGGCAGTACTGCGAAAATTGCCACGTAGGCAGAGTCGTGCCGGACGCGACGCCGATTACTGTCATCAGCGAAGGTGTACGAGCGTACGCGCTTGATCCGAAGAACGCTGAGGCGCTCTGGAAGAACAGCGAAGAAATGGTCGGAGAGCCCTTCTAGCTTTAGCCAAAAAGAACGATCACAGAATCAGGAGAAAAGAAATGATACAACGAACTATCACTGACAGCTTCACGTTACCGGGAACGTCGATGACCGTAAGCCGCATGGGCTACGGCGCCATGCAGCTTGCCGGCCCGCACGTGTTTGGGCCGCCACGCGATACCAAAGAGGCCATTGCAGTTCTGCGGGAGGCGGTGGAGTCCGGCGTGAACCACATCGACACAAGCGACTACTACGGTCCGCACGTCACGAATCAGATCATTAAGCAGGCACTTCATCCTTATCCGAAAGGCCTCGTCATCGTCACCAAACTCGGCGCTCGGCGTGGTGCGGATGCATCTTGGATTCCTGCTCTCTCACAACAGGAGCTGATTGACGGCACTCACGACAACCTGAAGAACCTCGGCCTCGACGTTCTGGATGTCGTCAATCTTCGGGTTGGCGGCTTCACCGAACCTTCGGAAGGGTCTATTAAAGAACCGGTCACGGCGCTCGTCGAACTTAAGAACCAAGGGCTGATCCGTCATATCGGTCTCAGCAACGTAACCGCGAAGCAGGTCACTGAAGTGCAGGCGATTACCGATATCGTCTGCGTGCAGAACTTCTACAACGTGGCACAAAGGAAAGATGATGCCCTCATCGATGATCTCGCTTCTCGGGGAATTGCTTATGTTCCGTTCTTCCCCTTGGGCGGGTTCACTCCATTGCAATCATCGGCGTTAGACGCGGCGGCAGCATCACTCAAAGTAACGCCCATGCAGCTCGCGCTTGCCTGGCTTCTCCAGCGCTCGCCCAACATCCTGCTGATTCCAGGGACATCCTCCCGCAAACATCTCCGTGAGAATTTGACGGCTGCGTCGTTGCAGATTCCTGCTGAAGTGGTCGCAGATCTTGATTCAATCGGCCGAGTTCCAAACTAGCTGGCGACAATCACGCGTCGATTACTGACTATTTATCACTCGCGAAGCGTTGAAAGGCATAGGAGCAAAGGGCACTACCGTCTGTGCGGCGCGCTTCCCACAGCAGAAGCCAAGGTCGGATTTCAAGCAAACATGTTGAAATCATTGGGGAATGGATACCAAACGGATAGCCTGATACCGCTATAATCGGACAATTTTGATGTTGCGGTTAGAATGCCACTTCTTCACAGTTCCGCAACACATGACGAAATCGGGTATTCATTTGAGGGAACGTCGATTCCCGAAAATTCAGGTATTCGCCGTATAGTCGGACCCGTTTGCATAATCTCAGAATTCAGGTGCTGCCCAAATTGAAAGCCGTCGGTCCTCGGACCGGGAAAGTAGGCGCAAGATGCAGGCTGTGACCGGCGTTTTTTCGGACCAAGGAACTGCCCAGACGGCCGTCGACGCATTGCGGATCAAAGGCGTGGCATCGAACCACCTCACTTTACTCACGCCCGGCGACATGCGCGAACAATCAGCTAAGGTTTCGGTCGACTCGGCGGAGCAACCCGGAATCGGCAAAGCCCTTGGGGCAGTTGTTGGAGCCGCAGGTGGTTTTTCAGGGGGGACCATGCTGATCGCCGCGATGCTTCCGGGAATCGGCGTAGTCACCGCGGCCGGTCTGCTTGGTGCAGCCATTCTTTCTGCCGCTGGCGCTGCCGTCGGTGCTGTTGCCGGTGAGAAGTTGGACGACTCGCTGAGCCAGGGCCTGCCGGAAGACGAGATTTACGTTTACGAGGATGCTCTCCAAAAAGGACGTTCTGTCGTCATTGCAATGGCGAACGGCATCTCGGAGGAATCTATTCGCGAAGTGCTTACCGCACAGGGAGCGGAAAGCGTCGACGCCGCGCGTCACCGGTGGTGGATCGGATTACGGAGTGCGGAAGAGGAGCACTATTCCGCGAGTGGCAACAATTTCGATAGGGACGAAAAGTTCTATCGCCTCGGATTCCAAGATGCCCTTCATGCGAGAAGCCGATGCAAAGAGTTTGATCAAGTTTCCGCGGAGATGGACAGCCGCATTGAAGACGTCGAGAAACAGAATCCGGGCACGAATGCAGCAGACGCTTACACGCGAGGTTATCAGCGCGGGCGAGAGTACTATCAGCGTTTCTGCGAACAATCAAAAGCCGCTTAACGCAATTAGAAGTTGCGTTTACGCGGACGGCGAGATTCTCGGTGCGTATGTGGGCACTTCGCCCCGTCAATGAGTCTTACCATTTGCAGAAGGAGTTACGCGACCATTCCCGCCTTCCTCGTGTACGTTCCCATCAACTCAGTTCGGTCGATGACGTGGCCTTCCATCGCGCGAAGTACGTCTTCATGTGAAACGCCCGGCTGTAGGTTCAATTCGGTGTCCAATGCGAAGAGTCGGGTGAAGTAACGGTGAGCGCCATGAGGCGGACAGGGCCCCATATACCCAACTTTCCCACTGTCGTTCTTCCCCTGCAGGCCCAAACCTGTGACAGTTGGTTCCTTCGGTACATTTTGCTCAATGTGTCCAACGCTGGCTGGAATGTTGTAGACGACCCAATGTGTGAAGCCACCGACCTTGGGAGCATCCGGATCGCGCAGTGTCAAGACGAACGATTCTGTTTCCGGGGGCGCATCCCGCCACGATAGCTCCGGCGAGATATTTTCGCCTTCACATGTGAATCGGATCGGTATTTCTGCTCCCGCCGGGTATGCGGAACTGACCAACTGCATGGAATCCTCCAACTTTCTTTACTTAAGATCTCGTTTCGAGACACGACGGCTACTCTTCATCCATTGCAGATATCGTGCATCGCGAATACGGCCATCTTCCGACTCGAGCACAACCAGTCCTATCCATCGTTTGCTGTATTTACCGTTGGGTTACGTTGAAGAAATGTAGGTTTGAGACTGCTAGCTCCGTCCGAGTAGTGAGTGATCTTCGAGCGCCTTCATCGCAGCGTGATAACCGCACATTCCATGAACGCCGCCCCCGGGAGGTGTCGAGGATGAGCAAATATAGATGTGCTTCGCGGAGGTCGAATACTGGCGCCAGGTAGGGCGGAATAGCAGCTGCCGAAAATTCATCTGGCCGCCGCTGATGTCACCTCCTACCAGATTGGCGTCCATCGCTTCGAGGTCGGCGGGGGAAAACACATGTCGCGATAGAACACAGTCACGAAATCCGGGGGCAAATCGTTCGATCTGATTCTCGATCCGCGCTAACATGTCCACCGTTGACCCATTCGGGACGTGGCAATAGGCCCAAGCCGTGTGTTTCCCTGCCGGAGCGCGTGACGAATCGAACAGGCTAGGCTGAGCAAAGAGGACAAAAGGTCGTTCGGCATTTTCTCCCCTTCGCATGGAGCTTTCCGAAACCGCAATTTCATCGAAACTTCCTCCCAAATGCACCGTTGCGGCGCGCAGGCAGTCGATCGCTTCCCAAGGGACGGGACGGGCCAATGCATAATCCACTTTGAACGCTCCCGGACCATATTCAAATTCTTTGAGCTTCTGTTTATAGCTGGGAGAAAGACTGTTCCCGGCAATAGATACCAATTGGTGCGGAGTCAGGTCACATAGGATCAGTTGATAGTCAGACAACGCGGCGAGCGATTCTACGCGCGAGGAAACCCGGACTCGTCCTCCCAACGACGACAAATAACTACCGAGCGCGTTGGTGAGCGACTGAGCGCCTCCGCGCGGGATAGGCCAACCGACCGCATGGGCGGCGATTCCCAGCAACATTCCAAAACTGCCGCTCAGAGATTCATCGAGCGCAAGAAACGAATGGGCCGCCAAGCCCGCGAAAAGACCGCGAGTGCGTTCACTTCGAAAACGTGTGGCAATGGCTTTTGCCGACAACAACCCATGAATCCCGAAGCGCGCCATTAACAAAGGATGGCTCGGGATCGTGTATACCGGTCCCAGTACCTGCGGCACAAACCGTTTCCAATTTTCGACAAACGGCCGCATTAGATCGACCCAGGCATTTGCATCCTCACCTAGTGGAAATTTCGCGTCGTCGAAATTGCGCTCGAGTGTGATTGCAGTTCCGTCGACGAACGGATGGGCGAGTGGCGCCGGAGAATAAATCCATTCCAAGCCATGCTCGTCGAGTGGCAGAGATGAGAAAAACGGCGAGCCAACGCCCAGCGGATGTACCGCCGATCCGAAATCGTGATGGAAGCCCGGAAGGGTCAGAGGCAAAGTACGGGCGCCGCCACCCGGCGTTGACTCGGCTTCAAACACGTCCACGGCAATTCCGGCCTGCGCAAGGACGATAGCTGCAGCGAGTCCATTTGGACCAGAACCTACTACGCAGGCTTTGAGGTCTTTCGTCATTCGGAGATCCGCCTGTATCGATTCTATCGGGCTCAATTCCTGGGCGGCACATTCGGCCACTCGACCACGTGGAGTTGACCATCGGCCGTGCGCTCAATTGCGGGCGCATAGAGGCCCCTGAGTTCGCGGTGCCACCACATCCCAGTTGAGCGCTTTTGCTCCATGGTGGTGAACCAATATTGCCAAAGCACCGCCCGTATCTGGGTGGGCGGCTTGCCGGAAAACGGATCGCTCTTGAAGAGATCGAGCACATCCGTGCTGCCTTGAAGCAACCGAATCTCTGTATTCGGCACAATTGGATAATCTCTCCAGTTGCCAAGCGAGGCAAACCAAAGATTCCAATCGAGGCGCGGCTGATACGGCGCATAGATGCGAGGCGGCTCATTCACTGCTTGCGGCTTGTTACGAAAGGTGTAGGCGGTCCAAGTTTGCCCGTCATTCGAGCCCTGGAACTCAATTTCGTATCTGCCGCGCGTCATCACGGCAAAAAGTCCGTAGCGATTCGCTATACGAAACGGCTCGAGCGCAGTCACCGGTGAAGTCGGCAGCGGGACGTTGGCAAACATCCATGCCATCTGCACTGTCGTTGCGTAGGCGATCCAGGTGAGTAGGAACGATGTCGATGTTAAAACCGCCATCTTGAAAATGTTGCGCAACGGCGCGCGTGATGTCGTTACCTGGCTATTCTGAGATTCCTTCTCCTGGTCAGTGCGCGCGAATAACTCTGCGCACGTTTTCGGCAAGACCGCCATGAAGAAATCATCGTCGAGTAAGAGAAAGCCGAGCGCGAGTACCAGATAGTTCAGAAAAGTGTAGTTTGCTGTGAGAATGACGCCAATCTGCCATGGGGTCACGATGAAGAAGCAGACAATTCGCCAACGCCGCGGCAGGAACAGCATCCATACCAACCCGAGTTCGAGGGCTAGGGTGGCATAGACGGTGGTGGCATGGAACCAGTGCGGCAGATGTTGCACGTACCAACCGATCCACGTAGGCAATGGACCGTTCTGGTAATACTCATCCATAGCAGTGAAGTTGCGCCACTCCGGATCTCGGCTAAGCAATTTCACTGCACCAGACTCGAAGTAGATGCGGAACCACTCCCATAAGAGCAAGAACAAACTCGCGCGTCGAACGGGCTGGGCGATGGCAAACCCGGGGCGCAACCCGCTTGGCGCGAAAAATAGAGAGATGAACCCTGCCTCGAGCAACATCCCATCAGACTGGTAGCCGGAGAAATCTTGCGCAGCGGCGACGAAGGAAAGAAACATCATGAAGCAGATGACGAGCATCCCGCGAGGCCAGAAATCGATCACCACGAACAGGGATGCGATCATGCCGATCCAGCACAACGCGACCAGCGTGGCGTTGCTGCTCGAAAACCAGAGGATCGTGGGCGCGTACCACAGCCTCGCCCACGGACCCAACTGTTGCGCAACCGCCTGCAGGTAGCTTCCGGACGGGGAGATTCCCTCCCGCCCCATCAGGCCCCAAATCTGGAACACAAGGGAGTAAAACGCTGAGAAATAAATGAGCCCGAGAAAACGAACGAACAGCCATCGCGAGGACAGATAGTGAGACGAGCCATACTGCTGATCGAACAGCCAGTGTATCGATCGAGCAAAATGGTCTCGCATGACGGCGAAATTATAAGGCGGTGACCATCCCGCCACGGTCACGCAAGGAGTTTTCTAATCCGTGCGATGAACGGACGTCGGCATCTCGGCAACGTCAAGAAGACAGTTCGGCTTCCAAAATGTTAGTTGTGTTCAGAACGGGGAATGTTCAGACAACGTTGCTGTAAGTGATGGAGAGCCCTCATCGCATGATCGAGGTCTTGGCGCTCGGCGAACTTTCTGCGACCCTGAAGTTCTTCCACGCGATCCCGAATCGACTTTTCAGCTGCACAGACGCGATCGAGCAAGACCTTGCCGTTGGGCTCCAGCAGCGCAGCTACATACAATTCTTTCCAGGCGGGCAGAGTGATGTGGGGTTTCATGCAAACCTGCTTGGCAGATGTCGGGTGACTTCCTTGAGTTGATGCCTTCGATTTCGCCCTGTAAATAAGGTGAATACAGTATCTGCGGCTAAAGCGATAAATGCAATCCCTTCCGCAATTACCTGTGTTTATTAGTTTTGCGCAAATAATGCTGCGGCACTGGCCCAATAGCGTTCCTCAATGGCGCCAGTGACGAGGATATAGTCACGTTGTTGCCCACTGGCGTGTTGCAGAACGGACAACCATTGCGGTCCCCAATGCCAATCTTTCACATGAGCAAAGAGGACGCGGAGCGGTGGTTGCCTATCTGCGAACGCTGAGTCTGCCATACAGGGTTCGTTAGGGATCCGCATCCGTAGACTCGGTAAGGAGGCCGAAGCACAGTTTTGGTTCAGATGGGGTTCCTAAGTTTGGTTGTCCTCGTCGTTCTTCTTTCCAGTCTTACGAACGTAGGCCAAGCCTCGCTTGAGTTCAGCGCTCAGATCCGTTGAATCGCTCGCGATCTGGACGGGTTCGCCGGCCGACTCCCGCCCTAGCCACTGACGCAAGCTTTCTCGCGAGGCAACCACCGAACGGCCTTTGTGTTCGACGGGCATCCCTTCCGCTGCCCACCGTTCCGCCACCGAAACGGGTTGTCCCAGGTACTCGGCGATCTCTCGCCACCCCTTCAGCATTGGCGAGTGGTCTTCGGTTTTGGTTGACGTTGATTTCTTAGGCGTTGGCATGGGAACGGCTCCCTACTACGATGCCGTAATGCGCGAAGTGGTTTGCGAATCGAGTGATTTGATCTGGTGGAATTTACTCGGAACGACTTGGCTTGGTGGGCAGTGCAGGACTCGAACCTGCGACCTCCTGCTTGTAAGGCAGGCGCTCTAACCAGCTGAGCTAACCGCCCGCACTTTCGGGGCTTGCTACGATTGCTGCGTTCGCGTGGTGCGGAAATCACCACTAAGAGCGAGTATATGCGAGCCAAGAAAATGCGGTCAATCAATGACACCACTAACGTTCAAGGGCAATCCCACGCGACGCCCCACTTGCGGGACAAGCCTGCGACACGTCGCTGGAACTCGATAGGAAGATGCGAGGCGGCCACCCTGCTAGACTCTTCCCGTGCGTCGTCTCATTGTCAATGCCGATGACTTCGGCTTAACGCACGGAGTAAACCTCGCGATCGCCGAAAGCCATGCACACGGTGTCGTCACTTCTACGACGCTGATGGCGAATTCTCGCGCGTTCGACGAGGCGGTGCGGTTGGCAAAATCGAATAAAGACTGGAGCGTCGGTTGTCATTTGGTCCTGGTCGATGGAGAACCGCTGATCGACCCTGGTCGCATTCCCACTCTCCTCCCGGGCCGCGACTCGCATAAGTTTCGTGATGGCATCGGCATTCTCGCACTGCAATCGCTCGCGGGCCGAGTGGATTCTGACCAGGTGGAAGCGGAGAGCGTTGCCCAGATACGCAGACTCCAAGCGAACGGCATCAACGTCTCGCACATCGACACGCACAAGCACACCCACATCTTCCCAGCTGTTTTGGAGGGAATATTGCGCGCCGCACGCATCTGCGGCGTCAGCGCGATTCGCAATCCATTTGAATCATTTGCCGTAGATTTTGCGCGAACTCGCAAACAACTTTGGAAGCGCTATCTTCAGGTCCGCTTTCTGCGTAGACTTGCCTCCCCGTTCCGGAAGGCCGTGCAAAAAGCTGGCATGCGCACGCCCGATGGCACGTTCGGAATCGTCGTGACCGGACATCTCGATCGCCAACTCTTTCAGGGCATCGCAGAGAACATTCCGGAAGGCACCTGGGAGTTCGTTTGCCATCCCGGGTACGTCGACGACGATCTTCAGACGATCACAACTCGATTGCGTGAATCTCGGAGAGACGAACTGGAACTTCTAACCTCTCCGGAAGCTCGCCAGGTTCTGGCGAGTCGAGACGTAGAGTTGATTACCTATCGTGATTTGTAAAACTCCCGCCCACGCAGACTGCGGAGGCAGTGTTTCAAAGCGGGACCATCGCTTCGCGGACAGATTCGACGTAACTTCCGTAACATCGAATTCGCGTCAGGGGCGATATCATTAGGCACGAAGGCCACCTTACTAAATTCATATGAGTTCCCGTCCAGATCCCCGGTTGACCACCGACCTCCCTGTTCGAGTATGGGGCATGGCCGCCAACGGTCAAACTTTCAATCAGCAGGTACAGGCGCGCAATATCAGCATTTCAGGTGCTTTGTTCTCCGGCCTGGAACACCAGTTGAAGGTTGGCGACGTTGTTGGTGTTCAATACAACAATCAGAAAACGCGGTGCAAAGTGATCTGGGTAATGGACAGTGGCGCCATCCAGAAATTTCAGGCCGGCGTTCAAATTGTGACGGGTCAGGACTGTCCCTGGAAAGAACACCTTACCCCCGACCAGATCACCCCTCAGCCCGAGCCAAATAACCGCCGGAAATTTGCCCGTCACCGTGTTTCTTTCCCTCTTGAGGTGCGTGACGAGCGGGTGCAAACGCCGATGCGTGTGAATGCGACGGACATAAGCGGTAATGGATGCTATGTCGAAACCATTCTGCCCCTCGCGATTGGCACGACGCTTCGGGTGGATTTCTGGGTCGACACCGAAAAGATTTCAACGTCGGCCGTCGTCCGGACAAGTGACCCAGGTGTAGGAATGGGCATCGAATTCATCGGTCTGACGCCCGACACGAAGCAGCGTGTACAGAATCATCTGGACAAAACCGACCCTCTCACGGTCAATACCTTCAAAACTTCCGGATAGCTTGCGCAACTTCCCCCGGAAAGTCTGGTCTCGTTTTTCTCGCGTAGAATCTGAATCGCGCCTGACGTGCCACAATCGAATTGAGGAGTCGCTCGCGGAGACCTCCGAATGAAGATCGGCATCACCTGCTATCCGACCTACGGCGGCAGTGGCGTTGTGGCAACAGAATTGGGCCTCGAGCTCGCGCAACGCGGCCACGACATCCATTTCATCTCCTATGCGCAGCCCATCCGCCTCACCGAACCTCAACCGCACATTCACTATCACGAAGTGGAGGTCTCTCGTTATCCGCTGTTTGACTATCCACCCTACGACTTGGCGCTGGCCACACGCATGGCCGAGGTGGCTGAACTCTACGAACTCGACCTGCTGCACGTTCACTACGCGATCCCGCACTCTGTGAGCGCTCTACTGGCGCGCCAGATGCTGGCGGCGAGCCCGTCTCACCGGAAGCTGCCCTTTGTCACCACATTGCACGGCACTGACATCACGCTGGTCGGACTTGATCGCTCCTATTTGCCCATCACGCGTTATTCGATCGAAGAAAGCGACGGCGTCACCTCGATCTCCCAGTATTTAAAAGACAAAACTCTGAAGGAATTCGACATCAAGAACCACATCGAAGTTGTTTACAACTTCGTGAATTGTGATGTTTACGTCCGCGACAAAGAAGCCTCCAAGCGGCGCGAAGAATATGCCTCACCCGGCGAGAAGGTTCTGGTTCACCTTTCAAACTTCAGGCCGGTCAAGCGCGTCACCGACGTTGTGGAGCTCTTCGATCGCGTTCGCAAGAAAATACCTGCAAAGTTGTTGCTGATCGGCGATGGCCCAGATCGCTCGAAAGCCGAATGGCTCGCAGTACAAAAAGGAATCCACAAGGATGTGATTTTTCTCGGAAAACAGGATCGGGTGCAGGAGAAGCTCGCGATCTCTGACGTGATGCTGCTGCCCAGTGAACTTGAGTCATTCGGACTGGCTGCATTGGAGGCGATGGCTTGCAAGGTCGTACCAATCACAACCCGAGTCGGCGGCCTACCGGAAGTCATTGAACACGGCAGAACCGGCTTCATGGCGGACGTCGGCGACGTCGACACCATGGCGCAATATGCGGTCGAACTTCTTGCGGACGAAAAGAAATTGGAAACGATGGCGGTACAGGCACGAGCAATGGCTCAGGCTCGCTTCTGTTCGACCAGGATCATTCCACAATACGAAGCGTTTTACCGACGAGTGCTGGATCGTTCTTCGTAAAGTGCAGCCGGAACTCCGCTTCCCTCTTGCAAGATCGGCAACCTGAGGCGCACAAGAGTTCCCTTTCCGCTCTGGCTCTCAACCGTCATCTTGGACTTGTCGCCGTACAGTACCTTGAGTCGCTCGGCGATGTTGGCCATGCCGATTCCGGTGCGCGTGAACCCATTCGATTTTTCGCTGGATTGCGCACCGCTCATCCCCACACCATCGTCCTCGACTTCGATGATGAGATCCTCGACTCCTAGCCGGCTGCGCAGATAAATGCTTCCGCCTTCAACCTTGGACGCAAGCCCATGCTTGATTGAGTTTTCCACGAGTGGCTGCAGGAGCATCGCCGGAACAAAGGTTTCCAGCGACTCAGGCTCGAGGTCTTTTATGACGCGCAATTTGTCACGGCCGAAGCGAACGACTTCGATATCCAGATAGTTGTCGATAAAGTCAATTTCCTCGTGCAGCGGAACAAACGATTCGGAACTATTCAGCAAACGTCTGAGAATTGTCGCCAGCTTGATGATGACCTCGCGAGCCGTATCAGGGTCGAATCGCACCAACGAAGAAACAGAGTTCAGCGTGTTGAACAGAAAATGGGGATTGATCTGGTTCTGCAAGGCCTCCATGCGCGCTTGCAGCAACAGGAGATGCTGCTCTTCCAGCTTCATTTGGATGCGCACGCCGTTGAAGATCTTGAGTTCCGTACCGATCACCATCACCGACGTTGCGTAGATCGCTACCTGCACCCAAATGTTGCCGCTCTCCACGCTGAATGTTGCGCGTCGAAACACACGTGACAACTCGCTCTGGGTAAAGCGCAACGCGATGATGGTCGCGAAGAACATGATCTGCCAATCGAAGCGCGGCCGAGGAAGATTGCGGCGAATCCACCGATAAATGCTGAGATCAATAAAAGGTGAAAATGACCAGACGTCCTCTTTGTCTTGAGCGAGCGCGCGGAGCTGGCCTGAGGCGAAGCCGCACAAGGCGTTGAACGGCAGTGTCATCCATTCGCCATGCAGCAGCGCTGGAAGCGCAACGAGCGAACCGCCCACCACACCGCTCAGCCGCCCTCCGATCACGCCCAGAAGTAGCGTCGTCTCAAACGACAGGTCTCCGGCCGAGAAACTTCTTTGAATGAAGCGAATCCACACACCCAAGGCGATCGGGATTCCGAACCATAGGGCCAGGTAAACCTTCTGGCGGGAACTCCGGTGCTCTCGAAAGAGAAGTTTTTTGAACTCCAGTGATCGCACCAGTGCGCTGGAGACGGCCGCTGCAACGCCCAGTTTGACGAGCAGATTTACGAGAATGAGTTTCTGGTCCAATGACGGCTCGCCTTCAAAAGAAAGGTAGCACGCCGGGCGCGGGAGAGCTAATGGCAGGGATGGATAGTGACCGCTTTACGAATGTGTAACTCTCGGCCGATTCAATCTAACTGACAAGATTACGCCTGGAGCTTATTTGCCAACGCTTTCAGGACGTCCTCCACGCCTGCCGCGTTCGGTACTCCGCCTTGCGCCAGGTCTTTGCTGCCACCGCCTCGTCCGCCAAGACTAGCCAAGCTTTCCTTTAACAGCGCGCCCATGTCGAACGGCATGCCTTTGGATTGCGCGAAAACCAAGGACGCCTGTCCGCCCGTGGAAGCAAGAAGTACGACGACATTCGACTCGAGCCGCGTAAGCTTTTGGGCCAGCAAGCGAATGAACGTAATATCCCGATCCGCGAACACACGCACAATGGTCTTCCGTCCGTGTTCGGATTGGGTTTCTGCCAGCAATCGGACGGCTTGCAGTTCTGCAAGATCCTCCAGGAGATGTTCCGAGGCTTTGCGCGCGGCTCGAACCTCATCGAGTGCCTTGCGTGCCTGCTCCGGCACATCCCAAAGGTGAGCTGAAAACAGTGCGGCAGCTTCCGTGAGAGTTGAAAAATCGCGTCGTGCAATGCCCACTGCCCGCTGCCCACAAACGAACTCGACACGCCATCCCTGCCGAACTTTTTCAAACTTGCGAAGCAGGATGCACCCAATCTGCCCCGTTCCACGAACATGGGTCCCGCCACAGGCAGACAGGTCGAAGTCCTGAATATCGACTAAACGAAGTTGTTCCTTGTCCGCGCGCGGGGGCTTTCGTAACCCTAGGGTCTGCGCTTCATCCTGGGTTGCGTACTTGATTTCCACGGCACGGTTCTCTTGCACAACCTCATTCGCGAGCTGCTCGGCTTGTTGGACTTGAGACAGCGTGAGGTTTGGAGTGTCGAGATCAATGGACGAGTAATCGTCACCCATGTGGAATGAAACGGTCGGGATGTTGAAGAGCCGAATGAACGCCGCGGATAGCACGTGCTGCCCGGAGTGCTGCTGCATGTGGTCGCGTCGGCGCGACGCGTCGATCGTCCCTCGAATCAGCGTTCCCCGCTCCGGCGGTTTATCAGCTTCAATGTAGTGAACGACACGGCCGTCCTCGGTTTCGACGACTTCTGAAACCCTAACCTTTGTGGACGCATTCGAATCACGAGGCGCCATCCAGCCGGTATCGTAGACCTGGCCGCCGCTAGTCGGATAAAACGCGGTGCGATCTAGGAAGACACCGTGACGATGGTTGATCTCCGATGCTGGAACCACCTCGGTGATTTCGCCTTCAAACTCGTAGAGAAAAGGATCGTGATAATACAAGCGTTCCGTCATCGCTGGTAACCCGTACCGATTTTAGATGCTCACCGTAGTGGCATGGGACAGTTCACTTGCCAGCGCCTGAAAAAACGACGGGGCTTAGGATGGACCGATGATTCCTGCGATCTGGCGCGAAGTGGGCAATTTTTTCTTCTTCTCATCGCCAGCATCGAAAGTATCCAGATACTTCAGGCCGCTTCCGGTGTTGAACAGCACGACTGTGTCGTCGGCATCGAAAAAGCAGGAGTCGCGCAACTTGCGATACGCCGCGAGCGCGGCCGCACCTTCCGGAGCTGCGAATACGCCTTCAACGCGTGCCCAATGTCCTACAGCATCGGCGATTTCTTCTTCTGAAACTGCAATCGCAACCCCACTACTCTTGCGAAGAATATCGAGGATGATGTAATCGCCATACGGTTTTGGCACGCGGAGCCCCGACGCATGAGTCGCCGCTCCCTTCCATATCTCCGAAGATTGCGCACCCTCATCCCAGGCTTTCACCACAGGCGCACATCCCGCTGCCTGAACCGAAATCATCTGCGGGCGTTCGGAACCGATCCAACCCAACTGCTCCATCTCCTCGAAAGCTTTCCACATCCCGATCATTCCGACGCCGCCGCCAGTCGGATAGATAATGCCTTGCGGCATCTTCCACCCCAGTTGTTCGGCAACTTCGTATCCCATAGTCTTTTTGCCTTCGACGCGAAATGGCTCCTTTAATGTCGTGACATCGAACCAGCCCTCCTTCTCTTTCCGCTCCGCAACCATACGAGCACAGTCACTGATCAACCCATCGACCAGGGTGACCTGCGCTCCGTAATATTCCGACTCAATGCGGTTGGCCATCGGGACATCCTTTGGCATGAAGATGTGCGCTTCGATCCCAGCGACGGCCGCATATGCGGCCAAGGCACCCGCAGCATTTCCGGCTGAAGGAATAGCTAGTTTTTTCAGGCCATAATGTCGAGCCATAGTTACCGCGGCTGACAGCCCACGCGCTTTGAAAGATCCAGTTGGATTGAGGCCTTCATCTTTTATATAAACACTCCCGAACTCGCGGCTGGACAGCATCGGAGTGAAACCCTCGCCCAGGGAGACGGGCTCGGCCTCCGGCAGAACTTCGGCGTATCGCCACATCGTGGGGTTTCGGCCCGACAAACCGGAGGCTAGGAACGATTTACGGAGGCTCGCCAGATCGTAGCGCGCGTACAGAACCCCGCCGTCTTTCGGGCAAACTGTTTGCGGAACTTCAGCGCTCAGAGACTGCCCGCACTTGGTGCATTCAAGGTGCGTGATGCGAGCCATGGGAGAAAAAAGTCTAACACTTGGTGGCTGCTAACCGCTCGGTACGCGCTTGAGAAGAGAGGATGCTTTACGAAACCAGGGGCGTTCGCGGCGTTTCAGGTAGCCAGGCATTGTGGCTTTCTTGGCAAGAATCCTCTGTGCCCACTCGCGCGCCTCGGAATTTCTTTTTTGTGAAGCTAAGAAGGTGGCGTAGTTGTAATAGGTCTCCGAAAGAGTCGATATCTTCGTCGTGTCCTGGAAGGCCTCGTCAGCCTTTTCATGCAGACCCGTGTGGGCATACGCATGCGCCAGCAGACCCTTGGCGCGGCGGAAGTCGTATTCCGGATCTTTCTTGATGACTCGCTCAAGATCAGGCACCGCCGCGACAAAATCCCCCAGTTCGATCTCACAAACGCCACGCCGATAGAAAGGGTCGAGGGAATCCGTGCGGGACGAAATGGACTTGTCGAAGCATGAGCGCGCCTTTTCGAAGTTTCCGTCCTCCATGTACAAGTCGCCGAGTTCTTCGTAGTTCCCTGCCGACGGATTGTCGAGCACGGCCGCTTCCAGTTCGCGAATTCGCCGCCTTCGCGGAAAAACCTTAAAGGACTGCCGGAGAAGTCCGACGTCAGGAAGCGCTTCTACAAGCAAATACACCGTCGCTCCCAGCGGCCCGAGGAACAAAATGATGTAGAGCCAATAGGTCTCCGGGCGGCGCCGGATGAAGTGAATGATCGCCAGCGCCATCACGAGCAGAGTCCAGGGGCTTCGAAATGCGCCAAAAATACCCATGCGATGGTGCTGCAATATAGCATGCGCGCTAAGCGATTGTCGGTGAAGAAGATGGTGCCCGCCACACGTGCGTAACCGGGCAAGGAGCAACCTGTTTGAATGGTAAAATCCTGTGTGGTCACGCCTTCCATTCAGCTGCTCGCGCTCGATATCGACGGGACCCTGTTAAACCCCGAATTCCAGATTTCTGCAGCCGATATGTCTGCGTTGCGCCGGGCCAATGCATTGGGAATTGAGGTTGTCCTGGTAACAGGCCGACGCCACGATTTTGCGCTTCCGATCGCTCAGCAGCTTGGGTTTGATCTCTGGCTTATCAGCTCTAATGGCGCAGTGACCCGCTCGCTCGCGGGTGAGACTTTTTATCGCGACCTCCTTCCTGCGCTAACCTGCCGCCGACTGTGTCAGGCCATGATCGAATTCCGCGGTCACACGGTTCTTACCTTCGACAGGCGTGGGAAAGGTGCGATCGTCCTCGAGCATCTGAACGACCTGGAAAGCAGCATCCGTCGCTGGCTGGAAAAAAACCTTGCATACATCGAATTCGTGATTCCCGTGGAAGATGCCCTTATCACCGACCCGATACAAGCCATGTTTTGCGGGCCAATTGGCAAAATGCACCAGGCACTTTCAGTGCTGGAAACGTGCCCTGTGGCTCGAGAAGTCACGGTGTTGCGGACTGAATATCCGGAACGTGACCTGTCGATTGTGGACGTCCTGAACACCGGATGCTCTAAGGGGCACGCGCTTGAGCGGTGGGCCGAATTCCGTGGGATTTCCCGAAACCGGGTCATGGCCATCGGTGACAATTACAACGACATAGAAATGCTTGCCTTTGCCGGATACCCAGTTATTATGGGAAATGCGTCGGAGGAGCTCCGGGGACGGGGTTGGAAGGTAACCGCGTCCAACGCCCAGAATGGCGTGGCTGCAGCCTTGGAACCGGTTCTGGATAGAGTAGCTTCGGCGACGTAACGTCCGCCTTGTCCTAGCTGATCGCGTCCCCCCCAAACGCAACGCTTTGACTAAAAGCGGCTTCTTACTAATCGATAAAGTGACGCTAAGGGCCAAAATCGCCGTCGCACTGCTTTTCGGTGCATTAAGTGTGGGGGCCTCGGCCACAGAGGTTGCGATTCTTCGGAACGGATTCACCATCCGTCATGAGCGCCGTGCGCGGGTTGGCACGAACACTCGGCTCTTCCTGAGCGCCACCGACGAAGCGAGCTTTATCGACGTACCTACCGCTGAGATCGATCGGTTCGAGCCCGACCTTACGCCTCCGGATCCGCCCGCGGTTCCGGAAGTCGACAGATCGCAACCCGGCGTAGTTCCGCCGCCGGCGACTCCGGCTGCGGCTGCGAAACTCCAGGCTCCCCAGTCGTCAATGAACGTCTCGGACGCGGTAAATGCAGCGAGCGATCGGTATCGTCTTGATCCAGATTTTGTGAACAGCGTCATCCGCGCAGAAAGCGGCTTCAACCCGCGGGCCGTTTCCCCTAAGGGTGCTCAAGGGCTGATGCAGTTAATGCCGGAAACAGCCTCGCAGCTTGGTGTGTCGAACGCATTCGACCCGCAGTCCAACGTTGAGGGAGGCACGCGCTACCTTCGAGAGCTGCTCGAACGTTACAACTACGACATGATTAAGGCGCTCGCAGCCTACAATGCCGGCACCAAACGGGTCGAGCAGTACCACGGGGTGCCACCCTATCGCGAGACGCGTGCCTACGTAGCGAGCATCGTTAAGGACTTCAACAAGAAGAAGCTCGCACAGCAGAAAGCTGCCAAAGCTACACAGGCAAACGCCACAGCCCAATCAAAGCCAGCAACGCAGGCGCCCGCACAAACAAAGAAACCGCGCACCCCGAGCGCGACTCAGACAGTCGCGAAACGCGCGAATCCTCCATCTGGCAACTAGCCCTCTTCGTTTCGCCCTACCCCTTTCGTTGACCCCTGCGGTCTGAGTCATTTACCTTGTGTTGTTGCTCGACGGCTGCCAGCCATAACACTGCTCGGGGATCTCGCTTCTGATGGACAAAAAACGCGCTCTCCTCACTGGAATCGCGCTCGCAGTGTTAGCTGCTCTCGTATACGTGCAAATTCGTACTTGGAAGAACTTCGACTGGGATCTTTTCCTCAGCCAGACCCACAATGTCAGTAAATTCCACATTCTTCATGGGATTGCACTGATTTACATCGGGTACGTCCTGCGCGCGGTGCGTTGGAAGATCTTTCTGCGACCGGTCCGCCCGAACGCCTCCACCATCAAGCTCGTAGCCCCAACCATGATTGGTTTCACGGGTCTGGCATTGTTGGGTCGCCCGGGTGAACTGATCCGGCCATATCTGATCGCGAAACAGGAGAAGCTGCCCTTTTCGTCTCAGCTCGCCGTTTGGGCGGTCGAGCGCATCTTCGACATCGGCGCATTTACCTTTCTTTTAGTTCTTGCCGCGTTCTTCGCAACCGCACCCAAACGACTTGCCTACTACGGCAGCTTTCGTGAAGTCGGATTGATTTTCACCGGTCTGGTTGTAGTGCTGACCTCAGCTGCGATCGCGGTGCATCGCAGCGGCGACGCGCTGGCAGGCTGGGTCGAGAAACGATTCGCGCACTTGTCCTCGAATATCGGCTCTCGTATTGCGCTGCGCATTCGCGAGTTTCGCGATGGACTGAACACCATTCATGGAACGTCGTCGCTTCTGATGCTGATCGGTGTCTCCGTCTTGATGTGGGCGATTATCGCCGTCGCGTACAAGGAGGTGACTCACTCTTATGGGACGGGCTGTAGCGCCGCCCCTGCCGCCGATGTATGCAAACTTGAAATTCCCCAGACACAGGTTCTATTGCTGATGGGATCTAGCATGGTGGGCTCTCTCATCCAGTTGCCTGGCGTAGGCGGAGGATCGCAGCTTGCGACCATCAGCATGCTGAATCATGTATTTGACGTTCCGCCCGAGCTGGCGACCAGTTGCGGCATCATGTTGTGGCTCGTCACTTTCGTCGCCGTGATCCCGCTCGGATTGCTCCTGGCGCACCGCGAGCGGCTCTCGCTTCGAAAGCTGTCCGAGGAAAGTGCCCACGCCGAGGAGACGGAGGCCGCTTCCGGCAACACCGCCCTTGATGTCAATCCACGGCCGACATCCGCAAAGTAAACTGGTCCGCCCGTATCCCGTTTCCGCCCTGCTACAATGCAAAGTTAACGAAAATCAAGCCTTACTCTTGATCTCAGCGCCATGAAGTGTCCTTTTTGCGGCCATTTGGAAGATAAAGTTGTGGATTCCCGCGAAAGCAAGGAAGCGGAGTCCATCCGACGTCGTCGCGAGTGTTTAAAGTGCGGCAAACGGTTCACTACGTATGAGCGAATCGACGAGATTCCGTACATGGTGGTCAAAAAAGACGGCCGCCGCGAGAAGTTCGACCGGCAGAAGGTGCTGAACGGTCTGCTGCGAGCGTGTGAAAAACGGCCGGTGCCCATCAGCAAACTCGAGCAAATTGTGAACGAAGCAGAGACGTTCGTGATCGACTCTCCGGAGCGGGAACGCAAGACGAGCGAGGTAGGCGAACTCATCATGAGCCGGCTGCGGCGTTACGACAAAGTGGCGTATGTGCGTTTCGCGTCGGTTTACTTGGATTTCAAGGACGTTCAGGAATTCATGCTCGAACTCAAAGACTTGGTGAAAGCAAAAGACGTCCCGGAAGCGCGCCCCAAGGCCCCTGCTAAGACATAGGACAAATTCATATCCGCGGCCATTCCGCAATTTGGACCGATTAATTTTATGGCTCATCGCATTACTCTTATTCCCGGCGACGGCATCGGACCCGAAGTAACCGACGCTGCCGTCCGGATTCTCGAAGCAACCGGCGTCAAGTTCGAATGGGAGCGCTTCCAAGCAGGTGCCGAGGCGTTTGAAAAATACAAGGAGTACATCCCGAAAGAGCTCAACGAATCGATCGAGCAGACGCGCGTGGGGTTGAAAGGCCCGGTCACCACGCCGATCGGTGGCGGATTTGCCAGCATCAACGTTGAGCTGCGCAAAAGATTCGAGCTTTACGCGAACTTTCGCCCCATCCGGAATCTGCCCCACATTCCAACTCGATATCCTGATGTCGACCTGATCATCGTCCGCGAAAACACGGAAGGACTTTACTCAGGAATCGAGCATGAAGTCGTTCCCGGGGTGGTCGAGAGTCTGAAGATCATCACGGCAAAAGCTTCCACCCGGATCGCGCGCTTCGCCTTCGAGTACGCGCGCAAAAACAAGCGCAAAAAGATTCACGCCATTCACAAAGCCAACATCATGAAGTTGTCGGACGGCTTGTTCCTTAAGTGCTCGCGAGAAGTCGCCAAAGAATATCCAGAAATCACTTACGGCGAGCACATTGTCGACAATACCTGCATGCAGCTTGTGCTGAATCCATATCAGTACGACATGCTTGTGCTCGAAAACTTATACGGAGACATCATCTCTGATCTCTGTGCGGCTTTCGTGGGCGGGCTCGGGCTGGTTCCGGGAGCCAATTTCGGTGACGAATGCGCGATCTTCGAGGCTGTACATGGATCCGCGCCAGACATTGCGGGAAAGAATTTGGCAAATCCCACCGCATTAATCCGCTCCGCACTGCTAATGCTTCGCCATATTGGAGAGCCGGAAGCCGCGCTCAAGGTGCGGAACGCGCTGGAGAAGGTGTACCGCACTCGTGACAAATTGACGCGCGATGCAGGCGGTAAAGCCGGGACATCGGAATTTGCCGATGCGGTGATCGAAGAGATGCAAGCTGCACCAGTTCAAACGCCCGCATAGTGGCCGAGTTGCGATGAGGACACCTCAAATTTTGCAAGTCGTACGTTGACGGGCTGCTAGTAGACGAGTTAACATCCGTTCGCATTCTGGGGAACCTGTGGGGATGTCTCTTACTGAGAGGTGCACAGGGATAGTACTGTTCCAGCTCGGCGGGCCCGACACGCTGGATGCGATCCAGCCTTTTC
>Ga0126371_10000982_pt1 | contig 23770 bp, 21 predicted proteins | sample PanSoiMetaPlot_4_FD_110145 | JGI IMG/M metagenome (GOLD analysis project Ga0126371, IMG submission 110145) | Tropical forest soil microbial communities from Panama - MetaG Plot_4 | ecosystem: Environmental > Terrestrial > Soil > Tropical forest > Bulk soil | place: Panama | collected 2016-02-17 | reverse complement strand
TACCCTCCCGATCCCCTGGTTACGGCAGGTCGGGGCGCGAGACGACGGCGACGTCTCGAACCGGGCTTGGAACCTCCTGCTCGAGCACGCGAGCCTGGCAGACACCGTTCGGGACGCGGCAGTCCTCACGGACATTCAATCCGCGCTGCTGAAGGACCTCACCGGCCAGGAACCGCTTGCCGACACTACGGGCCAGCCCCCACGGCACATGGCGGCTCACAACGAGCGGCCCGACGAGTCGATCCTCTTGGTCGATCACTTGACGGATTCAACGAAGGCCGCGTGGGGTAAGACGTTCACCTTACTGTCGCGCGACTCCGTGCGGAGTATCGCCGAGCATCACGGACTCCAAATGGCGTGGGAGATTTCGGCTATCAGTAGGTATAAGGACGTGTACTCGGTCCGTGTTGATCTGCTGCCATACGGCGGGCCATGCTTGTGCGGTGGCGGCTCCTCCTACTTGCTCACGCGCCGTTACGGGAGGTGGGTTGTGTTGAGCGTGGGGAGTTGGGTCTCCTAGCGGGCCGCGTTTCCCGGCCTGCTCTCAAGGTGCGAGTACTGGAGGTGGTCCCGGTTCGTTGCCCGTGCGCGATGCACGCCGAACCTTGACCAAGACAATGACCGCCATCATGGGAAAGGAGAACGATGCGACCCACGGCGCGTAGAGACCGGCCTTAAGGATGCCGGCACCGAAGAGCTGCACGTTGATCGGTTGAAACGCGAGGTTCCCCGTGGTCCAGTTCAGCGTCACGGCGCCAAAGCCCACGAGTGACAGCGCCGCCCAGAGCCAGCGACGACGGATTCTTGATCGGACCGCCATGACGGCCACGGAAAAGTTGAACAGAACAATCAGAATCGCGATGACCGCGAAGGCGCCGTACGAGCCTGGCTTGTCGGAGAACGTCAACGCGTTCGCTGTCTCTAGAGATTGGTGCATGAAGCGCGCCGAGACTCCCTCAACGCGCAAAGGGACAGTGCAGGTGGTGAGGCACCCAGTCCCGCTCGGATCCTCCACCACTGTGACGCTCCCCAGAACCCAGGCGGTGTCGGCGCGAAGCTGGTACGTCACACTGGTGTGCACCGCAGGTTCTGCATTGTTCACGTTGATTCCGACCACTTCGGCGGAATCGATTCTCGCGGTCTTTAGGACCGACGCCATCTTGAGGAATTCGGGGCGAGCAGACGCATTCTGCAGTGAAGGAACGAGAAACCCCATCGCCGATTCCACTGAGCCACTCTGAATCAGCCCGAGGTATTCCCGTGCGAACACGTCGACCCGCTTTGGGAGGAGACGGGCCATGTACAGTGCCTCACCCCGCCCGACACACCCCGAGAGGACCAAAAGCGCCGCCAGCGGGATCAGGCGGCCAAACTGCCAATTGCTGTTTGCGAGTCTCATTGAGCGAGCAAACTGCGCGACACGACTTGATGTGTCCAGTGGCAAGAAAGACCGGTGGCCGTTAGAGGTTCACATTTCGCGACCAGCCCTTCGGCCCCAGGGCCGCGGTCACCAAAGTGGTAACAAGTCTGTTTTCATTAGCGCCGACAGTCGGTTGCGAGACCTTCGGCCAATCGGGCCGGGGTCACAACAATGGTCACAGAGAACTCGTCGTTAGTCGTCGAAGGTCGTCGACCCGACTCCCTAACCCGCGATACAGCAACGGCCAGCGCTGGGATGCGCTGGCCGTGCTGGTCTCCGGAGCCGAAGGTCGTGGGTTCAGCTTCGGCCGCGTTCACGGCCTCGCTGGCCTGACGGCTCGAATCCCGCCTGGCGCATCTTTTCTACCGTCATCCCCCGAATCCATGATCAGTTTCCGAAGTATCCCCTCCCCGTCGTTCCCGCGGGCTGATAGCCCGCTCTCGGCTCGGTCGCGTCCTGAAGGACTTGCACCACTCGGTTGGGTGGCCGGGCTAGCCCTCTCAGGGCGCGACTGCGCCGAGAGCGCCCTGTCAGGGCGCGGGAACGGAGGCAGGTCAGTCCCCCTCCACGATCAGCCCAATCCCCATCGCCGTGATCCGCCCCTTCGAAAACATCGCGAAGATACCCAGGCGACTCGGGCGGTCATCCTCATCACCCGGGAGTTGGTAGGAGTATTCGTCGGGTGAGGCGTTGAGCGGCGGGCCGTAGAGCGCCGTCACTCTGGTGACAGGATCGCCAACACGGAGACGCGATGAGTCACCCACGATCGATCGGTGATCCGAGCCCAGCGAAGCTTGCCATCGTGCGAGAAAATCAGCCGCAGTCCCGGGTAGACCCAGTCCGTGAGCTGGAGGTCTTCGTCATCGATGCGGGTGGTGTAGGCTTTCATCGACGATGGCGTGCCTAGCACGCGCCTGGCATCGGCGGTGTCGGGGATCCACTGCATTCCTCCAACACTCAGGTCCGCTTCCGTCATCGGACCCGGTGTTCGCACGACACCCAGGGAGGCGAACACGACCAGGGAAGTAACCACCACGAGTTTTCGAGTCATGGTCCGGGCGAAGGGGATTGCTCACTTTACGCACTTAATGCATAGTCCGCCAACTGCCCACGACTGGGTGCCACGGCCATGCCTTTCGACCTCCGCTACGTCCTTCGCCGCCTCGCGCGCTTCCCCGGTAGCGCGACCGTCGTCGTCCTCTCGCTCGGCGTCGGCATGGCCGCGGTCGGGGCGATGCTCGGCGTCGTCGATATCCTCTTTTTCCGCCCGCCACCCGGCGTCAGCCATCCCGACCGCCTCGCGGCGATCATGGCCTGGAAGACGCACGATCAGCGAGCCACCTACCCCGATTACCTGGACCTCCAAAGGGAGGCCACGAGCTATTCGAGCCTAGGAGCCTTCGCTCCCGTGAGCTACTCCGCCCGGATCGGGACCGTCGCCGTCCCCGCCCAGGGGTTGCTCGTCACGAGCTCGCTTATGCCATTGCTCGGTGTAAGGCCCATCCGGGGACGACTCTTCACGACGTCCGAGGATGAGCCCGGAGCGCCCCACGTAGCGCTGGTCAATTCTGCGTTCTGGGAGCGGGCGATGGGCACGAACGCCCCCGCCCTCGGAGCGACGATCTACCTCGCGGATCAGCCGTTCACCGTCATCGGTGTACTCCCCAATCGGTTTACCGCTCCTGACCTTTCTCCCGTCGATCTAGTGCTTCCGATTACCAACACCCCGTGGTTCGGGGGAGCCGAAGCGCTGCAGAGCCGGAACTACTCACGTTGGCTCCGGATCATCGGGCGGCTGAATCCGGGCATTGACTTTCCCGCAGCCCAATCCGAAGCGACGGCGATCTATCGCCGATCCAACGTGGGTGTGCCCTCCGTGGATCAGACCCTCCTGCCCCATGTTGACATTCCGGTCCGCCCAATCGTTGAGGCCCGCCGAGAGCCGTCTGCTCCGGTCACCCGGGTGTCGATCTGGGTTACACTGCTCGCTGCCGCGGTCCTCCTTATCGCCTGCGCCAACGTCGCGACCCTGCTCCTTGCGCGCGGCATCCGAGAACGCCATGCCCTCGCCATCCACGCAGCCCTCGGTGCCCCACGCCGCAGGGTGATTGGCCGGGTCCTCCTGGAGCTCGCCGTGCTGGTGTCTGCCTCGACGATTCTTGCCCTCGGGTTGACCAGCATCGCCAGCGAAGCCATCTCGTCCCTGCTCCTCGCGAACACGGTCGCCCCCCCCGCACTCGACTTCCGCATGGCGGGCATCGTGCTTGGTATCGCACTGGTCACTGCGGTAGTCTGCGCCATCGCTCCGATCCGCAGGTCGTGGCAAGTCGACCCACGGATGGAGCTGGCGGCCGGGGGGCCGACCTCCACGCGCTCGCACCGGGTTGCGTTCCGGGCACTGCTTGTGGGGCAGTCAGCCCTCTGTTTCGTCCTCGTGGCCGAGGCGATCATCTTCGCCGCGAGCCTCCGGAATGCGACGCGGACCGACTTGGGTGTTCGGCTCGACCACCTGCTCATCGCCGATGCCGATTTGCGCGCCGCGGGACTTTCAGGCGCGGACGCCCTCGCAGGCGTTCGACGGGCGTTGACTGACGTTTCGGCCATCCCCGGCGTTCGCGCCGCGGGCATGACTGACGCAGGGGCGCTACCGGGCTTCCTAACCTTCACGATCACGGTACCGGGCGCCGACTCCGCGTCTCAAGCGGCAGGTCCCCCGCCGTCCATGGTCAACGGCGTCACCGCCGGCTACCTCGACGCATTGGGTCTCCCTCTGGTCGCAGGCCGAATGCTCGGTGATGGGGACGTCGCCGCTGGCCGCTCGGTGGCTGTCATCAGTGAGGGCCTGGCTCGTCGCTTCTGGCGCCATACAAGTCCACTCGGGGCGTGTCTGAAGATCGGGGGAGCGACCGCCCAGTGCGCGACGATTGTGGGCGTGGTTGGAGACCGCCACGCAGGCCCGGGCGATGCCGCTCCGGACGAAGAGGCTTATGTCCCACTGGGATCGCCGGCGTTGCCACAGGGACTGGCATCCATTTTCCCTGGCCGCGAAGTCGCCGTCCGAGTGACAGGCGATGTCGGTCCCGTCGAGTCGGCGCTCCGCACCGCCCTCCTCGATGCGGTCCCTCAGCTGACGTCAGTTCGCGTAAGAACGGGCGAGGACTACTTGGAACGGCAGTTCCGTTCGTGGCGGCTGGGAGCGGGCATCCTGAGCGCGTTTGGAATCGTAGCGTTGGCGCTTGCGGCGGTTGGCGTTTTCGGCGTGTCCGCGTGCGTTGTAGACCAGCGGCGACGAGAGCTTGGCATTCGCGGGGCGCTCGGCGCCAGCCCTGGGCAGCTCGCGTCACTGGTCCTCTCCGAGTCGTTCTGGGTCAATGCAGCCGGAGTTGTCCTGGGAATGGGAGGCGCTTTCGCCCTGGCGCGGGTGGTGCGAAGGCTAGCGTTCGGCGTATCTCCCCTCGATCCGCGTTTGCTGATGCTCGTCGCGCTGGTCCTCGTGGCCACGACACTCCTCAGCGCTCTCCTGCCGGCCGTACGTGCGGCAACGGTTGATCCGACGACCGCGTTACGAAGCGAGTAAACAGCAAAGCCCTTCGGCCCGCGGGCCGTGGTCACCAAAGTGGTAACAAGTCCGTTGCCTTCGAAACCGACCGTCAGTTTGCGAGACCTTCGGCTTCTTGGGCCGGGGTCACAACTTTGGTCACAGAGAGCCCGTCGATGGTCGTCGGAGGTCGTCGACGCGACTCGCTAACCCGCGATGCAGCAACGGCCAGCGCTGGACTTCGCTGGCCGTGCTGGTCTCCTCGGCGGGCGCTCCCGACCGACCCGGGGACCCGCGCGCTGCACCTGGTGGCAGCGAATGTCCTCGACCGCCAGTGCGCCGAATCAGAAGTGGGTGGCCGACTTCACGTATATCTGGACCTACGAAGGGTGGCTGTACGTCGCCGTGGTCCTGGATCTGTTCTCCCGGCGCGTGGTGGGATGGTCGATGCAGGCCGCGATGACCAGTCAGCTCGTGACGGATGCCCTGCTCATGGCGGTGTGGCGGCGCGGACCAGCCGCGGCGGTGCTCCATCACTCGGACCAGGGCAGCCAGTACCCGAGCGAGCCCTTCCAGCGGCAGCTCGGCGCGCTGGGCATCACGTGCAGCATGAGTCGCTCGGGCAATGTTTGGGATAACTCGGTCATGGAGAGTTTCTTCTCGACGCTCAAGATCGAGCGCTGCTATCGGCGGCAGTACCGCACCCGGGTGGAGGCCCGCGCCGACATCTTCGACTACATCGAGCGCTTCTACAACCCGATTCGGAGACACTCCACGCTCCAGTATCAGAGCCCGGTCGCCTTCGAGCAGGCCATGGCTGCACGCTAACTCACCGTCCACCAAACCCGGTACAGCTCATGCAGGAACCTGAGCATCCCCGCTCAGATCCACGCACCACACAGAAGCGAAACTCAAAGACAGGAGATCAGACTACCTCCCCCCCAGGACTTCGGTTAGGGCGCTTTTGCGACAGGGGAGGGTCGAAAATGCGACAGGGCGGAAGTACCACCGGTGGGCGACTCGACCGGCGCCGTGAGACTCCGGGCAGTAGAATCAAGGTATGGATCATCGTGGCAGCCACCGCCCGATGGAATGCAGCACTTCACCCGGGAGGCCTTGATGAAGAACCATCGGACGATGCTCACACTAGTTGCTCTCGTTTTGGGTTTCGGAGCACCCGGTTCGACACAGACCCACTCCACCACCCCGGTTCGTCAGGCGATTCCGACGAGACGCACAGAGGCCTTTATCCAAGCTCCAAAACTCCACGCAAAAGAACTTGCTCTCCTTGACTCGACTGCTGGACTGTGGATCGTAGAAGATCAGCAGGGAAAGCTCGTTTCCAGCGGGGTGGCTTCGAAACTACCTGTCGCAATTAGTTCTCAGAACCTGACGGAGGTAGTGCCCGGATCGGCTAACAAGACAGCGGTGGCATTCGGGATCGCACTCACGCCTCCAGGTGAGGATGGTCACGTCCATCGCGCGGCGTACGTCGTGGTGGAATAGGGTACCGGTCTCGGACCGGTCACAAGAATGGTCACACAATAGCTGGCGTCGGCCGTCGAGGGCCGTCGACGCGGATCGCTAAGTCGCAATACAGCAACGGCCAGCGCTCGAGTGCGCTGGCCGTGCTGGTCTCCGGAGCCGAGGGTCGTGGGTTCAGCTTCGGCCGCGTTCACGGCCTCGCTGGCCTGCGGATTCGAATCCCGCACGGCGCAACCTCTCCTTCAGCCGCGCCTCCCCCTCGCCAGCCGCCTTTCGAACCAGTGATGCGCGTAGGGATCGTCGTTGAACGCCCGCACTTCCCGGTAGCCCGCCCGCCGGTAGAGCGCGATCGCCTCGACGAGAGCCTTGTTCGTCTCGAGCCTGACGGTCCTTGCGCCGAGCGCTCGGGCCTGAACCTCGAGAGCCGAGAGCATCCGCCCCCCGATACCGAGGCCCCGAGCCGACGCGGCCACCCACATCCGCTTCAGTGAGACCATCCCCGGACCAATGACCTTCACCGCACCGCACGCCACAAGGTCTCCGTCCACCACCCCTGTCAGAAATGCGCCGCGGGGGGGCGTGAGGTCCTTGTCGTCGGCCGGGAGGCTCCGGCCCGCATCGAACCCCTTCTCGAAGCGCCGGTCCAGTTCCGCGAAGTATTGCGCGACACACCAGCGGGCAGCCGGACTCCGGGGATCGACGCGTGCAATCGTGAGGCCCGCGACCCGCATCAAGCGATGCACCTCACCCATGGCGCCGACCAGGATCTCGCGTTGCCTGCGTGTGAGCGCGTCCAGCAGGGTAGCCGCCGCCCGGTCCGAGCGCGCGTTCATCTCCCGCACTTCCCGCGCTCCCGCCGCGGTCAGGCGCGCCGTCCGCACCCGCTGATCCGCTCGGCCCGGCTCGATCCGGACGAGTCCTTCCCGCGCCAGCGCCTTGGCCAGGCGACTCACGTACCCGGCGTCGAGCCCCAGACGGCGCCGAAGGTCCCGGAGATCGATGCCCACGGAGCCGATCTCGTACAGGAGACGGGACGCCCCCAGGGGCCGCCCGCGCCCCAGAAAGTGGTCGTCGAGGGCCCCGATCCGCTGCGTGACCAGGCGGTTGAACGCACGGACCCGGGCGATCTGCTCGGTGGACATTGTTTGACTATAGTCAAGGAAATGGAGCCGGGCAAGGGAACGCCGGAGGAGGCGAAGTCAGTGGGAGATGCCGAGGGGTGCACGAGGATCAACTCTTGAGATGGTTTCGCAGATCCTGCTCGGCATCGTAGTCCTTCCCGCCTTCGCGCACCGTCACCGACCAGGTCGTGCAACCCTTCGTGTGTCCCGGCGTGGCGACCGCACGAATGGTCGTCCCCCCCAGGGTAATGGAGTCACCGTCCGAGACCGGGTGGGTCACTGTCACCGAGGGGAAGAGGAACCGGTTCCCGAAGCCGAAGTCATGCTGCCCGCCATTCGCGAGGATGGTCGAATCCCCCCGCCCCGCGTAGAGTCGCGCCCCGGTGACCCGCTTCAGCTCCGCGAGTCCGCCGGCGTGGTCGTAGTGCCCATGGCTATTCAAGAGGATCTTGATCTTGGTGGGGTCGAACCCGGCCCGGCCGATGCTGATGAGCAGCCGTGGGACCTTGTCTCGATAACCGCCATCAAGAAGGATCAGCCCATCCGGCGTGGCAATCAGATAGATCGCGACGTCGGACCCACCCACGTACTAGATGTTGCCGATCATGCGGAAGGGTTTGACCGCCGTGTCCGTCTGCGCAGGCAGTGGAGCCGCGGCGACCGTCGCGAGAATTCCGGAAAGGATGCGGAGTCGCCGCGTCATCGGTTCCCGCGGGCTGACAGCCCGCTCTCGGCGCGATCGCGCCCTGAAGGGCTTGCACGGCCGATCCGCCCAGGCAGTGCAAGGTCTTTAGACCGCGACCGAGCCGAGAGCGACCTCTCAGGGCGCGGAAACGACGGAGGGAAGGCGCGCTCATCTCCATACCATCACCGAATGTCCTCGATGCTCGAAGGTCACGGTCGCCGCGTCGCTCACCGCTATCGGCCCGCCGTTGAGACGAACCGCCGCGGGCTTCTGGTTTCGCCACACAATCGTGATCATTGCCGGCTTCCCAGTGATGGTCAGGTGCCCGTTGGAGGCACTCAGCTGTCGCCCCTCGAAATCGGTGATGGACCGAGCGGGCCCCGGATAGATCTCATAGATCCGTCGGTCGTCGAGCTTCGGCACCAGGGTCATCACGTCATCCGGGATCTTCGGCAGAATCGCGCCGGCTCGCACGAACAAGGGAATCCGATCCAGCGGGACATCAACGGTCGTGTCCCTCGGCCCCATCACTGTGGCACCCGTCCAGTAATCGATCCAATTCCCCTTCGGAACATGAATCGACCGGCTCGTCCCGGCGTTCACCATTGGTGCCACCAGCAGATCGGGCCCGAATTCATACTCGTCGGTGGCGCTTCGGGCGATCGAGTCGGACGGGAATTCGAGCACCAGCGCCCGCAGGAGCGGCATACCGGTCCGGTGGCTCTCCTGCGCCGCCGCGTACCGGTACGGGAACAGACTCATGTGAAGCCGTGAGTATTTCCGGAAGATATCGAGCGCCTCTGCCCCATAGTCCCAGGGCCCAAGGTTGATGCTCGAGTGGACCTCCATCACAGGGGAAAACGCGGAGAACTCGGTCCAGCGGACGAACACCGTGTCGTCCCCAGGTGTGCGCCCGGTCTTCTCGTACCCGCCGAGGTCGCTCGTCCACATCGACACTCCGGAGAGCCCGGCGTTCAACCCCGCGATCACCACACTCGGTAGACCGTTGTCCCGCGAAAAATCGGCCTGGTTGTCTCCCGCCCAGATGAATGGGAGATCCTGACTCCCCGCCGATCCTGAACGGCTGAAGAGCACGCCGTCACCATGCAAGTCGGTGTCGATCAGGTGCTCGAGCGCCTGGTTGTAGAGCACTGAGTAATGGGTGCGGAGGGATTCCGGGTATGCGATGAACGAGCCTTCCCCGCCGTCGGCCTTGAAGGCATCGGCGCCGATGCGGATCGCCTGTCGCACCTGATTCTGCCACCAGCTGACTGCCGCCGGATTCGTGAAATCAATCAGCCCACCCCTCCCCTTCCACCACGTCGCGAGGTAGACGCGACCCGTCGAGTCCTTGAGGAAGTAGCCGTTCCGCGCCGCTTCCTCATAGTTCGACGCCTCCGTTTCGGGGATCTTGCCGACCAGCTCGGGCTCAGGCGCCTTGATCGTCTCCTTATTGATGAAGGCCGTGAGCCAGAGGCAGAGCTTGAACCCCTGATCGTGCACGTGCTTGATCATCGCCTCGGGATCGGTGAACTGGAGGCGATTCATGATGAAGGTGTTGTAGTTGGTGGCCCAAGGACTGTCGAGCACCAGCACGTCGCCGGGAATCCCGAGCGAGCGGTAGCGGTCGACATCTTCGTAGACCGCGGCCATATCGGGGTGCCAGTTCCGGCTTTTCCAGGGACCAAAGGCCCAGTACGGAGCGAGCCTGGCGCGGCCGACCACACCTGTGAAGCGCTCGAGGATCTTGGGGAACCCCGGTCCATCAAAGATCAGGATGCGAAGGTGGGAATCCCGGAACCGCACCACGAACTCCCCCGCCCTCGTCTTCCCCAGATCGAACGACGCCTCGGCGTACGTATCGAGCCAGAGACCATATCCGGAGAGCGACATGAAAAAGGGGATCGGCACATATGTCGCCGTCCCCTTCGGTCCCGGCGTATCGCTCGACCGGTTGACGATCACCTGCCCCGTCTGGTCGAGGGTGTTGTAGCGCTCCCCGAATCCGAACACCGGCGCATGCTCCTGGAAACGGAACTCCCAGTCGGCAGGCTTTGGCGACGCGATCGAGTACTCCGTGACCCCTTTCGCGAGGTGACGAATGCGGATCACGGCCTTCGGCACGGCCACGCCGTCTCGGGTGAAGGTCCCGAAGGCTGGGCGCTGACCCACCACCGCCAGCGCCAGCAGAAGGGCAGTCACGGGAGCGTGTCGACCCGAATGCGGTTGGCGCCGAGATACGGCTCGTTGGCGCCGAAGCCGTCGCGGCAGCCGTTCCGGGAGCTGGTCACGTCAATGCGATAGAGGCCTGTCCAGGTAAAGCGGTCCACGTCGTCATACGCGTCGAGCGACTCACCGCCGATCGTGGAGTCGAACGCGATCGGCGACCCGATGTGCTCGGGGTGAGTGGCCACCAGATGAACCGTGATGGTCACCGCCACGACTTGGCCCGGTGCGGCAGACTGCACGCGAATCACCCACGGATTTGACGCCGGACCGGCAAACGTTTGCGTCCACCGCTCACCGGCCGCGGTGGAGGATCCGACCACCACGAACGCGTTCAGGAGCTGGTTGATGGAGTCGGACACGGAGACGTAAGCGGTGCCGGTGCCCGGTGCGACTTCCACCGCGTAGACCGAGTCCGTGGGGACGTGCAGCGTGAAGGAGATCGAGGAGTCGGCGGCCCCCAGGTTGACCGGAGTGGCCTGGCCGACGGTGATGGACCGACCGCCGCCGGATTTCGCCCCGGTCGAATCGTGACACGCAACGCAAGGCACCAGGGCGAGCAACAGGTGACGGCGGGACCAGCTCATAGCCGGATCTTGAAGGCGTACCGCCCGACCACAGCCGCTCCCGCGATCACCAACAGCTGGACGGTGATCTCACCGGGGATATCCCCGAAATCGGGATGTTGCCAGCGGGTCTCGGGTCCCTGGGGATCCCGGTCACGCGCCAGCGCCGCCACCGGCAGGTAGGACAGCCCGCACACCACCGCCGTCGTCCCCACCAACTTCCCCAGGCGGCCCGACGTCCGCCCGAAGCCCTCGAGGCCGAGGCGCTGAGCGAGGGACCGGCCGCCATGCGGGTCCGGATGCGCGGCGCCGCGCCTCCACCGTCTGATCACGTTCGCGATCCAGTCCCAGTTGATGGCCACGTGGAGCCCCAGAATCGCGAGGGTTCCGTCCGCCACCAGACTGTGCAGCTGCTTCCACATCTTCACTTCACTCGACACCATCCCGAGCGATGGGAGGACGAAGCGGGAGACGAGGATCCCCGAAAAGATCGTGAAGATCATCGTCACGTAGAGCAGACCGTTGAGCCACGTATTGATCCGGTGTCGGCGGCTGTTGGTCGCATACCGTGTCAGCGCGCCAACGATCCAGCGCCAATTGACCAATAGATGAACGAAGAGAAGAACCGCGAGGCCGATGCTGATCCATTCGTGCCCCCAGAGCCCCGTGGTCTCGGGCTCCTGGAGCAGCGCGAAGGTCAGCAGAAGAACGAGATCCAGCCAGAAGAGAAAACTTGCTCGGCGCATGACCCAATGTACGCACCACCGGGTCTACATGATGGCCTCCAGCGGACAGGTGAACCCGGGCAGGATGTCCTCGCCCTGTAGTGACCCCTCGGGGCCCACAAACTCCTCGGTGCCATCGGACCGGTAGATGTGCGTGGTGCGGCGTCTCGGATCGACGACCCACACCACCTGTGCGCCCGCGACCAGCCACTGCCAGGCCCGCTCCTGGATTTCCCGGGGGCGGTCCTCCGGGCTCAGCACGTCGACTACGAGGTCCGGAGCCAGCTCCGGGAATCCGGTGGTCTCGGGTGCGGGCGCGCGCCCCGGTCTCAAGTAGGCGATGTCAGGTGATCGCACCGTGTCGGGCGCCTTCGACAGAGTGAACCCCGTGTCACCGGCAATCAATTGTCCGACGGGGTGCCCAATGGTGTTCGAGGACTGGCGCTCGAGATGGAGCACCAGGCGGGCCGTGAGGTTCATGGTCACCCGGCCGTGCACGTACCCGGCAGGTTCGCGAACCATCGGCACGCCACGCACCAGCTCGACGCGCTTATTGGGAATATGGACTTTGAGGAGCTCGTCAGCGGTCATGCACCACCTTAGAGCCACCCTATCAACCAACAGTCAAACGGCAGCTATTCGGGAGGTGACAGGGGTCCCGGAGCGATGATCGAGATCGTCACCGCATCTGCCACGGCGACGATGGTGTGGGTATGGAAGATGTGGCTCTGAAAGCTCGCGCTGACGTCCGTGCTGCCCGGCGCGGCGTTGAAGACGAAGAAGTCCCCCGTCCCATTCGTGTACGCCTGCGCCGAAGGGCTCGTATAGACGAGGGCGCCCGGCACCGCGGCCCCGGTGCAGTCGACCGGCTCGAGGCCCAGTGAGGCCTTCCCGGCGACGGGCGTGACCCCGGCCTGGCCGGCGAGGAGGCTGAACTCGCCCGACGTCACCATCGGGATCGCGATGGTCGCGTTCGCCGGCAGCGGCGCGGAGGGGTACGCATAGGTATCGATGTACCCGGTCTTCGACGCGTGCACGTACCCATCGAGAGGAGTGCCGCCGGTGGTCACGGTCATCGAGAACTTGCCCGCCGTGTCGGTGATGGCGCTGTCGATCGGACTTGCGGTGCCGGTCTGGAAAGCCTGCACTTTCACGCTGTCCAACTTGCCGGCGAGGAAGTCCGAGATGGTGCCGGAGATCATGATCGATGCGGGAGCTGTGGTGGGGTAAGGCTTCCCGGCGCAGACGTAGGCTGGACTGGGCGCTGTCGACGACTTGCTGCAGGCGACCGCGAGGAGGGCGATGACACTCAAGCGTTGTGCGCGCATGGCCGGAACTTGGCTCGTCCTGGTCCTCCCCGCCACCCACCTTGGCGCGCAGGAAGGGGCACAACCGACCGTATTCCTCGCGCTATACGGCGGCGTCGCCTCCGGCCAGAGCCTCTGGCAGGTGAATCAGCCGCTCTGTGTTTGGCAAACCGTCCCTGGTGGGTACCAGTGCGGGCCCACAAGCGACACACTCGCCCTCTCCCGTCGCGTCACCGCGGGCTTCTCGGCGGGTGTCGGAATTGCCAAGTTCTTCGATCCGCACTTTGGTGGCCGCTTGGACCTCTGGTACGTCCAGGAGTCGATTCAGGACCGCTGTAGTGCCCCAAGTGAATTCCAGGCGGATGCAGACCAGAAGAACGAACAGACGTGCACCAACTTCAGTGCCGATGCCGCTTCTTTGGATCTCATCGGGGTCGCCGCAAGTGCGCTCCTCCGGCCATTCCCCACCAGCTCGCTCAGCCCATATCTCCGGGTGGGGACCGGAATTGTCATTCCCACCGCCGAGACGCTCGCGGCGTCTGGGGAATTCGTTGCCAATGGCAACACCTTGTCACGACAGATGATTACCGACTCGAGCGGTGAGGGGCCCCGACCGTACCTGCTTCTCGCTGCGGGACTACAGACGGGAGTCGGCACGTCGTCCCGTTTCCAGCTCGAGCTCTCCGACGCGATTGTGCCCATCGATCGCATTACCTCCGCAGCAAATGCCAATGGGCAGGCCTCTCACCTGCGATCGATGACCCATAACGTTTCCCTGACCCTCGGACTTGCCTTGGTTTTCAACGGGATACGGGGACGCAGGTATTAGAGATCCTTCGCTACGCTCAAGGCACCCTTGCTGAGCGGTTTGCCCGGGGCTTAGTTAGCCCTTCAGCCCGAGCGGGATCCGTGGCCAAGACGCCGAAGGAACGCACGAAGAGGCCCTCCCGGTCTCGCAAATCCAGCCCGCAGCGCGGAGCGACCTCCCGCGCCGCTCTGGACGTGCAGGTCCTGGAACAGATCGCCGCCGGCGTTCCCCTCGATCACGTCCTCGAAACCATCTGCCTCGGCATGGAAGCGATGACCGAGGGGATGCGCGCGTCCGTCCTGCTCCTCGAGGACGGCGTGCGCGTGCGCCATGGCGCCGCCCCGCACCTCCCTGCCCAGTGGACCACGTGGATTGATGGGCGCGCGATCGGCCCGAACGAGGGCTCGTGCGGAACCGCGGCGTTCCGGAAACAGCCGGTGATCGCCAGCGACATCGCCACCGACGCCCGCTGGGTGAAGTATCGCGATGCGGCGCTCAGCTTCGGCCTGCGCGCCGGCTGGTCCATCCCCTTCTTCGACCCGCACGGCAACGTCCTCGGCACCTTCGCGATGTACTACGACCGCCCTCGGACCCCGACGGTCACGCAACTGGGGCTCGCGGAGCACGCGGGCCACCTCGCGTCAGTGGCCGTTCAGCGTCACCGGCAGCAGGCGGCGATCGCCGAGTCGGAGGAGACGGCCCGGCTCATCATCGACCAGGCGCTCGATGCCAACGTCGTGATGGACGCCGGCGGGCTCGTGCGGAGCTGGAACGCGCGCGCGACCGCGATGTTCGGGTGGACCGCCGAGGAAGCGACCGGCAGGCCGCTGTCGGAGCTGATCATCCCGCCGCGCCTGCGCCGCGAACACATGAACGGCCTCAAGCGCATCGCGGAAACCGGACGCGGAACGATCGTCGGACGGCGTGTGGAGATGCCGGCTATTCACCGGGATGGGCGAGAGCTACGGGTGGTGCTGGCCATCACACCGGTGCGTCGCGGCGACCGGACGGTATTCAGTGCCTTCATTGAAGATGTGACGGAGTCGCACCGGACCGCCGCCCTCCTGCACGAGAGTGAACGCCATCTGGCGTTGATCTACGATCACGTCGCCGATGTGCTGTTCGAGCTTCAGGTCGAGGATGGGGGGTACCGGTTCATCTCCGTCAATCCGGCGTTCCTGCATGTCACCGGACTCGAGCGAGACCAGGTCGTGGGCAAGTTCGTCCACGAGCTGCTTCCGGAGCCGTCGCGCGCGCTGGCGATCGCGAAATACGAGGAAGCCCTCCGGACCCGCGGCACGGTGCGGTGGGAGGAGCTGACCAACTTCCCCGCTGGTCCCCGCCTGGGCGAAGTCACCGTCACGCCGGTCTTCGGATCGCCAGACAGGCCGACCGTGCTGATCGGTTCAGTGCGGGACCTCACCGCCCGCCGGCAGATGGAAAACGAAGTCCGTCAGCTCCAGAAGCTCGAGGCGATCGGACGGCTGTCGGGCGGCATCGCGCACGACTTCAACAACATCCTCGCCGTCATCCTCGGCGTCGGGCACATGCTCCTCAAGGACATCGCCGACCCCGATCTGCGCGCCCAGGTCGAGGAGATGATGGAAGCCGGGCGCCGGGGAGCGACGCTCACCCGTCAGTTCCTCGCGTTCGCGCGGAAACAGGTGCTGCAGCCCCAGCCCCTCGACTTGAGCGCGACCATCCGCGAGCTCTCGGGGATCCTGAAGCGGCTTCTGCGCGCCGACATCACCATGGAGCTCCGGCTCGCCGACCATCTGGGCACCATCATGGGCGACCCGAGCCAGCTCGAGCAGGTGCTGATGAACCTGGTCGTGAATGCCCGGGACGCGATGCCCGACGGCGGCACGATCATCATCAAGACAGCGGACGTCGATCTGGAAGAGGTCGCAGCCGCTCAGCTGGTGGCGACGCCGGGACCATCGGTTCAGCTGACGGTCACCGACACCGGCGTGGGCATGAACGACGAGACCCGCCGCCGGCTCTTCGAGCCGTTTTTCACCACCAAGGAAGCCGGCAAGGGCACCGGGCTGGGCCTCGCCACGGTCTATGGGATCGTGAAGCAGTCGGGGGGCGCCATCGATGTGGAGAGCGCGCCGGGCAAGGGCGCGTCGTTCAAGCTCTACTTCCCCCGCTCCACCGGGACTCCCGGCGCCAGGCGGGACTCGGGGCACCGGGATTCGTGGGGCCGGGGGCTCGAGGGACTGAACATCCTCCTGGTGGAAGACGAGCCCGCCCTCCGGAACGCGTTTTCGCGGATGCTCACGCGCCTCAAGTGCAAAGTGTCGATCGCCGCGAATGGTGCCGACGCACTGGAGATCGTCGAGCGAGGCGACATCATGCCCGATCTCCTCATCACGGATACGGTGATCCCCGGCATCGGTGGGAACGAGCTCGCGAAACGTCTCACGACCGCGTTGCCGAAACTCAAAGTCCTGAGGATGTCGGGGTACGCGGACCCGGAGATCAGCAAGGCGGAATCGAGTGAGTCGCTGGGGGCCTTCGTGCAGAAACCGTTCACCCTGCCCGAGCTGGCGCAGGCGGTGGAACGGGCAATGCAGAGCTAGCCGATCAGATTACGATCGACCACGAGCCGATCGGCTGGGCGGGTGGGGTCCAGCGTTCGCGCACCACGTGTGTGGTGACGGGAACCGGAAGCACGTCCCCCTCCTGAATTCCCGCCGATCCATGTGCTCCCGAGAGTCGTCGAGCGGTCGCCGCCAGGTGCTCATACAGGGACCCTTGGCCTCGATCATGTACGCGGGCGGTTCGCGCGCACTCCGCCATCGTCTCATCCACGACCGCCGCCGAACTCCGTGGGTCCATCAGCTCACCATAGGCGATGGCGTACACCGCCAATCCGTACCGTGCACGGATACGATCGAGAATGCCCGGATCGCCTCGCGCCAGGCGCTTGATCAGCCAGCCGTCGGGGACGTCGTATCGGGACGGCGGCGGTGCCAGGGCCACTCGGCCACCTTAGGAAAAGACCAATATTCTAGGGGAATACCTCTCAGGAAAATGCTCACTTTCTGATGGGAAATTGCAACCGGGGTCGCACCAAAAGAGGTCACTCGAGTGTCAGGTGTTTTCGACGCCCGGGTGCAGCACGAGGTTCCAGTAGGCATCGCGACCGCTCCCCTTCGCGGGATCGTTACTCCGGGCACGCGCGAGGTACTCGAGGAAGCCGGCCTCGAGGCGGCGCTTCTCTCCTCCCGTCAGCTCCATCGCTCGGGCGGCGTATCGCAGAATCTGAATCGCCTCGATGCCTCCGATGTCGTCGAAGAACCATCCGCAGGATGTGAACATCCGAAGCGCGTACTTTTCGAGCTCGAGCAACGGCGCATCGGGTCGATCTCTCCGCCCGACCACCTCGCCATACCCGTCCCGCACCGCCCAGGGATCGCGAACGATCCCGGCACTCGCGCGCTCGTAGATCTTGTGGATCTCCCCCGCCAGCCAGTTCAGCCCGTCGCGCAGCGGGGTGCGCCACTCCTGCTGTGAGGGCCGGTCGAACGCCATCTTGCAGCCACAGTTCGAACGCCAGCGCTCGACTCCGTGCGCGCAGCTCCAGGACGTCGGTGCGACCAGCTTCACATCCTGCAACACGGGATGACGCTTGAGGTAGGATGTGTAGTTCTCGAGAGACACGCCGGGCCGGGAGCGCAGATTCGCGATGACGCCCGCGAGAACCTGATCTCCACCTTTCTTGTGATGGCCGTAGGTCTCGCCATCGGTCGCGATCGTGACGAGGTCCGCGTCGTGACCGGCGAGCTGTTCGGCCCAGGCACTGGCGTCTTTCAGCGCCTCGCCGAACGCCACACCCTGCGCGAGACCCCCGTCATACGGAAAGAGCACGATGCTCCGTCCACCCGATGTCTTGAAGCGTCCGGGAGTGCCTCGCGGGGGCGCTCCCGAGACCTGGTGGGGCGCGAGCACGGTGAACTGAATTCCTTCGAGCGCCAGGACGTCCAGCGATTCCTCATCCACCGCGGTTTCCGGCAGCCACATCCCCTCCGGCGTCCTGCCGAAGCGGCGACGAAAGTCCGCGATACCCCACCGCACCTCGGTGACTTTGTCACGGCGCGTGGCGAGTGGAAGAATGATGTGGTGATAGGGCTGAGCGATGGCGTTGCCCGTGGCGCGGTCGGCGGCGATGACGCCGGTGTACGTCTGCGGCGCGTTCCGCTCGAGCCATTCAAACAGTGTAGACCCGAAGTCGAAACTGATGCCCTGCAGCGCGCCGTTCGCGACGAGCGGTCCGTAGCACTCATGCTCGATGCGCTCGTTCCAGTCATGGAAGGGAGCCGCGGACGGCTCCACGAGCACCCGGTCCAGCCACGGGTCTTCGCGGGGAGGCTGATAGAAATGGCCGTGAATGACGACCGACTTCACGACTGCAGAACTTTCGCCACCGACTCGAGGATGTTGGGAAAGAGGTGATCCCGCTTCTGGAGCGCTGCGGCCAGTCGTGGCCCCTCCGCCTCGGAGCCCCCTCCCGACGTCATGGCTCCGATCAACTTCTCCGCGTCATCACAATGGAGCTTGAACCGCTTCTCGGCGTAGTCAGGCACCGCCCCGGTCGAAATCATGAACTGCCAGTCCGATGACTGGGCCAGCACCAGCTCGCGCGCCGCCTGCGCCAGGACCGGGTGCATTTCGGGTTTCCGCAGAGTCTTGGGCGCCACCTTCCAGAACGACTCCTCCAGGTGCCCAAGGCGGGGCCACGTCCAGGTGGTGAGGTCATTCCGCCACATCGTGTGGTCGCCATTGACGCCCCACGACCCCTCGGCCAGCTGAATGGGTACGCGCGGCGGATGCCCGCTCAGGTGCTTCGAGGCCGTCACCGGCTTCACGCGCTTCTGCTTCTTGAGCGCGCGGTACATGTCCCCGACGAAATCGACGCCTTCGTGCCACCAGTGGCCGAAGAGCTCCGTGTCAAAAGGCGCCGTGACCAGTCCCTCGCCGCGTTGGGCTCGCTCCGAAATCCCGGTCAAGAGCTCAGTGAAGTGCCGGGCGTGTTCCGTCGCACGGCCGAGTGCCGCGCGGGGGTCGTACGCGGTCTTGGCGCCGAGGTCGATGTTCGGACCGGTGACGCGCCAGAGCTTGAGACCGCCAGGCCAGCGGATCTTGTGGAACTCGAGGTAGGCCGCGTCACCGGGATAGCCCAAGTCCCGGCTCCAGACCTGGCGGGACGACTGCGGATCGCGCACCAATGCGGAGACGCGCCGCTTCGAAACGCGGTACGCGCGATAGGGCGTCTGCTCGACCTTCGCGTCGACTGGATGCGCGGTGCCGTGACGCTCCGAGTCAAAGCGTTCGGCGCCCAGCGGAATGTCGTAGTCGACGCCGAGGGGAGTGCCGGCGTGCGCGAGATGGGCGTCGACGAAGAAGAACTTGAATCCGGCGTCGGCCAGGTGCTCTTCGATGCCGGGGCGACGACCCTTCTTGGGCCGATACGCGCACTCCGGAAGCCAGCAGCCCGCGGGAGCCTTGCCGAAGAGCCGTTTGTGCTCGCTCTGCCCGATCGCCAACTGAAGCTGAATACTCTCGTCCCTGGCCAGGAGCGGGAGATACCCGTGCGTCGCGGCTGATCCGATGATCTCGAGGCGTCCGTCATCCTGCAGCTCGCGGAACGCCCCGACCAGGTCGCGATCCACCTCGTCGAAGAGGCGCCGCAGACGGGAGAAGCGAGCCTTCCAGTAGTCGACGAGCGGGAGCAACGCCGTGTCACCGGTCTTCTCCAGAGATGCCGGCGCTTCCTTGCAAACCGCTTCCCGCTGATTCATGAAGGTGTCGAATTCCTGCCGGAAATCTTCACTCACCAGCTGGTTCGCGAGCACCGGCGTGAAGCCGATGGTCACGGGCGACGGGGTCTTCTCCTTTTCGAGGGCGCGGAGCTGTTCGAGCAGCGGCAGGTACGTGTCGATCGCCGCTTCGCAGAGCCAGTCCGAGCCATGGGGCCAGCGCCCGTGATTGAGCACGTACGGGAGATGACTGTGGAGCGCCAGCACGAACTCCATCACTGCGCTCCCGCGTGATGCGTCAGGGCCATCCGGTAGATCTCCTGGTATCGGTCCGCGGCCCCACCCCATCCGAAGGGCAGCTCCATCGAACGCTTGGCCATCGCCGCCCATGCACGTTTGTCGTGGTAGACCGCGAGCGCCCGCTCGACGCCCGCTTCGAGTGCCTCGGGTGTGTAATCCGTAAACAGAAATCCCGTGCGGCCATCGTCGATGCTGTCCTGCAGGCCGCCGACGCGCCGGGCGATGGGAATAGCGCCGTACCGTTGGGCGCGCATCTGCGTGAGTCCGCACGGCTCATACAGTGACGGCATGAGCAGGAGATCAGCGCCCGAGAGCAGTCCGTGCTCCAGACGGTCCGTGAACGCGAACTCCACGGCCACCCGGTCGGGGAACCGGTCCGCATGCGCGGCGAGCAGGTCGTGATATCGCTTCTCACCGGCGCCGAGGAAGATGAATTGTGCGTCGGGACGGTGGAGGAGCGAGCCGCCGAGGACGAGATCGAGGCCCTTCTGGGAAACGAGCCGCGCGCTCATCGCGAAGAGCGGGAGATTCGGGTCTTCCGCGAGACCGTACGCGTGCTGCAGCGTGGCCTTGCAGGCGCGCTTCCCGGTCAGATCAGTGGACGAGAAGTGCGTCGGAACCCCCGGGTCCGACTCCGGATTCCATTTTTCGGCGTCGATGCCGTTCAGCACGCCGCCCAGCCGGCTGCCCAGCCCTGAGAATGTGTCGTGAAGTCCGAACCCCCCTTCGGGGGTCAGGAGCTCGCGCGCGTGGTTCGGCGACACGGTGACCGCGGCGTCGGTGAACGCCAGCCCGCCCTTCAACATGTTCATCTGCCCGTACCATTCGAACACGCGCCAATCGAAGAGATCGGCGGGAAGTCCCAGGTCCGTCACCGTCTCCGGCGGGTAGTGCCCCTGGAATCCGGCGTTGTGAACGGACAGAACGGTGGCGAGGTCCTTGAAGAAGGGCCGGTCGCCATAGCGGGTGCGCAGATAGACGATGGCGAGTGCGGTGTGCCAATCGTGTGCATGCAGGACGCGCGCGTCGGGCGCGATCTGGGGGAGCGCGGCGATCGCGGCCAGAGAGAAAAACGCAAACCGGCGCGCGTTATCCGGATAGTCGGCGCCGTCTCCGTAGATCGCCGCGCGGTCGAAGTACCCGGGGTTCTCGATGAGGTAGACGCGGGGTCCTGAATCACCGGGGACGCGGTAGAGCCAGGCCTCTTCCGTACGCGCACCGAAGGTGACTATGAACGACGGTCCGACCCGTTCGAGGTCGACCTTTTCGCGTACCATCTGATAGAGGGGCATCACGACGGCGGCAGAAGTCCCACTCGCCGCCTGGTACGTCGCCAGGCCATTCACCGCCTCGCCCAGCCCGCCGGTCCGCGCCAACGGCCAGTACTCGGCCGTGAGGTGCACGACGCCGGGCGCATCGGGGACCTGCCGCTTCCGCGGTTCCGCGCGGCGTCTCGTGCCGCGAGTGCCGACGGACGCGGCCTGACGCGTCACCCCACCGCCACCGGCTCGAGACTCGGCACGTAATACTCGGCGACGTACTCGCGAACCATCCGCCGCGCCGTGAACTGCTGCCCGGCCACATGCAGAGCGTGCTTCATCCGATCGACCCACCCGGAGGGAATGCCATGTTCGTCTCGCGAATAGAACAACGGTACCACCTCCGACTCGAGCAGGCGATAGAGCTGATCCGCGTCGGCCGCGTCGACGGCGGCGAGGTCCCCGCCTTCCGGCGCCGGGGGGATGACCCAGCCGTTGCGTCCGTCATACGCTTCTGCCCACCAGCCGTCGAAGGTGCTGAGCTGGGGCACGCCATTCAGTGCCGCCTTCATTCCGCTCGTGCCCGACGCCTCGAGGGGAACGCGGGGGAGGTTGAGCCAGAGGTCCACACCCTGCACCAGACGGTGGGCCAGGTGCATTTCGTAATCCTCGATGAAGGCGATGCGCCCTTCGAAGCGCGGGTCCCGGGTCAGGTTGTACACTCGTTGGAGAATCTTCTTCCCCGGCTCATCGGCCGGGTGCGCCTTCCCCGAAAACACGAGCTGCACCGGCCGCCACGGATTGACCAACAGGCGGTGCAAGCGGTCGAGGTCATGGAAGAGCAGGTCGGCCCGCTTGTACGTCGCGAAGCGCCGGGCGAAGCCGATGGTCAGCGCCCGTTCCTCGAGCAGGATCCCCGCTCCGACCAGGTGCTGCCCTTCCTTCCATTGCTCCACCCAGCGCCGGCGTGCGCTTTCCCGGATGGCCGACAAAAGATTCGCCTTCAGCTCCACATGCGTGTGCCAGAGCGCCGCGTCGTCGAGTGACAGCACGGCATCCCACGACCCTTCGCCGGACCGGTCGGTCCAGCCGTGCTTCAGGTGCCGGTTGAGCAGTCCGCCCATCTGGCCGGCCATCCAGGTCTCGAGATGGACGCCGTTGGTGACATGTCCAATGGGTACGTGCGCAAGGCCACGATCGGGCCACAAGTCGTTCCACATCGCGCGCGACACTTCGCCGTGGCGCCGTGACACGGCGTTCACGCGGCCCGAAAGCTTGATGGCAAGCACCGCCATGTGAAACAGTCCGTGATCGTGGACGGGGTGGTGCCCAAGGTCCATCACCGCTTCGCGTGTCAGGCCCATCTCTTCCCAGATCGGACCCGCGAGCGCTTCGACATCGGGTCCCGCAAAGGCATCGTGCCCGGCGGGCACCGGCGTGTGCGTCGTGAAGATGCTGTTCGACCGGACCTGCCGCGTCGCATCGGCGAAGGACGCCCCTTGCGCCATGGCGTCGCGAAGCCGCTCCAGCAGCATGAAGGCGGCGTGCCCCTCGTTCGAATGCCAGGCCGAGGGGGTGATGTTGAGGGCCCGGAGCACGCGGACGCCGCCGACGCCGAGGATCCATTCCTGCTGCTGGCGCATGTGCTGCTCGCCGACATAGAGCCGGTGGGTCAGCGTGCGGTCGGCGGGCGAATTCGGTTCGAGATCGGTGTCGAGGAGATAGACCGGGACGCGTCCCACGTTCAGTCGCCACACGCCGATGGCGATATCGCGGCCTCCCATGCGCACGGTGGTGACCACGGGGAGTTTCTCGAGCGGAGTCAGGGACGCATCGAAGTGCTCATCGGCGTCTTCCTGCCAGCCGTCGAGCCTCACCCGCTGGTCGAAATAGCCGCGGGTATAGAGGAGGCCCACACCGATCAGCGGGACGCCGAGGTCCGACGCCGCCTTGCAGTGATCCCCCGCCAGAATGCCGAGTCCACCGGAATAGATCGGGACCGAGTTATGGAATGCGAACTCGGCACAGAAGTAGGCGACCGGTCCCTGGAGATCGGGATGCTCCTTCGCGAACCAGGTCTGGCGCGATGAGCGCCGGGTCTCTTCCTCCATCGCTTCGTCGTACCGCTTCAGGAAATCGGCGTCGGCGGCGCACGCCGCGAGACGCGCCGGATCAACGCGGCGGAGCAGATCGATGGGGTTGTGGTGCGTGAGGTGCCAGAGGGTCTGATCGATGGACCGGAAGAGCTCCCGAGCCGTCGGAGTCCAGCTCCAGTCGAGATTGCGGGTGAGGGTGACCAGGCCGGCGATGCGAGCCGGGACGGTCGGCGTTAAGGAACCAGTCATGGGGGGGGAAGCTATTGGGCTAGGCGAAAAACTCCACTGCACCCGTCTCAAGTGCGTATTCCGCACCGACTACCATGAGTCCGTCGTTCTTGATCAGACCTTCCAGCAGCCGCGAGCCATGCCGCAGTTGCCCCACCGACGCGCGGATGTTGGCGCGCACGGCCTCGCGCGCGAGTGCCTCACCGTTCAGGTCCGGATTCGTGAGGACGATGCTTTCGAC
>Ga0126371_10000981_pt1 | contig 23780 bp, 17 predicted proteins | sample PanSoiMetaPlot_4_FD_110145 | JGI IMG/M metagenome (GOLD analysis project Ga0126371, IMG submission 110145) | Tropical forest soil microbial communities from Panama - MetaG Plot_4 | ecosystem: Environmental > Terrestrial > Soil > Tropical forest > Bulk soil | place: Panama | collected 2016-02-17 | reverse complement strand
GTCCGGCCGGTTGAGGATGGTGCGCGTGAGGCCGGGTGCGACATCGCCGCGGGTGTCGAGGAGATGGCGCCCGAGGTCGTCGACCTCGATGTAGTTGACGCGCGCCGCGCCGCTCATGCGCGGCGGCAATGCAACGCCGTTGCGTCCCGCCTGCTCGCGCACGCGCGACCACGAGCCGCCCTCGCCGAGCACCACCGGGAGATAGACGAGGCGGATCGCGAGCCCGCGATGCCGCGCCGCCTGGGCGCAGATCGCCTGCTCCTGCAGGAGCTTGCCCAAGCCGTAGGGCGCCATCACGAGCGGCGATTTGCCGAAATTGAAGCGCTGCGGGTCGAGCCCGCCGAGCCCGTGCAGGGTCGCGAAGCTCTGCAGCTGCACGAACCGCTTCACGCGGGCCGCGACCGTCGTGAGCACGTCCGCCGTGAAGGCCGCGTTCTCGCGCGGGTCGGCATGGATGTTGGCGCAATGAACGAAGGTCTCGGCCGTCGCGCTGCCGTCGCGAAAGCCGCGGTAGCTCGCCGTCGTCAGCCCCGCCGCCGCAAACGCCGCGGTCAGGTGCCGGCCGATGAAGCCGCCCGCGCCGCTGATGACGATGTCAGGCATTGATGCTCTCCGCCAATCGCAGCGCCAGCGCGCCGATGGTCAGTCCCGTATTGGCATAGCCGGCGGCCGGGATCGCCGAGCCGTCGCACACGAACAGGTTCGACGCGCCGAATACGCGCCCGTCCTTGTCGGCGACGCCGGTCTCCGCCGTCGCCGCCATGCGGCAGGTGCCGCAATGATGCGCGGCACTCTCGAGGTTCTCGGCCCAGTCGTCGAACACGGTGCCGCGCGCGAGGATCGGCGCGAGCTCGTCGAGCAGACGGCCGATCGCCGCGCGCGCCGTTCGCAAAAAATCGTCGTCGAGCCGCCAGTCGCGCATGACCGCGCCAGGCCGGCCTGCGATCGCAAGTTCCTCCTGCGCGAGCTGCTCGGCCGACATGTAGAGCGCGAAGCGCCGCGTCGGGATGTTGACGCCGGCGCGCAGCGACAGCGCCTCGACGATGTCGTTGGTGCGCATCAGCAGGCGCAGATAGTTGCGCGGATCGTACGGATTGTTGCGCAGGTCGGAGAGCACGCTCTTCGCCTTGAGCGCGGTCGGGCCCGCCGGCCGCAGGTAGAACGCGAACTTCTGCCCCGGCATCGCGACCGTGAGCGGCAGCCGCACGCTGCCCGCGAGCGCGCCGTCGAACCGGTTCCACAGGCGGTTGAGGTTGGCGCGCAGCGTGACCTCGCCGACGAAGCCCACCGGATGATCGAAGTAGAAGCGCCCCGCGTTCTTGAACGCGGCTGCGCCGCTCGCCTGCAGGATGGCGGGGCTGCCGAGCCCGCCCGCCGCGAGGATGAAAATGTCGCCCGTCACCGGCTCGGCGCTGCCGAACAGGATGGCGCCGCACACGCGCCCGCCGTCATCGAACGCCAGCCGCTCGACTCGGCCGATGACGATCTCGACGCCGCGTGTCGCGACATTCTCGGAGCGCCAGAGATTGCGCCGTCGCGCCGGATAGAACATCGGGTTGCCGAGGCATTGCGCCGGCACGCCCACCGCCGCGAGACCGCTGTGCAATTCGGCCGCGATGCTGCGCACCCATTCGATGCCCGCACCGGCGAGCGCCATGTGCGCGTCCGCGATGTGGGCGGCAAGCTCTTCACGGCGCAGCGGCCAGGCGGCGTAATCGCTTTCCTCGAGCTCGATCAGGCCGTTGTGCCAGAGATGGCTGGTGCCGCCGAGGCCCATGCCCACATGCGGGTCGAGACCGGCGGGACGCCCGCGATCGCAGACACGCAGCGGCGCGGTCCCGCGCGACTGCTCGATCACGATGATCCGATGGCGCGCCGCGAGGCGGCTCGCGAGAAGGCTGCCGGCGATACCCGCACCGATGATGACGATCGTAGCCATTGGCGGCGGTCCGCGCCTCGCGATGCGAAAAAGCGGGCAGCGACCATCGCGCAGCCGCCGGAGTGGCCGCCCCGCGTGGGGACTTGAGCAGAATTTTATGAATAAGCCGTCAAGTGGAAGCGGGCAGGGCGCCCGCGCCCCCCTCCCCGCAACAGCGGGAAGAGGGAGCGCGGGCGCACTGCCGGAAATCGCTGAGCCGCTACTCCGCCGCGATGGCGGCGTCGGCGACGAACTGCGAGATCCACTTGTTGCGGCGCTTGACGTTCGCCCGGTACATCGCCTCGAACTCGGCCGCCGGGAACGAGTGGGTCGACGGCCGCGCCAGGAGCGCCTCGGCCCAGGCCTTGAGGCGCGGATACTTCTCGATCAGCCCGATCGGGCGGATGCGGTCGAGGAAGAAGTAGCGCTGCAGGAACGGCGCATAGGCGGCATCGACCAGCGAATAGGCCGCCCCGTTGAAGAACGGGCCCGTGCCCTGCCTGGCGAGCGCCGTCTCCAGCCGCTCGAACGCCACCGGGATCTTCGCGACCGCCTTGTCGTACTCGGCCTCGCTGGCCGCATAGGCGCAGCCGGTCACGCCTTCCGCGAAGGTCGGCACGTAGTCGGTCCAGGCGCGGTTGACGGCCCGCGCCACCGGATCCTGCGGATGCAGCCGCGGCGTGATCGTCTCGTCGAGATACTCGTTGATCGCGCTCGACTCGAACAGCGAGAGCTGGTCGTCGACGCGCAGCACCGGCACCTTCTTGTGGGGCGAGATGGCGAGGAACCAGTCGGGCCGGTTGTCGGGCTCGATGTGGCGGAACTCGAACGGAACATTCTTCTCGCGCAGCACGATCGCGGAGCGCTGCACCCAGGGACAGGTCTTGAAGCTCACCAGCAGATATTTCGTCATGGCTTTTGATCCTGGCTTTTGATCCTGGCGTCGGTCTGCTCGAAGAGAATATGTGCAATGGCGATATCGTATTGCCTGCCGGCGCGGTCAGCAACCCGCCGGTGTCGGCCCTCGTCGGCACGCCGCCGGATTGAATCGGCGCCCGCCGCCGTATAGCGTCTGCGCCAGGACGGTCGCGACCGGCGAGGGGGGAACGATGGGTGTGATGTTCGGGCCGCCGCAGCCCAGGCGCGGAGTCCCCCGCGTGGCCGCGCCCTGAGAGCAGTCCGCCATGGCTCGCCTGCTTGACCTTCCGGAAATCGTCGGCTTCTTCAGCTATTCGCGCCGGGACGACCAGCACTCGGCCGGCGCCCTGTCGCGGCTGCGCACGCGCATCCACGACGAATTGCGGCTGCAGCTCGGGCGCGACCTGCGGCTCTGGCAGGATACGGCGGCGATCCCGCACGGCACCCTGTGGGAGGAGCAGATCAGGTCGGCCATTTCCGAAGCCGTCTTTTTCATCCCCATCGTCACGCCATCGGCGATCGCGAGCGATCACTGCAAGCTGGAATTCGGCTCGTTTCTCGAGCGCGAGGCGACGCTGCAGCGCACCGATCTCGTGTTTCCCATTCTCTATATCCGTGTGCCGGCGCTCGCGAGCGAGGAGGAGCGCCGGGAGAGCGAGGTGCTGCGGACCATCCACGATCGGCAATATGCCGACTGGACGAAAATCCGGCTTCTCGACGCAGGCTCGTTCGATGTCGGCCAGCACGTCGAGCGCCTTTGCGGCGATATCGTCGAGGCCTTGCGCAGCACGCGCCCGGTCTTCGCCGGGCGGCCGCGGCCACCGACGCGCGAAACGGTGCCGCCGGCGCCGAGGGCAGATCCGCCGACGCCGCCGCGGGTGGACGCGCCGCCGCCTCCCCCCAGGCGTCCGGACGCGACGGATGATCGTGCATTCGTGGTCGCCCGGCAGGACGATACGGTGGCGGCGCTGGATGAGTTTCTCGCCGCTCATCCGGACAGCCGGCATGCCGGCGACGCGGCGGCGCTGCGCTCGACGCTCGTGCTGCGCGATGAGATGTACGGGCAGACGATCGGCTCGCGCGATGCCGCGCCGCTCGATGCGTTCCTGCAACACTATCCGGACGGCAAGCAGGCGGACGAGGTGCGCAAGCGACTGCGCAAGATGCGGCCGCTCGGTTTCCTGTTTGCGCTACGCCAGCCGAACGGGGTCGGGTGGGCAATCCTGTTCTACGTCCTGCACCTGGTCATTCTCGTCGTCCCCACCGCCCTGGTCGGGGGCATGTTGGGGGTGATTTTCGGCGCGTCGTCGTCCATCGGCGTTCTGGGGCTCGTCGTCGCCATCATCTATTGCGTTGCGCTGTGCGCCTGGACGATCCATCGGCGCCGCCTGCATCCCGCCTGCTATGCTTTCCTGCTTCTGGTGATTCCGGCGGCCTTCGTCCTGGGCGGCGTGCTCGGGCTGGTCGCGCCGGCGATCCTGAGCACGCGGGGGAAATGACGATGCCGACGCAACCGGCGGATCCGGCCGTCATTCGCGACTATCACGCCCATGTCTATTACGACCCGGTGACCAGCCGCGATCGCGCCGAGCGCCTGCGGACGCGCGTCGCCGCCGAGTTTCCCCAGGCGACTCTCGGTCGCTGGCATGACGAGCTGGTCGGCCCGCACACGCAGTCGATGTTCCAGATCGCCTTCCCGCGCGAGATGCTGGCCGCCTTCCTGCCCTGGCTCATGCTCAACCGCGACGGGCTCGTGATCCTGCTGCACCCCGAGACCGGTGACGACGTCGCCGACCATTCCGACCATGCGGCGTGGCTCGGTGCCGTGCTTCCCGTGCGGCTCGAAGTGTTGCGGGGCCGACGCAACGCCTGACACGGTTGTCAGCAATCTACGTCTCGCGCTTGTGGAACGAGCGTGCGGCCCCCGCATTAGCTCAAGGTAGAGCTTGAGAGAGCTCAAGAGCGCGCACGAGCGCGCGAGAGCGCAGTGGGGCGACGCCGGGGACGGCGTCGCTTCGCCGGGCCGTCGGCTTTGCGGCGCGCGCCTACGACAACACTTCTGGAGACGGGTGATGAGTAAGAGAATGAGAATCTTGCTGGCGGGCGCAACCGCGCTCGTCTTGGTCGGCGCATCGGCGGGCGACATGGCTTTGGCCCAGCACCGCGGCGGCGGTCACGGCGGCGGTGGTGGGGCGAGCGTCAGTGGCGGCGCCAGCATCGGGGCACGCGGTGGCGGAATGACTGCGGCGCCGAGCTTCAGCGGCCGGGCCACAACGGGCGCGGCGCCCAGCTTCCGCGGCAACACGTTCAGCGGCAACCGTTTCAGCGGAAATCGGTTCAGCGGCAGCAGGTTCAGTGGCAACCGCTTCTCCACGTTCAATCGCGGGCCGACGTTCCGCGGCAATTTCGGCTTCCGCGACCGCCGATTCCACAGGTTCGGCCGCTTCCGCGGCGGGGTCTTCTTCGGCTTCCCGGGCTACTACGCGTACGACTATCCATACGACTGCTCCTTCGCCCGGCCGTGGGATTGGCGTTGGCGCCGCTGGTGCGGCCCGTATGCGTATAACTGGTGGTGAGCCGCGACCCGCCGAAAGGCGTGGACCTCGAAACAAGGAAAAGGCCCCGTCAGGGGCCTTTTTAGTCTCCGGTCGGGCGTTGCCCGCCGAAAAAATGGCTCGAATACGCAACAAGAGCCTGCGGCATTCTCGCTCGGTGCGCGGTGGACTGCAAGCCGGCGTGCGACGACGGGTGGCCGGTCTCAGCAGACGAAGCGCAGCCGCGGCGGGCCCGTAGAGCTTGTGCGGCGTTGGGCGAACTCGCCGTCCAAGCGGGCCATCAGTGACCAGTTCTACGACATGTGCCATCGGCGTCCGCCATCACCAGCGTGAGGTCGGGGCGGCGCAACGCCCATTGGATGGCCATGAGACACGTTCCACGACGTCGGCAAGCCGTGAAGCTCCACAGCGCTTCTGGCGCTCTATCAAACATCCACAAATTCAAGAAGTTAAGTTTTCAGGCAGTGGAGGGGACGGGGGGGTGTTGTGCATTTTCGCGAAAACAACCCCATGCACCGTAGATCGGCAGCCGCCGACCTCACATCCGCACCCGCGCTGAATTCAGATAGTGGGGCCAGTGGGGATTTGCGCACCATATTGTGTTGAACCGTTCGCTCGAATGGCCTCAGAGATGGGCTTGGCAATGGTGCCGTAGTTATGGAGATATCGACGCAATGAGCGACGCAAACCCCACTGAAGAAGAATGGGAAGAGATCGAAAAGGAATGGAAAGCCATCGACGAACAGAAGGCTGACCTGGAAGCCAGGAGAATGAAAATCATCCGCGGAAACTGGCGCTCGCCATTCGTGCGGCGCAAGGCCGGGGACGCGGCGAACTACGAATTCACGGTCGCTGACAGGATCACGGGCTTGGCCTTGCTCGACAAAGAGTTTCCCGGACATGACCCGCAGTTCCTGGAGCGGTTTGTCGAACTCATCGTGCGTGCCGTCTCCGATATCAACAAAGTCAACGAAGAAGGGGCGAATTTCGCGATTTCCTTTGTCAAAAACTCCAAACCGCGCGATGCGTGGGAGGCGACGCTAGCCGCACAGGCTGCGATCATTCATGAGCTGCTCTCGCGGGCTTCCAAAGAGGCCATCAATTGCCGTATGGCGCCTTTTGCGGAGGCCTCACGGCGAGCCGTCATTGCTCTCGCGCGAGCCTATGCATCGCACATGGAGGCTTGCAACCGCTACCGCGCGCGCGGGGAGCAGAAGGTGACGGTCCAGTATCGGCACTTGTCCGTGAATGATGGGGGGCAAGCGATCGTCAGCAATGATTTCTTGCGCGCCAAGCACGGACGTGGGCGTAGGCGACGGGAAAAGCTGGCAGAGGCTCCTGCGCCGGCGTTGCCGCACACGAAGAACGCTCCGATGGAACTCCTCGGGGAGCGCCCTGCGCCTGAGAAGGACGCAGCTGCTGTTGGGCGGCAGGGGAAGCCCCACAAATGACCGGCACTCACCCCCGAAACACCGGTCCGATGCTGGCGAGCCCGCGCTGCGGCGCAAAGACACGCTCGGGGGAGCCGTGCCGGTCTCCGATCGTGAATGGCAAACGGCGTTGCCGGATGCACGGCGGTGCGGCCGGGAGTGGAGCTCCGCGCGGCAACAAGAACGCGTTCAAGCATGGGGGTTGCACTCCGCAAGGGCGAAAGGACTATCGCAAGCTGCGACTCCTGCTCAAAGGAGTGCGCAGCCTCGTCTGGCAGTTGAGGTGAGCGTGCTCGGAATGTGCAACACAGTCTGCGCAAGCCAGCACGTGGACATCTAAGCCAAATGAGCTAGGCGATCAGGATAAGGGCGGCTCGGATTCCCGCGCCGCCCTTTCCATTGATATTTGCTGCCCACGAGCGGTTTCACGTGATGAGTTCCCGCTACGCCAACGGGATCACGTTTTTCCCCCAGATCGCCGCATAGACGAGCTTCCGATCCTGGTCGCTCAGGGTCCAGCGAAGCGAGGCCCTTTGCGGATCGTTGCGCACAAGTCCGCCGCGGTCGTCGAACTTCAACGTGTGGCCCCGCATGTCGATGATCTGTTTTGGCTTCTTGTCCTCGAACTCGATGTAGACCTCGGCGACGCGCTGCCGAGTCCCGGCGTACTCCGGGAGGACAGGCGCACCGGCGTAGAGTTGCTGCATCACTCGGCGACTGAGGTGTCGCAATCCTGCGTCGGTAAAGAGAAACATGCGGGCCGTGTGCGCCATAGGTCGGTCCCGGGGAGCAGTGCGAAAAGCGAGTTATCGACGGGTGTCGGTCGGTGTCTGGACGAACAGCGGCGCCGAGTCGGGGGCCACTTCGTCCCTCGGCAAACACGCCCCCGACCCGCGCTGCCCGCGAAGTCTGCTCCTCGACCAGAGGCTCTCGGCGATGATGAGGGGATCGATGCGGTGGTCCCACCACCACTGCGTCTCGTTTCCAGCCTGGTGGGCTTCACGATGGTGGAGCCGACACAGCGGCACCGTGAACTCGTCGCTCACCTTCCGCCCGAGGGCGCGCAACTGTGCGAACCGGAGATGATGGGCATCAGAGGGCCTGCGGCCGCAGATCGTACACGGCTGGGTCGCCACGAACTTCAGATGATCCTTGTCGCGCAATCGGCGCGGCTCCGAGAACGCAAGAGCACTCTTGTCGATCGGTTGCTTCGTATCGAAGGCCACCTGCGGTGCCGCGCCACTCAGGTCAAGGATGCGCGCGGTCTTGATGGATGAGCGCCTCGGCACGACGCCGAAGAGTTGCGGCCGGCAGCCAGTCTGAATGCAGCGCCAAAAGGCTTTCTCGGCCGCGATCAAGGCCGTTTGATAGACTGAATCAGCAACGACCGAGATCTCGATCCACTTGCTGTCGCCCGTAAGGATCGAGGCGACCGCCTTGGAGTATCCCGTCACAAGCAGATTGTGCTGGAGCACGGGCATGCACCGTTCGGCTGCCGTGTCGCCGGGATAGGCGGACGCGGCTTGAAAGAAGGACTGGAAGAGCGCTTCCTCCCCTCCGGCGAAGATTTCGACCACCGCGCACATCCAATGAAAGCTGCGGTGCAGCTTGGTCTCGCGCGTCACGCGCACGTGGGTTCCAGTGTTGAGCCGGTAGCAGCGCCAATTGAGCTCGGCTGTAGCCATGCTCAACTGCGCGATAAGGTTGTCTGACAGGCATTGGGGATCGGCCAGCCCGCGCTTTTGCCGCCACAGATGCAGGAGCGCCGCCTCATCGTTCCCCATGATGGTCTGGGCATCCCAGCCGTTGATGGGAGCGCTTGTTTTGGGCGCGTACGGGGTTCCGCGCGCTACAGGGCCCTCGATCAAGCGGCGGGGGATCGCTTGTTCGATGCCACCTCCCGAATTCCTACGCATGGTGTATTCCTTACCACTCGACGCTGGAAAATTAGTGATACGAAAAGCATCAATCCGTGTCAATACTAAAAGTATCAATACGGCAATTGAAGGCTGCGCGAGCCTTGCTCGCGTGGTCTCAAGACGATTTGGCCCGGGCATCAGGCATTTCGACGCCGACAATCAAACGCCTGGAGTCGGCCGATGGAGTTTTGGGAGGGCGGCCCGACACTGCTGAAAAGCTTGTGCGGGCACTAATCGATGCCGGGGTCGAATTTATCGACGAGAACGGTGGGGGCCCGGGCGTTAGGTTGCGGAAGAAGAAGCGGTCGGCCCAGCGATCGCCCCATCCCTAGGGAGTACCCGAATTCTCACCCAAAATTCCCTCACGCGTTATTGGGGACTAAGCGAGGAAGCGGCAGGATGCCCTATAGGGGCAATGCGGGGTATACCCAAGGTCAGGCTCACCACGCGTAGCGCAGCCTCGCCGTGCCCCTGTAGGTCTCTACATCGTTGCCGAACTCGCCGTCGAAGCGGGCCATCAGCGACCAACTGTGCGACATGTGCCACTCGGCGCCCGTCGTCACCAGCGCGAGGTTGGCGGGGGGGTGGCGCCGTTGACCACGAAGGTCGCCCTCGGGAGCGCTGGGAACGTGGGTGTAAACGCGAGATTCGTGAATCACTCGTACGCCCAGGCGGCGCGCCCTAACCACGACACGCTGTCGCCTTTCGTCATGAGGATGTTGCGGCTTGCCCAGCTGCCGAGCTCGGCGGACGATGTCTGCGATGCGAACGACACGCGAGCTGCGGCGAGCCTGATGCGGCCATATTGCTGTAGCCGGGCCTACGGAAGGTCTGCGCCTGTAGCGCCGCGTAGGGGTGTGACCGAAACTACAATCGATAGCCGCCCGCGAAGCGTGCGCTGAAGCTCTGGGCGTTGAAGCTTGCCGGCAGCACTGATTGGGCATCCTCGCCGACCGCGTTCCGAGCCGCTGAGGCGCGATCTCAAGTTGCGCTAGGTGCCTCCGCCCGATGTGGTGAAGCACTGGGAAACACAAGTGCCGCCCGTAGTCTTTTTGTTGCCGGCCTCTAACGCTCACCAACGGAACCCAGTCGCGTCGTGCTCGTACCTGCATGCGTACTATTGTCGAACTCTCGCCTTAAAAGCCGGCCATAGAAAGATATCTGCTGCGGCAGCATCCGGGTCGGCGCGCGACGCCATCAGCCGCTTGGGCTTGAGTCCGGCGGCGCGTGGAAGTGGTTCGGAACCGACTTTCGTGAGCGAGTTCGTGCTCCCAACGCAGTGCGACCGAACAGCGGCGCCGCCACTGGTCACTCGCCTAGTTTCCAGGGCTTCACGCATGAGGCGAAGTCGGGCGCGAGATGTAGGCAGGCCGCCCGGCGATTCGCGCGCATTGCGGGTCTGCACTTAACGGGTTAGTTACCGGTGCATCTGATTCTGTGGCGGCGAGGACGCGGCGTGCACGCCAGTTTATTGGGTGCGCCACGGCTCTTGTCGGCCCATCAGGAATCAGGCGCAGCTCTGAAAGGGAGACCGGCAGGGTGCCGGACATGAAGCTAGCGTGAACATCAACCTCATCTACGACTCAAGCGTCAACAGCGCGCCCACCGCGTTCAAGACCGCGCTCGCCTCGGTCGCGCAGTTCCTCGACACGACATTCACCAATCCGATTACCATAAACATCGACGTCGGCTACGGAGAGATCGCCGGCCAGTCGATGGGTTCCGGGGCGCTGGGAGAAAGCGAAACCTACTACAACCAATCGTCTTATACGCAGATCAAGAACGCGCTCTCGGCAAACGCGATCAACCCCAGTCAGATCAGCGCAGTCGCCAGCCTGCCGGCGAACGATCCGACCAATGGCGGCAACTTCTGGGTCGCGACAGCGGATGCCAAGGCGCTGGGGCTGATGGGTGCCTCGAGTGCAATCGACGGCTACGTCGGCTTCTCGAGCGTCTACCCGTTCACCTATAACAACAGCAACGGCGTCGCGCCCGGCACTTACGATTTTTATGCCGTGGCAATGCACGAGTTGACCGAGGTGATGGGGCGCGGGCTGTTCGTCGGCACCGATGGCATCGGGGCGAATGCCTACACGCCTCTCGATCTGTTTCATTATTCGGCGAACGGGGTGCGTGACTTCTCAGGTACGACGCCCGGCTATTTTTCCGTCGACGGCGGCAAGACCAATCTCGACAGATTCAACACCAATTCGGGCGGGGACTTCGGCGACTGGGCGTCGAGCGCCGGCAAAGACGCCTTTCTCGCGTTCAGCAATTCCGGCGTGGTGAACGCCGTCAGCTCAGCCGATGTCACGGCGATGAACGCCCTCGGCTACACGATGCAGCAGGCGGCGACGCCCGACCTCGTGATCTCGAGCCTCACGTCGCCGCTTGCAACGGTGTCACAAGGCGGCACCTTCAATTTTTCCTACGTCGTCACCAACATCGGCAACGCAGCCGATAGCGTGAAGTTCTGGTCGACAGCCTTCCTCGATCAGAATGCCACGCCGCTCGCCGGCACCTCGATGCAACTCGCTGCGCTCGCCTCCGGCGCGAGCGAGGGCGGCAGCGGCAGCTTCAGCACGGCGGGGCTCAGCCTCGGCCAACACACGCTGTGGGTCGAGGCGGATTCGTTCAACGATGCGGTCGGTCAATACAACTCCGGTAGCAACGATGTCGCCGAACGCAACGAAACCAACAACTGGGCTTCGATTAGCTTTACGGTCGCAGCGGTGCCGCTGACGCTGGTCGCGGACAATCCGCTGGTCGACGGCGTTGGCAAGACGGTGACCATTGGGTCGAACTCGCTCGCGTTCAGCGAGCCGGGCGAAACCGATGCGCAGCTCACATACGCGATCGTGACCGGCCCAGCCGACGGCACCCTTCTCAAGAACGGCTCGGCCATCTCCTCGTTCACCCAGGCGGATATCGACAACGGCTTGATCGCCTACCGGGAAAACGGAAGCAACGTCTCGTCCGACTCCTTTACGTTCACGGTGTCCGATCCGGCCGGCAACAAAACTACGACCCAGTCGTTCGCACTGCAAATCCTTCCCGTCACGACCATCGAATCGTTCGGCGCGACCTGGCTGAGCCGGGTGGGCAACGAATATTATCTCTCCAGCAGCAGCGGCAGCATGGGCCCGGTGCTGAAATACGCGGGCGCGCCGGTGACGGTGGGGCAGTTCGGTGCCGGCATTGTTCCGATCGCCGCCGAGCAGACCGCGGCCGGATACGAGGTCGCATGGAATCAAGTCGGCACCAACGCCTACTGGGTGTGGAACACCGACCTCAACGGCAATGATTTGCCGCCGCACCCATACAATGATGTTTCGGGCAGCACTCCGGGGCTGGAGGCGCTCGAACCCAGCTTCCAACAGGACCTCAACGGCGACGGCGTACTTGGTATCCCGGCGAGCACGACTTCGACGCTGATCGTGGTGGACGGATCGACGTACCTGACGCAAGTCGGCAACGAATATTTTCTCGAAAACAGCAGCGGCGTCGGGCCGTCGCTGAAATTCGGTGGCGCGCCGGTCACTGCGGGCCAGTTCGGCGCGGGCATCGTTCCGATCGCCGCCATGCAGACCGCCACCGGCTACGAGGTCGCCTGGGAGCAGACCGGGGCCAATCAGTTCTGGGTGTGGACGACCGACAGCAACGGCAACGACACGCCGCCGCATGTGTTCAACAACATGCCGGGCAACAGCTTCGCGGTCGAGGCGATCGAGACGGCCTTCAACCAGGACCTCAACGGCGATCACACAATCGGCCCACCCGGCATGACGGTGATTGAGACCAACGGATCGACTTGGCTCACCCAGGTCGGCAGCAATTATTTTCTGTACAACAGCAGTGGCGTTGGCCCCGAATTGCAATACCAAGGCGCGCCGGTGGTGGCGGGCCAATTCGGCGCTGGCATCGTCCCCATCGCGGCGGAGCAAGCCGCGACGGGGTATGAGATCGCCTGGAAGCAGACCGGCGCCGATGCCTATTGGGTGTGGAACACGGACAACAACGGCAACGACCTGCCGCCGCATCCATTCAACGGCGTCTCGGGAAGCACGGCGGGTTTGGAAGCGCTCGAGGCGAGCTTCCGTCAAGATCTGAACGGCGACGGCGTAATCGGCGTGCCAGCGGGGTCCGGGGCGTCGCAGGCGTTCGGGACATCGCAGATGTCTCTTTTGTCGGATCAGGACATGACGGCCGGTGTCTTCTCGTTCGTCGGCGCAGGCAACGCAAGCATGCCCACGTCGTCGCAAGGGCTCGCGACCGGTGATTTTCTCGGCGACGGCAACCCCGATCTGTTATGGCTTGGTTCCAACAATACGCCGGAGATCTCGGAGATCATCGGCGGATCGGCTGCCGACACCATCGCGTTGCCGGCCAGTCCTTCGTCATGGCGCCTGGTCGGAGGCGCGGACCTCGAGGGCGATGGCAAGTCCGACATCCTGTGGCAGAAGAGCGACGGGACGGTCAGCGTCTGGAACGTGAACCTCAACGGCACGATCAGCGCGACCTCGCCGGGCAATCCGGGCGCGGCTTGGCAGCTCACCGGCACGGCCGACGTCGACGGCGACGGCAAGAGCGACCTGTTGTTCGTGGATGCCGCTGGCAACCAGGAGCAGGTCTGGCTCATGAACGGAACGCAGGTCGCATCGGTGCAGACGCACTCCGGAACCGCATATACGGCACTGGCGGGACCGCCTGTGTTGGGCGACAAGGAGGCGTATTTGGTGCCGCCGCCGTCGGCGATCGGGGCGGATGGTTTGCAGAATCCGCCTGCGATCGGCGCCGGACTTTTTGCTCGCACCTAGCGCATAATCCGGCGAAAGCCTGCCCCGGACTTGATCGGGGACGGACACCGGTTCGCCGACAGGGGTATACACCGACAGAGCAAAGGGGAGCGTATTTCGATTCCGTAGGAACGAAATATGCTAGCGGACAACTGCGATGCCGGGCCTGGGAATCGGCGCCCCCCTAGTCATCATTGTCTCCGGCACGACCGCGTAATCTCCCGGCGGCCTTCCGACGCTGCGCAGCGCGCCTGCGCGATGGACGACGTTGTAAGTTGTAACATGTCGGGCGTTTGCCGAGCTTCAAATCGACGATTGACAATTCCCGCTAAGGTTGCTGATTTGAATTGTGCATTGACCATGAGTTCCATCTTAGGGTGTTGCGGCGTGGGGGCATCGGCGATTCAGCGGTCGAATGACGAATTTGTGCCGTGGCGCGGGCCATACTTGGTGACGTGCGCGGACAGCTGAGCGAGGGGAGCTTGGGCCATGACCACTGACGTCGTGCCGGACACCGCAGCGACCACCGCCGGCCTTTCTTTCAGTTTGCCGGTCTTCGGCGAGATCGACGCGACGCCGGAGGCCGGAAGCTTCAACACCTTGATAGATCACGACTGGTATGCGGTGACCCTGACGGCGGGTCACACGTACTCGTTTCTCGCCCAGTCGGCGGGTACTCTGACCGATTTCGCAATGGCCTTGCGGGATGCCAACCGAAATACCGTCGACCGCCAGGGCGTGGTTGACGCCAACTTCCCAAACTTCACCTACACGCCGCGGGTCACCGGTACCTATTACCTCGACATCAGCGCCGGCGGCAGTAACCCCCAGGGCCAGACCGGCGGCTATGACATAATCACCAGCGACCTCGGGCTGCAGCCTCCCGACACCGTGCTCGACACGCCGGCGACTACCGCCAGCCTGACCATGAACGGGCAGGTCACTGGCACGATTGACGCGCTGCCGGCGAGCGGCAGCTTCAATAACGTGGTCGATCACGACTGGTACGCGGTCAACCTGACCGCCGGCGAGCGCTATACGTTCACGGCAAGCGGCACCGGCCTGTCCGATGTCGCCATCTCGCTGATGAACGCCAATCGGACCGTCGTGGACACCCAGGGCGTGGTCGACGGCGGGTCCACGGGTTCGACCATCACGTTCACGGCGCCGACCTCCGGCACCTACTACCTGTCGATCGGCGCCGGCGGCAGCAACGCGGCCAACGCCATTGGCGGATATCAGATCACGACGACCGACAACGGCCCCAATCATCTTGTTATCAATCTGGTGGCCGACACCAGCGTGACCCAGGAGTTCGGCGCGAACTATCAGACGTCGGCCTTCTGGACCGGGGTCGAAGCCGCGGCGAACTTTTTCGAGACCACCTTTTTCGACCCGATTACAGTCACGATCGACGTCGGCTGGGGCGAAGCGCTCGGAAACGCGGTCGCCACCGGAGCCCAGAGCCGGACCTTCCGTACCAACTTCAGCTTCAGCCAAATCGTGGCGGCGCTGACGCAGGACGCCCAATCGGCGGACGATGCGACGGCGCTCGCGCATCTGCCCACCCAGGACCCGGGGTTGGGTGGCGCCGATTTCAAGATCTCGGATGCCGAGGCGCGGGCGCTGGGGCTGAGCACCACTGCGCCGCCAGTCGATGGGGGCATCGGGGTCGCGACCAACTGGGATCCGACCAACCCCAGTTTCGTCAGTGTGGTCGAGCACGAGATTTCGGAAGTGCTCGGCCGCACGTCCGGCATCAACGCCTCGACTGGCCTCTTCAGCGGCCAGTATTCGGTGCTGGACCTGTTTCGCTATGCGGCCGGGCCGCCCATCACGGCGGAGCCGTCGTCGGCGACGGGGCCGGGCGGAGTGGGCTCGACCTATTTCTCCATCGACGGCGGCGCGACCGCGCTCGAGACCTTCAGCAGCACCGCCGGTGCGGATCCGGGCGGCGATTGGGCGGTCAATTCCGGCATCGATGCTTTCGGCGGCATTCCGCTCGTCGCCTCGGCTCCGGTCTCGGCCGCCGATCTCACCGAGATGGACGTGCTCGGCTACGACAGGCAGCCGCGGCCGCTCCCGCTCACCGCGGGCGGTGGGATCGACTACCGCGTTCCGGCGAACGGCGGCACGCCGACGAGCTACATCGGCGCGGCCGCGATCGCGGCCGCCGGCTATCAGTTCGCGATCGAGTACATCGGTACGGCGGGCAACGCCGGCTTCTTGCGGGCGGGCGATTCGTCGGCGCTGGTGCAGCAGGGCCTGTCGATCGTATCGGTCTATGCGAAGACCGGGATGTCGGACACGAATCCCGACGGCAGCTACAACAATGCGTGGGTCAGCTATTTCAACAACAACGGCGCGCTCGGCCAGGGCACCGCCGATGCGATCGACGCCATCAACGCCGCAAAGGCGGCCGGGCAGGCGTCGGGCGCGATCTATTTCGACGTCAACCTCAACCCGGCGGATGCGCGCAGCGGCATCACCCAATCGGCTGCGTTGGCGGAGATCGACGAATATTTCCGCGAGATCAACGCCTACTTCACCCAGGCGGGGGTGCCGTACAGCATCGGCGTCTTCGGAGCCGGGGCCACTCTGAGCTTCCTTCAGGCCGATGCATCCGCCGGCGTGAAATACACGTGGCTCGCGGACACCTGGCTTAACGAAATCGGCGCGGTCACGAGCAAGAACCTGGAGCAGACCGACACCAGCGGCGGCGCCATGGTCGGCGGGCAGCCGGTCGATCTCGATACCGCATACACGACAGATTTCGGCCAGTGGAAGACGACCGCGATCGAGTCGCATGGCAGCACCAGTCTGGTCGGGGTCGGCCAGAACTACTTCCTCGATTCCGCCGGCGGCTCCCCGGGGCCGGAGCTCAAATATGGTGGCTCACCCGTCGTGGCGGGACAATTCGGCGACATCTATCCGATCGCCGCCGAGCAGACCCCGACCGGCTATGAGGTCGCTTGGCAGCAGACCGGCGCAGACGCGTATTGGGTTTGGAACACCGATAGCAACGGCAACGATCGGCCGCCGCATCCGTTCAACGGCGTATCCGGAAGCACGCCCGGGCTGGAAGCGCTCGAGCCGAGCTTCGGGCAGGATCTCAACGGCGACGGCGTTATCGGCATTCCGCCCAATCCATCCTCCACCCTCATCCAGGTGGACGGATCGACCTACCTGACTCAAGTCGGGAATGAATACTTTCTCGACAACAGCAGCGGCGTCGGCCCGGCGCTGAGCTACGGCGGGTCGCCCGTCACCGCGGGCCAGTTCGGCTCGGGCCTCGCGCCCGTTGGGGCGGTGCAAACCGCGACCGGCTACGAGGTCGCCTGGGAGCAGACCGGGGCCAATCAGTTCTGGGTATGGACGACCGACAACAATGGTAACGACACGCCGCCGCATGTGTTCAACAACATGCCCGGCAACAGCTTCGCGGTCGAGGCGATCGAGACGGCCTTCAACCAGGATCTCAACGGCGATCACACGATCGGCCCGCCTGGCATGACGGTGATCGAGACCAACGGATCGACTTGGCTCACCCAGGTCGGCAACAATTATTATCTCTACAACAGCAGCGGCGTCGGCCCCGAGTTGAGATACCAAGGCACGCCCGTGGTGGCGGGACAGTTCGGCGCTGGCATCGTCCCCATCGCGGCGGAGCAGACCGCGACGGGGTATGAGGTCGCCTGGAAGCAGACCGGCGCCGATGCCTATTGGGTGTGGAACACCGACAACAACGGCAACGACCTGCCGCCGCATCCGTTCAACGGCGTCTCGGGAAGCACAGCGGGTTTGGAAGCGCTCGAGGCGAGCTTCCGTCAAGATCTGAACGGCGACGGCGTAATCGGCGTGCCCGCGGGGGCCGGGGCGTCGCAGGCGTTCGGGACATCGCAGATGCTGCTTTTGCCGGATCAGGACATGACGTCCGGTGCCTTCTCATTCGTCAGCGCAGGCAGCGCAAGCATGCCCGCGTCGTCGCAAGTGCTCGCGACCGGCGATTTCCTCGGCAACGGCAACCCCGATCTTTTGTGGCTCGGCTCCAACAATACGCCGGAGATCTCCGAGGTCATCGGCGGATCGGCCGCCGACACTATCGCGTTGCCGGCCACTCCTTCGTCATGGCGCCTGGTCGGCGGCGACAAGGAGGCGTATTTTGCAGCGCCTTCGTCGGCGATCGGGGCGGATGGTTTGCAGAATCCGCCTTCGATCGGCACTGGCCTTGTTGCTCGCACCTAGCGCATATCCCGGCAAGATCGACATGGGTAGGGAGATCGCTCGCGATGCCAGCGGCCAACTGTCGGGAGATTCGGAGGGGCGGTTTGGCAATGCGGCCCGCTGCCGACGCCTAGACTGGCTGTTCCGGGAAATGGGTGCCGGTGACCGATAAGAACGTGGGGCCAAACAAAGGGCGTATTTGGATTCCACAGGGCTGCGCCACGCTGAGCATCGTCAGATATCCGCACAGTGGGTTTGGCGCGCCTCCGATCGGTGATTTGACATTTCGCGTCAGGGTTGCTGAATTGCCCCGTCGACCTTGAATTGTGAAGCGTGGGTAACCGGGATCGACCAATGACCACTAACATCGTTCTGGTCGGCCAGAATTATTTCCTCGGCCCCTCCGGACCGGAACTCAAATCTGGCGGCACGCCCGTGGTGGCGGGGCAGTTCGGCGCGGGCATCGTTCCGATCGCCGCCGTGCAGACCGCCACCGGCTACGAGGTCGCCTGGGAGCAGACAGGGACCAATCAGTTCTGGGTCTGGGCGACCGACAGCAACGGCAACGACACGCCGCCGCATGTGTTCAACAACATGCCTGGCAATAGCTTCGCGGTCGAGGCGATCGAGACGGCCTTCGGCCAGGATCTCAACGGCGATACGGTGATCGGTCCGCCCGGCATGACGGTGATCGAAACCGACGGGGTAACTTGGCTCACCCAGGTTGGCAACAATTACTTTCTCTACAATAGCAGTGGCGCAGGCCCCGAGTTGGAATATCAAGGCGCGCCCGTTGTGGCGGGACAGTTCGGTATCGGCATCGTCCCGATCGCCGCCGAGCAGACCGCGACCGGCTACGAAGTTGCCTGGCGGCAGAGTGGCGGCATTGGATTTTGGGTGTGGAACACAGATGGCAACGGCAACGATCTGCCGCCGCATCCGCTCAATAACGTGCCGGCCAACGCGATTGCGTTGGAGAGCCTCGAACCGAGCTTCAAGCAGGACCTCAACGGCGACGGCGTGATTGGCGTCGCTCATGTGACGCAAGTGGGCAATTTTTACTTTCTCTACAACACCACCGGCGGCGCCGAGCCAGCCCTTTCATCCGGCGGTGTGCCCGTAGTGGCGGGCCAGTTCGGTGCCGGCTTGGTGCCGATCGACGCCGTGCAGACCGCGGCCGGCTACCTGGTGGTCTGGGAGCAGGCGGGGGCCAATCAGTTCTGGGTCTGGAAAACCGACAGCAACGGCAACGACATGCCGCCGCATGTCTTCAACAACATGCCAGGTAACAGCTTCGCGGTTGAGGCGATCGAGACGGCTTTCAACCACGATTTGAATGGCGACGGCACGATCGGCCCGCCCGGCATGTCGGTGATCGAAACCAACGGGTCGACCTGGCTAACTCAGGTGGGTAACGAATACTTTCTCGACAACACCAGCGGCGTCGGTCCCTCGCTGAAATTTGGCGGCACGCCGGTGCTCGCGGGCCAGTTTGGCGCTGGTCTCGCGCCGATCGCCGCAGAGCAGACCGCGAGCGGCTACGAAGTCGCCTGGAAGCAGGCGGGCGCCGATGCATTTTGGGTTTGGAACACCGACAGCAACGGCAACGACCTGCCACCGCACCCGTTCAACAATGTGTCCGGAAGCACGCCGGGATTCGAGGCGCTCGAGTTAAGCTTCCAGCAGGACCTGAATGGCGATGGGGTAATCGGAGTGCCGGCGGGCTCGCACACTCTCGTCGCGGCCACTCAGGGCTTGGTCGCATCGGCAGGGGCGTCGACGACGCCGACTGTCTTTGCGTCGTCAGGAGGTGGGTCGCTGGTCGGCTTTGCCGATGCCAGCCCGACGTCGGCGCCGAATACGACGACGGACAGCCTGCTCTTTACCGAACCGGGCTTCGGGAGTTCGGTTGTTGATCTGGTATCCTCCGAGGCCGCGTCGCCGGTGTCGCTGATTTACGACCCTCCGAATTCCCCGGCGATCGGGGCCGGCGGGAGCGGCCCGATCGACCTGCTGAACGCCACGACGGCCAACGGGAGCGCCGGAATCCTGGCGCGGACTTGAGCACGGGATCGATCATCCTCACACGGTGGCCCGGATCTCGCGTGCAAGCGCGTCACGGGTTTGCGTCGCGACCCGGCCGAGGATCGAGGTCGCTGGCCCCGAATAGTCGGGTAGGAATTCCAGCCTAATTCCCGCGCGTTCGAAAGCCGCGGGCTCGTATAGGTTGCGGCCGCCCGGTGCATTGATGTATCGGGTCGCGCCGACGCGGCGCGCAATCTCGATGATGCGGTCCTGCCCGCGCAGGGATTGCGGGACGTTCAGCGTGCTCGAGCGGATCACGTTGCGCGGAAGGTCGAGATACTCGGCCACGCGGTCAAGGATCGCCACGATGTAATCGACCGGCGATCCGTCGACCCGTTCGATCAGCTCGATCAGGCCGTGCGCGCCTTCGTGGGCGGTCGCGAGGTCGAAACGGCGCAGCCGTTCGCCCATGAGCGCCGCCGCCTCCGGCGCAAACCGCAGATCGCGGATGAGCACGTCGCGCGGCGCCTTCTGCAGCGGCAGCGTTAGCCAGCGCAGCGCGCCGGACCGATCGACCAGGCGATTGCGATGAACCCATCCGCGCCGCGGGAACTGGACGCAATCGTAGACCACGAACAGGTCGCTCGCCGCAAACAGCCGGAAATATCCCGCGTACGGGATGAAATAGGGCTGCATGATCGCGATGGTGAATGGCCGGTCGCCGCTCATGGAGCGCAAGTCTCCGTCTCCGCGGCGCACGCTATTGTCAATGCCGAGATCACCCTGCAGAATTCGCCTATGGTCTCCATCCCCGTCATGCGACCCAAGCTGCCGGTCGCTGAGCGTATCGTGCCGTATCTTAGGGCAGTCGATGGCTCGCGATACTACAGCAATTTCGGCCCGCTGGTGTCATCGTTCGAGGAGCGGCTCGCGGCACGGTACGGGCTTCCCTCCGGCACCGTCACGACAGTCGCCAACGGCACGTGGGGCCTTGCACTTGCGCTCGCCGCGCAAGGCGCGAGGGCCGGAACGCTGTGCCTCATGCCGGCCTGGACGTTCGTAGCGTCCGCGCACGCGGCGGTGAACGCCGGCCTCATCCCCTATTTTATCGACGTCGAGCCCGAGACCTGGGCGCTCGATCCAGCCACCGTGCTGGAGGCGGTGCGCGACGCACCCGCCGAGGTTGGTGCCGTCATGCCGGTCGCGCCGTTCGGCTCGCCGCTGTCCGTGGCGGCCTGGGACGCGTTTCGCGACGAGATCGGAATCGCCGTTGTGATCGACGCAGCCGCGGGCTTCGACGCCCTTGTGCCGGGCACGACGCCGGCAGTGGTAAGCCTGCATGCCACAAAGGTGCTGGGCACGGGCGAGGGCGCCTTCATCGTGTCGGTCGATCGCTCGATCGTGCGTGACTTGCGTGCGCGTATGAATTTTGGATTCAGCGGCTCGCGCCAAGCCTCGGTTGCGGCGACCAACGCCAAGCTCAGCGAATATCACGCGGCAGTCGGTCACGCCTCGCTCGACGAATGGAACGAGATCCGCGGCGACTGGCTGCGGGCCGCGCAGCTTTATGGCGCCGAGTTTGAGCAATCAAACCGGCTGCATCTGCAGCGCGGCTTTGGCGAATGGGTTACCAGCACCTGCGTGGTCCGGACCGCGGATGTGGCGGTGAGGCGGATCGAGGGCGCCTTGGCGGCCGCGGGAATCGAGACGCGTCGTTGGTGGGGGATGGGCGCGCATGCGCATCCGGCGACCCAGCATTTTCCGCGTGGCGCGTTGCCGGTTACCAAGGCGCTCGCTCAATCGACGATTTCGTTGCCGTTCTACCGCGATATCAGCGCCGGCGAGATCGGCATCGTGGCGCGCCTTGTGCGCACGGCGCTCGAGGCCTGAGACCGCCGTCGCCGCGTTGTGTCCGCGTCGCCTATCCGGTACATTTCGCTGACGAATTTCGGAACCGGCGGATGAATGCTTCCATCGATCTGCTGCGCGCGCGGCCGAGCTCGATCGCCATCGAGGTGAGCAGCAGGTGCAACCTGCGCTGCTCCTATTGCCACAAGGCCGACGACGTCCTCGAGGCGATCCCGGGCGCCAACGACGACATGGCCGAGTTGATGATTGGCGATCTCTACCGTTACTGCAAAACGGCGGGGATCAGGAACGTCACGCTGTCGGTCGGCGGCGAGACCACCATCGTGCCCGATTGGTACAAGCGCGTGGCGCCGTTCCTCGATGATCCGGAGATCGAGACCCATATGGTCTCGAACTTCGCGCGTCCGCTTCGGGACGACGAACTCGAGGCGTTCACGAGGCTCAATGCGCTCCAGGTCAGCTTCGACAGCGCCGATCCCGCCATGGTGCGCAAGCTGCGCAGCAAGGCCAATCTCGGAACGATCGCCTACAACATCATCCGTCTGCGCCAGGTCGCTCGTGAGTGCGGCCGCGGACCATTTCTTGTCGTAAACTGCACGCTGTGCCGCGACAACATCGGACATATCGCTAGCCTCGCCGGATTCTGCCGGGAGCTCAGCGTGGACCAGCTTCTCGTGTGCGAGGTGATGAGCATCACGCAGCACAATCCCTCGATGCCCGAGACGCTCGATTGTCTAACCGAGGGCGAGGTGATCCTGCTCGCGCGCCAGATCATTGCCGCCGAGGACGTGCTGGCCGGCAGCTCCACCGCGTTGCGCTTGCGCGATCACCTTCGCGCGCGGATCGAGGAGGTGGTCGAGCAGCTGCGCGAGGGGCGCACGCCAGCGGCTGCCGCCTATTTCCACCGGCGGATGGAATCGGCCGGGTGCTACCAGCCATGGCAGTCGCCGATGGTTGGCGCGACCGGCAAGGTCGTCGCCTGCTGCGGCTCCGGATCGGCCGGCCCGATCGGCAGCCTCGCGAACCAGAGCATGAGCGAGCTGATGGATGGCGAGGCGGCGCGGGCGGTCCGCGCCTCCGTCCTCGCGGGACATCCGACGGTTGCCTGCGAGACCTGCTCGTTCGCGCAGGATATGAGCTATCCCGAGTTTGCCCGGCAGATTCGCGGCTGGCTCGGCGACACCAGCGGCCCGGCGCAGCAGAGCGACCAACGGCGCGAGGTCTGGCCCGGACTGCTCGGGGCGTCGGATCATCCGGTTGTGGTGGAAAATGCCGCGCTGCGGTTCGTCGGCCGGGGACGCGCCACGCTCTCCGAACGCGTTCACGACGGCTATCACCGGGTTTTCTTCGACATCGCGCCGGCCTTGTATTCTCAAGTCACAGTCCGGCTACGGCCCGCGGGCCGGCGGCGTCTGCGTCTCGACTGCTGCGTTCCGGGCTCGGTCGTGGGGCGGGCCCATATCAGGCTCAGCCAGCGTCCGGCGGTGACGATTCCGATGGGAGCCATGCGATGCGTGGTCGCGCCCGCGGGCGAGGGATGGTACGACGTGAGCGCCACATTTCCGGGACGTCAGCGGTTGTCGGAGATCGGCTTGTTCCTGATGCGCGAGGACGAGGCGGTCGATTATCGCGGTGACGGCCGCTCGGGCTTGGAGATATCCGGGTTGCGGCTTGCATGACGCGCCAGACCTGAGGCCTTACTTGCCTGACGCATCTCCATGAAACCCTCCCGTTTAGTCGACGAGCTTCACGGCCTCATATCGGAGGTTCTGCGGGTCGGCCGCAACCACTTGACGCCCGACCTCGCGATTCATTCGATCGATACGTGGAATTCGCTCACGCACATCGAGCTCGTGGTCTCGATCGAGCAGCAGTTCGGGCTGGAGCTGACCGAGGATGAGATCGCCCAGATGACCAGCCTCGCCGCGATTGAGCGGATCCTGCGGGATCGAGGCGTGGTGGCGCCGGGCTAGATCAGCTTTCTCGCGTTGTGGGCGCGTTCCTGCTTTTCGATTTGCCTCCCGCACGGCGAGTCCTGTACAGAACCGACGTCGAGCCGCCCGTCTGGCATCGGCACAATGCAGGTAGGGAATTTCGGTTTGGTCAAGGCGGATTCGGATGCCGAT
>Ga0126371_10000980_pt1 | contig 23783 bp, 21 predicted proteins | sample PanSoiMetaPlot_4_FD_110145 | JGI IMG/M metagenome (GOLD analysis project Ga0126371, IMG submission 110145) | Tropical forest soil microbial communities from Panama - MetaG Plot_4 | ecosystem: Environmental > Terrestrial > Soil > Tropical forest > Bulk soil | place: Panama | collected 2016-02-17 | reverse complement strand
GCCCGGGCTCATCAACGCACCGTCGAAGGACTGCCGGCTCCCATCGGGGAACGCCTCGTTCTCGACCTTGATGACGTCGGCCCCCATGTCGCCGAACAGCCTTCCCAGCTCGGCGCCCACGACGATCACGCCGAACTGGCTCATGCTGATATGTTCGCCAAGAGTACCGTTTGCGAACTGGAAATAACCAGGACCGGTAGCCGTGCCGGTACCGGTGACCATGGTGCCGTTTAGCGTTATGTCGGCGAAGTTATCCACCCGGTTCGCGAGGGTGAGGGCAGCACGTGTGTTGACTTGGGAGCCGCCGTAGTTCAGGAGTGCACCGATGGTTGAGGTATCACCGCTGCCAGCCAGATAGAAGCTCCCGCCAGGCTCGTTGGTAAGCATTCCGGTGACGTTGAGGGCGGAGCCCCCGTACATAGCAAGGACAAGGGAATTATCTAGGTTGCCCATGATCGATAATGACGAGCCGTTGCGCAGCTGGATGTAGCCCGCGTTGCTTGAGTCAGCTCCTGCCGTAATGGCGGTGCCACCGTATGGGTCCAAGTTGCCGGTTCGGCCGCCGACGATCAGGGAGTTGGCAATGGTAAGGACCTGCGGCACTCCGCCATCGGTCAGAGAGGCATTGAAACCGTATGGGCCGCCAAGTGTGAGCGACTTGGCGAAACCAAGCGTATCCAAAGTGACAGAATCGTAGCCGCCGGACGGGTTGTAGATAGTTGTATCAGTGGCAAGGCTGGGCACGACGCTCTGGCTCCAGTTGCCAGGATTGCTCCAGTTTCCATAGCCGCCGTTCCAGTTGTCGGTTTGCGCATACGCGTTTGTGACGGTGATCGACAACACGACACAGCAGATGAAAGCGCAGAACAGACGAGTTGACCTGAGAACTGTGACCAGTATGCGTTTCATTTTCTTTCTCCTTACCTCCATCCTTTCGGGTGGGTGACGATACGGGTTTCAAGTCGCGTTAGCATTCCGCGGTTTGCTAGTCGGGCGGGCTAGTATGTGTTGGGGCAATTTGTGACACCGATGGTGGCACTCTGTGGAGAAGCGGCAACGCCGTTGAGTGAGCAGTACACGTCAATGTTCTGGTTACCGGTAAACGTGCCTCCACTCCAGAAATCCGCCTCAGAATTTCCGGTTATGATCACGCCTGCGTAGCTGTTGTCGGTTACTGTCGCTCCACCGATACTTGCTGCTGATTGCTCAACAGCCCAAATTCCCCCAGAGCCATTTCGACTTACCTGGAAAGCACCGGCCCACGACCGGTTCATAAGGGTCGAGGCCGTGAGGCCGATTCCGTTGCCCTGATTATCTGTGACTGTCGCCTGCTCAACGGTAATTGTGCTGCCGTACTCAGCATCGATTCCATGGCCAGGCAAGACATTGTTCGCGGTCGTATTGCGCACGGTGACTTGATGGAGACTTACGCGGGAGTTCCACACTACCATGCCCTCCCCAGTGTTGTTTTCTATGATGTCTCCATCGAAATTAGCATCGGCATGGTCGAGGAGGATCGCGTTCCAGGTGGCTTGGTTTATGTCGTTACCCCTGAAGTTGCAGATCGAGGACTTGTAACAGTGAACGTCAAAGAAACCTCCTTGAATGCTGAGGTTCTGAAATATGACGCGGGAATCGCTAACATCGAATACAGCATTCTTTCCTCCGCTAGCATCTTGCACCGTGGCGCGTGCGGCTGTGGCGCTCGCTATCGATAATCGGTCAAACCCTGTAATAACAATGTTTTCGCGGCATACTCCCGAGACAACCAACTTGTTGCTCACGTCTGGATCTAGGTTCCGCAGTGCCGCCGTGATGGAATCGTGCGGGCAGTTAACGTTCACAGTTCTGGCAGAGGCGGGTATTGCGCAAGTGACGGCTGCAATCAGAAACGACAGCACAACCAGTCTTTTCCTGTCTTGACCTTTGTGTGGATTAGTTGGGCTCTGAGGCCTGTGGTTGCCGACCCAAGCTAATTTGCGATTCATACTCCCTCCCTTACTTTCCTTCGAAATTGGGTACTAACCTTGGTGGTGCTACCTGGCCCGATCATTGAGAGCCATGGTGGCTGCTACTAATTCGCCGGTTGTCTGTCGGCCCTGGAGGAGCCGATCAAGAGCCGCCCATCTACCTCTTGTTGTCCACCGGGGGTTTGGGGTATTTGCCGCTAATGGGCGATCACGCCATCCTTCACGGACCCAACTTAGCGGACTAGTCAGGGCTCTGCTACATGCATTGCGACAGTTTCGCAACTGTCACAACTGCACGTTCTCGGCGAGTGCCACAACCCAGCCCCCGAACCGCTATCAGCAGTGATCCAGCCAGCATGATTAGTGACGATGGCTCTGGTACCGATGCCGAGATCGACACACCGGAAAGAAACGCCGTATGGTCCCCTGGATTCATTCCTTCTAACTCCAGAGTGTGCGTGCCGCCGGTCGGAACCGAAATCAATGCGGTTTCTAGTGTGAATGGAGTGAAGTCAGTTAAAGCCCACGTAGCAATGGGATTTCCGTCGATAGTTGCTTGTACTGTCTGAGTGCCGTCCCAGTTTGGATTGCCCGAGTACCGTGATCCGAGATAGAAACTCAGTACGTAATGTGTGCCAGCCACGAATCCTCCGATGGCTTGATAGGCACTGGAGTTTGCATTTTGCAGGAATAGCGCCTGCGAGAAAGGCATGCTGTTGAAAGGAGGCGGGTTGAAGCGGCTGTTTGCGCTAGTTAGCCCGTCATTTATGGGCCCTAGCATCCAGCCGAACCCAGGCGTTCCATTGAAAGTCTGCTGTGGCGGACTGCCGCCGCAGTCGTTCACATCCGATTGATATGCGTATCCTTGGCAGAGGATCGCCACGGCGGAAAAGTCTGGGTTAATAGCGGTTAGAGAGCTGCCAAATGCGACCGGACCTGACACGGCCAGACTGATTGCCACAGTTGCTACGGCAAGGCAAGCAGAGCGCTTCATCTAGCCTCCTTGGAATCGGGATGGTATCGAGGCTCGCACACTAGCGATCCTCACCCCGTGTGAATGCACAATCGCATCGTTTGGAAGACTCGGCTACGAAGTGTGCGACAGTTTCTCAACTGTCAAAATAGTAGTTGCGCTAGGTTTGTACTAGAGTATGCTAGGTCGCACAGGTTGGCAGCCGTACCATTAAAGTCCACGACCATAGAAAGAATCTGCAGGCAATTCATGTATTTGTATGCAGATGTTTGTGTGTTCAGGTGAGGCCACTTGCTCTGCAAACAGTGGCTTTAGTCGCTTTATTGGTTTTGGTTGTGGCAACTGTCTTCGCACAACAAGACACGGCAGCTTTACGTGTAATCGTCAAAGACCCCAATGGTGGGGCTGTTGTGGGCGCCAAGGTGACAGTTCTCGACCGCGCCCGGGGTTCGTCTCGTACTGCGATAACTAATAACCAAGGCCAGACCTTTTTTCTTTCCCTAACCCCTGGTTTGTACGAAGTCTCGGCGGAAGCGTCAGGATTTGCGAAGTATGTCGCTAGCGACATCCAGCTAAGGATTGGGCAACTCGCAGAGCTATCCACCTTGTTGCCAGTAGCAGCTGGCCCGGAGGTGGTCAATGTTTCCTCCGAACCACCGCTGGTTGACACACAGCAGATCGCGTCCGGCACAACGATTGACCAGAATCAAATTAATAACCTGCCAAGCAACGGCCGCAACTACCCCAGTTTTGCGCAAACCAACTCGCAGGTGGCCCCTGACACCACTCCCAGCATTGGCGCCGCTCCGACTTCAGGATTGAATTTCTGCGGGCAACGCGGGCGCAGCAACTTGGTCAACGTCGATGGCATGGACGCCATCGACAACTCGACAAATGGCATTCGTTCCACCGTGTCGCAGGATGCAGTGCAGGAATTCCAGATCATCACTAACGGATATGCGGCGGAATACGGTCGGGCTGCAGGTGGGGTGGTGAACATCATCACGAAATCAGGCACTAACCAGTTTCACGGAAGTGCATATGGGTACCTGCGCAACCGTTACATCCAGGCGACGAATCCCTTCAGTAATGTTTATCAGCCTGCTTACACTCGCGTCCAAACCGGCATAGCCGCCGGCGGAGCCATCAAGAAGGATGAAACATTCTGGTTTTTCTCCTTTGAGGGTACGGACCGTCACGAGACAGGCTTTAACGATATTGGCACCAGCAATTTCGGGTTGAGTTCCAAGGTTGACCTGACGCGCTTCGTCAATGCTGCCCTTGGTCAACACTTGCCACCAGGGTCCTTCCTGGCTCCGGTAACGGCATCTCAGGCGCAATTCCTCAATGCGGCGCCGATCAATCCAGGCACCATCGCGTATGCCACTATTGTGGGTACCAGCGGACCGGTGGCGATCAATGGTGTTAATCCGCTGACACGGTTGCTCGGCCTTGGGGCCAATTATTTTGCACCTACAGCTCTCGGACAGTTCATTTCACTTCCTGCTTCCTACGCGCCGATAGGCTCGATTGTTGGCAACTTTCCGGTGGACGAACTAGGCGGGATCTACTCCCTCCGTCTTGACCAGAGGATCAACGCCAACCAGCAGCTTATGTTGCGGGGAAGCCTGAGCCCTGACCAATATGACGGGATTGAAGTCAATGCCCAAGGGCCGCAAAACTTCGGACAAAACGCCTGGTCGCGGACGTCAGCCCAGAGCTTCCACGACTTCAGCATCCTGGCCGAGCACACTTGGGCTATCGGCAGCAACAAAGTGAATGAATTCCGATTCCAGTATGCGCGCCGGGCACTGAACTACACCTATTCGTCGGCTCCGGGTGGAAGCAATGTGGGCGTCAATATCCCAGGATATGCCTTCTTTGGCCGCGAACCCTTCTCGTATGTCAATCGTACTGAGCAACGATATCAGTTCATCGACAACATCTCTATCACCAAAGGCCACCACACCATCAAGTTCGGCGTGGACTACAACCTGATACCGCTAAGCGCCGACTTTACAGTGGACTTTGGAGGCTTCTACAACTTTGGCCAAGTGGCAGTCAGCAGCAACGCGCCTCCGTTGAGTCCAATCCAAGCCTATGGCGCGGGAATACCACAGTATCTCGTTCAAGGTGTGGGGAATCCCCACCTCGCCTTCGACAACAATGCGATAGGGTTGTTCGTGCAGGACTCGTGGCGAATGACTTCCAGGCTGACCGTCAACTACGGTCTGCGCTACGATGTCGAATTCCTGCCTTCCTATCCGCCATCAACGGCATTGGCGGGTGCAGCCTACAAGACCCTTGGACTCACGAAAGGCATTCCGATCTCACCGCTTAACTTTGCTCCACGAGTCGGGTTGGCCTACGACATGTTCGGCGATGGCAAGACTGTGGTGCGCGCCTCCTACGGGGTCTTCTTTGATCATCCTATGATGGCGCTCGTCTTCGATTCCGCCGTTGCGGATGGCACCCAGGCCCCACAGATACTGCTCTTTGGTGCTGCGCCCGGGAAGTGCGATGTGACGAAACCTGTGGCCACGCTGAACGCCGGCAACGCGTTTACCGGGAACTTGGCGTGTTTACCTCCATCTTTCACGTATCTATCCAACGAGCAACGCTTCAATCCCGCACCGAACACCCAATCGGTGTGGATCAATCAGAACTTCCTTCAGCCCGGGCAACCTCCAGTCCCCCTCTCGGTTTTGCCGTTCGGCTTTCCGACAGCCGCGAACTTCAAGTACGGCTATTCAAACCAGGCGAACTTTGGAATCGAGCATCAGTTTGGCAACAACTACTCGCTCAGCCTCTCATACAACTTCAACGGGGGCCGTCGTCTGAACCGTCCTATCGACGCGAACACGCCGATGGGGAACATCCTGGTGCAGAACTGGTTCAATGCTATGACAGACCCGACGGTAACATCGGCTCAGAAGGCTGCTTTCTTTAACAACCCTTTGGCCGTCAACCTCGCTGGTATCAACGCGGCTGTGGCCGCGAAATGCGGGAATGCGGCTTGTGGAGCCTATATTCCCCCGGCTCTGGTCAGCTTCTTCAGGCCAAGTGGATTCAACGCGACACTCCAGTATTACGCTCCTCCGCAGTTGGTTGGGCTTGCTCAGCAAGTGCTTGCGTACTATCACCTTGGTTACGGCAATCAGGTGATTCCGTTCAGCGACATGGTCGCGAACTACTCGAGCGGTACGTCGGATTACAGCGGATTCACTGTCAACTTCAAGAGGCAGTTCGCACAGAACTGGGAGTTATTGGCTTCATATACGTGGTCGCACACGATTGATGACTCGACCGACCTGGAGTCCACGCTTAAGCCCCAAGACAACTACCATCCGAATCTCGACCGCTCCAATTCGCTCTTTGACCTGCGCCATCGTTTTGTCTTCAGCGCTGTCTACCAGAGCGGCAACCAGGGCGGTAGCTGGAAGAGTAGGCTGTGGAGCAACTGGACCGTGGCTCCCATCATCGCGATTGCTTCCGGCCGGCCATTCAATATCGTGACCGGCTTTGACCAGAACTTTGACTTCTCTTCCACTACTGATCGCCCCAAGACGGCGCACGCAGGGCAGACGGACTCATGCGGCAATGTTGCGGCCTCATCAAAGTACTCGCCGACCGGGTACCTAATTCCAACGTGTTTCGCCGATGCTCTCGTCACCGGACAGGTGCCCGTACTCATCGGGAACCTGGCCCGAAACGCGGGCACGAAGCCTTATACGGTCTTCAATGACCTGCGCATTGCGCGCGCTTTCAAGTTGGGTGAGCGTCTGCAACTGCAAGGAATTATGGATCTCTTCAACGTTGCCAATCGTTACAACGTCGCAGATGTCAATCCCCTTTGGAACCAGGCTGGTATTCCCACAGCGGCCTATGACCCACGCCAATTCCAGTTCGCGTTGCGTCTGAGCTGGTAGGGGAAACACCTTTGATACTCGTTGACATGACCGGTTGCATTTTTCTGATACTCCCCGGGCTTCTCCGAGAGTTGCCTGAGAAGCTGATCGCTCTCATCATAATGCTGGTTATTTTTACTCTTTTTGCCGACGAAATGAGAGCCCGAAATGGGTCCACGCGAAGCCATGTATTGACCCGCGTTGCTGAGTGGCTGGGTATCTCTGTTTTCTTTCTCGTTATCCTTCTCGTCATGGTCATGATTTGGGCGCGACCGGTGGGGCTAGTCGGGCTCATCTATGAATTGGAACGGATTGCTCGATGGCTGGGAATCTATCTGGTTCTAACCATTCTCGGGCTTCTCGTGGTAGCGGTGGCAATCGGCGCCGCCCTACCGGTAAAGAAGCTGCTGACGCGCAGCTATGTGATAGCAAAGGCGACGCCGGGGCAAGTGTGGGCAGCACTTTCAGATGCGCCCCACCTTGAATGTGGCATCAATCTGTATGAGGAGCTACCGTCGAAACGCGGGCACCGGATGTGGGTAATGTACGGCATGTTGGCGGGCAAAACGACTTGGGAGGAGGTCGAGTCAGATCCACCGTTTAGACTGGTAAGGATTGGGGGAGGCAAGTGTTTCACCTACTTGATCGAGCCTGTTAGTGAAGGCTCGCGTCTGACAATCGCCGAGACCAAAACATGGTCTAACCCGATCGAACGATTTTTCGAGCGGTATCTACACATTTACCATGCCTCGCTGCAGGGGGAAGCCAGATATCTGGGGGTTCATTTTCGACCGTACCATGTATTCCATACCCCTCCTGATTTGAACGAGTCCAGAGGTGTCCGCCGCGCCGACGCTGAACGGTAGAGGGCCAAAGCTGCCGCGCACTAAAAGGGGGTGCTGTGTTGCAGCATGAGCAGTACAAAGTATGTGGCGCCGGCCGCGGCGAGATGCTTCAGCGTATGCCCACTCACCACACCACCGAGGGCGTAGATCTCTGGATCAAAGCTCTCAAGCAACTTGGCAACGACATACAAAACGAGCGCAACCACCAGACACCACGTTTGCGTATGTTGCGCACCGAGAAGTGCCACGACGGCAAAAACAGCCAGCAGGGAACCAAACTGTACCACATGGTAGGGTCGCAAATCACCTCGCCCACGGTTTCGGTCCAGTACCAGTAAATTACGCTCAGCGCACCGGCCAGGACCAGCAGCGGCAGCAACAGGCCAGCGGCTCTCGCGTTTATCCTCTCGGCGATTGTCGCCGACAGGATGCCCATGAACCCCAGGGTCATGGGCAGTCGGTCCCAGAACAAGCGAGCGTTCGTTGGATGCAGGTGATATTAGCCAGAGCCAACCGAAGTCAGCGTCACGCCGAGGAAGAAGACGGCGTAAGCCCACCTTTCCGGAGGGGTGATGAGTGTGTCGATCCAACTCGTCGTTCCCACCACCAGTAGGCCCCAGACGCCGACAACCAGAAAGGGTATGTTGGAAACAACACACCAAAAATTCGGGACGCCGAAGAAAATACGTTGGTCGGCAAAGTCATGGTAGCTGGCGGCTTGCGGGATCGGGCGCCGGAAGAAGATCAGGGCTTTGGCTGCGCCCACTAACGCTGGGAAAAGTCTCCTTATTATGATCCTCAGACCCACAATCTCACATGGGCTATTTGCGGAAAAGACGACTCAGGCAGCGTCTCTGTTAATCACTCCATCCGGCTCCTAGGCCGCAAGGGCACTATGAATGTGGACCTAATTATGGGTCCGACAGAATATGCTCAGACGCTCCCCAGTTTCGATGCCGTGATGGGCGGTTTTAAGTTCAATCCTGGAAGTCGTTATTCCGATTTTGTATCCGGCGACAAGGTCGCTGAGTATGGCCTTACCGCGTTGATCGCTGGGGGCGCTGGGGCTCTCGCGGTAAAAACAGGTTTGCTTGCAAAATCTTGGAAACTCATTGTCGCCTTCTTGCTGGCCGCCAAGAAGCTGGCGATATTCATTTTCGCCGGTATCGCTGCACTGTTTCGAAAAATCAAGAACTGGATCACTGGCCGCCGTCCAGCCGAAGAACAATTACAAGCTCCTATGTGAGATTAGGAAACGGCTGGTGCGACAGACACGCGGCAAGAAATCTGACGTGGCCGTGCCAGCGGATTATAACCGACGCTCTGGACAGGAATCGGCACACTGGAGCTGGGGTGTGGGGGTGCGGACGCGGCCCGCTTCGGAAAGGAAACCCTCTCAAGCAAGTAACGATTCGCTTGGGTACGGCACCTGACTCAAGGCGTGGATTGGGAGGATTGGCGTCAGACCCCGCATTTGCCAATGTCAAGGCAAATGCGGGCCACCGGTCTGGTTTAGTCTACCCACGGAAATTGCGCCAGTCCTATACCGCAGTCACTGCACAGTTCGGCGCCGGTATATTGTTGCCGGCAAGTCGGGCGAGCAGCTCACGTCTACCCTCGACATGTTCGGCGCCATACAAATTCCGGCTGTGGCCTTCCTCCAACTGACCCTCAAACATGAGGTTCATCACCGCGGCCAGCTCAGCGCCTACCTGCGCGCTATGGGCGGCAAGGTTCCAGGAATCTACGGCCCCTCCGGCGACAGCCAGTAGCTGGGCCGGGACGGTGGGCCAATCAATCCCTTACGGAGCGACCAATCTTTAGGACGAGCCACGCAAATGAGCCTGAGTGAGCTTGAGCCGAGGCTTTTTCGTCGGAAGTTCGAAAATATTGGCGATGCAATTCGAAACTTCAAGCGCAGCCACTGATCAGCCGAGATTTAGGCCAGTCTCTTGCGTTAGACTTCCGGCTCTCAACTGATACGCCGGCCAACGCATTTGTGCAACAATGAAACCATCTCGTCGTGCGCACTTTTGCGGATTCGTAACTTAGGAAGTCAAAAAGGAAATCCTGTTTCAACTCTTACAAAGTATTGGTAGTATTCAGGTCGGTGCTCATCGTGAAGCACGACCAACTCAAGCCAGAACACAGTGTCAAAAACTGGGCACGTGCGCTCGAGGAGCGAGGGACTCCCGTTCACTTCCCTGAGCATCTTGAACCTGAAGATTCTCCGTTCTCCGCGCCAGGATCCCTCGAGTACGAGCACCTTGCCTATCTCTTGCGGGCGGCCGAGGCTGAGGCCCAGCCTGTCGTTCGCGATCTGCTCTATCCCGAAATTGTCAGGGTTACGTGTATGCCGACCTACTGGCCTCCTGCTTGGACCCTAGCGATTATTGGGGAAACCAAATTCGGGTATGTTCTGTTGATGACCGAACACGACGTGTCATCACCTCCGGGTGAAATCCTACCGGAGTCGTCCAATCCGCTATCGATCGAGCATAGCGATCCGAACTCGATTCGCGAAAAACCGGTCATCCACCGACGTACCGAACTGCCGACGGAATTAGCTGGTCGAGTTTGTTCGGTGTGGCAACGAGTCGTTTCGGAGACTCGATATGCCGCGGAGCCGCTGCTTGGTAAGTGCGATGGCGACACGTATCACTTCGCCTACTGGCGCCACCGCAAGAGCTTGCCCATGGGAGGGAAGACATGGTCGCCGCCGGAAGAAAGTGTCCCAGGACACCTAGTCGCCCTAGCTCAATTGCTCCGTGGTGTTCTCGGCGGACATTCGAGGGTCGAGCTAGCTCATGCGCTCCGTGGCGAACCTCTGAACTCACCCGCCTCAAGCGAGTTCTTTGAGAGAATTGAGGCCGAAGTAGCCTGGCTCAAAGAGTACGCAACATAAACCGCGTCGTAGGCCGGCCCCTTCTAGCTTACCCGTTAACGCACGCTGCCGAAATTCTTCCAGGGCGCACCACTTGGGCTCACTATAAGGCATCACGATCGGTGCCGCTCGGCAAATCATTGGCGGACCGGTGGTAGCGGGACATCGCTGTGGTTGTTGCCCACGCGAAATAGTCGTGCAGCACTCGTCGCAAAACGCCGTCGCTGGTGAGTCCGACATCGGCCAGAGCCAGGTCGAAGCAGGCAATCGCACGGCCAAGCGTCCTCTGCTCAGCAAGAATCGATTTAGCGATTGAAAAAACCGTTATTTCACACCTTAATCTCGTGTCATCCATGACATCTTACGGCCATTGGTCGCGTGTGCACTTGTTGTCACAGTCCACCGATACCAGGCGTACCTATATGGAGAGTTAGAAGCGCGGCGCGACAGAGTCTTACCGCCTCACTGTCCTCTCATCGCGGTATGACAGTAAACAAACTGTCACAAGCAGTGCTGAAAACCAAAACACAAGTCGATTACGCTGCTTCCACTCACAAGGTGAGAAGGCCCAATAAACCAGAACACCGCGTAAGGAGTGCATATGAACAGAATGCTTCGCATCACCTTTGTTGCCTTAGCCGTGCTGGTCGCACTGGCGCCAGCCTACGCTCAGAAGACTTCCGCAACCGTCAACATCCCTTTCAACTTCACAGTGGACGATGTCCGCATGCCAGCCGGCGAGTACATCATCTCTACGCCTACCGAGCGGGTCGTCGCCCTTCAGCACGTTGGAGGTCCCGAGTCCAAAACCACGATGACAAACAACGGTTCATCCAAGACGTCTGGTGGCGGGTCCAAGCTGGTCTTCCACAAATACGGCAACGCATATTTCCTGGCTGCTGCCTGGTTGCCGAACTCTGATCACGCGCACGAATTCGTCACTTCGGCGCAGGAGACGCAAGTCGCTCGCGACGGCGGACAGGATGTAGTGGAACTGGCCCTGCTGACGAAAAAGTGAACCGAAGAAACAGCTTTTGCACACGCCCGGAGTGATTCCGGGCTTTCTTGTTTGTTAGATGTTTTCGCCGAACGTGGCCAGAACTCTCTGCGACTGTTTGAAGTAGAGAAACCACCCCAGCGTGATGCAAAGAATGCGCATTTGTGTCATTGCTCGCAGGTCAAAGCCAGCATCTGCCCCCTGTGAGTTCAGTCCGTGCATAACGTACCGGACCACGCCAAAACCACTCAGTGCCATCAGTGCAATAAGATACACCTTCACAATAACTAAAGCCTCCGGTTTCCTGAGCCATACCCAAACACCGGTAAAACAGGAGGCTACCGCGAGCACAATAACTTCCAGACTGCCCGAACCCCGATACTTTGAGAACGAGCCAGCTAAAGCAAGCGGTTGGATGATGGCGTGTCCGAGGCAGAACCAGAACAGCCAACCGGAGACTCCCACCAGATCGGGTCGCTGCGACCTTAGCCACGCGACGCGGTCGATTGGCTGCCCGTAAGAATATGCGTTTCGCGGACCTTCGACTACGGCCCTTGGAGAAACTTCTTCTGGATGGCCAGCAGAGCGAGGACTGATTATCCCTTCCCCGCAATTTGGACAGCGAGCAGCATTACCGTCGATATAAGTTCCACACTTACAGCAGAACATGGCCTCTCTATATAGCAGAAATGTTAACGTAATCCACGACATAAGTGCCGTGTTCAACATCTACCTGAAGAGCAGCATCCAGATTTGACCGACTTTATCTCCTCTCCGAATCGCCTTTACAGTGGGCAACGATCAGCGTAATGTCGTCGCCCTGTTCGCCGGGGCTGAATCGCTTAAGCTCATCAACTACCGCGTTCACTAAAGCTTCTGCAGGAAGGTGGCGATGCCGCTTCAACGCTTGCACCAGTCGCTGCTCACCGAATTCTTCGCCTTCAGGGTTTTGGCATTCGGTGACACCGTCGGTATACAGCGCGAGGGTATCGCCCGGACACAACCAACGCTCTGCTATCGCGCAATCAAATTCCTCGAATAGGCCCACAACCGTGGAGGTGGAATCGAGCCGTTCCACATTGCGATCGCTCCGGAGCAGAAGCGCCGGGGGGTTACCGCAATTTGCGTAACGCAGGGACTGCGAGTTGTCGTCGTATTCCGCAAACAACAAAGTTGCGTACGCCGTTTCTGCCGTGGTGTCGAAAAACTGCCTGTTTACCGATCGCAACATCTGCTGAGGCTGATTCACTGCGATTGCGCACTGGCTGCGTAAACTGGCCTGCAGGTTCGCCATTAGTAAAGCAGCAGCGATTCCTTTCCCGACGATATCGCCAACCACGAGTGCAAATCGTTTCTGGCCCAGATTGAGAAAGTCATAATAATCTCCCCCGACTTGGCGAGCTTGGATACACGTGCCCGCATAATCGAGTGTTCTAAGCCGGGGCCGCAACTGAGGAAACAGCCGCGCCTGCACTTGTTTCGCGATTGCAATCTCCTGGGCGGCACGGCGTTCAGCCTCTAGTTTGGCGGCCGCAACGCGACGCTCAGCTTCGCGGTCGTTGAGGTCTCGCTTAAGAGCCGTGCATCTGGCTGCCACCGCTTCGAGCGATTCATTCGACAGCAGCTGCCAGCGAACGCGCCGACGATGTTTCACGAATTGGTAGGCAATCGAGTCGCAGAATAGAACCTCCAGAGAGTCCAAATCACGCGCGGACAAAAGATCGCTGTCGTCTTTGTCGGCGTGTGGAAACTCAGACCCAACGGCTATTTCCGCGCCGCCGGACTGCACGCTCTCCCCTGCTGATTTTCGAACATAAATCTTCCTGTGCTTTAAGAAATCCTTGAAATGCGGACCATCTTTGGCCACGGGCCATTCCATTAGAAACTCTCGGGACGTGTGACGCTCGCCGCGCGCGGGAGCAAGATAATCGCGCGCCGTTTGTATGGCGGCTGAGCTGATCGATGCCATGCCCAGAACCGACGGATGAGGTAACTCACGAACAAGCGCGGCATGCTTATCAGGTGGCGCAAAGTAGAGCGGCACGGTGTGGCGCTTCTGGGGTGGAATGAATTCCAACAAATCCTGGACGTGGACGGGCGTGAGCAACACGGCGCCTACGCTCTTGCTCGGGTCCTCCTTGAGGGCCGCAACGGAGAACGCCGGAGGAGCGAAACCGAGGACCTGGCGAATCTCTTCTCTTATCAATTCTCCAAGTCCTCGTTCTGGCTCGACTATAAGCAAGTGGTCGGGCGGCTGGTCCAGCAGGCGGTCCCGTAGCCGAGCCGCAACATGCTGCAAGGGATGGCCGTTCTTTAGCGCCAATCGGATCGTATGATCCACGAGCTCATCCATGTCTTCGAATCGTGCCTTGCGCTCGTCCTCCAGACTTCGATTGATGACGATGTGCTGGCTACCTGGACGCTCCACCAGCCACCCCTCGGTCACCAGCTCCTTATAAACACTGCTAACGGTATTGACTGAGATGGCAAGCTGACGGGCGGCTGTGCGAACACTGGGCATCGCATCCCCGATTTGAAGTTGTCCTGTGGTGATGTGATAGATAATTTGTTCCCGCAATTGCAGATGAAGTGGTCGATCACTCTGCGGGTTGACTGGGTCGAATTTCATCTTCCTCACGCTCTCGGGTCAACAAGAGTACTGCCTGCCATAGCCGGCGCCAATGGTTCCTTTGTGCCCCGATGCGACAGTCACTAAACGGTAGATGCCTTCTGGAGTGATAAGGCACGGATCCCGGTCCACTTTCCAACAAGTGGACACTTGCTCGATTGGATGCTGCTTGCACCGGCTCCCAGTCCATGCAGGCGTCTGGATTGACACAGGCGATTGATGCTTGTGGAATTCCTTGCTGCCGACCTTTACCGCGGTTCTGCCCTGAAGCATAACCACGATGAGCATCCCAGCAGCAGCAGCAGCGAGATGCTTGAGCGTGTGTCCGCTCACAGTCTGGGTGACAGCGTAAATCTCTGAATCAAAGGCTTCAGCTAGCTTTGCCGCTGCATACAGTATCAATGCAAGGATTAGGCACCAGCTTCGTGTATATCGCGGCCGAAAGAGCACCAGGATGGCCGGCACCGCTAAAAGTGAGCCAAACTGAACCAGATAGTATGGTCGCAAATCACCCTGCCCGCGGGTCTCTGTCCAGTACCAGTAGCCCACGCTTAACAGTCCTAGAAGAACGAGCGGCAACAGCAACCAGATGCCAGCGCTAACGCTAATTCTTTCGGTAATAGTGGCGGACAAAATGGCCATGAAGCCCAGGGTCATCGGCAATCGATCCCACGCCAAGCGGGCATTTGTGGGCTGCAGGTGATAGTAGCTGGACCCGAGAAATGTCAGCACAAAACCCAAAAAGAAAACTATGTATGGCCAGCGTTCAGAGCTGGCAAGTAGCGAAGCTCTGAACTTTCCGTCAGTCGCCACGAATAAGCCCCAAATGCCGACCGCCAAGAAAGCAACATTTGAGATGACATCCAAGAAGTTGTCGACACCGAGGAAAGCACGCTTGTCGGCAAAGTTGTGGTAACTGGAAGGTTGCGGAATCCGTCGGCTGACAAACCCGCGAGCCGTCGCAAATACCGCTATTCCACTCTCAATCGACGAACGAAGACGACCTTCCACTAGCCCTCCTCCTGCGAAAACTTAACATTACGCGCTCAACCCGGGCAGCCACGCTTATTGTTCTCCTTATCATGTTGCAGTTTGTGAAATCTGGGGGCAAATGTCCCGGTTGTTGACGACGTGTAAGCATGAGTACAGGTAAGGCTGGACCATCCGCAAAAACGTGAGAGTTTCAGAAATAAGAGCACCTCGGCGGCGCGGACGTGCAGCCGGCGGGCAACTCCGTAAGTAGCGCCAGCCTTCGGCTCGCGGGACAAATGCCTTGGCGGCGCCCGCCGCGAGATCATGCGTGCAGCTTCGTAAACGATACCTCACTTTCTGCAACATAAAGTTAGGTGCCTAGGCACGCTACACAAAGTGTGACAGTTTCTTTACTGTCACAATGCTCAAAGATCTTGGGTGGCGTTGACCCCGCCTCCATCCGCCGCGTTTCCGATTCTTGTGACACCTCAAAAACTGTCACACCCCCTGTAGAACAGTCGACCGGCCTGCGCTAACGTGACTTGCGTGGTGAGCGATGGCGGCCGCCGAAGGTCTCTTGGCTCTCAGCCACTAGAGCAGTATCGGAGGTACCGGATGGACACAAAGTACAAGTATGGCTGGTGCCTGACGGTGGTGCTGGCGGCGTGCTCCGTCTTGGCACAGCAAACCGCGGACAGCGCGGGCAAGGTCGCCGAGCCATGGAGTTGCCACACCATCGCCCTGACATCCGACAATCCCTCTCTTCCTTACCCCCTGTTCGTACCTTATCTGGAAAAACAGGGAAACTTTCAGGCATCGGCACTGCAAATGAATGACCAACTGCTGGCCGCCGACGTCTTCGTGCGTTTGAGCGAAGGGGAAATTGGGAGTACACGCATTGTGGTTGTGAATCGCCGAACCCACGAAAGCAGGGCGACCTCCAGTAGCTGGACAGACTACCCCAGCTTGGTGGCAACCGATGTGATGAACGAGGTGAGCTTGGTTTGCCGAGATCCTGCCGTCCTGGTTGCGAGAGAAGTCCCGGTCCGGTCGCCTACCGAAGCTCAGACTGATAACTCAACCATTGAAGCGGGTCACGGCCACGGCTTCAAACACTTCATGGGACGGACTGCCTATCATGCAGGCCAAGGCCTAGCCGCGGCTGCGATTGTGGCAGGATATGCTGCCTATGGTATAGCCGTCTCGGCGGCGGCCGACTAGCTTTGCTTCCGGACACAGGATTATTACTTGCCACTACTTGACACTGTCAATTTATGATATACTGCTGTCGTGGACAAGTCCAAGCAGCGTCTGGGCGACACGAATAACGGCATCAGTCTGAGTGAGCTGGCGAAGAAGTCAGGTGTGCCGGAACGTACGATTCGCTACTACATCAGCCGAGGACTCATCTCTGGACCGGTGCGAGGAGGACGAGGAGCCGAGTACACGCAGGAGCATCTCGCGGGCATTCAGAATGTGCGAAGACTGCAGAGCGGCGGAATGACGCTTGCTGAAATCGAACACCGGTTCGCACACCATGCTGGCGATCGAGGCCCTGCCATTGCACCTGAGTCGTGGTCAATGTATAGGATTTCGCCCGATGTGACGGTGCAAGTCCGAAATGGCCTCAGTCCATGGCGAATTAAGCAAGTGCGGTCGGCCATAGCACGGTTGGCCGCAGAACTGGCTGCTGATAACGACCAACAAAAGAACGGAGAAGACTGATGAGCGTGACGACATTTGGGCCCCGGGTTTTAGGACAGCGACAAGACATGCAGCTTACGATGCAGAACCTGTTTCTCACCGGGCAGATTTTGCCCGTTGGAGCTCGCCTTTGGGTTCGGCACGAATTCCGATTCAACGAGGCGCAGCCTGTCGAAGTGGTGTATGCCTTCGCGCTGCCGCGTGAAGCGACTTTGCGGCGCTTTCGCATTTCGGGTGACGGGTTCGACGTTGCCTCCGAACTTCGTTCGAAGGAAGAAGCACGCAAGGAATATGAAGATGGCATCACGCAGGGATCGCTATCGAGCCTGGCCACGATTTATCGCGACGGCTTGACCAATCTCAGTGTTGGGAACATTCGACCCAACGAAACAGTTGTTGTGCTGCTGGAAATCCTGGCAGGAGTTGAGCTCCATGACGACGGACTGCGCTTTCGGTTCCCATTCACTCTGGCACCGTCGTATCACGCCAATGCGCGAGTCATCGAACCCGAGCCGGGACTCGGCGAAATGGAATTGCCGGAGAACGAATTCGGCGATCTGATGCTTCCGAAGTTCGCGAAGGACGCGAGTGATCTTCATTCGGTCGGCTTCTCTCTCGAGCTCCGGACCGGCGACGATATCAAGGAGGTTGCCTCACCGTCGCACACCATTCGGGTCGAAGGAGAGCGCGATCAGATCAGGCGAGTGTCCCTCGCTCGCAACAGCGATCCTCCCGATCGTGATGTGGTGCTCGATGTCCGCCGTGCGGATGTCAAGACGACTGTCCTATCGGGTCTCGATTCGAAAGGCGAGGGGCGATTTGCCGCTGTAGTTCCATCAACCGAATTCGGAGCCCGGCCGACCCGGCCAAGACGCCTTGTCATTCTGCTCGACCGTTCGGGATCGATGCGAGGTACTCCACTTCACCAGGCCAAGAAGGCCATCGAAGCCTGCCTCGGCGCTCTCGATGAACACGATCAGTTCGGTCTTGTGACCTTCAGCAACGGCGCTGAAGTTTTCCGTGATTGTCTCGAAGACGCCACTGCCAAGAACCGGCAGGCGGCACGCAAGTTCCTGGAGGCTGTGACCGCCGACGGCGGTACAGAAATGTCCACTGGCTTGAAGCGCGCCGCTGAACTCCGTGGACAGCAGGATACGGATTCGGATGGGCTGGAGTCGGGCGACATCCTGATCATTACGGATGGCCAGGTATTTGGCACAGAATCGATTCTGGAGCGCATTCGTACGAAAGGCCTGAGAGTGCACTGCCTGGGAATCGGCAGTGCCAGTCAAGATCGCTTCCTCGCGCAACTCGCATCGCAAACAGGCGGAGTCAGCCGCTTTCTCACTCCGGCTGAGCGAGTCGATTTGCCTGCCGTAGAGCTATTTGCTTCGATCGGCCGTCCGGTCGCGTCGAACGTCATAACAAGTGTTCGGGGCATCGAGGGCGCGCGAATCGCGCCGGAGCCGCCGAAGCAAGTATTCAGTGGCACGCCTTTGGTAGTTTTCGGAGATTCGCCCGCTGCCAAAGAGGTGGAACTCGCGCTGAAGTGGCAAGGAGAGACACGGGCAGACCAGCGAACTGTCGGTATTGCGCTGGAAACGAATCCGATTGCCGAGACATTAAGGCTGCTGCAAGGCTCGCGAATCATCAGCGACTTTGAGAGTCGCCTGGTGCCGGCCTTTGACCCTGAGGCGAAGCGAGAGCTTTCGCGCGTCGAGCGGCGGCTGCGGCAACTGAGTCTGGAATACGGACTGGCCAGTTCGCAGATGTCGCTGGTCGCTGTGGTCAAGCGCTCCGGGGATGTGAAAGACCAGATCCCGAGCACTCGAGTGGTCCCGGTTGGGATGCCCGCGGATACGGAGTTCGCCTCAGTTTTTGGCCGCAAGATGGCATGCGATTTCCTTGCATCCGCTAGGCTGTTCGACGCCGCAGACGGCTCTGCCCAAGCGCCCCAGGCCTCTAGCGAATCATTTGCCGTGACTCGCGAGGGCATCCGCCAAATCGAGGCCGAGGCGTTGCGGAAGCTTAGGCACCCAAGCAGAAGCGGAAGGTTGCAAGCATTCGTGCAAGGCGTATTTGGCTCACAGGAAGTTACGCCGGCGGAGCCGCAGACCGCGGACGATCTGCTGGTGAGTCTGTCTTGCATGCTGGAGCCGGACGGAGGCATGCCAGGCAAGAAGCACGAGCTACGAATCGTAAACTCGCTGGCCGCGTTGCTCTTCTTCTATGAGCGCGACAATACCGCGGCTTCGGGCATCTTCCGCATGCACGTGGAGAAGCTGCTTCAGTTCCTCATGCCGCAGAGACTAAAGAAGCTTAAGACTAAACACGAAAGAGCTGCCCTACAGGCGTTGGAGCTGATCAAGGCCGGGCGGACCGTTCCTGGCTTCTGGGAAGAGTTCGTCAAGCCGATCGTGAAAGGCGAACGATTCGACGTTTTGCATTTCTGGGCGAAGGTAGAGAGTGCGCTGACGCCTGTAGAATCAATGACCGTCTCTCGCGAGTGACGGCTACCGGAATAGCAATGCATGTGAGCAAAAACGGAACACCTCAGGCGGCCTTTTTGGGCCCCGAGGTGTTTGAGTTAGAAAGGGCAATGCGACCCCCTTTAGAAATTAGCGGGTGTAGACGAGGATAGTTAAACGCGGTCACTAGTTCGATTCCGTTGTGACGGTTCGAAAACTGTCACAGTATCTCTAGCGGAACTCAAGAAGTACCGATAAACTGCAACAACTCGCCGGCTCGGGGGTCTGCTCGATGAGCGGCATTCGCAAGACCATCCTTGTAATCAATGGCTTGCACGCCCTACTCATCTGGGCAGTCCTCATCTGGGTTGGGAAACTGGCTGCTCGAAAATCAGGATGCATTCATGCAAAAGATTCATCTCGCCGCTTTGATGATCACAGCTCTTGTATGCCTCTCTGTGTGTTCGCTCAACAGTTCAACGCCCATAAGAACTGACATTCAAAAGGCCTCTGCAGGCAGCCAGTCCTACAGCGGGCCAGGCAAGCAATTCTTTGAAGCAATGCTGGAATCGGCCCGCAGGAATCCCGAAGCTGTACGCCTAATCGCGGAAGGCGCAGATGCCCTCGGCCGGGGAGACGTAGCTCGGGGTGAAGAGTACTTTCAGCGCGTGCTGACCATGGATCCAAAGTTCTTTGGGATCCATTTACTTTTAGGCGCAGCATATCTCGACCAAGGAAAGGTTGAGCAAGGGCTCGCTGAGCTCGCAAAAGAAGAGGAAAACTACCCCGGAAATAGCGTCATTTACCACACGACGGCTGAGCTTCTGTTGGAGACGGATCACAAGCAGGAAGCCCTTGCCACCCTGCGGAAATGGGTGGCGGCCGACCGGGATAATCTCGATGCGGCTCTCGAACTCGGCGAGATGCTTTCCGACAATCAGATGTACGCGGAAGCAGTACAAGTGCTGGAACGCACACGTTCGCTCAGCCCGGGCAGCGCGAAGGCACAATCTGCACTGGCGGATGCATACTTCAAGAACCGCCAAATGGAGCAAGGGCGATCACTGCTAAAAAAAGGTCTGCCGGCCAGCGCATCGCCCGAGGACCTTGGCCGAGCGGCTTATATTTTGGCCGACAACAATGTTGAATTAGATTTAGCCAATATTTATGCGGAGAGAGCGTTATTTCAGTTGGAAGCCGAATCGGCGGCAACAAACGATGAGGCGATTGGGATCGCCAACACTTTGAACCTTGGATATCTCTGGGACGTGATGGGCTGGATCAATTTCCGCCTTGGTCACTATCAGGCGGCAATCTCTAGTCTGGAAGCGGCGTGGCTGCTTTCACAACGTCCGGAAGCCGGCGATCACCTTGGTCAAGCTTACGAGAAGCTGGGAAGAAAAGAAGAAGCCGCGCACAGCTATGTTCTTGCCGGGGCTGCGGCATTTGGAGATGCGGAGGACATCAGGAAGCGCTACGAAGCGCTGACCGGTAAGAAGATGGGAGACGTTCACACTGCGCCGTCCCGTCACGGTCCAAACGCCACGGCAAAAGCGTCCGATGCCTCGCCAGTTGAGGAATTGAGCCGCCTGCGAACTGTGAACATCACCAAATCGCCGCATGCTTCGGCCAATGCCATCTTCAGTATTGTTTTCTCGGTTGACAGGCCGGCTGAAGTGAAATATCTGAGTGGCGCGGAGTCGCTGGAGATGTTAGCTGGACAGATTAGTTCTGCCAAATTCAACGTCAAATTTCCCGATTCGAGTCAGGTTCGGCTCTTTCGACGCGGCATGATGGTCTGCGGCTCAGTGACCGGCTGTGATGTCGTGCTGCTGCTTCCGGGCAGCGTTCATGATGCAGATTAAAATTAGCCTATCGTTACCAGGAAGTCTGACAGAGGATCGTCGTTTCGGAGTTCGCTGCATGAGGGCCTTAGAAAGACCCACAATGACAAACACCTCAATCCGCCGTGGACAGACGGCGGCTCATGTAGTTTGGTTCCTTCGTTTTTCGTGGATGATGGTTGCGCAGACAGTTCTAAAATAGTCTGCTAGGGCCAACCGATTCTTTAACTTTGTTTTGCGCAAGGTCGCGACATGACCCGGACGTATGTGTTGGGCTGCAGGTGCCGGCGTTGCCGCAGCTGTTGGGTAATTGCCTACGCGAAGCGGAAACTCCGTAGGAAGTCCCGTGAACTTATACGCAAGCGGAAGTTCGACGATGTCCCCAGAGTGGGATTCGGCTGGCCCGGATAAGGACTCGCAACTTTAGGCGCTGTCAACATGTGCGGCCCCCAATTGGCGTCATTCGCGAGTGGACAACAGGGAGTCAAAATCCTTCGGGGGCCGGCCCCCTAAGATCAAGCCCGTTTTTTAGGATGGTTGTGTAACGCGCTGTTTACGCCAGTTATCGCCTGTCCAGTAATGGGCCAGTTCTCCACGGCTCGCCACAATGAGTGTAGACTCCCCGGCACGGTGGAATCGTTGGGCGGTGAATCTGCTATCGAGAGTCTTGCCATGTTCCGTTCGACCGGATATTGTCGCCACGAAGCAGGTAGGTTGTAACGATACAGGTCAGAGAGAGCCTAAATGCAAGTTACTGAACAAGGACTTCCAAGCAGCGGGCACACGGACAGAACCGGGGGTTGGTACGTCTTAGTGCTGCTTCTGATCGCCGTTGCACTGGGCTGCCATCAGCGAGAGGGCATGGGGATCTTGGCTCCGATGATCAGCCGGGAGTTGAGGTTAGGCTTTCCTGATATTGGCGGGATTCTAGCGAGCTTGGCCCTTGCCTCGACGGCGGGGTTTCTGCTGATGGCGGTATTCATTTGGCGGGAGAAAAGCTGGCTGGGTTATGCCGTTCTTGGCATCCTTGGTGGTGTCGGGGCACTGCTCACGGGAGCATCGAGTGGGGTCGGCGGGTTGATCGTAGCTGCGACGATGACGGGGATACGGCGGGTTGGTCCTTGGAGCGTACCGTATCGTCGGCGGCTGGCTCTCGCGAAAGTCTCATGTGGTGGCGATTGGACTCGTATTTGCCGTGACAAAGTCCACGGCCCCGCTCGCACCGATTATCACTGCGGTGGCCGCAGACCACGTCGGCTGGCGTTGGGGTTCGGGAGTTGTGGCGGCGTTGTGGTTTGTCTGGGTACTTCTATGGATTTGGTTGTCTCGCCGAACCGGAAACGCTTTGCGGCGTGAATTACATCATTACTCCGTGACTCTGGCTCAGATGTTCAAAACACCCTGTAACCTGGGCCGTGGTAGTTGGGGTCTTACTTGCTACTCCGCTTCTGTCCTTCCGATCGACGCAGCTTCTAGATCAATTGAGCGAGTTGTTGAAAGGTGATCGTCCGGCAGCACGCTGGGAATTTGCGCTAGTAATCTTCTTACCTATGGGAGCGGTTGCGGCGGGACTAATTTCTGACGCCCTAATCCGCAAAGGGTGGAGCGCTTGCAAGAGCCGCACGACGCTGATCACGATCTGCGGTCTACTGATGTCTTTATCTGCGCCGTTCGCTTTCTCACGTGATCCCCTTGTTTACCTGTTGTTTGCGATGCTCAGCGTAGCGGCGGGCCAAGGCTTGATGGCAGTTCTGTACACTGCGCTTGTGGATGCTGTACCTGGGCGGGGCATCATTTTGGGAGCGGCCCTGAGTGGATGGTTGAGCAGCCTCATGAGTGGAACGGCGAACATGATGACCGAACCGATCAGCAACCGTTGGGGCTCTGGGCCATTGCTTATAGGGTTCAGCATTCTCACGCTGATTGCAATAGCATGCGTTCGAGCCTTGATAAGAAAGATGCCTACGGAACTGGTACCAGCATAGATAGGAGAGTCGCCGTTGCGAGCGGATTCTGCCACACCGTCAATTTCGACATTCCGCCTGCCGTAATATCGCCTTCACACAAGCAATCGGTGCGGAGGAGGGTTGCGACTAATGGCTGTTATCAACACTTGGCGTCGTGTCAGTACGTATTCGGGCCAACTTTCTCCTCCAGCTACAGTCCTAGTTGAAAAGACATTGTCTCTATCGGTCGCAGCCGTATAGTTACTGTCATGGATGGCTGCGTAGGTGACGGGTAATGAAATCTATAAACACGTCAATAACAAAACTGTTTTTGTTGGGCCTACTCGTTGGCGGCTATAGCATACAGGCTCAAGTTCATTCGGCCTCGGCAGCCGCAAAGAGTCGATCGCAGCAGGCGAACCAGGTCTCAACCGATCGATTCCGCCTGCTGATTGAGGGAAGTCAGCTCTTCCTTTCCTCGGACTCAAACCACCAGGCCCTGCGAGTTCCTATCCGTAGGGAGTGGCTCATTCCACCGGCCGAGGAGAAGGAGGAAAAGAAAGACGATTTGTTTTCCTCCTTTCTCTATGATCCTCACGTCACCTCATTTGATATCGGAAACGGCGAAATCGGTCTTCAATTC
>Ga0126371_10000979_pt1 | contig 23787 bp, 22 predicted proteins | sample PanSoiMetaPlot_4_FD_110145 | JGI IMG/M metagenome (GOLD analysis project Ga0126371, IMG submission 110145) | Tropical forest soil microbial communities from Panama - MetaG Plot_4 | ecosystem: Environmental > Terrestrial > Soil > Tropical forest > Bulk soil | place: Panama | collected 2016-02-17 | reverse complement strand
GTCTTCGGCATCTCGGAAGACTTGAGTCTTCGTGAAAGCTGCATGCGGGAAAACTGCACGTGCAGTTTGGGCGGCGGACGGAGGCCAGCGCGACAGCGCGCCTCCTCCGACCCGACAGCGACCGTGTCGGTTTCCGTGTAGCAGCCCCTTCTGTGTTGAGTCTCCCTTACACAAAAGCGGTCGCTGAGAACACGCTACTGCTAGAATCTCGTTAGTGCCGACAGTCAGTCCCAAATCGAGAACGTCCCGGCTGTATCGCGCGTTTCGGCCTCCGCACGTACTGACTGATTCTTTACGGGATTTTCAACACACCCAACGAGGCCGCGACCTTCGAAGCATCCTCACACTCTTTCCGCCGCAATGGAACTCATACGTTATGGGGGGCCTGCTGCGTGACTTGCTGCTGGAGCGGGTTTTGAGAATCGCAGCCAAGCCCTCTGATGTTGACATCGTCATCTTCGGGGCGGAGTCGGTTCAGGACATTCGAAGCCAGCTGGGCGCAGCCATTCTTTCGACCAACGCGTTTGGCGGAGTGAAATGCCGTCTCCGGCCGGCCGGATTGGTGTTTGACCTGTGGCGCGCGGAAGATCACACCAACATGGCCCAGGCTCCCAAGCCGCACACCATTGAGCAGTTATTGCGGCACAATCTGCTGGATATCGATGCGATTCTGTGGGATCCGGAAACCGACCGGCTGCACGATTGCGGATGTCTTAAAGCGATTACCGCCGAGAGCATCGGATTGCAGGGGCGGGAAGGCATCTCGGACACTGTCGTAGCGGCCCAGATTGTGCACGCGCTCACCGTCGCTCATAAGACCGGTTTCCCGCTGTCCGATGACGTCCGCAACTTTGTGGTCGCAGCATCGCGGCGTTGTCCGGCCGCCGAAGTCGAAAACATCCTCGACCGTAAGCATCCCCATGCCGCAGTGCACCTGAAAATGTTCTGGCAGGATATTCTTCATGGAGGTATTCAAGAATGTCCCACTCCGGCGAGGCAAGCCATTCCTCAGACGGCACGAGCCAAGAGAAATTCCTCTTCGCTGAATACCAGGCACTAATCACAATCGACGGCTCGCGCAACGATCGGCTCGACCGCTTCCTCACCATTTTCATGACGCTGGCAGCGGCGCCGTGGGCACTGTATGCCCTCGCAGTTAAGGATCATTCCGCCATGCCTTCCTTGTGGGCAACTCCGCTTCCGGTCTCTGCGGCGTTGGTATTGATTGGCCTTCTCGGCTGGTTGGTGGTGATGATGTTCATTCAGATGCGGTTCACGATCATCATGTACACCCGAGTGATTAACGCCATTCGCGGACACTTCCTTAAAACGGGAACGCTTTCCTATAGCTTGCCTCTTAACCCTTCCGTGCCACCTTTCTATGAAAGGTTCGGCTACATTCAGATCGCAGTGGCCGGAATGTCGCTGGTGAATTCCGCTTACATCAGCTTAGGGCTGCTCAATATTGTTCACTGGCCCACCGGTTACGGTATCCGTGTGGCGTGGTGTGTGGCGTTGGGCGTGGTTCTCTGGATACTGCACATCGTGTATTACTGGGCGGAAGCCAAGCGCCGCGAACGCAACAGTAAGGGGCATGTTCTGAGATGGAGTAAGGTGGCTGGTCCGGATATGAGGTCTTCTGTGCAGTAGAGTGTTTTGGCGATTCGTTCGGCTAGCCAATTCTCGGTCCCGGTTCCCGAAAATAATCCGCCGCGTTACGACGAAGAAGCAGATAAGTGATACCGCCAAATATCAGAACGTGAATCACGAGTCCGCGGAATGGTGGGAACGCGCTCAAGACCACATGGAAAGCCATCCACGCCACTGCCAACCAACGTGCCCAATTCTGCCGACGCAGCATAAAGAGACCAGCAATCAGCGCCAGTAGCTCAGTGAATTCGATCAGAAAGTCGTCCAAGTGCGGATGCAGCAGCCCTGGCGAGTGGTAAACGAATGTGACCGTCCCGATCGCGATAAAAAGCCACGCGATCGCGGTCACTGAAATCGGACGCTTGTTTGAGTTCATGCGGCCTTCTCAATGCGTTCGCTAACGCATCACCAGATGGTACATGGAGCCCCCCACGCCCCGTTCGGGGAGTCGATTCGGAAGGAGGTGCGTTAAGCCAGATGCACGGCGCTGACAAATTCCTCTTGACCAAACTATACTGTGCATCATACAGTGTGTGGCGTACACTATATGGCAAACAGCACAGCCATTCCGGAAGTCTTTGAAAACCTTAGGCTTGAGCTTCGCCGGGGCTGCCTGACACTGGCTGTTCTGACGCAGCTCCGCACCGAGCGCTATGGCTATACGCTCCGTAAGGCGCTCGCTGACGACGGTCTGGAGATCGATGAAGGCACGCTTTATCCCCTTCTTCGCCGTCTAGAAAGTCAGGGACTGCTGGTCAGCCAATGGCGCGAGGAGGAAAAACGCAACAAGCGCTTCTACAGACTCTCGCCGGATGGCGAGAAGATCCTCCGCCAATTGCTTGAAGAGTGGGAACGCATCAATACGTCCCTAGGACGAATCCTCCAAGAGGCTTAGTCATGGAATTGCTTGAGAGCTATTTGAAGGCTGTGAAACGCTACCTTCCCCGCGGCCAGCGGGAAGACATTACGGCAGAGCTGTCAGAAGAGCTACGTTCGCAGATCGACGCCCGCGAAGTTGAGCTTGGCCGTTCGCTGCTCGAGAGGGAGCAAATGGCATTGTTCAAGGCTTACGGCGATCCGATGGTCGTCGCACGGCGTTATCGGCAGGGCGGCATGAGTCTGAGCATCGGGTGGGAACTGATCGGCCCTGAGATCTTTCCGATGTTTCTCATCATCCTCGGCCTCAACACAACTATCGGAGTCGTGGTCACGATCGCGATCCTCTTATACATTCACCAACCGATCAGTGCGGCCGCCCTGCTCCGCCCCGCGATCATTCAGCTGATGTGCGTGACGTTCACTTTCACCATCTTGAATCTGGTGCGAAGGAAATTTCCGCAACCCTGGTACTATCCGCCAGCCGCTTTAGCGCCGATGATTCCGATTCCGCGCTGGGTCTCTGTCTCGGGTCTGGTGGTCTGGTGTGGGTTCACACTCTGGTGGGCAGCGATTCCTGCGGTTCCGAGCTTGTTCCTCGGATCAGCCGCCCAGTACCTTGAGCTAGCGCCTTCGTGGCATCGTTTTTATTTGGCGCTCCTGCTGCTTCTGATCGCAGGGATCGCACAGCGGGCTGTCAATCTGAAGAGGCCTTCCTGGACAGCGCTGTTTCCCGTCTCCCGGCTGCTCATTAACGCGATCGCTCTGGGTCTGCAATGCCCCATCATTAAGAGTTATCCCTACATCCTTGTCGCTGACGCGAGTAACTCGCCGCACGCTCGCGCAATGGCCGCGAATTTCAACCTCGGCATCTTCTGGGGAGTCCTGAGCTGGATGTGGCTTTATCACCTCATCAGCGCCGTGATCTATGCCTGGTACAGCGCACCCCATCTGCGCCGCTTGATTGACCACCTGAACCGAGACACTGGCCTCAGCCACGAACTGAAAGGAATTCTTTAGACGGGATTGTCTTTGGAGCAAAGTTATGGAACTCATTGAACGTTACTTGCAATCCGTCCGCTTCTGGCTGCCCAAGACGAAGCAGCAGGAAGGCATTCTCACCGAACTCGGTGACGATCTACGCTCACAGATCGAAGAGAAGGAAGCGGAACTCAAACGTCCACTCGACAAGCAAGAGGTCGCCGAAATCCTGAAACGTTGCGGTCCGCCCATGGTAGTCGCCAGCCGCCTCGCGCCCAAACAGTATCTGATCGGACCGACACTATTTCCAATCTACCTCTTCGTGCTCAAGATGGTGCTGCTCTGGATTTTGGTTCCCGTCTTTGTCCTCATCGTTGGCCCGGCGACGCTGGGCACCTACCACGGTGATTGGGGAAGGGCCATGGCAACCACGCTGGGCAATCTCTGGTCCGGTTCATTCATCGCCGCAGGAGTCATCACCCTCGTCTTCGCAATCCTTGAGCGCTCGCACGCGATCGCCCAGGTCGAATGCAAGTGGGATCCGATGAAGCTGCCTCCGATTCGCCAGCACCAACGCAGGCCATCTCTTCTCGAAACAGTCTGTGACCTGGCATTCAACTTCATCGGGCTGATCTGGCTGCTGCTTGTGCCTCACAATCCGTTTCTGATTTTCGGTCCCGCAGCTGCCTTTCTGACGCCGGGAGCAATCTGGCACACGTTCTACGTTCCGATCGTAGCGCTGTGTGCATTTGGGCTCATGCGCCCGGCGATCACGCTGGCCAAGCCCCAGTGGACGTGGTGGCCAACGCTTGGTCAGTTATTGCAAAACGCTTTTGTCCTAACCATTTTGAAATTCATGCTCGACGCGGTGGGACACATGCCGCATGGCGATTGGCAGCCATTCGTTGTGTTGAGGACTGCAAGCGCGCAATCGGTTCGTACCTCCGCCATCGTGAATGTATCGGTCTTGCTGGCCATGCTCGGTACCTGGGTCGGACTCTGCATTGCCATCCCGATCCAGACCTGGAAAACCATGCGCCGCATCCGCAAGCAAACCTCCGGCAGCGAACGAGCCGCGACTCTGCCGGTGCTGTAAGGGTCCCAACAACTCTGGAAGTCTGGCGCGCCGGTCGTGACCGGCACGCCCCAGGGAATCTTTGTCCCTCAAAACCAATGAGCGATAGGAGCAACCAGCCATGTCTGCCACGAAAGTACTTACCGTTCCCGAGCAACCCACTCGAGTGCATCCAATGGTGAATTCGCCAACGCCTGCATACAACGTCTCCATAGGATGTCTCAGGGCGTTCATCACTTTGATGGTGGTGGCGCACCACGCCGCTCTGGCCTACCATCCCTACGCGCCAGCACCGCCGGCAACACTGACAGCCGTGCCGCGCATTTGGCAGGCGCTTCCCCGTCGTCGACTCACAGCGCTCCACTCTCTTCGCTCTGTTCGTCGGCTTCAACGACATGTTCTTCATGGCGCTGATGTTCTTTCTTTCAGGATTGTTTGTATGGAAAAGCCTCGAGCGCAAAGGCGCGGGCGTGTTCCTGCGCGACCGCGCGGTGCGCCTGGGCGTGCCGTTCTTAATCTCCGCTGCGGTCGTGGCCCCGCTTGCCTACTATCCGACGTATCTTCAAAGCCGGGCAATGGGTGGTGCTTCCGGATTCTGGAAGCAGTGGTTCTCGCTCGGAAATTGGCCATCCGGACCAGCGTGGTTCGTGTGGGTGCTGCTGGCGTTTGACGCGATCGCCGCTCTGCTGCTCATCGCCCTGCCCAAGTGGGGTGAGTCGCTGGGCAGGCTGACATCGGGCGCTGACCGTCGGCCGGCTCTCCTGTTTGTGATCCTGTTGCTGGTGTCTGCTTTCGCGTACCTCCCGCTTGCCGTGCTCTTCAATCCGTTCCGCTGGAGCGCGTGGGGACCTTTCACCTTCCAGACCAGCCGCGGACTGCATTACCTCGTCTACTTCCTGTTGGGAGCGGGAGTCGGTGCGTACGGTCTGGATCGAGGATTGCTGGCACGCGAGGGCAAACTCGCCCGACGTTGGTGGGTCTGGTGTGTGGCTGCTCTGTTCGCGTTTGGTTTTGCGACGGCCATCGGCTTGGCGGCGTTGACTGCTCATCTCGGTTCGCGCAGCTGGGAACTGGCAGGAGATTCGAGCTTCGTGCTCTCCTGTGCGGCCTCAAGCTTTGCGTTTCTCGCGATATTCGTGCACTTCGCCCGCACGCGCGGCAAAATCTGGGACAGCCTGGCAGCCAACGCGTACGGAATCTATTTGATCCACTATGCTTTTGTGAGCTGGCTGCAACTATCGCTGCTGAAATCGCAACTGCCCGCCATCGCCAGGGGCACGCTGGTCACTGCAGCCGCGGTGCTGTTGAGTTGGGCAGCAACCGCGGGCCTGCGTCGCATTCCGGCGGTGGGAAAAGTGATTTGAAGTGGAACGAATCGTGGAGCCCCGGACGCTTTCGTCCGAGGAGGCAGCGCTACGAACTTCAATCGAGAGCAGTGTCGCTATCCCGGCGGACGAGGGCGTCCGCCGCTCCACGAAATCTTTGCGGTAAGATCAAAGATTATGACCACACCTGCTGCAGAGCCTGAGACGGGCACGAGTCCCGCTCCGGAGTCGCGTCCTGCTAATTTCATACGCGAGCGCTTCATCGAAGACCTTAAGACGAACAAGTACAACGGACGTGTGCAGACGCGCTTCCCTCCTGAGCCCAACGGATATCTTCACATCGGTCACGCCAAGGCCATCTGCATCGACTTCGGATATGCCGACGAGTTCGGCGGACACACGAATCTGCGCTTCGACGACACCAATCCTGAGAAGGAAGATGTCGAGTACGTCGAATCGATCATGGAAGACGTCCAGTGGCTTGGCTTCCATTGGGACGGTCTCTTCTACGCGTCGGATTACTTCGATCAGCTCTACGAGTGGGCGATCAGGCTGATCAAAGACGGCAAGGCCTACGTCGACGACCTCACGGCAGAAGAGATTCGCAAGCATCGTGGCACACTGACCGAGCCCGGCAAAGATAGTCCGTATCGCAATCGCCCGGTCGAAGAGAACCGGGATTTATTTGAGCGGATGCGCAAAGGCGAGTTCCCTGATGGCTCGCGCGTCCTGCGGGCGAAGATCGATATGTCGTCGCCGAACCTGAACATGCGCGACCCCGTGATGTACCGCATTCTGCACGCCGAGCATCATCGTACGGGAAACAAGTGGTGCATCTATCCGATGTACGACTACGCTCATGGCCAGTCGGATTCGCTGGAGAAAGTTACGCATTCGATGTGTTCGCTGGAGTTCGCCGATCACCAGCCGCTCTACAACTGGTTCATTGAGCAGCTGGGAATTTTTCCGTCGCAGCAGATCGAGTTTGACCGCCTCAGCCTGACTTACACGTTAATGAGCAAGCGCAAGCTGCGCCAGCTTGTGGAGCAGGGAACGGTTCGCGGCTGGGACGATCCGCGCATGCCGACGCTGTCAGGCCTGCGCCGCCGTGGATACACCTCGGAGGCGATTCGTAATTTCGTCGCGGCGGTTGGCGTCTCGCGTACCAATGGCATCGTCGAGCTGGCGATGCTCGAGCACTTCGTCCGTGAAGACCTGAACAAGCGCGCCCCGCGCGTGATGGCCGTGCTGCGTCCACTGAAGGTGGTCATTGATAACTATCCAGAACGCCAAGTGGAGGAGATGGACGCGACCAACAATCCGGAAGACGAAAGCGCAGGGACGCGGAAAGTTCCCTTCTCTCGCGAACTTTATATTGAGCAGGACGACTTCCGCGAGGTACCTCCGCCAAAATATTTCCGGCTCTCACCAGCAAAAGAAGTTCGCCTGCGCTACGGCTATTTCATCACTGCGAAGAGCGTTGTGAAAAATGACCAAGGGGAAGTGGTCGAAGTGCACTGTACCTACGACCCGGCAACACGCGGCGGCAACGCTCCTGACGGACGCAAGGTGAAATCGACGATTCACTGGGTATCAGCGCAGCACGCAGTCGATGCTGAGGTTCGTGTTTACGAAAACCTCTTCACCAAAGAAAACCTCGGCGATCTTGAAGAGGGCAAGGATCCTCTCGACTATCTAAACCCGAAGTCACTCGAAGTGATCTCGCATGCCCAGCTCGAACCTTCTTTAGCCAACGCCGCACCGGGGAGCAGGTGCCAGTTCGAGCGTCTGGGATATTTCTGCGCCGACCGCGACTCGAAGCCCGGAGCGCCGGTGTTCAACCGCACGGTGGCGCTGAAGGATACATGGGCAAAGGTAGAGAAGAAGCAGGGCGGAAAAGGCTAAGTCACCCGAAATGATGCACCTAGTCTAGTAGGTCGGAAATAGTCAGCGTCAGTGTTGCACCTCGATCCGCGTGATCCGCTGTGTTCGGCGAGAAGGCCCAAAGGCTTTCACCACAGAGGGCACAAAGGATCACTGGGGAAAAACAGGCGATCCATAGATGTCGATCGATTTGACGCAGAGCAGAGGAGTTTTCCGCAATGTTCCTGCAGGGAAATTGTCTTACAGAATTGTAAGTACAAAACGGTTGATGTCGCGTAAGTGATGCTCCGTCAATCGCTTGCGGGAACACGAAAGTTTGTGACTCGCAGTCACCTTGCGCCAGCGACGGCGCAAATCTGCTTCAGAGTCCAACCTTAAATGCTCCATTTCCACACTCGCCTTGGTGAGTGAGATTTAGCCGAAGCATGGTAGAAAAAACAGTTCCTTCCGATGTTGCGCTGGATTCCAATCGTCGGAGGCTTGCTCCATGACGCAAGCCTTGTCGGCGTCAATTTGAGAAAACGCGCGTAATCAACGCCGCTTTCGGCCCGAAATCCCGTTATCTCGAGGATTGGTTGTTGCGAATGACATTCCCCAGATCACGATCCGGCACATCTTCTTCGACCTCGTGGCTTGTGAAGCCTTTTGCCTGGTTGGCAGCGGCGCTTGGATTTCTCTTGCGATTCCTGGTGCTGGCCTGGGCGACCCTCGCGCTGTATTGGTCCAATGTTCCATGGCGAGGGCTGCGCCTGGTGTTGGCATTAGCCTTCCTGGCGTTTGGAATTTACGCGCTATGGGTGAGGCGGAGCCTGCGCTCGCAGCTTGTCTTTGCGGGGCTTTTTCTCGCCGTGTTGGCTTCGTATCTTGCCATTCAACCTTCATTCGATCGTCCCTGGCAGACGAACGTGGCGGTGTTGCCGGAAGCGTTCGTTGACGGCGACCGCGTGTTACTCAAGAATGTTCGCAATTTCGACTACCGCACAACTGATGACTTCACCGTGCGCTACGAATCACGCGAAGTCCTGCTCTCTCATCTGACATCGCTCGATTTCTTTGTGTCCTACTGGATACCCGGGCCGATCGCGCACACTTTTGTGAGCTTTAACTTCGACAACGCTCCCCCGGTGTGCATTTCGATCGAGGCGAGGCGGCATATCGGGCAGGGTTTCGATCCTCTATCGTCCCTCTTCAAGCAATTCGGCTTGATCTACGTGGTAGGAGAGGAGCGCGACGTCGTCCGAGTGCGAACGAATTATCGGCACGAGGATGTGTATCTCTACCGCATCAAAGCCGCACCTGAGAACATCCGCGGCCTGTTTCGGGTCTACCTCGAACGTATTAATGAACTAGCGACGCGTCCGGAGTTCTACCATCTTCTCAGCAACAGTTGCACCATAAACATCGTGCGCTACGCAAGGCAGGTCGGCAAGCTTGAGCAGTTTGATATCCGCTTCTGGCTTAACGGTTACTCCGATCGGGGTCTATACCGAGCAGGCCTGCTGGATTCGCCACTGCCCTTTGCGGAGCAACGACAACGCGCCTGGATTAATCAACTGGCTCAAGCCGCTGACGACGGTCCTGACTTTCCGCAGCGAATTCGTGCATCCCTGTCTTCGGAGCATCGATGAGCCGCGGTTCTTTCGTGCAGGCTCGCTCTAGCCTGGCAAAGTACAGCCGGAATTCGCAGAGATTCGTCAGCTGTCGCAGATCAGCACTCGGCTCAAAGATGTTGAGGCTAGAACCGTCGGCCGGGGTGCTGGGGACCAAGAATAGACGGAGGTGACGCCATGACTCACGAAGATGTCGTGAGCCTGTTCAAAGCGGCCGCCGTCAACTGGGTCCATGACTACGCTCAGAGCATGGGCGCGGCATTAGCGTTCTACACGATGTTTTCCATCGCGCCGCTTTTGTTGATCGTCACCTCAATTGCTGGCTTCTTCTTCGGCGAAGGTAGCGCACGCGCCGAAATCTTCTATCAACTGCAAAGCATGCTCGGGACACCCGGCGCCTTGGCGGTGCAGGGCCTAGTGGAAAGCGCGCGGAAGCCATCGGGAAGCGTCTTGGGCGTTGTGTTCGGCATTGTTTTTCTGGTGATTGGTTCGACTGCGGTGTTTGCCGAATTGCAGGACGCGCTGGATCGCATTTGGCGCACACCCGCAGGAACTGGCGGCAGCAGCTTCGGGTTGTGGAGGCTGGTGCGGGCACGACTATTGTCCTTCGGCATGATTCTCGGAATTGGTTTCCTGCTGATGATCTCGCTCATGTTCAGTGCGGGTCTGGATGCACTGAGTCGATGGTGGCATCCGTGGTTTGATGGGTGGGGGACCGTGTTGTACACATTCGACCTTACGGTTGGCATTCTGTTGTCGACCGCCGTGTTTGCGATGATCTACAAATTGATGCCTCGGGCACAAATCGACTGGAAAGACGTCTGGATCGGCGCCATATTCAACTCGCTGCTATTTATCAGCGGCAAGTTTCTAATCGGCGTGTACCTCGGAAGAAATGGGATCTCCTTTCGCTTCGGATCCGCCGGCTCTCTGGTCGTGGTCTTACTGTGGGTTTACTACTCGGCGCAGATGTTTCTTTTCGGCGCGGAATTCACTTGGGCCTACTCCCACAAGTTCGGTTCTCGTAAGGGACAATTAGAGAAAGCGCACAAGCTTTGAATCAACACTCCGCACTCCTCGGCAGTGGCTATATGAGATTGTCGTAAAGTGGATATTGCATCCCATCACCTTCCGTAGCATGCTCTGCAGGGGATTGGTCGGTTGGCTTGAACGATGAGAGCTTGGTTTGGGAGAATTTCCCTTGCCGGAAGCTCAATTCTTGCTCACCCTGTAAATGTGGTACAAGAGGGCGACACCAGTTCTAGCCTTTCTCTCACCGCCTCGTCGAATCAAATGACTGCGCATTAGGTCGGCCTTCATAAATATGTACGCAACGTTCCTCAATTCCCTCCCCGGACTGATCTTCCTTGAAATTTCGCGTACGGTCGTCTCGACCTGTTCGGCCGCCGTTGTGCTTTTCGTGATCGCAGTATTGGCCGCGAAGAACGATGTCATGCGCGCTGGTGGCCTGGACAAGTTCGTAGCCCTCGCCAATCTCTGTTTCGCTCTGCCGCTGGCGGTTTTCGGCGCCGAGCATTTTGCTGCCGCCCGAGGCATCATGCAGATTGTCCCTAAGTTCATGCCTTGGCCCCTGTTTTGGACCTATTTTGTCGGCGTTGCTTTGGTGGCCGCGTCCTTGAGCATCGCCACAAAAATTCAGGTGCGCTGGTCGGGATTGCTGTTCGGAATCATGATGTTTCTGTTTGTGGCGATGATGGACCTCCCCGGAACACTGGCGAATGTGCACAACCGGATTTCCTGGATGCTTTTGTTCCGCGAGCTGTCGTTCGGCGCCGGTGGCTGGATGCTGGCGGCGGCCGCGATGAACGGGCGGCCCACACGAGGCAGAAGAGCGCTTATCACCTTGGGCCGGGTGGTGATCGGGATCGCTGCCGTTTCATATGGGGTGCAGAACTTTCTTCATCCCCTCCACGCCCCGGGCGTTCCTCTCGAAAAAATGATTCCCACGTGGATTCCGGCGCGCCTGCTGATTGGCTACCTGACTAGCGTTATCCTTATTGTTGCGGGGGTATATATCCTACTGGCCAGGAAGGCGCGGATGGCGGCCACGTATCTCGGTACCTGGATTTTCTTGCTGGTGGTGTTCGTCTATGGGCCGATTCTGATTGCATCGTTGTTGACCCCGAGCACGGACGTCAAGGTTGAGGGGATCAACTACTTCTTCGACACGCTACTGTATGCAGGCACAGTTCTGGGACTTGCCAGCGCGTTCCTGGTGTATGAGCAAGGCCAGCTCGCGCCATCGATGCGTGCCGATCAGGAACTCGATAAAACACGAAGCCCCGAGTTCGCAAAGTCACCCGGGGCGTAAGCCTGTCCAGCTTTCAAGTTAACGATCGAAAACTCGTGATGCGACGTCAAGGTTACTGAGGAGCCCTCCTGTCCCAAGGCTCATCTCGCCTTTGCCGCGTTTTCTACTCCAGCCAGCATTTGGTCTAAGTCCGCGCGCGATAGATATCGGCTATTCACAATCACCCCCGCGATCTTCTGGGTGTTCTTGATGTCGTCGAGCGGATTCGCATCCAGCAATACCATATCGGCCAGCTTTCCTTTCTCGATTGTGCCCAGGCGATCTTCCATTCCCAGGAATTTTGCCGGATTCAGCGTGGCCGTCTGCAGCGCCTCCAGCGGCGTGAACCCCGCGGCCACGAAGCGTTGCAGCTCTTCATGCAAGCTGAATCCGGGAAAGATATAGACGCCTGGAGGCGTGTCGGTTCCAGCGAGAAACGGAATTCCCGCCTTGTGCATGGCGTTCACAACTTCGAGTTCCTGGGCTACGAAGCGCTTGCGCGTGGCGAGGTCGTCGGTGTTGAAGTCGTGCTCAATCTGGTCGGTAAAGCGTTTCCACGTCACGTTTTTCCAGTACGCCGGAACGTACTTGGCGCGGGTGTCGTGAGCGAAATCAGTTTCGTCGATCAGGTTGCCGCCGCGCTCCCAAACCAGGGTCGGGCACTGCCACGTCTGGTTCTTCGCCAGCAGTGCGAACAGTGACGCGGCCCTCTTGGGATCGTAGGTAGACAGAAACTGGCTCTCGGTCTTCGCACCCTTGATGAATTGATCCTCGAGTGGGGAACTGCCTTCGAAAATTCCGATCAAGTGCTCGAAGCTCTTCTGGCCTGTGTTCGACATCTCCGAGGCCCGAACCGAGTCAGGCACGTGACCGACGAAGGTGATCCCTTGCTTTTCTGCTTCGTTGGCGATTGCGAACACTGCATCGCGCGGGATGAGCGACTGCAGCTTGATGAAATCCGCTCCGCGCTTCGTTAGGTCGTCGACAGCTCGGCGTCCATCTTCCGGCGTTTTGATTGCAATAGAACTCGGGAAGCGCGGCTGTGGGCCGTCGAGCATCGGCCCCGACATCACAATGCGCGGGCCGATCAAAGTTCCGGCAGCGATTTCCTTGCGCCACTCTTGCAGAACTTCCAGCTCGCCGCCCATATCGCGCAAGCCGGTGATTCCGTTCGCGATAAACAATGGAAGCGTGACATCCTTGCCACGCGGGAACCAGTCTCCAAAGACCATGTGGACATGCATGTCCCAAAGACCCGGGATCAGATACTTGCCCTTGCCATCGACGCGGGTGGCGTCGCCCGGTTGCCCTTTGGAACATCTCTCGGCACCGGCGACTTCCATGATGTGACTGCCCCGCACAATCACGCAGCGATGCGGCTGCGCAAGCCCGCCTCCGACGTCGATGACAGTCACATCTTCGATGTGCAGTTCTGGGCTTGACGCCTGGGCAAAACTGAGTGCAGAGAGGCAGATGATAACCACTGTCAGGAAAAGACGCGAGTTCACGGATTTCATCCCGAGCACTTTAAGGTTCCCTCCACCGACGCTTTCACTGCACGCGACATCCCTTCACCTTACAGCTCGGGGCAGGCTCTTCGCTCCGCCTGAAAGAACGCCTCCGCTCAGGACGACGCCCATCCGAAGACAATCGATTTGAGGCTCACCCGAAGACAAATCGTATGCGATAGCGGCAGCCTTCACTGGTGCGGCAGCAGCACATACGTCGCCTTGTTAACGGGAGTATTCAATAAATTGATAACCGTGTCTGCGATACCGCCTGCTGAATCCAGCTCCGCCGGAGGGCCGAAGCCTAGCAGCTCAGAACTTTGGGAGTGGATTACGCCATTCACCAACGTGAAGTCGGTCAAGCCGGCAACTTCGCTCAGCGCGGGGACGATCGAGTCGCTATCCTGGCCAAAGATTTTTGGCCAGCCGCTCGAAGTGAGGTGTCCGGCCAGTGAGTCGCCGAAGCAAAGGATCCGAATCGAGAGAGCCACGGGGGACGTATCCAAGCCATCCAGTTGGCTTTGCGACTCCAGACCTTGAATCAGCGCGGTTGGCAGCGGATGAGGGATGGGGTTTTGCAGTTTCTGCAGAGCCGGACTGAGACTGCCGCCGAAGCCGTTGCCCCTAAGATCGGCTACTCCTCCGGTGGTGCTGGTGCCGTTCAGAAAGGTTACCGTTGAGAAGCTCGGGCTTCCCGACTGTGTCAGTACTCCACGCACACATTCGTTGTTATTGGTGAGCAACATCGTGGCGAGCGGTGATCCCCAGTGCGGTGTGCCAATGGTGATCACTTTATGGATGAACCCGAGGGCAAACGTCGTCGGGTTGTAGAACTGCCTTATCATGGGCATCGTCCGCACGATATCGCCACCCATGCTGTGCGCAACGATGTCGGCCTGTACTCCGGCAACTGGAACATTCGCCGGATTCGTTCCTTTCTTGAACCTCGTGATGAAGCCGTTGATCTGGGAAAGCACCGTAGGAGCGTTGTAGGCGAATCCCAACGCGCTGGCGGGAGAAGTGGCAATGCTTCCTTTCGCCCAGGACGGAACCGGCGGCGAGTAGGACTTGATCTGTCCTCCGATGATCTTGGAATAGTCGGCTCGGCTTATGAACCAGCGCGGGTCGGTGATCAGCGGGGTGAAATCACTCCACGACTGTGCACTGGCCCACAGCCCATGAATCAGAACCAGGGGTGGACGCAATAGCGTCACCGATGTCTCTGACCAGAGCCCGGTGTCCAACGCCTGCACTTGTACGTTGAGGAAACGTTCGGAGGAATTCAGGTCCTGTCCCTCGGGTCGCGGGAAATCGAGCGGGCTGCCGTAAATGGCGAAAGCCATCGGTCCGCTCGTGGTACTGACGGCCGTGACGGTCAGTTGGCTGGCTGTAAAGCTGGCGGTTCCGATCGCTCCCAACCCTCCGTCTTCCATCGAGGAAGTGCTCTGCTGGCCTTGATCGTTGATGACGGTGATGCTGAATTGCTCGCCGGCCGAGTTGCCGGGTATGCGAAGAACCAGTTCGCTAGCGGAGTCTGCGGCAGTGCCCTCGACTATGCGGCCTTTGCTGGCCAGCACGTTCACATTGGTAGTGACCTTAGCTCCGCTCAGCAGGGCGGGAACCGGGTCTAATAGGGTGAGCTGCGGAGGCGCGGATGGAAGCGTTTCGTCCTGCGCAAGCGACACGGAAGGCGTTAGCAAAGTGAAGGCAAGCACTACAAGAACTGCAGCGCTGAACGAAGAGTATTTGGACACAGCCGCGAAGGTTCTGCAAGCGGGCATGGCTGGCCTCCTCTGCGAGAAAAATGTGGAATTTCGAGATGGGCTGGTCGCTCAGAACGCACAGATTGTACACCCGATTCTGCCGGCGTCAGCTAAGTGTTCGCGATCCTCGGGCTTCGGCTCACTTCGAAGTCGTGTCTGCCAATCCCGCTCCAGCAGCCACATTCTCGATGTTCGGCGGATTGTGGCTTGGTGTGGGACCGCCATGCAGGTTTAGCTGTCCGAGGCGGCACAGGTTGATCGCGTCCCCAAGAATGCGAGTTGCCTCCTGCGGAGCGTGGAAGCCCATCGAATTTTCGGACATGACGAAATCGATCATGAACTGACATTTGCGCTGATGGTCGCAGGCGTCAGCGAGTTGAGCATCTGACGCCCCTTTTGCCTTTTGCGCCTTGATGTCGTTGATCAAATCGACGAGAGCGTCAAGCGCATTGTTCCGCAGATTGAAAAACGAGTCTTGAATGTCTTCGACCCGCGCCTTCAACTCCTCCTCAGGAAAGTGATGGCAGGTCTGGCATGCGCGATTGATCTTGAGCAGCGGGCTGTTCACGTGATGGTCGCTGACTTTGAGTCCGCCTTGCCGCATGTAGGGCATGTGGCAGTCCGCGCAAGTAACGCCAGAGCGCGCGTGCACGCCCTGATTCCACATCTCGAACTCAGGATGCCGCGCTTTGATTAGCCCAGCGCCAGAGTCGGGATGATCCCATTCTTTGATCTTCTGCTCAGCTTCAACCGCGATGATGTTTTCGACTTTCAGTCCTTGGGACCAAGGGAATGTCAGCCGCTTATTAGGAGGCTGGAAGTAATAGGTTACGGGGCACTGGCCACAGACGAACGAGCGCATCTCCTGGCGCGTAGCCATCGTGTTGACGTCGTAATTCTGTATGCCTTGAGATGCCTTCAGTGCGCGAATTCCCTCCATGAAGGCAGGGCGGGTGACTCGCAACTGCATCGTGTTGGGATCGTGACAGTCGATGCAGGCTACTGGATGCTTCACGAGTTGCCGAATCTGGGGATACGTCATATGCGTGTCACTGATGACGTTGAAACCCTTCATGATGTCGCCGTCGCCCAGTTTCATGTACGTGGTCACCATCGAAGCGTGGCAGTTAATGCACATCGCCGGCGGAGCGAATTTCTGCCGCTCGGTGAACGTCTGGTCTTCGAGCATGTAGGCGTGCCCACGCCGCTCGCGATAATCGGCGGAAAAGGAATATCCGGCCCAGATGGTCTTGAGACGGGCATCTTCCTCAAGTTTCGACCGCGCCACTACCGACCGCGGATCGGCCTGGGTCGGCGAGTGCGCCACACCTTCACTCCCGCCGTACTTGGTGCGCTGCATGTCCGTCGTGCGCAGATACAGGTCGTACTGCAGCGGGAAATCTTTTCCCCACATGGCCGGATCGTCCATTGTGTTGTTCAATTCGACGACGCGATAAAACGGGTTCTTGGCTTCTTGCTTGCGCTCGAAGATAGTGATGAGCAGCCCCGTAACAGCCAGAGTAGCGACCGCGGCCAGCAGAATGACTGCGAGCAACAGGCGACGTGAGCGTCTGCTTTCAAGATTACTTGCCGGAGTATTCATGAGGACTCCAAGAAAAATGAATCAAGCTTGCGGAGGCCGACTCCGAATGGCCCACCGAGTTATGGCAGCGGGTGCACTGCAGTCCGGTCGCCTTGCCGTGAACTACATTGCCGTCGATTGCCGAGGTGATCGATTCGTGGCAGCGGCGGCACGCATTTTCCGTGATCTGGTGATCGAACTTCGTAATCTCGATGGTGTCGGGGTAGCGTCCGCTAGTGAAGTAAAAGGAATGCCAGAATCCGTTGTTCGCTTTGACCACGTATTTTCCAATGAGGTTGTGTGGCGTATGGCAGTCGTTACAGGTGGCGACCGAATGATGGCTTGATTTCATCCATGCGTCGTACTGAGCCTGCATCACGTGGCAGTTGGCGCAGGCTGCGGGATTGTTGGTGAGGTACGAATATCCTTTGGCGTAAATGAAGGTGTAAGCGCCCAGGCCAATCGCAATGCCCATGATGACGGAGGCCAAGATGGTGATGGAGCCTGAGCGCTGCATCGAAGGATTCGATCTTCGGAACTGGGCAGACTACACCCACGAGTCACCCCTTGCAGGATAAATTTTTAGGATAGATTTCTTGCCATCCCGAAAAGGGATTCGCGGCTAGTTATGAATGTGAGGGCTCTGTCTCGGATTCGGCCGATGCGGCCCGGCGGCGCCTTTTACCACTTTGACTTCGAAGCTGACCGGCAGCGTCTTCGGCGGGAAGCATTGCGCATTGTCGCAGGCCTGGTAGCGCAGCAGGCCGCGCATCACGTACTTGCCGGGAACTACTGAGCTCAGCGGATGCACCGTGAGATTCACGGTAAAGTCTCCGCTGTAGACATTGAGTTTCTCGTCGGGGGAGAAGGGGAAGACCAGGTCTTTTCCCTCGGGGTAATCGATTTTGCCCAGAACAATGTCTGTCGGGGGATCCATCTTCAGCGCGGTGGGAATCAGGAATTCCGATTTCGGTGCATTCGAATTGATGTGAAAGCCCGAAGCCACGCGGAAGTTGAGCGGCACGATGGTCCCCGCAGCCTGCGGCGCAGTGACTGTCGAGACTGGCGCCATAGAGACAGAGGGTGCCTTACCCAACTGCGCCCAGCCTGAACCGGCGGATATCAAAACCAGCGAGGCAAGTTTCAGCAGACCTTTTGCGGCGACCATAGTGTTTTCGAGCCCCACGCCCCTGATCAAATAGTAAGACGCGAGCGTTCCTGCATTCTATGGCTAATTCTGAGCCTGCACGACCGAAGGTGCAGTGTCCGGTTGGACGGTGCCCACCTGCGTACTCAAGGCTTTCTTGATTGCATCTTCTATTTCGTCCCGGCCTTTTAGACCGATGATCCGGTCGACAATCTTTCCGTTTCGACCGACAAAGAAGCTCTCCGGTAGTGCTGCAACTCCGCCGTACGCATCGCCGACTGCTTCTTTGCCCAGCAATACGGGGTAGTTCACGCCCATGTCTTTCGCGAACTTTTCGATCTCGTCCTTGCCGGAGTCGTCCATAGCCACGCCTACAACTTGCAGGCCTGCAGATCCGTATTGGTTCTGCATCTCGACGAGCCACGGTGTCTCAATTTTGCAGGGGCCGCACCAGGTTGCCCAAAAATTGACGAGCACTGCTTTGCCGCGCAGATCGGAGAGGGTCAGATTCTTGCCGTCGAGCGTCTGCAGCGTGAAGTTCGGAGCAGGGGTTCCATAGCCGAAAAAGCTCGGAGCATGATCCACGCCGGATCTTCGCGCCATATGGAATCCGAAGTAAAGCATTCCGGCAGCAACCAGCGCGACCAAGACCAGCGCCATGGGATTGCGACCCTTCGGAGGTGCAGGCGGAGGAACCGGAACTGGGGGCTCCGTTGCCGGGGCCGCTAATTTCTCAGGTTCAGGACTGCTGACGGGCTGTTCGGATTGTGCGAAATCTTTCTGTTCATACATAGACATAAAAGCAATTCCCCATTACAAAGCAAATCGATTCAAGAACGACAACCAGCTTGAGATCAGCGTGAACCGGCCGATCACGAGCAGCACACCGAGGGCAATCAACAATCCCCCGGAGGCCACTTCCAGCGCGTGCATGTGCGAGCGGAAGCGACTGTAAAACTTCAGGAAGCGCTCCATCAGGAGCGAGGTCAGTAGAAACGGTACCGCCAAACCCAGCGAATACACACCTAATAGGATGACGCCTTTTACAAGCGTGTCTTGCTCGCTGGCAAGAGTCAGGATTGCTGTGAGAATCGGCCCCAGGCACGGCGTCCAACCGAAAGCGAAGGCGAACCCAATGACGAAAGCTCCGATCGGAGTGTTGCTGCCCTTCACGCCATGCAACCGTGCATCCGTGTAGAGCGCCTTGATCTTGAAAATTCCCGTCAGATGCAAGCCAAAAATAATAATGACAACGCCCGCGACGATCGACAGCGTGTGCTTGTAGCGGGCCGCCATCTGACCGATTTCCGTGGAAATAGCCCCAAGTGTCACAAAGACGACACTGAAGCCGAGGATGAATCCTACGGAATTCACCATCACGCGTCGCATGAGTTGCGCCTGCGGCGATTTTAGCTCCTCAACCCCAGCGCCTGAGATCAACGAAACGTATCCCGGGACCAGGGGGAGCACGCACGGCGAGAGAAACGAAATCAGGCCAGCGAAAAAGGCCGCTATGGGAAGAGGTAGGCTCGACATTCGTCTTTATTGTACCTGTTGGGTCGTACCCACCTGAATGAGACGCCTACCGGGGGAATTGGTTACAGAACGTGGGGAGGACAAGGGGCCAGAAACGCGGCCTTTCCTGACCACTGTTCACTGACTTCTGGCTTAATGCTTCTTTGCTTTCTTCGGCGGCTCCGGGGCCGGAGCTGGAATTGTCGACAGCGCGGGCATCTCACTTGGAGATTCGGCCAGCTTGCGGATTACTTCGGTTGGGATCGCCGCCAGCAACACCACGCGATTGTCCTGTCGCCGAACCTGAAGGCTGTCGAAGAAGGCCTTCACGTCAGGATCGTTCCCGGTAGCACCGACCGAGGTCTCGGCGCTGTGAAACATCGAGAGGAAGACGTTTAGCTTGTCGCTGATGTCGTGGGCGTCTTCATCGTTGAGAGCCCAGGCCTCGGCGCGCAAATGCAGGACCCCGGCTCGCAGGGGCAGGTGCAGCGGGTTATAGCTTGCCGAGACAACCAGATCCGCCGGCTTCGCGAAAACCATCGACCAGCCCTCGAATCCCGGAGCAGCGGGATCAATGCGTGCCATCAACCAGACCGGGCTGCCGAGTTGCACCGCTTTGTAGTAACGCCGAAGAAAAGCGGGCCCCCCGAACGGTGATGCCAGGCGTCGCGAGCGGTCGACCATGCCGCGAATCACTGCAGGGTCGCCGTGATTGGAAGCCGCAACGGTATCGACACCCAAGATCGCAACGCGAAATGTGCGGCCATAAATCGGAAGGGTGAAGATATCGACCGAGTTGTAGTTCTCGACCGACTGTGCCGTGCGTTTGAGATATGCCGTACACCTACCGGTATCAAAGCGTCCGGTAAAGACCTCAGAGAATCGCGGCTCAGGTGCTGAGCCGCCGGTCCCACCTCCCGGCCAGCTCTTCGGATAGTGAATGGCAAAAGCGGCAGCGTCTAAGTCGCGTTCGAAATCGAAGCCGGTTTCCTGAATGAACTTCTCGTACTCCGGATCATGGGTTACTGGATAGAAAGGCTTGCCGTTGTTCGCGCGTCGAACCCAACTGTAATTGACGTAGAGAAAGCCATCGGCTCCGGGCAGAAGGCGTGCGGGCTCGGGGGGAGCGTGCTTGCGAAGTTCGACGGCGACCAATACCGCCGCGGCAATGGTCAGGACCGCTAAAACAATTGGGAGAGTGCGTCTTAGTCGCATGAAGTGCGGTCATGGGAATGATAGCATTGTCGACCATTAGGTCTGGGGCGTGCACGACAGTGACAATATGGCTTCGTGGCTTCCGCCGATTCACGGCGTGGTTACGGTTTTGTCCCTTCTGGAGTTCGAGATGCGGGGTTGCTGGCTACTATTCCTGACCTTCTTGCTTGTGTTTTGCTTGGTTTGTCCGGCGCAGGAAATGCATTCCCATAATCCGTCAGCACAACTTGGCCAGGTCTCCTTCCCAATCAATTGCCAGCCTTCCGTTCAGTCTGAGTTCAATCGATCGGTGGCACTGCTGCACTCATTTGCGTATAGGGATGCAGAACAATCATTTCGTAACGTTGCCGAGCATGATCCTGGATGTGCCATTGCCTACTGGGGGATGGCGATGACGCATTTTCATCCGCTTTGGCAGCCCAAAATTGTCCCAAGCCAATACACCTACGCTAAGCAGGAGATCGCAAACGCCATTAAAGTTGGAACAAATTCGAAAAAGGAGTTGCGATACATCAAGGCTGCGGACGTGCTGTTTCAGGGAGATCTCTTGGTGCCGTACGAGCTGCGAGGCGTCCCTTATGAGCAAGCAATGAAGGATCTCGCTTCCGCATACCCCAAGGACACGGAAGCCCAAGTCTTCTACGCTCTCGCACTCTTGGCGAATGCGCCTCCCGCCGACAAGACTCACGCTAAGCAGAAGCAGGCAGCCGGAATTCTGGAGCCGATCTTTGCAGCATCGCCAAAACACCCAGGTGTGGCGCACTACTTGATTCACGCTTACGACAATGCGGAGATGGCCTCTCTCGGACTGCCGGCCGCCAAGAGTTACTCGAAGATTGCGCCTTCCGCTCCCCACGCGCTGCACATGCCATCTCACATCTTTACCCGGCTGGGCCTTTGGGAAGATTCGATTGCGTCCAATAGCGCTGCGAGAGACGCGGCGCACCAAGCCCACGATATCGGAGAAGAACTGCATGCGATGGACTATCTGGTGTACGCATATCTGCAAATGGGCCGAGACGACGAAGCCGAGCAAATCGCTCAGCAACTAAAATCGATGCCACGGATGAACACGGACGATTTCAAAGTTGCTTACGCTTCCACCGCCATCCCCATCCGATGCCTGGTGGAGCACGAGCGTTGGGCAGAGGCAACCAAGATCGCACCGTCGGGCCTTCCTCCCGAGGTTGAAGCGATTGCTGTTTGGGCAAAAGGGGTTGGTTCCGCACGAACGGGAGCGATCGTTACAGCCTCAAAGTCGGTGGACCGGTTGCAGCAGATCGCAAAGCAACTGCGAACCTCGGGCAGCGTCTACTGGGGGACTCAAACCGAGGTGCTTAGGGGCGAAGTCGCGGCGTGGCAGGCCAGAGCCGAGCACCACGACGTTCTCGCGAGCCAACTGATGCGCAAGGCCGCCGATCTCGAGGACTCTGTGGAGAAGCTCCCGGTCACACCGGGACCGATTCTTCCCGCCAGAGAGCAATTGGGGCATCTCTTGCTTGAGCAAGGGCAACCCGAGATGGCATCCCAGGAATTTAAGGCAGCTTTGAAAGAGGCTCCGGGGCGCCGAGGTGCAATCCAGGGATTACAGACTGCTAGCGAAAGAGCACGATGAAGTAGGGAATCGAGGCATTGCATTGGTCGCCGAAAAATGATAACGAGGTTCGACTGAGAGCCAACCCTTCACAAAGGGCGCGCCCATTCCACGCGAACGATGCGAAGAATGGGCGACCCTCAGTCGCGTGCTGGCCGAATGATGCTTGCCTCCCAAGTCTAATTTCCTGTCGCGCCATGGCCTTCAAAAGACTGGTCCGTGTAGTTGCCGGCGAAAGGTCCTTTATTCGGAATATGCATGAGTGAGGTTGCCATTGCCCCGGTAACGTCCACGGTGCTGAAAGCGCCGTCCGAGAACAGGAGGCCATGGTCCGTAAAGTTGGCATCCTTATAAGAGCCCGAGATCTCGCCGCCATCATTCACGCCGAACAGAGTCGTCCCGCTGGCGAGCGGAGCATTCAGTGGCGTGACTACTCCCCCTTGCAGAATGAACCCGTTATTGAAATTGCCGGTATTGGTCTGGTAAACAGCGACCACTTCATCCGAGGCATTGATTCCGAAGGCCATGGTGAGAGCGGCGTCCGGAAAGTCGATGGTTGAAAATGCCCTCCTTGAAACAGGAATCCATGCGTCCTTGCGATACCGCCAACCTCCTGGTCGCTGTAGGATCCGACCATGTCGCCGTGCCAATTGATGTCGGCCACAGTCGTGTCAACCGATCCGGGAAAGTCGATAGTCGTGAAAGTTCCCGCGGTGTCGAGGAAGCCGTGTCTCACCCCCGATGAATCGGTGTAGTCGCCGACAATCTGTCCGACGCTGTTCACGCTGAACACGCGCGCCGAAATTGCACCGGTACGATCAGGGTCCGGTAGACGCCACCTTTCAAAACGAAGGGGCTGAGAAGCGCGTCGGAAACGAAACTGTAGTTGCCGACAACCACCCGTTGTTTGCGGCCATGGTTTCAGTGAAGGACGCGCCGGCAAAATCCGCGGTGACGAATCGGAAGATGTGAAGAGGCGGAATCAATTGAGATTTGGTTTGTGGATTCGCATTCGCGCCGCCGGTGGGTTTCTGCGGCACGCGCATCAAGGGACTAAAATCGTTCAGGATGCCACATTGCCCCGCGACGTTGCTGGTTGTGTTCACAATGTCCTAGGCAACGGCGAGTGGGCCCAGAGTCACGGCTATGCAGAAGGCAGGCAGAACTCTCCTCATGAATTTTCTTCCTGGGTCATGATGTTTGGTTTGTGAGTGGCGGGCGTTAGCCGGGGATTATACCTTCACGCACAAATGCGAGAGTAGCGGCGGAAACAACGGGATCATGTCAACGGGCAAGTAAAGATTTTGTCGGAGTTTCGTAATTTACCGATTCGAGATTTGAGGATTTCTGGACCGCGCTTGCCGGGGGGGCGGCGGGGTGATGGAACCTTGGTTGCACCCCTTGTTTTCCTTGTGATACCTTAGATAATTGTCCCGGACATCTGGAAGGGATCCGTGGGATAAGTTTGCGCGGAGGCGCGCCTTTCCCCAGTTGCTGGCGTAGCTCAGTCGGTAGAGCATCTGATTTGTAATCAGAGGGTCGGGGGTTCGAATCCCTTCGCCAGCTCCAGAGAACGAACTCGGCAGAGAGCACAATAGAAGGAAATGGTCCGGCAGGCGGCGGACTCGGCAGTAGCGGCGCAACAGGTTTTTCCAAAACGCACTCCATTCGGAACTTTTCCGGCGAGTAGTAATCTTCGCGGTGTCTTGTGCGCGACCTTGGTTTCCCTGATTTGCGAAAGTCAGTTTGTG
>Ga0126371_10000978_pt1 | contig 23799 bp, 18 predicted proteins | sample PanSoiMetaPlot_4_FD_110145 | JGI IMG/M metagenome (GOLD analysis project Ga0126371, IMG submission 110145) | Tropical forest soil microbial communities from Panama - MetaG Plot_4 | ecosystem: Environmental > Terrestrial > Soil > Tropical forest > Bulk soil | place: Panama | collected 2016-02-17 | reverse complement strand
CTCCATGGTGACGTGGTGCTGGTACGGATAGGCGTACACCGCCTCGACCTTCTTGGCCGCCTTCTCCAACGCGCCCTTGGCGTCGCCGGTCTTGTTGCCGACCAGCCCTTCGGGAACGTCGAGACCTTCCTTGAGCCAGGCCGCGATCGACTCGCTCGACACCTTGGCGTTCGGACCGAGATCCCACTCGATCGGCAGCGCCTCGAGCGCGGTCTTGGCGCGCCACCAGCTGTCGGCGATCACCGCGACCGCGTTGTCCTCGACCTTGACGACCTTCTTGAAGCCCTTGCGGTTGCTGATCTTGGCTTCGTCATAGCTCTTGAGCTTGCCGCCGTTCACCGGGCAGGCCTTGATCGCGGCGTAGAGCATGCCGTCGAGCCGGGTGTCGATGCCGTAGATCGCGCGGCCGTCGACCTTGAGCGGCGTGTCGAGCCGCTTCTTGCCCTGGCCGATGACCGTCCAGTCCTTCGGGTCCTTGAGCTTGATGTCGGCGTCGGCGGGCGGGTTCAGCTTGCCGGCCGCGGCCGCGACCTTGCCGAACGTGACGGACTTGCCCGAGGCCTTGTGCGTGATCACGCCGTTGGCGACGGTGAGCTCGGCGGCCGGCACGTTCAACTCGGTCGCGGCGGCCGACACCAGCATCATGCGCGCGGCGGCGCCGCCCTTGCGCACGATCTGGTTGGACGAGCGGATGCCCTGGCTGCCGGCGGTGAAGAAGTCGCCCCACACGCGCTTGCGCCTGACGTTCTCGCCGGGGGTCGGAAACTCGTAGGCGACTTTCGACCAGTCGGCGCCGAGCTCCTCGGTCACCATCTGGGCGAGGCCCGTGAGCGTGCCCTGGCCCATCTCGGAGCGGGCGATGCGGATGACGACGGTTTCGTCCGGCTTGATCAACGCCCAGGCGTTGACCTCCGATCCGTTCGCGTCGGCTTGCGCGGCGTCGAACGGCATCGCGAAGCCGAGGGCAAGCCCGCCGCCCGCGGCGGCGCTGCTGACGACGAAGGTGCGGCGATTGATTTTCGGCATATAGTTCATGGCATCCTCCCGGCTCAAGCGTTCGCGATCGCGCTGTGGATGCCGGCGCGGACCTGCTGGTAGGTGCCGCAGCGACAGATATTGGTGATTGCCTCGTCGATCTGGGCGTCGGTCGGCTTCGGGGTCTTCTTGAGCAGGGCCGCGACCGCCATGATCATGCCGCTCTGGCAGTAGCCGCATTGCGGCACGTCGTTATCGATCCACGCCTGCTGCACCTTGTGCAGCTTGCCGTTGTCGGCGAGCCCCTCGATGGTGGTGATCTGTTTGCCGGCCGCGTCGCTTACCGCGAGGCCGCAGGAGCGCACCGCCTCGCCGTCGAGATGCACAGTGCAGGCGCCGCACTGCGCGATGCCGCAGCCATACTTGGTGCCGGTCATCCCGATCGTGTCGCGGATGACCCAGAGGAGCGGCGTATCGGGTTCGACATCGACCTCGTGTGCCTTGTCGTTGATGGTGAGTTTTATCATCCGTTCCTCCTGTCACCGAATACGGGTCACGCCTGACCGGCTGGTGGGCATTTCGCCGCCACATGCGGGGTGGGGCGCGGATCATAACTTGATTTGAGCGGCTCTAAAAAGGCCCCCCCGTCACATTCGCGTGTGACGTGTCAAACACCTGACTCGCTCAAATCTTCCGCAAATCGCGGTGTAAATCGTGATGCATGAGCGGCAGCGAGCGGATGCGCTTGCCGGTCGCCGCGAAGATGGCATTGCACAGCGCCGGAGCGACGATCGCCGAAGGCGGCTCGCCGACCCCGCCCCAGAAATCGCCGGATGGGACGAGCACCGTCTCGACCTTCGGCATCTCCGAAATGCGCAGCATGCCGTAATCGTGAAAATTGCCCTGCGCGACCCGTCCATCCGCGATGGTGATCTCGCCGTAGAGCGCGGCCGTGAGGCCGAACGCGACGCCGCTCGCGATCTGCATCTCGACCGTCATCGGATTCACGATCCGGCCGGGATCGATCGCGCAGACGAAGCGATGGATTTTCGGCGCTGCGTCGGCGCCGATCGAGATTTCCGCGACCGCCGCGATAAAGGCGTCATCGACCTGCTCGACCGCGATGCCGCGAAATCTGCCGGCCGGTGCCGGCTCGCCCCAGCGCGCCGTTCGCGCGGCCGCGTCGAGCACGTTCAAGAATTTTGCCGCGCGCGGATGCCGGCCGATCAGGCGACGGCGATAGAGATACGGATCCTGGTCCGCCGCATGCGCCATTTCGTCGATGAAGCTTTCCTTGAAAAAGCAGTTCTGGGTGTGGCTCACGCCGCGCCAGAAGCCGACCGGCACGTGCGCGTTGCGCTCGACGAAGTCGACTCGATAATTCGGCACGTCGTACGGCATGTCCTCGGTGAAGCCTTCCTGCGCCTGCCGATCGACGCCGCCGGCGAAAAAGCCGCCGGCGAACAGCGTATGGATGATCGAGTTGCCGCAGAGCCGCACCTGCCAGGCCTGCGGCAGGCCGGCCGCATCGAGGCCCGCCGTCATGCGCGCCATCATGGTCGGCCGGTAATAATCGTGCCGCATGTCCTCTTCGCGCGACCAGATGGTCTGCACCGGCGCGCCGACCGCTTTCGCGATCTTCACCGCATGCGGGATGAAGTCCTGCACGATGCCGCGCCGGCCGAACCCGCCGCCCAGCATCACCTTGTGCACCCGCACATTGGCGAGCGGCACGCCGGCTGCCTTCGCGGCGACCGAGAGCGCCGATTCGCCGTGTTGGGTCGGCACCCAGATGTCCAACTGGTCGCCCGCCACATGCGCGGTGCAGTTCTGCGGCTCCATCGTCGCATGCGCGAGATAGGGCAGGTGATATACGGCCGTGACCCGCGTCGCGCTTTGCGCGAGGCCGGCCGTCACGTCGCCGTGCGCGCGACCGACGCCGGCTTCGATATCTGCTGTGTCGAGGCCGGCGCGCAGCATCGCGGCGATCGTGTCGCTCGAGATATTGGCGTTCGCGCCCACCTCCCAGACGATCGGCAAGGCGTCGAGCGCCGTCTTCGCCTGCCACCAGCTCTCCGCCACCACGGCGACCGCGCTGTCGAACCTCACGACGTGACGCACGCCCTTGCGTCCGACCAGTGCGGCGCCGTCGGCCGAGGCGAGCTTGCCGCCGAACACCGGGCATTGCGCGAGCGCGGCGTAGAGCATGCCGGGCAGGCGCACGTCGATCGCATAGATCGGCTTGCCCGTGACCTTGTCGGCGACCTCGAGCCGCTTGCGCCGCGTGCCGATCACGGTCCAGTCGCGCGGCTCCTTGAGCGGTACGGACGCGGGCGGCTCGATCGCGGCGGCGGCCGCCGCGACCTCGCCGAAGCGGAGCGTGCGGCCGCTCGGCCGATGGGTGATGACGCTGTTGTGCGCCGCGCATTCGCCCGCCGGCACGCCCCAGCGTGCTGCGGCGGCGGTGATCAGCATCTCGCGCGCTGTCGCCCCGGCCTGGCGGAGGAATTGCTGCGAGCCGCGGATCGAACGGCTGGCGCCGGTCGACATGTCGCCCCAGATGCGCTTGCGGCGCAGGTTCTCCTCGGGCGCGACGAATTCGGCGCCGACTTTGTTCCAGTCGCAGGCCAGTTCCTCGGCGACCAGCATGGGCAGCGCCGTGAAGATGCCCTGGCCCATCTCGGAACGCGCGATGCGCACGATCACGCGGTCGTCGGGCGCGATCACGATCCAGCAGGTGATCTCGGACGCGGTGCCGTCGGCGCGCGCCGCCCGGCCGAATGGTATGTCGAAACCGAGCGACAACGCACCGCCAACCGCGGCGGTGCTCACCAGAAAAGCGCGGCGATCGACCTTCGGCACGGAATCCCCATAACCCCGACGGGCGCCCGTAGGACAGGCGTCATGATAACGCGACTCCGAGGGAATGGTCAGGCGGATTGCGTGGCCGCGGGTTGCCCGAACACGGCGGCTGCGAACTGCGGATAGACCTCGGCGAGTTCCGGCGCCACCACCCCGCGCATCAGCCGCAGCGATTCGGCCGACGGGGCCAAGGTCTGCGGCACCAACGCGGGCCGGTCGAACCCGAAGCCGGTGTGCTCGACGATCTCGTCGACGGTGTGGCCGGCATGCACGCTGTCGAGCCGGAACCGCCGCCGTGCCTTGTCGAAGGCGAAGACGCAGCGGTTGGTGACGAGCCCGATCGGGCCGCCCGGCCGATAGACATTGTCGGGGCTCGCACCCGGCGCGCTGACGAAACCGACCCGCGGCACCAGGGTGCGGCGCGAATGCTCGGTGCGAAACAGGATCACCTTCGGCACCACGTAGTAGAGATGCGCCGAGCCGAACGAGCCCGGAAAGCGCACCTTCGGATGGTCGTGCTCGCCGATGCTCACCAGGTTGATGTTTCCTTCGCCGTCGATCTCGCCGCCGGAGAGGAAGAACACGTCGACGCGCCCCTGGGCGGCGCAGTCGAACAGCTCGCACCCGCCGTCGGTGAAAAAATTGTGCTTGCGGCTTTGCAGCAGCGATACGTAAGGGCGCCCATGGCCGCGCGCGCGGCAGAGCAGCGCCGCGGTCGCCGGAATCGGCGACGCATTGCCGACCGCCACATGCCGCACGTCGCCGATCATCCGCGCGATCACGTCGGCGAGGAGCTCTTCGGGACGGTAGGCCTCGGTCACTGCACTCGCCCGCTGGCGCATGCGGTTGCTCTCCCTCCCCCGCTTGCGGGGGAGGGTGGGGAGGGGGAAGCCGCGAGTCCTGAGCAAGCGGCTTCCCCCTCTCCGGCTCTCCCCCGCAAGCGGGGGAGAGGGCGCGGGCGCCGAGCTTGCATCAAGAGAGAGCTACGCCGCCCTGCGCGCATACACATGCTCGTCGAGATATTTCGCGAAGCCTTCGGCGGTCGCGGCCAGCTTCGCATAGGCCGCGAGATGCGCGAGATCGGCCGCATAATGATCCGGCAGGCCGAGCGGCCAGCAACCCTTCTCGGCGACCGCGATGCGCTCCACATAGAAGCCGGGCAGCACGCCGGCGGCGAGCACCGGGTCGGCCAGAAGATCGCCGTCGTGGATCCTCTCCACCGTCACGATGGTCCTCTTCGCCGCATGCGCCATGGTGGCGAGCTCGCGCTGGCGGCCGATCCACACATTGCCGGCGCGGTCGGCCATCGGCGCATGGAGGAGGGCGACGTCGGGCTTGATCGCCGGCAGCAGCACGATCGGATCCGCATTGCCGAACGGATTGTCGATCACGCGCCAGTCGGGGCGGAATTTCAGCACGTCAGAGCCGAGGATGCCGCGCAGCGGCATGAACGGCACGCCCTTCTCGCCGGCCTGGAATGCCGCGTGCAGCGCCGGGCAGGTCGCGTCGAGCATGCGGATGCGGCCGTTGAGCATGGCGTCGGTGAACCGCGGTGCCGGGCCGAACTCGCCGAGGCTCACGGCCGAGGTCTCCAGCGTCGCAATCGCGCCGGCGCCGATCAGCAGATCGGCCTGCAAGGTCGAGGTCGGCAGCGCGACGAGGTGCAGGCGCCTGACGCCGCGCCGGATCAGCGCGCGCGTCGCCGCCATCGGCACGCCCGCGACCTCGCGCGGCACCGCCAGCATGCAGCCGTCGGTGACGGCGCCGAGCGCCTCGTCGAGCGATGCGGCGATGACGCTCATGAAGTCTTCCACGGAATGATGATCCGCTCCAGCTCGTTGAGTGCGACCGTGAGCGTGAAGCCGATCAGCGCAATCATGAACAGGCCGACATACATCTGCTCGACCGCGAAGGTCTCCCACGCGCTCCAGATCAGGTAGCCGAGGCCACTCTTGGCGCCGATCATTTCCGCGATGGCGATCAGGATGAGCCCGATGCCGATGCCGAGCTTGAAGCCGGTCATGATCACCGGCAGCGCCCCCGGCAGAGCGATGGTCCAGAACATGTTCCAGCGGTCGGCTTTGTAGTTGCGGCCGACGTCAAGATAGATCTTGTTGATCTCGCGCACGCCGGTGGTGGCGTTGATCGCGACCGGGAAGAACACGCCGACCGCCACCATGAAGATCTTCGACGATTCGCCGAGCCCGAAGATCAGCAGCGCGAGCGGCAGGATCGAGCTCTTCGGGATCGGATAGGTCGCCGCGATGATCGGGTCGACGAGTGCGCGGATCGTGCGGTTGAGGCCCATGACGATGCCGAGCACCAGCGCCGGCACACCGCCCAGGATGATGCCCCAGAACAGGCGCTGCAGGCTCGCCCAGGTGTGCAGCAGGAGCTCGCCCGATTTCACCATGTCGTATAACAACGTCAGGATGCTCGACGGCGCCGGAAAGAAGCGCGTGTCGATCACGTTGAGCTGCGCCGCGATCTCCCAGATCAGCAGGAGCCCGATCGGCGATGCGATGCTGAGGATGCGGTCGCGGCCGCGCAGCGACAACTCGCGTGATTGGCGCGGCGGCGCCGCGGCGGTCTGCACGGTCATTTCCTGGCCTCGATCTTGTTCTCGAGCTCGCGTGCCCGCTGCACCTCGTCGCGCAGGCTCGCCCAGATGCGGTGAACCAGCTCGCCGTATTCGGGCGCGCCTTGCAGCTCCATGATGTCGCGCGGGCGCTCGAGCCCGACGGGCACGAACTGCTTGAGCCGGCCGGGCTGCGCCGTCATCACCATCACGCGGTCGCCGAGCAGCACCGCCTCGTCGACACTGTGGGTGATGAACACCACGGTCTTCTTGTGCTCCTCCCAGATGTGGAGGAGCTCCTCCTGCAGCAGCAGCTTGTTCTGCGCGTCGAGCGCGCTGAACGGCTCGTCCATCAGCAGGATGTGCGGGTCGTTGGCGAAGGCGCGCGCGATGGCGACGCGCTGGCGCATGCCGCCGGAGAGCTGGTGCGGATAGTAGCCAGCGAAGCGCGCGAGCCCGGTGCGGTCGAGGTAGTAGCCGACCGTCTCCCTGATTTGTGCCGGCGGGACCCGGCGCATGCGCAGCCCGTAGGAGGCATTCTGCCACACGGTCATCCACGGGAAGATCGAATCGCCCTGGAACACCATCGCATTGTCCGGCCGTGCCGAGCCCGCCGGCACGTCGATCTCGATCGTGCCCGAGGTCGCGGTCTCGAGCCCGGCGAGGATGCGCAGCAGCGTCGTCTTGCCGCACCCGGACGGGCCGACGATCATGAAGAACTCGCCCGGCGCGATGTCGAGCGAGACGCAGTCGACCGCCGTCAGCTCGCCGAACGTCTTGGTGAGATCGCGAATCCGTATGGCAGGCCGCGCCGCCGCGACGGAATTCTCGACCGGACGAAGGGGCACGGCTCCTGGCGACATGCCGCGGATATTGCCGGGAAATGTCCGACGGGACAACGATTGCCGACAGTTGCGATGTGGCACGCTTCTACCCTCCCGTCCTTTGGCAGGGAGGGTCGAGCAAGCGGCGAAGCCGCGAAGCGAGGGGAGCCGGAGAGGTCCGTATTGTGGCTACTCGCCCTGGCACGCTTTCCACACCTTCTCGGCCGTCGCCGGCATGTCGAGGTGCGCGGCGGCGGGCACCGCATCTGCGATCGCGTTCATGATCGCGGCGAGCGAGCCGGTGGTGCCGGCTTCGCCGGCGCCCTTGACGCCGAGCGGATTGGTGGTCGCGGGCACGACCACGTCGGCGACGCGGAAGGCCGGCATGTCGGTCGCGCGCGGCATGCCGTAGTCCATGAACGAGCCGCTCACCAGCTGGCCGTTGTCGCGGTCGTAGACCGCGTGCTCGAACAGCGCCTGGCCGAGGCCCTGCGCGACCCCGCCGTGCACCTGCCCCTCGATCAGCGTGTGGTCCATGATGTTGCCGGCGTCGTCCACTGCCGTGTAGCTCAGCACCTCCGTCATGCCGGTCGCCGGATCGACCTCGACCTCGGCGATATGGCAGCCGTTCGGAAAAGTCTGCGGCGTGTCGGCGCTCTGCCTGGTGTCGAGGCTCTCGGCGATCTCGCCGCGCTGCTGGCGCCCTGCCGCCTCGCGCGCGAGCTCGAACAGGCCGACGCGCCGGTCGGTGCCGGTCACCACGAATGCACCGTCGCCATAGACGATGTCCTGCTCGCCCGCCTCCAGCACGTTGGCGGCGATCTTGCGGCCCTTCTCGATCAGCGTTTCGACCGTGCGTACGAGCGCGGTGCCGGCCGTCATGGTCGAGCGCGAGCCGACCGAGGCGCCGTTGCCGACGCCGAGCGCAGAATCGCCCTGGCGCACGAACACGCGCTCGACCGGAATGCCGAGGCGCTCGGCCGCCAGCCGCTTGTAGACGGTCGCGTGCCCCTGGCCGGTCGAGTGCACGCCGAGCACCACCATCAGCGCACCGTCATCCGTGAATCGGAGCGCCGCGCTTTCGGTCGGCGTGCCGCCCGAATGCTCGAGCAGGCACGAGATGCCGAAGCCGAGCCGCTTGTCGCGCTTTTGCGCCTCGCGTCGCCGCTTGGAAAAGCCGGCGTAGTCGGCGAGCGCCATGGCCTTGTCGAACACGGCGGGAAAGTCGCCGCTGTCGTAGGTCGTGCCCACCGCGGTCTTGAACGGGATCTCCTTGCGCCCGATCAGGTTGCGGCGGCGGATCTTGTCGCGATCGATGCCGGTGAGGCGCGCCGCCTCGTCGACCAGGCGCTCGAGGATGTAGTTCGCCTCTGGCCGGCCGGCGCCGCGGAACGGCGCGGTCGGGATCGTGTTGGTGAAGGCGCAGCGCACCTGGATGTCGAGCGCCGTGATCCGGTACATGCCCGGGAAGCAGCGGGTGAAATTATTGGTCGCGAGATGCGCGCCGACCGGGCCCAGGAAGGCGCCGAGGTTGACCAGATTGCGCACGCGCAGCGCCAGGAAGTTGCCCTTGTCGTCGAGCGCGAGCTCGCCCTCGAGCAACATGTCGCGCGCCTGGTTGTCCGAGAGGCACGCCTCGGCGCGCGTCGCCATCCAGTGCACCGGCCGTCCGACCTGCTTGGCGGCAACCAGCAGCGCTGGATATTCGGGATAGGGCCCGGTCTTGAGCCCGAACGCGCCGCCCACGTCCTCGGTGATGACGCGCAGCTGCTCGCGCTTGAGACCCATGATCGGCGCGATGCCGTCACGCATCACCTGGGCGCTCTGCGAGCAGCAACGCAGCGTGTAGCTGTCGCCCGCCTGGTCATAATGCGCGGTTGCGCCGCGCGTCTCCATGGTGGCCGGGAAGATGCGCTGGTTGTATTGCGTGAGCCGCGCCACATGCGCGGCCGATTTCATGAACTCGTCCACCTCGCGCGCATTGGGGTCCGGCTCCTTGGCGAGGCCGACCCAGTCGAGCGCAATGTTTCCGGCCGCCTCGGGCCAGAGCTGCGGCGCGCCCGGCTTCACGGCGGCCGCGGCCTCGGTGACCGGCGCCAGTTCCTCGTACTCGACCACGACCTTCTCGGCGGCGTCCTGCGCGGCCGCCTGAGTGGTCGCAACCACCAGCGCGACCGCCTGTCCGACGTGCATCGCGCGGTCGTCGGCGAGCGCGGGGCGGAACGGCACGACCAGCTTGGCGCCGCCGCGGCCCGGCAGCGGCGGATGTGCTGACACGCTGCCGACGCCCGCCGCCTTCATGTCGGCGGCGGTGAGCACCGCCAGCACGCCCGGCGCCTGCCGCGCCTCGGTCGCGTCGACCTTGCTGATGCGCGCGAACGCGTGCGGCGAGCGCACGAAGAATCCGTGGGCGCGGTCGGCGGAATTGTCGTCGTCGACGAACCGCCCGTGGCCGCGCACCAGCGCGTCGTCCTCCACCCGGATGGTCGGGCCGTGATGATGTTCGGTCGTGTGAGCGTCCATGAGCGGTGTCCATTCAAAATATGGACGTCATGCGCGGGCTCGTCCCGCGCATCCACGTCTTTAGTTGGTTACAAGACGTGGATGGCCGGGACATAGCCTTTCGAAGGACGGCGTCGCTTCGCTCGCCTATGCCCGGCCATGACGGAGTGACTGGTGGCCTGCGGTTTACCGGATCATCCCCGACCGCCGCAATGAGGAAATCATCGCCGAATCGAGCAGGTACTGATAGCTGCGCGCCGGGTCCGCCGCGGTCGCCCGCATCTCGGCGAGGTTGCGCGCGCGTACTTGCGGGTCGCGCTCTTCCAGCAGCTTCTTGTTGCGCGCCGTGATCGCATGGATGGCATTGATCGCCTCCGGCCGACGCTGCGGCTCGTAGCCGTCGAGGAGCGTCGCGTCGGCGCGACCGTGCCACCACGCGATCAGCCGGTCAGTCAGACTGATCACGTCGTGCAGCCCGCCGTTGAGGCCCATGCCGCCGAGCGGATTGTTGACGTGGGCGGCATCGCCCGCGAGGAAAACGCGGCCGCGCCGGTAGGTTTCGGCGACGCGCTGATGCACCCGGTAGATCGCCCGCACCACGATCTCGTAGTCGTCCGGCCGCGGGCAGATATTTTGCAGGCTCGACTGCAGACTTTCGTCCGACACGGCGTCGTCGGCGGAAATTTCCGGCGCCACCGGCACGAGGATGCGCCACATGTCGGGGATCTGCAGCAGCATGAACCAGCGCACCGGGTCGGCCGTGTAGTTCACCGAGGCGATGTCGGGCATGCGCGAGCGGAAATCGAAGCGCGTGCCCGCGATGAGGAAATGCTCCGGATAGGTCAGCCCCGGAAATGCAATCTCCATCAGCTTGCGCACCGTGCTGCGTCCGCCGTCGCAGCCGATGACGACATCGCCGCTCACCGAGACAGGTTCGCCGTCGTGCTCGGCCGTGACCGTGACGCCGTCGTCGTCCTGCGCGATCGCCGTCGCGTCGTGGCCGAAGCGCAGGTCGATGCCGGCGATTTTCGCGAGCTCGCGATAGACCATGCCCACCAGCTTGAACTGCTCGCATTGCAGCCGATAGGGATGCCGCGTCTCGTTCGCGAGCCGCGTGACGTCGAACTCCGCGACCTTGCCGATCTCGCGGTCGCGGATCTGCACGGTCGGGCATTTGAGCCCCATCGCGACCAGTGCGTCTGCGATTCCCGACGCTTCCAGAAGATCGAGCGTCGGCGGATGGAAGGTCGAGGCGCGATAGTCGAGCACCACATCCTGCGCGCGCTCGATCATGGTCACCGGAATGCCGGCGCGGGCGAGCAGCAAGGCGGCGACCGAGCCGACCGGCCCGCCGCCTGCCACGATGATCCGGTTGTGCCTGCGCCGCATGGTCCTGTCGCCGCGTCACCGCGCCTTGTAGCCTCGCGCGGCCATTCTGCTAATCTGCCCGCAACGACAAAAACTGCCGTAGGGGAGGATCGTCAAGATGTCCACCGACACCGCCGCAGCATCACCATCCACGCCGTGGTACCGGTCGCTTGATCGCAGTCAGTGGAATACGCTGATCGCGACCAACCTGGGCTGGCTGTTCGACGGCTACGAGGTCTATGCGCTGATCCTCACGGTCGGCGTCGCGCTGCACCAGCTCCTCGACCCGGGCCAGTACGCGCAGATCCCGCGCTATGCGGGCACGATCATCGCCATCACTCTGTTCGGCTGGGGCGTCGGCGGCATGATCGGCGGCATCCTCGCCGACTACATCGGCCGCAAGCGCACCATGATGCTCGCGATCCTCGCCTATTCGCTGATGACCGGGCTGAGTGCGCTGGCGTGGAGCTGGATGTCCTTCGCGGCCCTGCGCTTCCTGGTCGGCATCGCGATCGGCTCCGAATGGGCGACCGGCGCCTCGATCACCGCCGAGCTGTGGCCCGACAAGGCGCGCGGCCGCGGGGCCGGCCTGATGCAGTGCGGCCTCGGCATCGGGTTCTTCATCGCCTCTGCGGTCTGGGTCTTTGTCAGTGGGCTCGGCCCCAACTCCTGGCGCTGGATGTTCCTGCTCGGCATCGTCCCGGGGCTGTGCACGCTCTGGATCCGGCGCGGCATCCCGGAGTCGCCGACGTGGGAGCGGACGAACCAGCTGCGAAGGGAGGCGGGCGAGCGCAAGCGGAGCGGCCGCCCGCTCGACGCGGCCGATCAGGCGCTGACCCGCTTCACGCTGCACGAGGTCCTCGCCGAGCCCAAGCTGCGTGTGCGCCTGCTGCTCGTGTTCCTGATGTCGCTTGCCACCACGCTCGCCTGGTGGGCCATCTCGACCTTCGTTCCGCCCTATGTGGCCTCCGTCGCCGTGAAGGCCGGACAGCCCGGCCCGACCTGGGCGGCCTACGCCGGCATGGCGTACAATGCCGGGGCGATCGCGGGTTATATCGGGCTCGGCTTCTTCGCCGACATCTTCGGCCGCCGACCGGTTACGCTCGCCTTCTTCGCGATGTCGCTGATCATGACGCCGCTGTTGTACTGGTGGACGCACGACCTCACTTTGCTCCTGATCGTCACCGTCGTGAACGGCTTCTTCACCCTCGGACTCTACTCGTGGATGCCGGTGTGGATGCCGGAGCTTTTCCCGACTCCCGTGCGCGCAACCGGCATCGCGTTCGCGTTCAATACGCCACGGTTCATCGCGTTTCTCGGGCCGCTGGTCGCCGGCACGCTGATCGGCAGCCTCGGTTTCGGCAACACGGCGGTGTATTTCAGCCTGATTTACATCGTCGGCTTCGTCGCTGCCTTGTTCCTGCCGGAAACGCGCGGCCAGCCGTTGCCGGAGAAGATCTGAGCAGTTTGCAAGGGAGATATCCCGGTCGATGACGGAGACCCGCGGCGATCGGCGCGCGCCCTACATCGGCCGGCCGATGCCGCGGCTGGAAGACTTCCGCCTGGTCACCGGGCAAGGGCGCTACACCGACGACATTGCGTTTCCCGGGCAGGCGCATGCCGCTTTCGTGCGCTCGCCGCATCCGCACGCGCGCATCTTGAGTATTGACGCAGCCCCTGCGCGCGCGCTTGCCGGCGTGCTCGCGGTCTATACGGCTGCGGAGTACGCGGCCGCCGGCGGGCGCGGCATCAAGCACTTCGCGCTGCCCGCCGATGCGCATGACGTAACCAAGCCTTCATTCCTCGACTGGCGCGGCGCACCCGCATTCGAGATGCCGCAGCCGGTGCTCGCCACGGATCGCGCGCGCTATGTGGGCGAGCCGGTCGCCATGGTGGTGGCCGAAAACGCGGCGCTTGCGCGCGAGGCGGCCGAGCGCGTCGTCGTGCACTACGAGCCGCTGCCCGCCGTCACCGACGTGCGCGACGCGATCGCAGACGGCGCGCCCCTTCTGCACGACGAAGCGGCGCACAACGTCGCGATGGACAAGGAGACGGGCGACCGGGCAGCGCTCGCAGCCGCCTTCGCCGCCGCGCATCTCGTCGTCGCGCATGATTTCCGCTCGCAGCGCATCGTCAACGCCCAGATGGAGCCGCGCGCCGCGATCGGCGCCTATGACGAGGCGAACGACACCGTCACGGCGCTCGCCTGCAGCCAGGGGGCCAACCGGCTCAAGACCAATGTGGCCGACTCGCTCGCGGTTGCTCCCGACAAGGTTCGCGCCATCACGCCCGACGTCGGCGGCGGCTTCGGCCTGCGCAACAATCCGCAGTCGGAGGCGATCCTCGTCGCATTCGCGGCGCGCGCGATGAAGCGTCCCGTCAAATGGCTCGGCGACCGTGCCGAGTGTTTCCTCGGCGATTTCCAGGGCCGCGATCTCTTCACCCATGCGCGCCTCGCGCTCGATCGCGACGGGCGCATTCTCGCGATGAGCGTCGACCACATGGGCGGGCTCGGCGCCTATCCGGTCTCGTATGTGTGGCTCTCCAACGCCTACCGCATCATGCCGACCGTCTACGACGTGCCGCTCGCCCATCTGCGCGTGCGCGGCGTCCTCACCAACACGGTGCCGACCGCGCCGTTCCGCGGCGCCGGGCGGCCCGAGGCCCATGTCGTGATCGAGCGGCTCATCGACATCGCGGCGCGCCGGCTTGGCATCGATCGCGCCGAACTGCGCCGGCGCAACCTGATCCGCCGCAAGCAGCTTCCCTACCGTTCCGTCACTGGGCTCATCTATGACAGTGGCGACTTTCGCCGCAACATGGCGCGCGCGCTCGATCTCGCCGACTGGAAGGGATTTGCGACGCGCCGGCGCGCCGCGAAGAAGCGCGGGCTTCTCGCCGGCGTCGGGATTGCGAACTATGTCGAGTCGCCGGTCGGCATTCCGGTCGAGTACGTGCGCGTCACGGTCCAGCCCGAGGGCATGGTCGAGGCGGCCGCCGGCACCCAGTCGACCGGGCAGGGGCATGAGACGACGTTCGCGCAAGTGCTTGCCGACCAGCTCGGCATCGCGCCCGAGCAAGTGCGGCTCGTCACCGGCGACACCGCGATCGTGCCGCGGGGCGGCGGCAGCCACTCCGACCGCTCCATGCGGCTCGCCGGCACGCTCCTGGTGCGCACGTCGGAGCGGATCGTCGCGCAGGCGCGCGCGGTGGTGGCGGCGCTCGTCGGCGTGAAGGCCGACGAGGTCGCCTTCGACGACGGCTTCTTCCATGCGCTGCAATCGAACCGCCGCCTCGACATCTTCGACGTGGCGCGCGCGATCGCGAGCGAGCCGCTGCCGCCCGAGCTCAAGCAGCCGCTGACCAGCGACGAGACCTTCCGCGGCCGCATCCCGGCCTATCCGACCGGCTGCGCCATTGCCGAGGTCGAGGTCGATCCGGCGACCGGTGGCGTGACGCTCACCCGCTATGCCTCGGTCGATGACGCCGGCCGCGCCATCAATCCGCTGGTGCTGCACGGACAGGTGCATGGCGGCATCGTGCAGGGCGCCGGCCAGGCGCTGATGGAGACGACCGCCCATGACACTGCCGGCCACGTGCTCACCGGCAGTTTCATGGACTACGCCATCCCGCGCGCCGACACGATGCCGAATCTGTCGATCGAGCTTGCCGAGGATCCGACCGCTGGCAACCCGCTCAAGGTGAAGGGTGGCGGCGAGGCCGGCATCACGCCGGCGCTCGCCGTCATCTGCAACGCCATCGTCGATGCGCTGTCGGTCTACGGCATCGAGCACATCGAGATGCCGGCGACGCCGGCCAGTGTCTGGGCGGCGATCCGCGCGGCTGAAGGGAAGAAGGCATGACCCGGCGTGCGTTGGCTCTCGGCGTCATCGGTCTCGGCATGGCTGGCGCCGTGATGGTGCGCGCCGCCGCGCGCCATCCGGGCGTGGTGCTGGCCGCCGCCGCCGAGCCGCACGCCGCACCGCGCGAGGCATTCGGGCGCGATTTCAACGCCCGCACCTACGCGGACGCGCGCGCGCTCTGCGAGGATGCGGCCGTCGAGGCGGTCTACATCGCGACGCCGCACCAGTTCCATGCGGAGCACGCGGTCGCGGCGGCCGAGCGCGGCAAGCATGTCATTCTCGAAAAGCCGATGGCGCTGACGCTCGCCGACTGCGACCGCATCATCGCGGCGGTCGAGCGCGCCAAGGTGCATCTCATCGTGGGCCATACCCATGCGTTCGACCCGGCGGTGCGCGAGATGCGCCGCATCATCGCGTCGGGCGACCTCGGTGCGCTCGGCATGATCGCGTCGTGGAATTACACCAATTATCTCTACCGCCCGCGCCGTCCCGAGGAGTTCGACACCGCAAAGGGCGGTGGCATTCTGTTCAACCAGGTGCCGCACCAGATCGACACCGCGCGGCTGCTCGGCGGCGGCCTCGTCAGGAGCGTGCGCGCGCAGGCAGGTCGGCTCGATCCGGCGCGGCCGACGGAAGCGAACTGCACGGCGTTTCTCGAGTTCGCCGACGGCGTTTCGGCGTCGCTGGTCTACAGCGGCTACGACTTCTTCGATTCGGACGAGTTGCATTTCTGGGTCTCCGAGCGCGGCTCGCGCAAGCAGGCGGCGCACGGCGCCGCGCGCCGCGCGCTGCGCGCGCATCAGGGACCCGAGGCCGCGCTGCGAACCTCGAGCGTCGGCTACGGCGCGCCGGACCAGGGCGAGCCGCCGCATCAGCCGCATTTCGGCGTGACCATCGCGACCTGCGCGCGCGGCGATCTGCGCGCCTCGGCCGACGGGGTCTTCGTCTACGGCGAGGACGGCCAGCGCGAGGTCGCGCTGCCGGATGGTGGCCGATACTCCGGCCGGCTCAACGTGCTCGACGACCTGCGCGCCGCGATCGCGACCGGCCGCTCACCCGTGCATGACGGTCGCTGGGGCAAGGCCACGCTCGAGGTCGCGCTGGCGATCCAGCAGTCGGCGCGCGAGCGCAGAGAGGTCATGCTGCAGCATCAGGTCGGGATCTCTTAGGGCCTTGAATGACGTTCGGGCACGGTGCCTGCTCTCCGCCTCCCCGCAAGAGCGGGGAGGGGGAGGGCAACCGCGCTGCTCTCCTTACTTCGCCGCCGTCTTCTTCTTGTACGGCCCGAGCTGCTGCGCCGCCCATTTGGCGAAGCTCGTATCGACCACCTGATCGACCGTGACCGAACCGTCGATCAGCTTGGTGTCCTTGAAGAACTGCCAGACGTTCTTGAGCGAGGCGACGTTGAGCTCGCCGTTCGGATCGACATAGTGCGAGCGCATGGCGCGATAGACGTCTGGCTTCTTGATGAACGAGTACTCGTTGAGGATCGGAATCACCTGGTCCGCCGCCGGCGCCGTGAGCCGGTCGCCGTTGAGCGCGTCGAGATAGTCCCGCGCGCCGCGCAGGTAGGCGCGCATGAACTTCTTGGCGTCCTCCGGCCGCTCCTTGATGAATTTCTCGCTGTAGAACACCACCGCGGTCTCGAAGTTCGGGTAGAACTCGTCGACGCCGAGGAAGCGCGCCGCCTTGTCGGCCTTCTCGATCGACGAGATGCTCGGCTCGACCGAGAGGCTCACGTCGATGCCGCCGTTGGTGAACGCCGCGATATGCTGCGGAAAGCCGAGATAGACCGGATTGACGTCCTTGATCGTCATGCCGGCCTTGCGCATCGCATAGTCGACCAGAAAATCCTCGCTGTTGCCGGGCGCCGAGATCGCGATCTTGCGGCCCTTGAAATCGGCGAGCGTCTTGATCTTGTCCTTCAGGTTCGAGCGCACGAGCAGCGATTCGAAGCCGTAGCCCGGCGGGTTCTTCGCCTTGTCGGCGACGATGCGCAGCGTGACGCCGCGCCGGACCGCGTTGTAGAGCGCCGCCGAGGTCGCGCCGCTCGCGACCGAGAGCTCGCCGGTGCCGAGCGGCGCCATCGCCTTGGCGGCCGAGTCGAAGCGGATGAACTTGACGGTGAGGCCCTCGTCCTTGAAGTAGCCGCGCTTGTCGGCGATGAAGAACGGCGAGTCGCTCGATGCCCCGATGGTGCCGACCGCGAGCTCCTGCGCGCCGGCGCGCCCTATGAGCGCGAGACCGGCGGCCAGCGCGGCGGTTGCAAGCGATTTCCAGAGCTGCGACATGCGGCGTCTCCCTTCCATTTCCCGCGTGATGCGCCGGCTTGTCCCGCGCATCTACGTCTTCTCCTGGGTCCAAAACCCTAGCACAGTGCACGGTGCCGTCCCCTGCGATATAAGTGCGCAAACGGAGCAGCCCGCATGGATGATCGTACCGACCCGCGTCGCAATGGCCGCAACCATCCGTTGGTGGTCGAGAACCGCAGCGAGATGTCGTTCCAGGTGCGGCGCGAGGTGTTCGTCTCGCGCGACGTGCTCGAGCGCGAGCAGCGCGCGCTGTTCGACCGCTGCTGGATCTACGTGGGCCACGCCTCGGAGCTGAAAAGACCGGGCGATTTCCGCACTCGCTGGGCGGCCGGCAGGCCGATCATCTTCTGCCGCGACCGCACGGGCGCGATCCGTTGCCTGATCAATTCCTGCCGCCACCGCGGCGCCACGGTGTGCCGCGAGCGCGAGGGCAATGCGCGCAACTTCTACTGCATGTACCACGGCTGGACCTACAACGTAGACGGAAGCCTGCGCAACGTGCCGGGCGAGGAGGCCTATCCGCCGAGCTTCGACAAGACGAAAATGGGCCTCGTCGCGGTGCCGCGGCTCGAGAGCTACCGCGACTTCTGGTTCCTCAATTTCGACCGCGACGCGCCCGATCTCGTCACCTATCTGGCGGGCGCCAAGGACTACATCGACCTCGTCGTCGACCAGTCGCCGTCCGGCCGCATGGAGATCATCGCTGGCGTCCAGGAATACGACATCAAGGCGAACTGGAAGCTCCTGGTCGAGAACAGCGTCGACGACTATCACCTGGTCGCGACGCACGCGACCTGGCTCAACTACATGCGCAATTCCGGCGTCAACATCGCTCCGCCGAAGGGCTCGGGCCTGCTGCTCGCCACCAAGGGATCGGGCAAGGACCTGGGTAACGGGCACCTTACCACCGACAATCCGAACTACCGCGGCCGCCCGGTTGCGCGCTGGATCTCGGTCTATGGCGAGGACGCCAAGGCCGACATCGACGCGATCCGCTCCGAGCTCGTCGCCCGGCTCGGCGAGGCGCGCGCCGCCCGCGTCGCCGATACCAACCGCAATCTCGTCGTGTTTCCCAACCTCGTCATCAATGACGGCTCCTCGGTCACGGTGCGCAACTTCTATCCGGTCGCGCCCGACAAGATGCATGTTACCGCCTGGGCGCTCGGCCCGGTCGAGGAGACCGAGGCGCAGCGCGCGCGCCGCCTGCACGCCTTCCTCACCTTCTACGGTCCGGGCGGCTTCGCGACGCCCGACGACGTCGCGGCGCTGGAGAACGTGCAGCAGGGCTTTGCGGCCTGGCGCGACGTGGAGTGGAACGACCTCTCGCGCGGCATGGCGCGCAACGACGACCAGCTCGATACCGACGAGGGCCACCTGCGCGTCTTCTGGCGGCGCTGGAACGAGCTGATGGAGGAGGCCGCGTGAACACGCCTTTCACCGACGCGGTCTCGCGCGCCGAGGTCGAGGATCTGTTCTACTACGAAGCAGAGCTGCTCGACACGTGGAAGCTCGACCATTGGCTCAAGCTCCTCACCGAGGACGCGGCCTACTACGTGCCGCCGAACGACAAGCCTGACGCCGATCATCGTTACACGCTGTTCACCATCGCGGACGACATCGTGCGCCTGCGCGAGCGCATCATCCGCCTCAAGGACCCGAACTGCCACGCCGAGTACCCGCCCTCGCGCACGCGCCGGTTCATTACCAATGTGCGCATCACCGCCGTCGAGGCGAACACCGTCTCGGCATCGGCCAATTTTTCCATCCACCGCTTCCGCCGCGGCGGCGCGCACCAGGAGTTCATCGGCCAGTACCGCTACGTGCTCCGGCGCGAGAATGGCATGCTCAAGATCGCCGAGCGTCGCGCGATCCTGGATGCGGAGGAACTGGGCGCCCTAGGATCGGTGAGTTTTATTTTGTAGCGCCGCGAAATACACTAGGCCGCTCAGCGCCGCGATCCAGAAGCTCACCGGCCAGTCGGTGTAGAACGCGAGCGTCAGTCCGCCCCAGGCAGCGATCAGGGCGAGCAGCACCGACAGCGCGACGCCCGTCCACAATCCGCCGGTCAGCCGCTGCGCCGCCGCGGCCGGGCCGACCATCAGCGTGAACACCAGCAGCACGCCGACGATCTGCGAGCTCTCCGCCACCGCGATCGCGACGATGGCGAGAAAGAGCACCGCGATCAGGCGCAGCGAGACGCCCTTCGCCTCGGCGATCTCCGGCTGCAGGCTCGCGAAGATCAGTGGCCGGCTGATGGCGGCGAGGCCCGCGAGGCACACGATGCCGAGCCCGGCGAGCGTCCACAGCGTGCTCTTGTCGATCGCGAGCACGTTGCCGAACAGCACGGTCGTCGCCTGGATCGCGTACGACGTGTAGAAATGAACGAACAGCAGGCCGAAGCCGAGCGACAGCGACAGCACCATGCCGATGGCGACGTCGCGGCCGGACAGGCGATCACCCAGCAGGCCGATGCCGATGCCGGCCGCAAGCGTGAACCCGGTGAGGCCGACGAGCGGCGGCAGGCCGAGCAGCACCGCGCCGGTCGCGCCAGCAAAGCCGACATGGGTGAGGGCGTGGCCCGCGAATGTCTGCCCGCGCAGCACCAGAAAGAACCCGACCGCGCCGGCGACGACGGCCACCATGCCGCTCGCCGCGAACGCATCCCGCATGAAGTCGTAGGCGAAGATCATCTATGCAAACCTATCAGTCGTCATGCCCGGCCTTGTGCCGGGCATCCACGTGTTGGCGATCTGGCAAAAAAGACGTGGATCGCCGGGACATAGGCGAGCGAAGCGACGCCGTTCTTCGAACGGCTACGCCCGGCCATGACGACGGGGGTGGCTTCAATGCTCATGCCCATGCCCGTCGCCATGCTCATGCTGGTGCGCGTCGTGCTCGAGGTCGTGGCCGCGCGACATCACGAAGATGCGGCCGTGCAGGCGGATCACCTCGATCTCGGCGCCGTAGAGGTTGCTCAGCACCGGCCCGGTGATCACGTCGTCGACCGCGCCGAGGGCCGCATGGGTGTTGCCGAGATAGAGCACGCGATCGAGCGCCCCGAGCAGCGGATTGATCTCGTGGGCGCTGAACAGGACGGTGAGACCGAGCTTCCCGGCGATGTCGCGCACCATATCGATCACCGCCTGCTGGTGGCGCGGGTCGAGGCTGATCAGCGGCTCGTCGAGGAGCAGCAGCTTCGGCGTGCCGACCAGCGCCTGCGCGATCACGAGGCGCTGCCGCTCGCCGCCGGACATCTCGGCGATCGGCCGCTCCGCGAGATGCACGGCATCGACGAGATGCAACGCGTGCTCGATGTCCTTGCGTTCGTCCGGGCCGTGCCACGGCACGCCCCAGCGATGGCCGCCTACGACGCTCGCCACGAAATCCCAGCCGCGCAGGCGCGCATGGCCGAGCGGCGAGCGTATCTGCGGGGCATAGCCGATCGCCGGATTGCCGCGCCGCACCGGCGCGCCGAGCACGCGGATGCTCCCGTCGGCGATCGGGATCACGCCGAGGATCGCCCGCATCAGCGTGGTCTTGCCCGATCCGTTCGGTCCGAGCACGCCGACAAACTCGCCTTCCTTGATCGCGAGGGTCACGTCGGCGAGAACCGTCCTGCCGCCGAACGCGATGGTGAGGCGGTCGCACGCGATCGCGCTCATGGCTTGCCCCCGGCGAGCGCCTTGTCGACAGCGTCGAGCGTATCGGCGATCCACTGCTGATAGGACTTGCCGGGCGGCTCGGTCTCGCTGACGCCGACGGTCGGAACCTTGGCCATCTGCGCGAGCGCGCGCAGCCGGTCGGTGACGCCGCCGCTGACCTGGCTGTTGTAGATGAGGAGTTTCACCCTATGGCCAGCCAGGTCGTCGTGCATGATGGCGAGTTCATGCGCGCCCGGCTCGGCGCCGTTCATCACGGCGACCTGGAAGCGCATGTTGCGCATGTCGAGGCCGATGGCGCGCGCCATCTCGCCGAACACCGGCTCGGTCGCGGTGACCGGCGTGCCGGCATACTTCGTCCGCAGCGCCTCGATCCTGTCCGTGATCGGCCTGAGCGAATCGTAGAAGGCCTTGAGGCGCACGCGATAGAACTCGGCATGGTCGGGATTGCGTGCAGTGAGCTCGTCCGCGACCTTGGCGGCGACGACCGGCATGGTCTTGGGGTCGTACCAGAGGTGCGGGTTGTCGCCCGGCTTGCGGTGCATCAGGTCGGCAACCGCGATGACGGTGCGGCGTGGCGCGCCGGCGCTGGCGATGAGCCGCTCGACCCAGGGATCGTAGCCGATGCCGTTGCGGATCACGATGTCGGCGCCGGCGAGCGCCCGCGCTGAGGCGGCGCTCGCCTCGAAAGTGTGCGGGTCCTGCTGGGGCGTCGCGATCAGGCTCGTGACCTTGACGTCGGGCCCTCCGATCTGCGCCGCCACGTCGCCGTAGATGTTCTCCGCCGCCACGATCGCGATCGGCGCCGCGTGGGTCGGTGTGGCCCATCCGGCAGCGGCCGCGACGAGAAGCCATCCGGCGCTTGCGAGCGAAAATCTCATGAAAAACGTTATAACATTACATTTGTGCGTCACAAGCCGTGCACGCAGGAAGCCGTCTTGGCGGCATCAGACGGGCGTACGAAACCGCTTGTAGAGGTCCTGCACGCCCGACAGCGCCTCGTTGTTCATCGGCAGGTCGATCGGCTCGCCGCGCTCGCACGAGAGGTCGGCCGCGAGGTAGGTCTCCATCACGCGGCGGGCGGCCTCGGGCGCGACCATCGGCGGCCGGTCGAGGATGACCGACTCGAGGAAGTGCAGCGTCTCCGGGCCCATCTGGCCCGCAAACACGTGATCGACGTGCTCGCCCGGCATGGTCGACATCGGAAAGCGCGTCCCCTCCGAGACCGTGTTGAGCCAGTTGTCGCGTTGCGTATCGTCGAGAAAGAGCGAGCCCTCGGTGCCGGTGATCTCGATCCAGGTCGCACAGTAGTTGGGGTAGCTCGGCGGCAGATTCCAGCCGCCGCCGATTGCGACCAGGACGCCGTTGTCCATGGTGACCGTCGACCACATGATGTCGTATGAGCCGTTGACCGACTGCATGTAGCCATAGGCGCCGGCCGAATAGATGCGCACGGGCTTGGCCGGCTCCAGCAGCCAGAACACGACATCGAGATCGTGCGTCGATTCCATCGCGGCCGGCGAGAGCCGCACGCGGCTCGCGATCTTCTTGCCGAGGCTGCGCGACAGATGCCGGCTCACCATCACGGAGACCGGCTTGCCGAGCGTGCCATCGGTGAGCTTCTTCTTGGCGTAGGCGAGCTTGGTGTTGAAGCGCTGCGAATAGCCGATGGTGAACTTGACGTTGTTGCGCTTGGCGATCTGGATCAACTCGTCCGCCTCGAACAGCTCCATGGCGATCGGCTTCTCCAAGAGCACGTGCTTGCCGGCGCGCAGGCAGTCGCGCGCGATCGGGTAGTGCGTGCTCTCCGGCGTGGTGCAGACGTAGACGACTTTGATGTTGTCGTTGCGCACGAGCTCCTGGTAGTCGGCCGTCGCGGTCGCCGGCTTGGTCAGCGCCTTGATCTCGGCGAGGCGGTCGGGGCGGATCTCCGCGATGTGCAGCTTCTTGCACAGCGCCGAATTTGCGAGCGTCTGGGCACGGATGCCGCCGCACCAGCCCGGCCCGATCACGGCGCATTCGAGTGCTTCCACTGTGCAGCTCCCATGGTTCAACGTCATGGCCGGGCTTGGCCGTTCGAAGAACGGCGTCGCTTCGCTCGCCTATGTCCCGGCCATCCACGTCTTTCTTGTCGCGCCGTCGCTAAGACGTGGATGCCCGGGACCAGCCCGGGCATGACGGATGATTAGGTGGCGAGCGGTATAACCGCCAACCGCCCATAAGAAAAGGGCCGGACGCACGCGCCCGGCCCTCTCTCGCTAAAGCCCGTCAAAATCCTCAGGCGAACGACGCCTTCACGTTCTCGGGCGAGAACGGGACGCGGCGGATGCGCACGCCGGTCGCGTCGAAGATCGCGTTGGCGATCGCGGCGGCGACCGGACGGGTCGAGGGCTCGCCGGCTCCCGACGGCGCGATCTCGGGATGGTTGAGCAGCACGGTGTCGATCGTCTCCGGCGTCTCGGTGATGTCGAGGATCGGATAGGTCATCCAGTCGATGCTGGTGACCGTCTTCTGGTCGAACTTGACCTCTTCCCACAGCGTGCGGCTCACGCCCTGCACGATGTTGCCCTCGATGCACTTCTCGAGACCGTCCGGATTGATGATCTGGCCGCAGTCATGCGCGACCGTGAACTTGCGCGCCCAGATCTTGCCGGTCGAGCGGTCCACGTCGACCTCGGCGATCACTGCGACGCGCGTGCCGTTGCGCTGCGCATACGCGATGCCGCGGCCGTTCACCTTGCTGCCGGTCTGGCCGCGCTGCGGCGACGGTCGCGTCTGCCAGTTGGCCTTCTGCGCCGCCGCCTTGATCAGCGCGACGTCGCGCGGATCCTTGATATGGCGCAGCCGAAACTCGAT